>Ga0172364_10002818_pt1 | contig 13869 bp, 10 predicted proteins | sample LakKivSesite10cm_FD_114545 | JGI IMG/M metagenome (GOLD analysis project Ga0172364, IMG submission 114545) | Sediment microbial communities from Lake Kivu, Rwanda - Sediment site 10cm | ecosystem: Environmental > Aquatic > Freshwater > Lake > Sediment | place: Rwanda: Western Province, Lake... | reverse complement strand
GGCGACCCGAAGGTCAACCGCAAGGTCGCGTAACCGAACCCAGCGATCTCGAACGACGCCTTCGTGCCGTTCAGCGTCACAGGGGACAGGTCGTTCTCCACGAGGTCGGTCGCGGTGACGGCGCGGGGTGTCAGCCGGGCCAGGTCCACGGTGGCCTGGGTCCGCCGCCCCTCCAGTTCGACAAACCGCAGGATGACGCCTTCGCCGTTGGCCTCGGCCAGCTTGGCGGCGATGAGCATCACATTGGGCTGGTCGATGGTCAGCAGGCTGCCCGCCGGCGTGGTCAGGCCGGGCGAGCCGGCCTGTTTGCCCGCGATTCGCCCGGCCCGCAGCGGGCTGTTGGTCTCGATGCCGAAGCGGTGCGCCTGGCCGGCCCGCCAATCGCCGCCGTCGTGCGGACGCAGCGAATAGCGGAACACCACCCGCCCCGGCTGGGTCTTCTGGAAGTTCGTGTACCAGAGGTTGTTGAAGACGTAGCCGTAGATCCAGGGCGTCCTGGCCTTGTAGTTCACGTCAAACGTTCGCGCCCGGCGCTGGCCGTACATGACCAGCGGCGCGTCGATGCACGATAGCGTCACGCCGAAATCCTTCTGGTTCGACACCTCCACCCAGCGGTTGACGGTGAAATGGTCCGTGCAGGTGCTGGGCAGTTGCTCCGGTTCGCCCGGGTTGGGATCGACCAGCGGGCGGACATTGCCCGTCGGCATCTCGTGGCGCAGCGTGAAGTTCGCCACATTAAAGGGGAACACGAAGTATCCTTCCTCCTTCTGCCAGCCCTTGCCCTTCTGGCCGAAGCCGGAGGGGGATTTGACCAGGTCATTGACGATGTCGATCCGCGGCAGGTCGCGGTGAAGGATGACGGTCCGCTTCATGCTGTCGACGCCGAAGCAGGCGCCTTCGGCCGTCATGCTCGCCATCGCCGGCCCGACGGCGGGGATGAGCTTCGCCTTGCTGACGGAGAAGGGCGTTTTGCCCTGGAACCAGTAGATGAACTGGTTGAGGCGATGGGGGCAGTTGGCGTCCACGAGCTCGCGTCCGCCGCGACGTTTGTCGGCGATGCTGACGATGTCGCCGTTGGCGTCGAAGCGGATTCGGAAGAAGCGGTTTTCGAGCGTGTCGGCGGAGGCGGTCAATCCGCCGGGGCCGTCCGCTGCCGGCGCGCCGCCGGAGCGGTCGACGCGGAACATCTTGTACCCCAGAGCCGGCACGTCGGTGGCCAGCAGGGCCGTCGCGCCGTCGCCGGTCGCCTGAACGACGGCGGGCTTGCCAGTGGCTGCGTCGATCAGGGCGGCGCCCTGGGGCAGTGAGCCCGCCTCCAGGCGCGCGACGTCCGTCCGACTCCACGGCGCGAAGTTCCAGACGACGACGGCCGGTCCGTCCGTCGCGATGCCCGCGTTCAAGGCCGACATCGACTCGCGCAGCACCCGCGCCGCGGCCGCTTCGGGGCCCAGGGCCGTGTTGCGCTTCCAGAACCACTGGCTATTGACCGCCGAGCCGTTGGGCCCCCAGGTGTGCTCGGCGTAGAGCACCATGTTCTTCCAGGCCGTCGCCAGCTCCTCGTACGGATACGCCGCCTGGCGCCCGGCGGCACAGGCGAAGGTCGCCAGCATCTCCCCCGCCGCCAGCGTGTCCTGAGTGTTCTTGTGGGCGGCCGTCTCGTATGCGGTCGATCCGACGCCCCAGTTCCACCAGTTCTCGAAGTTGCCCCGCACGACGGGGATGCGGTCGGCGAAGTTCTTCTCGACGTGGCGGTAGAAGTCCTCGGGCAAGGCCGAGACCATCCGGGGGTACTCGTAGCCCAGGGCGGCGAATTCGCGGACCATCTCATACGCCCTGGGGCTTGGCGGGCCGTTGTCGCTGTTGGTGAACTGGCACAGTACGGCGTCGTAGGGGTAGTCCGCGCTGTTCTGCAGGCTCAGCAGCCGCGCCTCCATGGCGTGGCGGACGGCATCGATCTTCCCCGAGCGCAGGTTGAAGGGCTCCTTCGTGTAGTCGCCGTAGTTGCAGACCAGCAGCCGTCGGCCGGAAGCCTGCGACTCGACGTAGAACAACGGGGCGGGGGCGCGCCACCGCGATTCGCCGCCCCACAACCGCAGCGTGTAGTATCGCACGCCCGCGCCCGCCAGCGCGTCAATCGCCGAGCGGCACAGGCTGTTGTTGTCGGCCATGTTGGCGACAGCCGACGCCCCCCCGCCCAGCATGTCGCGCAGGTGGCGCAGCGAGTAGTAGTTCGACCGCGCCAGTTCCTCCGCCGAGCAGCTCTCCTGGGCCAGGCTGCCGAACGTCGCTGAGTAGCTGATGCGCCGGTCACGGATGAGCTGCTTCAGGTTCTCGACCCAGTCGGCGTCGCGAGCGATCAGGGCCGAGTCATAGAGCTGCATCGACGATTCGACCTCCTGGCGGACGCGGACCGGCGCGGGCCAACCATCGCTGTCGGCCATGCACTTGAGCGTCTGGTCCAGGAACCCCGGCCAGATGCGCCGCTTGAGGTCCTCCTGGTAAGCGGTGTAGCCGACGTCCTGGTGCATGTCGTGGTTGACGTAGATGGTCCAGTGGCGGGCCTTGGGCAGCGCAACGCTGGCGGCGGCCAGTGGCTCGCCGGCGCAGTTCTCGCCGGCGAACAACTCGAAGGCGACCTTCTCGCCGTCGCCAGCCAGTTCGCCGTGCCGCACGACGTGCTTGCCGTCGCCCGGCGCGACCTCGCCGAGCGATTCCACGCGGGGGCGTTGGCCGGGCACGGTGACCCGCGCCCACAGCTTCGCCGGACCGCCTGTGTTCTTCAGCAGCAGCACCGTCTCAACCAGGAGCTGCCCGTCGCGCCGGATGATCCACGGCGTGGCGGTCGCCCCGGTGATCTTCACGTCTCCCGCCGCCACGGCCGCGCTCGCCACGGCCGGCACGCAAGCGGCCAGCAAAGCGATGAGATTGTGCGTCACGTCCGTCTCCTTGTCGGGTTCGACACCGGCCAGTTCTTCAACCCCCCCCGCTTGGCGCCGGTGGCACAGCCTTTCCAGGCCGTGCATTCCCGTTCATCCCGTCATGCCGGCACGGTCGCTTGCGACGGGCTGGGGTTCGCCGTTCGGCTCGGTGTTGGGCAGTGCGGGCCACCAGGTGAACATCAGCGCCGCCGACAGGATCACGACGACGCCCCCGCCGACGGCCGCCGCCGCCGTGCGCCCGGCCACGGCCAGGACGGGGGTCGTGTACAGCGCCAGCAGCCACAGGACGGCCAGCAGGGTGTTGAACATGTCGCGGGCGAAGGACTCCTTGCGGAAGGCGGGGTCGTGGCGTCGCACCAGGCGGTCGATCCGCCGCCACGCGCCGGCCGGCTGAACGTCGCGGTAGAACCGGCAGAGCGTGGCGTCGTCGGTCGCCGGGGACGCCAGCGTGGCCACCACCGTGACAATCGACACGCCCAGCGCCAGAGCTGGGAACGTAACGTACACGGGCGCGTTCAGGACGCCGGCGCTCTCCAGCGCCACCTGGACCAGCGACAGCGCCATCGCGCCGATCATCCCCGCGAAGTACCCCCACCCGTTGAGGCGCGACCAGTACCACCGCAGGACGTTGGGCATGAGCACGCCCGCGCCCAGACCCGCCATGATCCACGTGAAGATCGCGTTGATCGACGTGGCGCACATCGAGATGACGATCCCCACAACGATGAACGCGACGGACGCGGCGTACCCCGCCCACACCAGTTCGCGGTTGCCGGCCCCCGGCCGAACGTAACGCTGATACACGTCGCGGATCAGGTAGCTGGCGCCCCCATTGACCATGGCCGCAAAGGTGCCCGTGAAGGCCGCGATCATCGCCGCCAGGGCCAGCCCGCGAAGCCCAACGGGCAGCGCATGGGCAATCACCAGCGGCAGCACGCGCTCCGGGTCGCTGGAAACCCGCTTGAGCAGGTCCGGCTCCGCGGCGAACCCCGCGATGCCCAGCATGGCGATGCCGGCCGCCATCGGGAACCGCACCGCGTGGAACACCCCCCACAACATGCCCATCAGCGACGCCTCGCGCGGATTGCGGACGGCCAGGAACTTCTGGAAATCGAAAAGCTGCTCCGGACCGCTGGCGCACAGCAGCAGGCCCTTGGCCACGTACGTGATGACGACGGCCCCGAACATGGCGTACATCGGTTGATGGGTCAGCGAAAACACGGAACTGTCCGGCACGTCGCGCTGGAGCGTCCAGACGGGCCAGACGCTGAACCAGTCGGCCGGCGGCGCCGAGGCGGGCGCCGACGAGCGAAACGCCGCGTAGCCCAGGTATGCCACCAGGATCGCCCCCGCCGTCAGGATGATGGTCTGGAAGAACTCCACCAGCGTCAGCCCGCGGAACCCGCCCAGGACCACATAGATGCCCGTGACCGCGATGATGAGGGCCGCGCAGACGTGCTGGTTTCGCAGAAGATGCCCGGCCGGCAGCGGCAGCAGCTCGGCCCCGAACTTGCCCATTCCCACCGCCGTGTCCCCCAGGAACGCCGAGAGCGTCAGAATGGCGTACAGCGTGTACGACAGCCGGGCCAGGTCGCCCGCCCGGCCCGCGCCGAAGCGGCGAACCATCCACTCCGAACCCGTCACCACGCCGCTGCGGCGAATCCACTTGCCCATGTACGCCATGTAGAACGCCGCGATGATGAACCCCCACACGAACTGAATCCACATGCCGCGCAGCCCCGTCACCACGAGGATCGACACGATCCACATGGTGCCCGTGATGTCGAAGTACGACGACGAGCCCGACATCGCCAGCATCCACCAGGGGAGCTGGCGCCCGCCGAGGAAGTACGACTCGACCCCTCCGGCGGCGCGTCGTCGGGCCCGTACCCCGATGGCGATCACGGCGGCGATGTACAGCGCGACGATGACCGCGTCAACGCCCGAGAATGTCGCCGTCACACTTGCGCAACCCATGACATCTCACTCCGGACGGGACCGTTCAAGCTGTGGCGAGGACGGGCTGGACGATCGGCCGGCCCCGGAATCGCCACGAACGCCCGACCGCATGGCTTCTGAGGTGGCTTGCCGGCACACCGCAAACGCCGGGGCTCGCAGGGGGCGCAACCCCCGCGTGAACCATGCCAGATGACGCGGCCGTCATGTTTCATGCTGCATCGCGGCCAGGCGCGCGGGCACGGCGTCGGCCAGACCATACGACGCCACGCGCCCGTCCAGCAGGGCCAGGACCTCGCGCCGCTCGACGGTCCGCCGCCCGGCGCTCAGCAGGTCGCTTTCGAGCTGCTCGGCCAGGATTCGCGACGTGTCGTAGCTGACCCGCCAGGCGCAGCGAGCACGCAGGGCCAGCCAGCTCTTGTCCCACTCGGTGACGGCCCCGCCGTCGTGGCGGATGCGCAGGCATGCGCGGGCGGCGTGGCGGCGCCAGCGGTGCCGCTCCATCGCCCTGGCCGCCTTCGACAGCCGGCAGCGGCGCAGCACCTTGACGGCCATCTCGAAGACGGCGGCGCTGCTGATCTGCCTCTGGCCGCGCCGGTCGAGGTACACCTCGATCGCCAGCGCAAGTGCCCGGGCATCGCCGAAGTTGCCCCCGTCGCGGCCGATGGCGCGCCACATCGTCCCGGCCAGCTTGGTTCGGCAGAACGGCTCTTCGCTTCCGTCGCGCTTCACCACCCGGATCGTCCGTGACCCGTCCACGCCTGTCTCCTCAATCCGTTGTTCTATCGCAGCTTGCCCATCTGCGACCTATCGGTCGGGCTGCTCTTCCGTGAACAGCTTTCCCTGGCTCGGGTCCACCACCGGCACGTCGCGGACCTCCTCGGCCTCCTGGATCAGCTCGCCCACGTCGCGGAACTGGCGGTAGACCGATGCGAAACGCACGTAGGCGATCTGGTCGACCTGGCGGAGGAACCGCCCGGCCGCGGCGCCGATGGCCGAGCTGGGCAGCTCCTTCTCAAACTCCCGGAAAATCTCCTCTTCCGTCGCCTCGACGATCCAGCGGATCTGCTCGCCGCTGACGGGGCGCTTGTAGCAAGCCTTCTCCAGCCCGGCGATGAGCTTCTGGCGGTCATACTGCTCGCGCGAGCCGTCCCTCTTGATGACCGTCAAGCGCACCAACTCCTCCACCCGCTCGTAGGTGGTGAAACGGCGGCTGCACGCCTGGCAGACCCGCCGCCGGCGCACGACCCGGCCGCCCTCGCTGCTGCGCGAGTCGATCACGCGGTCGTTGTCCTGTCCGCAGAACGGGCATTGCATGGCAAAGCCCCTGGCGCCGCCGGCGCCTATATGTTGGATACGCCCTCACTCTACCCGCCTATACGTGGGGTGTCAAGCAGAACCGGGACCCTTCCCGCGAAGTGCCTGCTCACGCGGCCGCACCCGCGCGCCGATAAGCGCCACATGCGGAGGGAACCCAACGTGAGGCGCAAGGTCCTTCCATTGGCCGCGATCCTGCTGGGCGCCGCGACGGCCGCCGTCGCCGGGCCCGACCTCGACGCCGAGGCCGATCAGACCGCCGCCCGGCAGGTCGAGAAGTTCGGCAAGGGCTACGCGGCGCGGATCGACCGCGACCGCCGCATCATCTACGTCAGCGCCCTCGACGAGCAGCATCTGCGCGAGACGATCGCCCTGCTGACGGCCTTCGCCGATTCCTTCCGCCGCGAGCTGGCCCTGGCCGAACCGGCGTGGTACGTCACGGTGGTCCTGCCCGCGGCCGACGACTACCGCAAGCTCAAGCTGCCGCACGCCGACTGTCGCGGCTTCTACGACCGCTCCGCGCGCCGGCTGGTGTCCATCGACCGCGGACGCACGCTGCTCCACGAGTTCACCCACGCGCTGCACCACGCGGATGTCTCGGCCGCTAAACAGGCTCACCCGCCCTGGGTGTGGGAGGGACTGGCCACGCTCTTCGAGGCCGTCGAGATCGGCCCGTCGGGCCTGCGCCCCCGTGTGGACGCCCGCCTGCCCGTTCTCCAGCGGGCCATTCGCGAGGGCAAGGCCATCCCGCTGGAGCGGCTGCTGAAGATGGGCCAGAGGCCCTTCATGCAGCAGGCGGAGCTGGCGTACGCCGCCAGCCGCTACGTGATGCTCTACCTGCACGAGAAGGGCCGGCTGGCGAGCTGGTACGCGGCCTACAAGGACAACTTCACGCGCGACCCGGACGGCATCGAGGCGTTCGAGGCCGCCTGCGGCAACCGACTGTTCCTCGTCGAGCGGCAGTGGAAGGACTGGGTGGGGGGGCTGAAGGTGCCGCTGGGCGAGACGCGCAGCGGCCAGGGGCGCCTCGGCCTGGAGGTCCGCAAGACCGGCCAGGGGGTGATGGTGACGGAGCTGCTGGCGGGCGGGGCGGCGCAGCGGGCCGGGCGCATCCGTGTCGGCGACGTGATCCTCAAGTTCAACGGGCACGAGGTGAGCACGCCGGCCGACCTCGTCGGCGCCATCCGCGCCGCCGGCGCCGGCCAAACCGTCCCCGTCTCCCTCCGCCGCAACGACCGCGTGCTGACGGTCCTCCAGCCGCTGGCGGCGGCGGGGGGGAATTGACGGCCGCCCGCCGCACGAGGCGGCGATGGTCATCCATCCCCCAGGTTCCGTCCGCAGCGACAACAGGATCGGGAGCCGGGCGGATTGGGCGCCCCGCAACCGGGGCAGGTCGCCGCGGCCTTCGTCGACCTCTTCATCACGAGCAGGAAGATCACCGCTCCGACCACCGGGGCGGCGAGAACCGCCAGAACACCTGCGATGATGACCAGCTCCCAAGGGCCGATCCCCTGCAGCAGCATCAGCGGTCTCCTCCGCCCGGCGGCGTCAGCGGATCGCCTTGGTGGCCGCGGCCAGGGCGTACTCCAGGACGAACAGGACGGCGAAGACGTAGACCAACGCGGGGCACTGGCGCCCGCGGCCGGTCACCAGCTTGCCGAAGGCGTAGGCGATGAAGCCGATGGCGATGCCCGTGGCGATGGAGAAGGTGAAGGGGATGGCGACCATGGCCAGGAAGGCGGGGACGGACTCGGTGACGTCCTCCCAGCCGACCTCCCTCATGGCGCGCATCATCATGGCGCCGACGACGATGAGCGCCGGGGCGATCATGGGGTAGCGCAGGACGGGCGGGCCGCCCGGGGCGGCGATGTTCACCCCGCCGCCGACCATCTCCACCAGCGGCTGGAAGAACAGCGCCGCCAGCAGGCAGGCGCCGGTGACCACGGCGGCCAGGCCGCTCCGCGCCCCGGAGGCCACGCCGGTGACCGACTCGATGTAGCTGGTGACGGTGCTGGTGCCGAGGCAGCCGCCGAAGACGGTCCCGGCGGCGTCGGCGGCCAGGGCGCGTTCGGCCTGCGGCAGCTTGCCGTCGCGGATGAGGTCGGCCCTGCTGGCCACGCCCACCAGCGTGCCCACAGTGTCGAACATGTCCATGAACAGCAGCACGAAGCCGAAGCTGATGATCTCCAGCACCCGCGTGCCGGTGAGCTTGTGCCCCAGCGCCGCGAAGCCGCCGACGAACGCCCCGGCGGTGTCCTCCAGCCCGCTGGGCAGGCCCAGCACGCCGTGGAACGTGATGCCGGGCACGTGCCAGAGTCTGCCGGCGCCCCATGTGGCGGCCGTCGCCGCCAGGATGCCGATGAGGATCGCCCCGCGCACGTGGAAGGCCATGAGGGCGACGGTGACGGCCAGGCCCAGCAGCGTGATGGCGGCCACGTGGTTGCCCCGCACGTCGGCCATGGCCAGGAACGTGATGTCGTGGCCCTTGACGAAGTTGCCCCACTCGAAGCCCAGCAGTGCGATGAGCAGGCCGATGCCCGCGGCGATGCCGCTTTTCAGCGCGTCGGGTATCGCGTTCAGCAGCATCGAGCGCAGCCCCACCGTCGACAGCAGCAGGAACACCACGCCGACGGCCACCGTCAGCGCCAGCGCCTCCGGCCAGACCAGCGCCCCGGCCGCGCACAAGGTGAACGCGAAGAACGTGTTCTCGCCCATGCCCGGCGCCAGGGCGATGGGGTAGTCGGCCAGCACGCCCATCAGCACGCACGCGGCGGCGGAGGCGATGCAGGTGGCCATGAACACCGCGCCGGTGCGCATGCCGGCGTGCTGGAGGATGGCCGGCTGGACGAACAGGATGTAGCTCATGGCCATGAAGGTCGTCAGTCCGCCGACGACCTCCCGGCCGACCGTGCTGCCGCGCTGCCGGATCTGGAAGAGCGCCGCCATGGCCCGGCTCCTTTCGAGGCTTGCGAGGACGACCCGTCCGGCGCGATTGTTCCCCCGCGCCGCGGCGTTGTCAACCGCCCGGTTCGCGAACGTGGCGCAGGCGCCAGCGGATGGCGACAAGCCCGCCCAGCATCCGGAACGGGTCGCGCAGCAGGTGCACGCGGCTGTCGGGGTCGTTGCACCACACCACGCCGACCTCCTTGACGCGGTAGCCCAGCCTGCGGGCCAGCAGCAGTGCCTCGAAGTCGAACGCGAAGTCCTCCCGCCGCACGAGGCGGAAGATACGCCGCCCCGCCCGCCGCGTGAACAGCTTGAAGCCGCACTGCGTGTCGGCCAGGTCCCGCAGGACAAGCTGCCGCCGCACGGTCCGCAACAGCCAGCCCATCCGCCGGCGCAGCCAGCCCTGCGGCGGGCTGAGGATCGCCTCCGGATGGTCCCGCGAGCCGATCACGACGTCGAAGCCTTCCGCCACGGCGGGCAGCAGCTTCTCGATCTCCCGGATGTGCGTGGACTGGTCGGCGTCGCTCATCAGCAGAAGCTCGCCCGCCGCGGCCAGCATGCCCCGCCGCACGCTGTAGCCCTTGCCCCGGTTGCGCTCGTTGACCAGCACGCGCAGCGCCGTCGGCCCCGGCTCGAACGCCCGCGCCGCCGCGGCTGTGCCGTCGTGCGAACCGTCGTCGACCACCACGATCTCCATTGCCCAGCCGGTCTGCTCGGCGTACTGGCGGATCTGCTGGAGGCCCTTCGGCAGGCGCGCGGCCTCGTTGTAGGCGGGGATGACGACCGACAGCTTCGGCGGCGACTGGTCCGGCGACATCGTTTCACTTGAGGCGGCGCACGCACAATCGACGGCTTGCGCCCTTCTCTACTGCAACACGCGCGCCTGTGCCAGGTTGCCGCCGCCGCGCCGACAGTAACTGGCGGGCGGCGGCGCTGTTGTAGTAGCATGGGACAGGCCGCGGGCACCGGGCCGGCGGCAGGCAAACAGCAAGGAGACGGACCATGAGAAAGCTGGTCGCGTTGGCGGCGGTGGTGCTGGTCGGCGGGGCGTGTCTGGCGATGGCGCCGGCGGAGAAGGCCAAGCCCAAGCCCCCGGCAAAGGCCAAGGGCGACGGCTTCGAGCCGGGCAAGAAGTACGCCGACGGCGCGCCGGACGCCGAAAAGCTCGGCTGGCGCCTGGGCGTGCAGAGCTACACGTTCCGCGGCGTGTCGTTCATGGACGCCCTGGACCGCACGGCCGCGCTGGGGCTGAAGTACGTGGAGGCATACCCGGGGCACAAGCTCGGCGGCGGCCTGTCCGGCAGCATCGGCAGCATGAACGACGAGACGAAGAAGAAGGTCCTCGACCGCTGCAAGGAGCTGGGCATCAGCATCGTCTGCGTGGGCGTGATCGGCGTGCCGAAGGACGAAGCCGGCGCCAAGGCGTTCTTCCAGAACTGGAAGGACCTGGGCGTCGAGAACATCGTCACCGAGACCAACCTGCCGTTTCTCGACAAGCTCTGCGACGAGATGCAGATGAACATCGCCTTCCACAACCACCCGTCGTCCTGGCCGCCGGAGAAGGTGCTGGAGGCCAGCAAGGGCCGCTCCAAGCGCATCGGCGCCTGCGCCGACAACGGGCACTGGATGCGCCGCGGGCTTGTGCCGCTGGAGTGCATCAAGCAGCTTGAGGGCCGCATCATCAGCTTCCACTTCAAGGACCTGAACGCCCAGAAGAAGGACGTGCCCTGGGGCACCGGCACCGGCGACGTGAAGAAGCAGCTTGAGCTGCTCCACAGCCAGGGCTTCAAGGGCGTCTTCTCCATCGAGTACGAAAGCAACCTGTCGATGGACGCCCTCGCGCAGTGCGTGAAGTACTTCAACGACTGCGCCAAGGAGATCGCGGCCGGGAAAGCCGGCGGGGCGAAGGCCGCCGCCGGTCCGGCGGGCGAACAGGGCGCCTCCGGCTGCGGCGCCGGCTGCGCCACGGGCGGATGCGGCATGTAGCGGCCCTCGGCGCCGATTTTTCCGATTATTTGCCGAAAGTGCTCCAGGCGCGCGGATTTCGGGCAAAAGAACGACGAACGCTGTTTGGGGGTGTCCGGAGCCGCCCAAGGTGCCGTTCGTCGCTCTGGCGCCCGAAATCCCGTCGAGCGGCCGGGATTTTGCCCATCCGTGCGCGCGAGCGCCACCGGGAAAGGCGCGGAGAGGCCGAGACGCGGGGGACGCGAAGATAGCCGGCCGTTCCCGGCCGGGGAGTCAGTTGCGGCCGGAGGGTCACATCCGGCCGCCCGGCCGGCGCAGCGTCAGTCCGAAAAGCCCACCACCTTCGGCTGTTCGCCCTGCCGGACGATCACCAGCACGGCGTCGCGCTGGAGCACGACCTTCACCAGCGCCAGCCTGCCGCCGCGACCGCCAAGCTCGCGGTGCTTGTCCAACGCACCGGCTGCCTCGCCGGGCGCCACCGCCTCGGCCCCGGCCGCCCTGATGTCGCGCTGGCCCTTGCGCCGGACGACCTGGCGGAACCTGTCCAGCAGCGCTTCCGCCGTCGCCACCTGCTCCTTGCGGTCCCACGAGAACGGCACGTCGGAGGCGGCCAGCACGTCGTCCACCTTGCCCGCCAGCAGCGCGTCGCACCAGTTGCGTGCGACCTGGATGTCGGCCGCGGTGGCCTGCGCGGCCTCCGGCCGGTCGAGGGCCTTCAGCACCGCCTCCAGGCGTGCGGCAAGCTCCGGGTCGAGGCCCGGCTGCTTCGCCCGGGCCTCCAGCAGATCGCGCACCTGCTCGCCGATGGCCTTCAGCTTCTCCGTGGCCGCCTCGCGCGTCTTCAGGTCCGCTGCGCCGAGCTGGGCGATGAGCGCCGCGGCGGCGCGAGCCTGCTCGGCCGTGAGCGCAGCGGGGCGGCTGGCGGGCGGCTGGCCCGGCGTCCGGCCGTACCTGCGGGCAAGCCCATCGACCAGGTCCAGCAGCTCGGCACACGGGCCCTCGCGCGGGTGCGTGTAGCTCCTGGAGCGTCGCTTGCCGGCTTCATCCGTCCACTCGAACAGGATGTGCCCGGCATCCTCGGCCTCCGGACCTTCGCCTGCACCGGCGACAGCGGCAAGCAGTTCCTTGAGCTTCGCTTCGGGGAGCCTGCCTGCAAGGCGGATGGCAGTCGATGTTCCATCGCTCTTGTTGACCCGGCGGTGGACGTACCCGAACTGCCCGTCCCCGCTCACGCGCAAGTCGCGAAGCACGCCCGCACCCCACCCGCCGCGATACACCATCTGCAGCGCCTGTCGGGGCTGGGCGGCCGCGCCCTTGTCGGCCGCCGGCTTGGCGGCCGCGTCCGCACCGGCCTGCCTGGCCGACTGGTCATGCCTCGCGGCGGGCTTCGCCGCCCAAGCTGCGCCGCCGAGGGCCACGAGCATCGCCAGGATCGCCTTCATCGCCTTCTCCTGACCGGCGGTATGGGCCGCCGGGGCCTCTGCTGCTGGCCACTTTCAGTGCAGGGACTTCATCAGCTTCAGTACGCCCACGTCCGTCCGCTGCCCCGCCCTCGCGGCGATACCCCCCTTGCCGCCTCCGCCGGCCGAACCATACGCGCTCACGTTCACCTCGCCCGGCGGCACCACGGCCTCGAACGTGCCGTCGTCCTTTGTCCTCGCTCGCACCACGCCGGCCGGCTCCGTTCGCGTGGCGATGGACCCGTCTGGCATGGTGACTTTCTTGGTCACCTTCGGCCCGGGCTTCGTCGGGTATACATTCACCTCCACGTCACCCGCCGGGTCTCCCGCCGCATCCACCACCCTGCCTGTCACGACCGCCATCTTCGGATCGGCCGGACTGCTTGCCGCAGGGTCCGCCAGCCGGAAGCCCGCCCCGCTGAGCAGGAACGCATCCAGCAGCGTGTGCCCCTCGCCCGGCGTGATCTTCACAACGCCGAAGTCGCCACTTGCCCCGCTCGAGGGCATTGTTTCCACCTTGAGCTCCTTCATCGACCGCAGCCGCTGCTGCTCGGCCGGCGCCGCCAGCCGCTCCATCGCGCCCCAGACCTTGTAGGCGTATGGTTCGGGCACCTGCCCGACCTTCGCGATCGCCTCGTGCGGCGTTTTCGCCACCGGGATCGCCCGCTCCCAGCGCCCGTCCATGAATACGATTCCCGCCAACACGTGCGGAACCGTCTTCAACGCCGCCTCCGGGTCCTTCTTCCCGCAGTCCAGCAGCAGCAGCGACGAGTACGTCAGCCGGTCCTTCCTCGCGTCGCTCCGCGCGAGCACCTTGACCACGGCAACGCCCGCGGCCTTCAAGCCGCCCAGCACCGCCTCGTGCGCGGCCTTCTGCCCGGCCGCTATTGCCTCCGGCGTCGGGCCGCCCGCCCCCTCCAGCTTCGCGCACGGCCAGAGCACGAAGCTCACCAGTGCCTTCTGGCCGCGGATCAACTTCGCCATCTCGTCCTTGTTCGCGCTGCTGGCACCGGCCGCCATCGCCGGCGCCGCCAGCAGCGCCGACAGGGCCGCGGCAATCGTCATCTTCGTTCGCATTTGGGTCTCCTTGCCAGAGTCAATCGCGGTTCCGTTGGTCGGCGCGTTCGCCCGCCGCGGGAGCCGAGGCCGGTGCCTGGCCGTGCGGCTTGCCGTGAGGCGGACGTGGGGCCGGCCCCGCCTGCCGCAATTCCTGCTCGATGGCCAGCAGCCCGCGGACGACGGCGTCGAAGTCCTTCTGCGCCTGCGGGTGGGCGGCCTTGAGCTTC
>Ga0172364_10002817_pt1 | contig 13869 bp, 12 predicted proteins | sample LakKivSesite10cm_FD_114545 | JGI IMG/M metagenome (GOLD analysis project Ga0172364, IMG submission 114545) | Sediment microbial communities from Lake Kivu, Rwanda - Sediment site 10cm | ecosystem: Environmental > Aquatic > Freshwater > Lake > Sediment | place: Rwanda: Western Province, Lake... | reverse complement strand
GGTATGACTAGGGTTTTGAAGGATATATTGGTTTCAAAGAATATGACCACGCATCTTGGGATCATCCCTCCGGGGCAGGCGAGTTCGAGGCACGTCCATCCGGAGTCTGAAGAGGTGGTTTATGTGGTCAAGGGCGAGGGCTGGGTAGAGACGGATCGAGAGAGGAAGGATTTGAAGCCGAACTACTTGGTGTTCCTCGAGCCACGGGAATACCACCAGTATAAGAGCACGGGAAAAAATGATCTCGTTTTGTTTGTGGTTTATAGTCCTCCTGCTGAGGTGCCTAAAAAATAGGCCGTACCTTATGTTCGCTTCTGTGCACGCGATTAGGCGGTTACCCCTTAAGCTTGATAAATGCTGTTAATAGACGGTGCTATGTGCGAGGGATAGAGATTTGTTAGATGTTTGTAATACTCCTTTGATTAGATTTGATGAGATAAGTAAGAAGATGAAGACCAACGTTTACGGGAAGATTGAGACTGGAAACCCAACGGGCTCGCATAAGGATCGCGAAACATTAGAGATAATCTCCGATGTGAAGAGAAAAGGATATGGAACGGTTGGATGTGCTAGTACTGGAAACGCCGCGATCTCCCTTGCAGCCTATTCGAGAATGGCTGGCGTCACGTGTCACATCTACATCTCAGAGACGATAAGCCAAGAAAGGATGGGTCTGATTCAAAGGTTTTCTCCACAGGTTCACGTCCTTAAGGAAGACTATGGAGAGGCTGTTAAGCAGAGCAGTCTTGAGATGGGTGAAAAGGGCATTTATAACGCTAATCCTGGCGTGTGTTATTCGAAGATCATCGGAGATTCCCATATAGGTGAGGAGATGGCTAGGGAGCTTCAGCCCGACTTTGTGGTAGTTCCGACTAATAATGGGACTCTCTTCGCAGGAGTTTGGAGCGGATTGAAAGCCTCAAGTGTCAAGCCTCTAATGGTCGCGGCAACTGCCAAGAATACTGAGATTGCTGAGAGCATAAAGGGCTTTCATAGATTTGAAGAGCCAGCGTTTTCGAACGCTCTCAAAGAGTCGAATGGGATTGTGGTGGACGTGACAGACGCTGAGATAGAAGAGGCAAACTGGTTGCTGTTCGAGGAGGGGGTTATAGCAGAGCCGGCTTCTGCTGCGTCGATAGCTGCAATTAATCAGCTCGAAGTTTCCAGTAAGGATACAGTTTGTTGCTTGATCACAGGTTCTGGCATGAAGTTTTCAAACACCCCCATGCGTTAAGGTTTAAGACAGGAAGCATCGGTAATTAGAGGTTATTGAGGTGAAATGGTCATGAGAGAGGTCTCTCTGGGAGGGATAATCCCTGCCACCGTAACGCCCATGACTAAGGATTTCAAGGTTGACGAAGAGGGCTTAGTGGGTTACATCAAGTGGCTTTCCCACTTCCGATTAGGGGGGATAGCCATTAATGTTGATACTGGTGAGGGCCCACACCTTTACAGGGAGGAGAGGAAGAGGATTATCGAACTTGTGGTTGATGTGGTGAAAGGAAAGTTTCCGGTTATAGCTGGGCTTACCGCACGCTTTACACAAGAGGGGGTGGAACAGGCTCTGGAGGCTAAAGAGGCTGGTGCCGACGCTCTCCTGGTCTTTCCCGTACCTGCCTTTTCAGGCTCTCCTCTGCCAGCAGAGATTCCATACCAGTACCATAAAACGGTGGGGGAGGAAGCCGACATAGCGCTTGTGCTCTTTCAACTGGAGGCGGCCTTGGGCGGGGTGGAGTATCCGCCTGAAGTCTTGCTTGAGCTGACAAAGATCAAGCAGGTTGTTGCGCTCAAGGAGTCGCTGGAGGACGCGAAGAAGTTCGTCAGCACCGTGAGGCTTCTGAGAGAGGCTCCGCGGAAGATCACGCTGTTGACGGGAAATGACACCTTTATTCTTGAAGCCCTCCTACTGGGCGCGGAGGGTGCTTTGATAGGCTTTGGCACTCTGGCCACGGATCTGCAGGTAGAGATGTTTGAACTGTTTCAGAAGAGGAGGTTTGACGAGGCCAAGGCCATAGCGGAACGGCTGCAGCCTCTGATAGATGCTATATTTGCGTCGCCAGCCAGGAATTATAGGGCTAGGACGAAGGAGGCTCTGGTGATGCTTGGTGTCCTTGAAAACGCTTACATTCGACCGCCCCTTCTCCCCATAAGTGAAGCTGAGAGGAATCGGCTCCGAGAGGCTTTGAAAAAAGCAGATCTCCTTTAACTTGCGCGTGCTTTGCGAGGCTGGTATCTAAACCATAGATATCCGCTTGGACTAGGCTTGGCTTCGTCTGTGAAAGTGTTTCAGCGCTTCGAACGAGGATTAAAGCCATCAGGAGATACAGTGCATATAGGAATGGCAGTCCACACTAGATCGGAGAATGGATCGAGCGCTTGATGCGCTGACGATGATACGATACGTTGTTGTCAGAAGACGATGATAATGCTCTGCTTTTGTGGCGTAGGGTCTGTTCCCTTCAGAAGCTTTGAGTCTAAAGAAGTGAATACGAGATATGAATCTGGTCGAGTAAGCGTTAAGAGGATTAATTCTCAGCGTTCTCTCGTTGGTTATGCCTGAGCTACAGGTTTCCTTAGTTTTCACGGTTTGCCGAGCTTGGAGATCCTATCTTGGGTTTCCTGAGCTCTCTGAGACGTTCGGCCTCTGGCCGTCGCTTGTAGAAGGGATCGAGCAGATAACAGCCGGACACCAACCCGTACCGTGGTGCGTTTGTGCAGTAGCTACAGGTTCGGCACAGTCGCCTGCGATCCAGTCTTTTACCATTTAGCACATCGCTAGGTAGTTCTGAGTAGGAAAACATCATCCGCCCCAGGCCGATGAAGTCGGCTTTGCCGGTGCGCACGACTGCTTGTGCTACGTTTGGTAGGTACTCCTGCAGATAGGTGTAGGCTGAGCCGACAAAGCATAGGTCGGGGAATCTGGCCTTAAGGATCGCTGTGACAGCGATTTGACGTGCTACGTCAACCAATGGGTCCTCAGGAGGCTTGTAGCCGTCGACGGGAGGAATCAGCGCCGGACGCTGGATATGGTGGTTGTAGTAGGCACTGCCCCCGGAGATGCAGACCAGATGGATGTCTAAGGTTCGTAGCAACTCTAGAAAACGTATGGGCTCGGTGAGGTCGTATCCCGTGCCGCTGCCGTCGCCACCGAACGCGAAGGGGTAAGGAAGGCTCGTTGGTTCAGGTTCTCCCACGCCATTCGAGGCACGCTTTCGGAATGGCAGAAAATCGAATGCGCTGAGGCGTACACCAATGAGTAGCCCAGGTGCTTCAGCTCGGATGCCTCTCACGACTTGGCGTAGAAATCGAGTCCGGTTCTCGAATGAACCGCCATAGCGTCCTGGTCGTTCGACCGCGCTGAGGAGTTCGTGGCACAGGTAGCCGTGGCAGTGTTTAACGTCCACGAAGTCGAAGCCGATCTGTTGTGCCCATTTGGCGGCCTGCACAACGTCATGGGCGATCTCCTCGATCTCGCTGTCTGACATTACGGGATAGTCGGGTGGCAGTCCAACTCTATTGTCTAGTACTGGGTGGTGATAGATGATGCTCGGCTCCAAGCGATCATAGCGGTTGGGATGAGAGAAGCGTCCGGCGTGAGCGAATTGGAGGCCGACTAACAGGTCGTCCGTCTGACCGTACTTAGCTCGATGGGCATCAATCAATCTCTTCCTTAACGACTCTAGCGGTAGCAAGTTTTCCTCGTTGATGAGTAGCATGTTGGGGTTGCCCCGGCCTTCGGGTCGCACGCCTACTGTCTCTCCTCCCCAGATCAGCTTGGCCCCACTTCTGCCGAAGTTCTCCCATCTGCGGACGACTAAGTCGGTTGGCTGACCATTAAGCGTTCCGTCCCAGCCTTCCATTGGCAAAGCGCAGAAGCGGTTGCCGATGACGCGGTCGCCCAGTTGGTAGGGTTGGGCCAGCGGCGCGTCTGGGCCGGACAGCACCTCGCGGTCGCACGGTAGGTCTAAACCTAACGCTGCGATGTACTCGACGAACTCGTCGAAGGACTTCAGCGTGGATATGCGACGATATTTCATACCTGTACCCTTCAGGTAATGCGCGCGTGCTATAATATCGCTTAGTATGCATGCTCAACCTTTGCAAACATTGTAGGTAACCCCCAATCTTCACCATCCTTCATCACCCAGTTGGCCGCCGCCTGAATCATATCATCAACACTGTCCCTGTATGGGCCAAACTTCTCAACACAAAAGTCATCATTAGCAACGAGCGCGGTGTCGAGGGACTCGCCGAAGAACCTAGGAGTCCTATTCATATATCTACCAATCTTTGTAGTTATCTCCTTGACTGAAACGATCGGGCCAGCCACATTCAATATCGTCGGCGGGTTCGTACAGAGGTCAAGCGCCCTTATCGCGCGGTCGATAGCATCTCTCTGAGAAATGAGGTTCACGTAAGGCGTCTCCAAAGAGATCTCCTCCCCATCCCTGACCATCTTCGCAATGTCGACGAGGACACCGTATGCAAGATGCTGAGAATACATCAGCCTATAGTGACAGACCCTCTGTTCCCTAAGACCGTGCGCGCTAAGATTGAAGGCAGTCTCCCGACAGACAATTCCCCACCCATAAACGCCCTTAGGGTCCAAAACATCGCTCTCCAAAGACCCTCCCCTCTCAGGCCTAGCATAAGCATAAGGGTTGCCAGAAGAGAAGTCAACAATCCTAGAACGACTATACTTCTTCCCCACGTTCATCGGAACTATGCAGTTAATCACGGTAGCCTTGGCAGGATCAGCCGAAGAGCCAAACTTGAAACCAAGCATATAAAAAACATTGGGCGCATCAGGCAGGCCTTCGAGAAAGCCCTCATCCGAAAGGTCCCCACAATGGACATCGACGCCCAAAACCTTCTCAAACCTGTCCCTGACGGCTTCACCACCCTTAGAATCGAAATTGGAAGCAACCATAATCTTCCGCCCACTAACCCCAGCCTTCTTATCAGCCTTAACCAAGGTCTCAACCAGCTCAGCTCCGATCTTTCCACTTGCAGCAAGACCCATAATGTCGCCTTTAAGACGACGCATCAACTCGACAACCGCATCGGTAGGCTCGGTCATAAATTCCCGCAGCTCCTCACTCGTCTCAACATCCAAAATGCTATCCATCCTTCATCACCCTTTGACGCAAACCAATTCTTTCAAAATCACATAATTCTATAATTTACTGAAAAACCCTTATATTTAAAAATTCCAATACCATTCCTCAGTGATCAAAAATAGTGATAATCCCAGTTAACGACCTAAGAAGCTTCTGCGAGAACGTCTTCATCAAAGCCGGAGCGAGCGAAGAGGAAGCAAAGATCGTCACAGACACTCTAATTCAGGCAAACCTGCGAGGCTATGACAGCCATGGGGTTCTCCGCATAATCGAATATTGCGGAAACATAAAGAAAGGCGTCTTCAAGACTCATGTCAAGCCAGTTGTGGTCAAAGAAGACACCTCAGCTCTGGTTCTGGATGGGAAGTGGGGCTTTGGCCAAGTGGCAGTATACCGCGGCATGGAGAAGGTCATAGCGAAGGCAAAGAAGAACCACATAAGCGTCGCCACAGTATTAAACTGTAACCACTGTGGCTCACTGGGCTACTACACATCCATGGCCTCGAAAGAGAAGCTGATAGGCTTCGCCCTCGCAAACTCTGTGGCCTCGGTAGCCCCGTACGGAGGAAGGAACCGCATAATGGGAACAAACGCAATGAGCATATCGATCCCATCAAAGAAACATAGACCTTTCCTACTTGACTTTGCGACCAGCATCGTATCAGGTGGCACAATTGAGTTCGCTCAGATGAAAAAGGAGAAGATCCCCCTAGGATGGCTTCTGAATGACGAGGGCCGTCCAACCACCAACCCCAACGACTATGAATCCCTCGGAGAAGTAAAGCACGGCGCCCTCCTGCCATTCGGCACGTACAAGGGATCAGCAATATGTATGGCCGTTGAAGCCATCGGCGGGATACTTGCTCAAGGTGGCATACGCAAGGCGACCACAAACAACGGTGTGTTCTTAATGACAATGGGAATAGACTTCTTTAGACCCGTAGAAGAGTTTGAGGCTGAGATGGATAGACTTCTCGACCTAGTCAAAGGCAGCAAGAAAGCGGTTGGGTTCGAGGAAGTACTCTATCCTGGGGAACTAGAGTATCGCAAAGAGGAGCAGCGCCTAAAGGAAGGAATACCAATCGAAGATGGCACATGGAATAGAATGGTGGCATTAGGAAGAGAACTCGGAGTAGAGACTCCGCGCGTGCCTTGATGAGAGTAGTGAAGTGATAAAAATGGTTAAAACCAGAACAGGATGCCTTGAGGCAACTAGGAAGATCTCGTTGAAAGAGAAAGAACGGGAGATCACCGATGACCAAGTCCTTGTGAAAGTCCATAAAGCGTACATCTGCGGCAGCGAACTCCACTACTACCGTGGCCACTATCCAACCTACGTCTCGCTTCCGATATTTCCAGGCCACGAAGGCGGCGGCACAATCGTAGAGGTCGGCTCCAAAGTATCGGACTACTCTGTAGGAGACAAGGTAATAGTCTATTCTGACGTTCTCATCACACCCAGTGGAGCAGACCCCCTCTTCTCAGACTATGCCAGATCTCCCGTCAGGTGTCTGCAACGCGTTCCAGAAGGCACAGACATGGACACAGCATGTCTAGCAGAGCCACTCTCATGCGCTGTCGACGCAATCTATAGCTCCGGTGTCGAGCTCGGAGACACAGCTGTGGTCATCGGACTCGGCTTCATGGGCCAACTGATCCTCCAAGGCATAAAGAAGAGCGGAGCACACTCCGTGATAGCGGTCGACGTAGTGGACTCAAAGCTCAAGTTGGCAAGACAGAGAGGCGCAGACATCATAATCAACACCAGTGAAGAGGACCCGGTGAAGAGCGTTCTCGACCAGACAAACGGAGAGGGAGCAGACGTAGTCATCGAAGCAGTGGGCATAGGAAAGACCGTGAACCAAGCCGCAAGTATGCTCAAAAAAGGCGGAATACTCGGGCTGTTCGGCTGGGTAACGAGACCGGCAGAGATAGACCTCTCTCAGTGGCACACAAAATATTTGAGACCAAAGATTCTCAAGATACCAAACTACCAAGCAAAGATGCCTTGGGCTGAAAAGGGATTCCAACTGATAAAACAGGGAATTCTGGAAGTAAAATCGCTAATAACAAATGAGTACCCTCTGGCCCACCTTTCAGAGGCATTTGAGAAGTACGATACTGATCCCAACGTCATCAAAATAGCAATAAAGCCTTAGTGTGAGAGACCTCAAGAGAGTATGAGATTCTTCTCCTGCGCACTTCCCGATCGGTCAAGTAGGGAAAAACCTTTAAACACTGCGCACGACATTCGATCAGAAAATTAACATAAGGTGGTGATCATATGGCTGAAGTTCCAAAATATCCAGTTGATGAATGGGGGATTCCTGAACGAGGAACCTTCAAATTCCCTAAACATAGCAGACCCTACTTTGGACAAGCGATCGGAATAATCATGGCTTCTCTAAAGGACGAAACATACCCCCACCTTCGCATCCCCGGCGGAGTCGGCAACGCATCCACATTCAAATTTCCAGTTCAATACAAGATCATCGATGCCCACAGCGATGATTTGCTTGCAAGAACCCCCACCAAAGAGACGGAAGAAAAGGTAGTTGAAGCGGCAAAGGAACTGGAAAAGGAGGGGGTAAGGGCTATCGGTTGCATGTGCGGCTTTATGATCTACTTCCAGGAAGCGATGGCCAATGCGGTGAGCATCCCAGTCTTCTCATCAGCCTTGCTACAAGTGCCTTGGGTCAGCAGGTTGATAGGGAAAAAACAAAAAATCGGCATCATTACATTCAATGCCGCCAACTTGACAAGAGAGCACCTAAGACGAGCCGGAATCGATGACGAGATCCACAAGAGAGTTGCCGTCATCGGACTAAACGAAACTCCCCCCGACATGGTCGGCTACACAAAAATAAGGGAATTCGAACCGGAAAAAAGGTTGATAGAAGAAGAAAAACTCACGGTCTACATAGCCCAGAAGCTGGTAACAAGGCACCCAGATATCGGAGCCATCGTCTTCGAGTGCACACATCTGCCGCCTTCGGCCGCCGCGGTACAGCAGGCAACAGGCCTACCAGTCTTCGACGTAACAACCCTACTGAATTTCGCATACAACGCTATAGTCAGGAAGAGGTTCACAGGCTTCGTGTGAACCCAGAACACGCTACAATAAAAATCCTATTTTTTGCTTTTTTATGCTCGCCCGCTTAGCAATTTCTCAGCTTTCTTGGCCGCGTCCTTGGCATCGGTGCCCCCTCTGATTGCTACCACAACACGGTTTAAGAATTTCTATATCTTCATGGATGATAAAGTTGTCGCGCGCGAAGAATCTCACTTGAAAGCCTTTTTTATTATGTCCTCACAATAATTCACGGCTATTTCCAGGATCTTTCTTCCCTTTTCCTTCGTCGCTACAGTAGGATCCCCGAGTCCGCCGCTTTTGCTGAATGTTCTCCAGTCGACCGCAAAATGGTCTATTTCTGGCGGAACCGGCGGGTAATCCTTAACGGCTTCATCCATTCTGACTAGATCAGGACGAAGAAACAACATCTCCGAAGTCTCAACTTCTTCGGAATGAACTATCCAACCATGCCATCTCTTAGACTCGCAAACTTTTTCATAGATGTAGCTAAATGGCGCCATTATGTATAGCACTTTGATGCCCAATTCTCCGTCCAGTTCCTCAGAGGCAATCCTCAAGATCGGCTCATTGGGTATATGATGGTTTATGATGGCGATCTTCCTTATTCCTTGCCTGTAAAGGCCTCGGCATATATCCTTGACCAAAGCCTTCAGCGTATCGCTACGAATCGATACGCTGCCAGGGTAGTTTCTCAGGGCTTGTATGTATGTGTAAGATATCGTTGGCAGAAGAACGGCGTCCAGTCGTTTTGCTACCTCTTTTGCGATGGCTTCAGCTGCGAAGACATCCGTGCATAGCGGTAAATGTAATGCGTGTGCCTCAACAGCGCCCATCGGTAGAATTGCTATCCTCGACTCTTTGACGGCTTCCTCTGCTTCTGGCCAAGTAATATTTGACCATTCTATCATAAGCATCGCAAAAAACTAAACAATACTGAACTTATAACGCTATTGTAATTGTGCGATCGAATCGCTATTGAAAAGGGAACATGCCATTGTCAAGATTTCTCGGTCGAATCGATCGACACAAAAAAAGAGAAGGAGGTTGGTGGTTACAGTAATGGTTTTGCTACGGCCAAATTCTCAGGCCAAACTACAACAAAGTCATCCGCAGTAGTACCTTGCCATTGGGCTATTGGGTGAAATGTGGCTCTGGAGTTGTCGCCCCAGTCGTTATTGGTCGCGTCAGGCGGATTAAATTTGCAGCCGAATCCTACGAAGGTTCCACCCTCAGGTACATCCACATCCAGAAAGCCTTTGCGTATGCTTTCCGGATCAATTCCTCCATACCTAGTGATTGCGTATTCTAGGGCTTTGAAGGCGACCTGATACATAGCACTGGCAGCTTTCGCTCCCCAGCTAGCAGGGTGCCCTTTGAACCTTGCTTCATACATCGCAGTGAAGGTTTCCATGTCCTGCTTTACTTGTGGTAAGAGTCCTGTTGTATTCGTGTGGTACAGTGGAAATCCAACGCAATACTTCCCAATAATCAAGTTTCCCAGAGCCGTCGCTGTTGCGGGCAATTCCCAACCAGCACTATGGCCTATCCAGGCCTTAGGTTCAAATCCTAGTTCGTGGGCTTGTCTGCCGAACAGCTGCGCATCTCCTGCGTACGAGGTAATGAGCAACACATCTATGTCGAGGCCATTCAACTTTGTGATAAGCCCTGACAGATCTGTTGCCGTGCTGGAGTACGATTCATGAGCCACCACGTTCAATCCATAATGCTCGCATCGCTCAAGATTTCCTGCAGCGACGCTTCTCCCATATGAACCGCTCTCATGGACAACAGCTATTCTCAGCGCGGTGACATTCCACCCCTTCGCCGGAGCCAAGAAATTAACAAGGAAGTCGACGGACACATAACCGTAGTAGAGCCCTGCAGGACCAAACCTGAATATCCACCTGAAGCTTCTGTTCATCGTTGCCTCGTTGGGAGCGGCGATAGCCTCAAAGAAGGGGACGCCGTATTTTTCAGCGACTTCGCTGTTCGCCATGCACTGGGGGCCGGCATATGATCCTACGACCATGTTGACTTTTTCGAAGGTTATCAAACGTTCGGTTTCTGATGCGCCCACAGCCGCGTCACTTTGCGAGTCAGCTGTTACGGCATGAACCGTATATCCTGCTATCCCTCCCTTGGCGTTTATCATGTCAATTGCCACTTGAATTCCCTTCAAGCAGTCCTGGCCAAATGGGGCCTGAGCACCGGTTAACGGGAAGATCAAGCCCAGCTTTATCACTTTCTCTGCCGGCGCGGCTGGCGGTATAAGGACATACCAAGCAACTCCTGCTATAGCGATAATGGCAATAATCAGTAGAACGGTAGTCGTTGTGGTTATTCCTTTTTTCAAAGTTTTTTCCTCTGTACTATGTGGTAAAGGCTTGCGCATATAAGTTTTTTGCAAAGGTGACATATAAAGACTGATATGACAATTCTTCGATCAAAGAAAGCTGAAGACTTACTACGCGACGTAGACTTTCGTCAGTTGTCCTAGGAGATCTTTTGGCTGTCCCTCATCGACTATTTTTCCCCTTTCCATTAGATAAACCCTTCCAGTGAAGTCAATGACTTTCATGATATATTGCTCGATCACAAGCAAACTTATTCCTTCGCCACTCAGTTTCTCCAATACGTTGTAAACTCCTTCGACCAGTTTCGGAGCCAACCCTTGAGAGGGTTCATCCAGCATCAGAAGCTCAGGTCTTGTCATTAAGGTTCTTGCAATCGCGAGCATCTGCTGTTGTCCACCACTGAGCGTGCCAGCTCTCTGGTTCTCTCTCTCTTTCAATATTGGAAATAAGGAATACGCAAATTCGAAGCTGTCACTCATATGTTTTGTGCCTCTCGGCGTGGTAAGCGCGGCAACCTCAAGATTGTCTAGCACACTCATTTCCGGAAAGACACGACGTCCCTCTGGAACGAGGCCTATACCCAGCTGCACCCTTTGATAAGGAGGCAACTGTGTGATGTCTCTATTTTTATAGAGGATACTGCCACGCTTAGGGGTGATTAACCCCATAATCGTTTTTAGAAAAGTCGTCTTACCTGCACCGTTGGGACCTAACAAAGCAACCCTTTCTCCCTTATTTACATGGCAACTGACTCCTTGCAGTATTGTGAAATCTTCGTATCCTGATTCTACTTTTTGTATGTCCAATAGGGTAGTCATGGCAATCAGAGACCTACATAACTTTTCCGAGATAGACTTCTATGACCTTTTCATTATTTGCTATAAATTGCGGGTCTCCCTCAGCTATCTTTTCGCCTGCGTCAAGAACCACAATTCTGTCAGAAACATCCATTACTGCCTTTACGACATGTTCCACCACTATCATTGATATTCCTCTTTCACTTCTGATTTTCTTGAGTAGTGCTAGATTCTCCCTCATTTCTGCCGAAGTCAACCCAGCTAGACTCTCGTCTAATAACATTAAACTGGGTTCCATCGTTAATGCTCTTGCCAGCTCAAGCCTCTTCCTATTGCCCGTTGTTAAGTCTTTTGACAGCACATGCAAGTGGTCACCAAGACCCACCATCTCCAAAGTCTTAATTGATTTTTCTCTCGCTTCTCTAATATGGTTGCTTTTAAGAAGTGAACCAACAATGACATTATCAATAACTGAAAGATTCCCAAAAGGTCTGGTCAATTGAAATGTTCGTACGATGCCCTTCTCAGCTATTTGGTGAGGTGACAAGCCTACCAAGTTTTCTTCATTATAGAGGACTTCGCCTTCGCTTGGTTTGTAGACACCAGTTATTACGTTGATCAGGGTGGTTTTGCCTGAACCATTTGGCCCTATTAAACCAAGTATTTCTTTTTCTACAACATGTAAATCTACTCTGTAAAGCGCGCGAATGCCTCCGAATGTTTTCGTTACCCCTTCAACTTTCAGTATCTGGTTCATTGCGATCGACCCTTTTGGTCACCTTCCTCCCCTTTGAGACTGATTAGGCCTTTTTGTATCATACCTGAAACGCCCCCAGGTAGAAACCTACCGATAAATATCATCAAAAGGCCATAGATCACAAGAGGCAAAGTATAAAAGGTTCCTCCATAGGTTGCTCGTGTCCATTCCACAACAGGATTTATCAAAAAGCTTCCTAGGCTCGGTCCAAACCAGACGTCGCTTCCGCCTACCATAGCTGTGGAGGATATTTGAAAAGATCTATCGAGACCATAAACGGCCTTTGGAGTTACGTATAAGTAATATTGGGAATAAAACACGCCTCCAAAGCCAGTCAAAGCCGCACTCAGTACGAATGCAAGAATTTTATATTTAGTAGTGTTGATGCCACATGCCTCTGCGGCCTCCTCATCCTCTCTAATCGCAAACAAATAATACCCAAACTTGCTATTTTGTATATGACGAGACAAAAACAGCACTCCTAACCACAATACTAAAATTATGATGTAGTAGTGAACTTTCTCGGTAAACTGGAAATATAGCGGTGAACCGGTGTAAGGCATCTCGACCCCAAGTTCTCCACCGGTTATTCTTGACTGGCTTATGAATATCCCCTCAAAAATTACTGTGGAAGCTAGAGTAGCGAATGTGAAATATGGTCCCCTCACTCTAAACCTGAAACACGCGTATCCGAGGATGAACGCAAATACCGCTGAAAAAGCTATTCCAATTACACCACCGATCCACGGCGTTAAACCGTAATAACGGAAGAGTAAAGCAGTAGTATAAGCTCCAATCCCGTAGAAGCATGTGTGACCTAGCGATACTTGGCCTGCGAACCCACTGACTATGGCCCATGAGGTACATAGATATGCGAACAACAAGCTCAGTACAAGGACATGCATAACATATGTTGGTATGGGAAGTAGCGGTATGAGAAACAAAATGACTATAGGAATATAGAATAGTTTTTTATTTCGGGTCAAGTAGTCCTTCAGATCGGCTTTCGACATAATCATTCCCGCCTTCCCATTATTCCGCTGGGTCTAAAAAGCAAAATCAATATAAACACAAGGAACGCAACGGCAGTTGCAATCGAAGCGTCGGAGAGTAGACTCACGAAGGATTCTATCATTCCGACTACAATGCTACCTATGATGGCTCCCGTATAACTTCCCAGCCCACCTAGAGTTATGATTATGAATGAAAAAATATTGAAACCTGTACCTGTATATGGAAAAATAAAGTATATAGGTGAAAGCGTGCATGCTGCTATTCCGGTCAATGCTAGGCTGAGGGCGAAAGTTAGTGTTCGAATTCTGCGTATGTCTATCCCTAGGGCCGACGCGGCGTCTGGGTCTTGACTTGTAGCAAGGATAAACTTGCCCAGTTTGGTTTTCTTAAGGAAATAGTAGAGTGTCAATGCACTTGCCAAAGCGATGATTAGGGCAAGAAGCTTACCTATTGGAATATATATGAAAGAGATCGTTATGGACTCTCTAGCTATGGGGACTCCTATGCTTCTATAGTCTGGAGACCACAGAAACATCGCAGAATTTTGAAATACATGTATCAGCCCGATGAATATGAGTATTTGTCTTTGAAGTGGCAGATCTAACACAGGCTCTATAATAGACTTTTGAAGCAGCACACCAAATACGAAAAGAATTGCGGTAACGATCGGTATTGCTAGATAGGGATTTACACCAGCAAGGATAAATAACCAGTAAGCGATATACATGCCAAT
>Ga0172364_10002814_pt1 | contig 13879 bp, 15 predicted proteins | sample LakKivSesite10cm_FD_114545 | JGI IMG/M metagenome (GOLD analysis project Ga0172364, IMG submission 114545) | Sediment microbial communities from Lake Kivu, Rwanda - Sediment site 10cm | ecosystem: Environmental > Aquatic > Freshwater > Lake > Sediment | place: Rwanda: Western Province, Lake... | reverse complement strand
GGGTCGTGACAATGAAGCATCCGCCGGTGGTCTTCACCTTGAGCCGCGATCCGCCCTTGAGGCATGCCATTCGAAGCGAAGGGTCAACTGGAGTCCTCAGAAGCGGGAAGACATGTTTGAGTTCTACGCCACTCGCAGCGCTGATGCGGGCGATTCGGTTGAGCGTCTCCTTGACGCCCAGCTTGAGATCCGCCGTGTCGGCAATGATGCCGGACAGCAGCTGGATCGCGGTCTGCTGCGAGATGGTGTGGATGACACCCCTGGCCACCAAGTATTCCAGGAATTCAAACACCATCTCCGAGGCCGATGGAAAGCTCGAATCCACGAAGAGGAAATCCGCGTTGATCTGGGCCTGCGCCTCGTGGTGGTCGATCACCGCCAGCCTGCATGGCGGCGCGAGATTCGGAAGGGGCCGGGTATCGACGAATATGAGCAGGTCGGGGGCCTTGGACGGCTCCCCCGTTTCCACGGCCTCCCCTGACATCTGGGCTAGCAGTTTGCCAAGCTTGCTCGGCGACCCGGGCGTGATGACGATGGAGGATTTGCCTAGGTCCTTAAGGGCAAGCTTCAACGCCAACGACGCGCCCATTCCGTCGGCGTCGGCATTCTCGTGCGTGCGAATCGCTATGTTATCGGAATTCTCGATGAGAGAAAGGAGTTTCTGGAAATCCATTTTCATCCTGCCGGGGCCGGCCGCTCCTCTTCCCCCGTCATGCTCCTGATCTTGGACTCCATCTCCTTCATGCGGTTGACTATCTTGGTTTCCTGCCTCTGGTGCACCTTGATCCTGAGGTCCAGTGTCTCGATCCTCTCCGCGAGCTCCTTCTTGGCCTCCTCCTTCTCGCCGCGGATCATGAGGTTGCCGACGCTCTTGTAGATGATCTCGCCACTCTGAAGCTTGTCCAGTTCCTCCACCGCCGACTTGGCTTCGCTCAGCTGGGTCTCCAGCCTCCTTCTCTGCAGGGCGATCTCCTGATACTGCTGCCTTATCTGCTGGTATTGTCCGAGCTGATGTTGCAGTTGCTGGGGTATCTTCTCTTCCTCCAAGATCAACCATCTCCCACGGTCTGCACGACTCTCTCAGCCAGTATGAACCACCTGAGGTACGAGTTGATGGCAGCCCTCATGCTCGTCGTATCCCTGGCGTCGATCTCGAGGGCCACGCTCCTACCCTTCCTTGCCAGTTTGACCTTCGCCCGCCTCGATGGCGCAGTCGCCTGCTCGGGCATGACCGCGCCCAGAACGGAGGATGCCACTCTGGGGTCTTTGAACTGGAAAGCCAAGGAGCACCTCAACCTCTACCTTGCCTTTATCTTCTTCGGCGCCTCGGGGGGCCTTACCTTGTAGAGTATGCGGTACCCGCAGTAGTTGCACCGAACCGGCTCCCCCTCCTTGAGGCTCACCAGCCTTCCGCAGTTGCGGCACTTGTAGCGGGGTCTCGGTTCCTCCATGGTACTACCCGATGATCCCGGACTCGGCAGTGGTGGGGCTGTAGGCTCCCCCTGCGAACACGCTGCCGCACTTCGAGCAACGCCACACGCCGGTCCCGGCCCTTCTCAGCGCAAGCTTGCCGCAATGGGAGCACTCGTAGGTCGACTTGGTCTTGGCGTCGATCTCCCTGATTTGCGCGCGCAGCCTCCACCCGTACCTGGCACCCATGCGTCCGGCCGATCCAGCCTTCTTGGTCTTCAAGCGACGGCCTCCAGCTTGAGCTTCTTCCTAAGGTCCGAAACCGTTCTCCTAGCCAGTTCGAGCGCAGCTTTGATCTGCTCTCTGGACCAAGGACCAGAGCCCGTCTTCTGCATGGCTCTAATATGTTCCCCTTCATCTAGGCCAAAGACGATCTTGCTATCCATGCCTATCTCCTCCTCATGGGTCGTGTCCACGAGGAGCGCCTCTCCGAACTTGGCCACCGAACAAGCGATCGGGACCCTAGTTATGGGCAGGGGCTGGGTCTGCTCCGCGGCAACTGGCTTTCCGTCCTTCAGCTCCCACTTCTTCATCCGGCACGCCGTGAGTGCGATCACGGACGCGAGCGTCGCCCCGTCGATCAGGTTGCCACCGTCGTCAAGGGTGTGGATGTCCACGAATACCACGATCACATACTTGCCCTTCTCCAGGCACAGCTTGCTGAAGTCGATCATCTTGGACTCTCGGATCGACCTGTCGACCACCCTTGCGATCTCGATGTACTTGTCGCTGGACAGCGGGGGACCGGATTCGACGTCAGGCGATGCCAAGGGCACCAGCTCGGCCGACGTTATGAGGACCCCCTCATTGGGCGAGTCGGGGTACGGCTCCCCCGCGGCCGTCTTCACGGCGACCAGGATCTGCGTGTCGCCCATGTGCAGGAGACAAGATCCCTCCGCCGTCGAGATTACGTTGGTCTCGTAGGTCAACTCCCTGAACTGGTCGAAGGCCCTGCCGTCGGCCCTCTTGCCGTCCGCAATGAGGCTTCGAATGCTTTCCCTCTTGACCTCTTCTACGACTTCCTGCATACGATCATCCCCTGTATTTCTCCATCAGGGCGCTCCGCTGCATCTCGTACAGGTGATCGACCGCGCCCATCGCCAGGTCCATTGCCTGCGAGAACTCCTCCGGGGACAGATCTCCGTCCATCTGCAGCAGGGTGATGTTCCTTCTCCGGGGCATCACCGCAACCGGCACGTCTGCCTCCCCGAAGTTGTCCTCATTCTTCTCCAGGTCAAGGCAGACCTGACCATCGATCTTCCCCGCGGCAACGGCCACCACCAGATCACGCATGGGTATGCCGGCGTCGGCCAGGGCAAGGGACGCGGCGTTTATCCCAGTGCACCGCGTTCCGGCGTCCGCCTGGAGCACCTCGATGTTGACATCGATGCTGGATCTGGGATAGAATCCGAGAAAGAGCGCCGGCATCAGGGCCTCCCTGGTGACCTTCGAGATCTCGGTCGACCTTCGATCCGGCCCGGGCCGCTTTCTCTCCTCTACCGAAAACGATGCCATGTTGTACCTGACCTGCAGGATGGCCGAGTCGGACTCCTGCAGATGCCTCGGGTGGGTCTCCCTCGGCCCGTATACCGAGGCCATGACTTTGTTTCTTCCCCACTCCACGTAGCTGGATCCATCCGCCCTCTTGAGCGGGCCGACCTTCATCGTGATCGGTCTCAGTTCGTTCAGGGCTCTACCATCCAGCCTCTTGCCTTCCACTATCAGTTGCTTGGGCTTCTCCAAATCCTGTCTCCTCCTGAAGCAGGCTCTTTATTCGGTTCGTGAGGCCCGATGTATGGGCCTCGCTTTCTATCTTGCCGAGGATCCTCTTCAGCAGATCCTCCTTCCGAGGGTCGCTGCACCGGGCCCAGACTATTCCGTTCTGGCCAACCAGTATCTCTCGGCACACGCTCCTCTTGAGCATGGTTATCATGGATCCCTTTCTCCCGATGACCCGTGGTACTTTCGCCGGGCTGATCGTGAACACTCTGCCACCAACGAGCTTCCTGAGTTCCGGGTCCTGCATCGTGAGCTTGACTTGCATCAGCTCATTGACGCTCAGGATCTCAGCGTAGATGAGGTCCCATGTCTTGAGGATGTCCTCGAGGTTCCCGTTGACCACGTCGAAGTTGTAGGGGACCTCGGAGACCTTGAGGATTCCTGGCGTGGGGCTATGGATGTAGACCATCCACCCTAGGAACTGGACCTCGCTGACCATGCCCACGATCCTGTCACCTGGCTTCGGAATGTAGGGTCCCTCCAGAGGTATCACCCTCACGGAGTTGCCATGGAGGTCAACCAGTCCGATGACCGAGGAGAATATCTCGTCGCCTTCCCTGAAGACGCCCTCCTCAAGCTTGTACCGGCCTCTTGCGACCAGTGCGCCCGGCGTCACGAGCGCCCTGTTGGCGGTTTCAACCGAATCGCTCATTTCTCTCTATCTCCTCTCGACAAGCTTCGTTTCAGCCTGGCCCTGGGTCAGCTTGCCCAGCAGGGAGTAGAAGTCCTGCTCCACTCCGACTGGTATCTCTAGGACCCCAATCCAGGAACCGTCCTTCTGCCACTCCTCTTTCCTCAACTCCCCGAAGGATTTCACATGGCCGTAGGCCCTGCCCGTGAACTCGGGGGGTATCTTCACCGCTATCATTCTGACCTCGAATCTGAGCGGAAGGATGACTCTGAGCTCCTTCACGATGTCTTTGACCTGGGTCTCGACGGCCTCGAAGGGATCAATCCTTACCTTCCCCTCGTTCAGCGCATTGTCCACCCTGGTGGGAGGATGGGGATATCCGGTTCTTGGGTCGACGGCGTTGCGCGATATGAAGGCCACGATGGCCTTTCTCTTCTCCTCCACCATGGCCCTTCTCTGGTCGGTGGTCAGCTGGATCTCGCCGTCGCGTATTATCTTCCTCGAGATTACCTCAAGATCGCGAGTCCCGAAGACCTCCTCTATCCGCTCGTCCGAGACCCTGTCCCCCTTCTTGGCATCCTTGAAAACCTCGCGCACAGCGAGCAGGTCCTCTATGCTCACGGGCTCGCCGCGCCTCACCTTTGGCGTTAGGCTGGAATCAACCAGTATCTCAAAGGTTGAGCCATGCGAGGTCAGCCTCGCCACGATGGCCTCGTCAACTTTCACCACTGCCTTTGCCTCCGCCAACGTCCTGTCCGCCTAGAGTGGACCCAAGAGGTCGTTCGAGGGAGGCGTGGGGGCTGAATGCTGTAGACGGTATGGTGAGAGACTTCATTGGCCCAGTTTCAGATCCGTGTGAGACTGAACCCACGCTTCTTGCGTCAAACCCCTTTCGGGGCGTCCTTGGCACTCCTATCCCTCGTTGCCGAGGTTAGATCCAAGAAATCTAGGATCGTAAACCCAAAGGATCCTTCACTATTGGTCAGGTCAACCCTGCCATCATCGAAAACCTGTTTGAGCTTGAATTCCCCGCGAGAAATTCTGACATCGGACCCCGGGACGAAAGCCTTGATTTCGGCCATTCTCCTAAGCCTTCCCGGATCTTCCTCTCCTAGCCTCTTTTCCACTCTTTCGAGCAGACTGGCCGACGATTTTCTAATAAATTTATCCTTGCAGGCCCGGATCGTCCCTGAAACGCCTATGCTTCGGACGATCACGGGCTGTCCCTGGATGTCGGTGGTCAGCAGCATCGAGGTTCTGAGATCATCCAGGCCGTCCAAGTTGGTCCTCACTAGGCCCCTCTGGCTCTCTTCATCAAAGAACACAAGCCATGGGGAAGAAAGAAAGAAACCCTTCTCCCCCGCGAATCTGAGGTGGGATTTGACCATCTGGCTGACCATGGCATCCCTAGCTACCTTGGAGCTGCCCAGGACCTCGAAGGCGATGTACCGTCTCTTCGGCCTCGCGTCATCCACCCCCGCGTTCGCGCGCCCTGGCCAAGATGTCTTGGGGAGTTGAGGTGATCCAGTCAAGGGCTTCCTGGGGCGGCAATCCCAGGCAAGCGCGCAAGGCGGAGGCCAGATCCCTTGGGTCACGCATCAGGTAGCTGTCGTCCGCCCCTGAGACCAAGATCTCGGGACATCCCTGCTTCCCGCAGTATTCGTGCATCCTGCACCATGCCCTTATCAGATGCGATCTCTTGACCCCCTGCTCCTTCAGCAGTAGGGCATAGGGGTAGGCAACCGGGACCTTGTTGTCCGCCGCTGATCTCAAGGCATTCATGTCGTTGGGCGTGGGGACGACGTAATCGACCGTCCCGGCGGTGGCCGCCTGACCCGCCCGCTTGCCGAAGGCGACCCTCAACTCGGCTGCCGGACCAGATGAGGCGCCCTCCTCAGCCACCCTCACAAGCTGGATGCCAGGGGTCCTGATCTCGGGATGAGGCATCGTGCGTCTGCCTCTCCAGAGTATCCCCACGATCGAGTATCCTAGGTACGCCGCAACCCAACCCAAGCGGGATGGCGTATCCCTTCCCCCGGCACCGGCCGGGAAGGCCAAAAGATCGATGTACGTCCTCGCCACACCATCCCATCCAGGTTCGGGGGCAAGGACAGGCTACCTAGCTTTCTCGGCGCCCTTGCCCTTCCTCCTCAGCCCCCTCCCCTTCCGCGCAGCTGAGGTCAGCCCCCTGAAGGCGCGTTTGCGTTGGTGTCGATCACATATCCAGTTGATGTCCGCGTCCGACCTGATGACAGGGTGGTTGGGGTCGGCAAACAGGACTTCGAAGTACTTGCTGGCCCCGTCGCTGCCCACCCAGTAGGAGTTGATGACCTCGAGGTTCGGGAATCTCCTGTTCGCCCTTTCCTCCGCAATCCTCTGGAGCGACTTCTTGGCCGAGAAGTGGTGCACAAGCATCCTCCTAGGCTTCCTGCCCTTGGGAGGTCGGCTCTTGCGCCTGCCCCCCCTCCTGACCCGGGCGCGCGCCAGGATGAAGCCGGGCTTTGCCTTATAGCCAAGCTTGTGGGCGCGATCAAGCCTCGTCGGCTTGTCGATCTTCACCACCGAAGGCCCCCTGCGCCACTTGATGAGCCTACGTTTCATCAGTTCTCCGACGTAGGACTCGTCCGGCTTATCCCAAGCCTTCTCAATCGCTTTGTACAGTGACACTTGAGCCCCTCCAATCGTTCAGGTCAAATGACCCACATCCTGGGGCGAGATAGCATTAAAGAAAAGTAGCCTTAAATATAGTTCATCTTCGGTTCAAGGTGATCAGATGGTCGAACAGGCCGTGGACATCACTCAGAAGCTGCACGATTTCGGCGCGGGCGTCTACGAGAAGGTGGACAAGCTCAAGGCCCCAACCTTTGCGTACCCTTCCAAGGGACTAAGTAACGTGTTCTACGAGGAGCACAGCAGGCTGGTCAAACAGGGCGGGAAGTCCAGCTCCAGATCGTTTCTGAACTTGGCGCACACACGGAAATTCATGCAGACGCTGATGATAGCCGCCAGATGCCAGGATCTTCTGGATGAGTCCAAGACCGCAAGCATCAGGGAGTTGTACTACCAGCTCAAGCACAGTCTGCCGAATACCAAGGAGGAGAATACCTTCGAGGACCAGACCGAATCCGATGATTGCGTCGAGGACTTGGAGCGGATGTTGGACGTTCTCAGGGAACAGCTGCACTTGAACGCCGACAGGCGGGGCTTCATGCACGGCAAGGTCGTTATCGAGGACGTCGGCGATCGGATCGACTGCTCCGGGATGGGAAGCGGCGGGTACGCGATCCCCAGCAACATTGAGAGGATCAGGATCAAGGAGGTGGAGGCCGAGTACGCACTGGTCATAGAGACCGACGGTATGTGCGATCGTCTGAAGGAGGAGAAGTTTGACAAGAAGAACAATGCCCTGCTCATATCCACCAGCGGCCAGGCAAGCAGGGGCGCCCGCAGGCTGATCCACAGGCTGTCGAGCGAGTTCAGCCTGCCCGTCTACGTCTTCACCGACGGCGATCCCTTCGGCTACTACATCTACAACGTCATAAAGTGCGGCTCGATCAACCTGGCCTACCTTTCGGAGAGGCTCGCGACCCCCGGCTGCAAATTCATCGGCATGCGGATGACGGACGTCGATCGGTACGGGCTCCAGAAGGTCACCGAGAAGCTGAAGCCTCAGGATGAGAAAAGGGTGCGGGAGGAACTGTCCTATCCCTGGTTCAGCAGCAAGGAGTGGCAGGCCGAGCTGGACCTGATGCTCAAGAAGAAGGTCAGGATCGAGCAGCAGGCCCTCGCGTACAAGTCACTTTCCTTCGTTGCGGATGAGTACCTCCCGGGCAAGATCGCCGCCGGCGATTTCCTGCCCTAGGCGGTTGGCTCCGGAGCTTCATGCTCCGCCTTCGTGATCGGCCGTCTGCAATACTCAGCTTGTCGACGCGAGGATTTTCCTCACCACCGCCACCGGGCTTCCGCCCTTCGGCAGCGGCTGTAGCGGCACAGCAGTGAACTCCCGGGCCATGCGCAGGTAGATCGGATCAAGCTCCTCATCGCTGAGCGAAGTCTCGCTCCTGGACATCTTGCTCCTGAGGATGTCAAGGTACTTCGCCACCCTGGGTCGGTAGTATCCTGCCACCAACCCATCTAGGTCCATCCTGTAATAGTCCAACAACGGCTCGGATTCCTGGCCCTCTGCGGCCATCACCCAAAGGTGTACGTGCTTCACCAGCCTGGTCGCATCATCCCCGTGCATCTTGCTCGCTCTCTGCACCTTCCGATCGAGGCGGTAGGGAGGAAAGCTGGACAGTAGCCCGACCTGCTGATCTAGGATCATTAGGCAAGAACGGGCCGCCTCTTCGAACCCGGGTGCATCCTTGCGCAGGAACGCTTCTCGGGCGCGCCGAAGCTCTTGGTTGAACCTCTCGGCGTTCCACTGTCGTGCGATGTCAACTAGGTCGCGCCTTGCGAGGGAGCTGCTGCGCAGGAACTGGGGCTGAGCAAGGAAAATCTCGATCGCATGCCTAAGCTGGGGTATGTAGATGGGCCGCTCGGGCCAGAGCTTCGTTGCTCGCTCCCTCATCTGTTGCGAGCCGTGGAGCAGGGTAGCGTTGGGGCGCAGCCAGTACAGCGGTCCCATCAGGAGTATGATGGATCCGCTGTTCGGTCCATACACGGTATCCAGGAGGTCCCTCCAAGCCGGCTCCAACGCCTTGCCCATCTCAGGGCCGTAGCGGTGCCTGCAGTAGTCGGAAAGGTAGTTCTCGGCGCTAACCGCCTCCGGTTGCCAGCCCAGCTTCGCACAGAGCTCGAGGTAGAAGCTGTTGTAGTCGATAATCTCGGGGGTCGAGAAGAAGACGCACAGCCTGTCTGCCCTCGGCTCCGCAAGAACGGTCCGAACCTCCTTGATCAGGCCGCGAACGTCGCCGTGAAGGTAGCTGTCGCCGCCGAAGGAGTGCAGGACTCCGTATCCCCATGGTCGCCCGTAGAAGTAGTCGGTCATCCGGTACTTGGCCGCCTCCTCGGCCCAGCCGTCCCAGACCACGAGCGGAACCGTGATTGCGTCCAGGTACCCGCGCACATCCTCCGGGGTCCAACGCACCGCAGGATCGGAGGAATGGAAGTCGAAGGACCAGCTTGACACCATCCAGATGCCCTCGGGGTCTGCCTCCCGGATTGCGCCCGACATGGCCCGTGCAAACTGGACCCGCGCTTCCTGTGCATCCGTTGCGCCTTCAAGGATTTTGCTCTCGCTCGCGAACTCGGCTATGTAAAGATGGTCGGTTCCGTAGCGCTGGGTGTAGTGGCGAACATAGTCAACGACCAGCCTTTGGAACATGGGGTCGGAGGGATGCAGTTGCCTGCTGGGCGAAAGTTCGGCCCACTGGGTGACTATGCTCCTGCATTGCGGGTAGGCCTCGAAGAACGATGTCGGGAGGGCCCCGTTGGGAAGTATGCATGGGATCCGCATTCCGAGCCTGTGCGCATACTCGAAAGCCCGCTCATGGAGGGACTTGGTCTTGGTTCGCGTGGAGGGCGCAGGGGAGACGCCCCACTTGGCCATGATCACATCGACCATGTCCGTCCCGACGGTGAAGGGCCAGATGATGTTGATTCCTCGCTTGGCCTTCCAGTCAAGCTCCCTCTTCCAGTCGCGCCATGTCCAGTAGGCCGTCGAGTAGGTGTAGATGCATCCGCTACCTTCCTGGCGGTCCCGGAACCTGGGGATCTCCCTGATGTCAATCTCGGGCAGCGTGATGGACGGTTGGCGCGGGATTTGCTCGCCGTCGCGGAAGAAGCCGCAGCCGAGGGATTGTTCCAGCAGACGGTACACAGCATACAGGGTTCCTCGATCGTTGCTACCCATGAGGAGGAGGATGTTCCTTCCGCCCATGCGGGTGGACTTGATGGCAAAGGCATCGGCTTCAAGGTCCCCAAAGGCTTCCACGATGCCCTTCCCGAGCGCGTGTGCAATCAAGGGGTTGGTGGCCGGCCTCCCGATTGCGATCAGTGGCCCGGACTTTGGCACACGGCGAATGATCTTTGGCCTTGCGCCCGAGATCGCCCCGAGGTACCTCCTCAGCTCGTCCGCGGCATGGCGTTCAAGCCAGGTCGGGGATGGCCCGAGAACGATGCCTGCTTCTGCCCGGCCGCTCTGAACTAGTGACCCTCCAACTTTTATATCCGAATGTTTCTGTGGTGTGTTGGAAGCCGAGGTGCTCCTGTGCCACAGAACAGTATTCAGGGTCAGGACCAGTTTCATGTCCGGATGCGGAAACCCACCCGGGATGAACTGGCTATCCTTGAATCCAAGCTCAGGGATAAGTCCCTGTCTGTCAGGGTATGGGAACGGTACCGAATAATCAGCGAGCTTGCCAAAGGCCGAACACCCCTGGAGGTCGCGGACCGGGTGGGGTGTCACCACTCCCTGGTCTACGACTGGCTCCACAGATTCAACCAGAGGGGGTTCACCACCTTTGAGCTTGCGCCCAACCCCAGGGGGCGGCCCCCGACTATCAGCTCCGAGCAGATCCGGTCACTCATACGGATCGCTACGAGCAGGCCCGAGGACCTGGGTCTGCCCTTCACCGACTGGTCCGTAGCCAAGCTACACGACTACTGCGCGAAGAGAGGGCTTGTCCCGGACTGCACAGACGAATGGGTTCGCAGGCTCCTTCGGCGGGAAGGATTGACCTACCAGAAGACGAAGAGCTGGAAGCGGTCCAACGATCCCTTCTTCGAGGAAAAAAAGGGCGCATCCTGGACCTCTACGAACAACCACCCCTAGACGGGGTAGTGGTATGCTTCGACGAGCTCGGTCCCCTAGAGCTTAGGCCCTACAGCGGGGCTGGATGGTACCTCAAGAAGCGGCCTAAGAGGCTGAGGGCAACCTACAGACGGATGAAGGGCGTGGAGCAACTCTTGGCCTTCTATGACGTGCACTCGGACTGCCTGGTCGGCCAGGTCAGGAAGCGCAAGACCCACAGGGATCTCTTGGCGGTCTTCGCCCGTCTACGTACCTGTTATCCCATGGAGGAGACCATCTATCTTGTGATGGATAACCTCAACACCCACCGCCATGCCTTGGTCAGGGAGTTCTACGCATCCAACAACATCAAGCCTGTATGGACGCCCACCTATTCTTCTTGGCTGAACGCTATCGAGGCCCACTTCGGCGCCATCCGCAGATTCGCGATCAACGGTGCGGATGAGCCATCCCACCAACACAGGCGGCGCCGAATCCAGCGATACCTGACGTGGAGAAACAGAGAACACAACGCAACCACATGCCCCCTCAACAAGTTTCGCTACAACAAGTTGGACAAGCACTAGTCCTAGCTAGCGGAGCAGCTGCCATAGGCTTGGGGAAGCCCGAGACGCCCCAGGACGAGTCTGGGGCTACAATCGTCCTGAACAGCAGATCCTACGCCACCCTCTTCGAACAGATCATGGATGAAAACGAGCTGAAAGAGATAGGAGAAATGCAAGGCGTCGGTACGATCACGCCATATACCTACCTGCCCATCACCTATCTCACCTCGAACCTCTCCAACCCCGATATCCGGACTCTCAGACCGCTTGAAATGGTCCTGACCGACTCGGTTCGCAGTCTGGCAATGGCGGCGGGGAGGGCACCCGCAGGCCGGGATGAGATAGCCCTATCCGTGCATCCTGATCGGCTCCCACCCCACCTGAGAGGAATCAAGCTGGGAGATGTGGTACGCTTTCACACATCCGACACCTTCATCGGTTGCGGTTCCCTGCCTGCTACGAGAAGCATTGACGGGCGCGAATTCACAGTGACCGGGTTCTTCGAGGGGGTGTCCGAGTGGGGGTTCGAGGCCCTCGCTGCATTGGCGATGAGGGATCCGGAGATCCCCGTCAACAGGATCGCGGTACAGTTCCCAAGAACCCAGGATGCAAGAGCAGCCTACCACAAGCTTGCAGACCGATACAGGAAGATGCCAGTATACATCTTCTCTTCAGCTCTCGTCATGGATGAAAAATCCGCCACTAAGAAACGTCAGTGGTCCTCTTTTCTCTTGCTGGTCTCTGCAGGGGCCACCGCCATCGGGTCGGTGACCCTAGTGAACAGCTTCCTCCATCTCTCCCTTGCGCGTAGACGCGAGATCGGGATCATGCGCAGCGTAGGAGCCTCTAGGAGACAGATCCTAGGCCTGTTCCTATTCGAACACCTCGCACTGGTGATCCTCTCCTTTCTCATCGGGTTGATAACTGGGGTGCTATTGGGTGGGGGGATCAACACCCTGATCTTCGGGAGGTACAGCCTTGTCCCCAGCTATGGGCTCTATGCCATGTTTCCGATAAGCTGGGATGTCTTGGCATACCCCGCTCTTGTGGCGCTGACCATAGGGTTTGCTGCCTCCATGGTCCCCAGCATCAAAGCTTCACGAATAGCCCCCGTGGAGGTCCTACGACATGAGGAATAGGAATCTTGAACACCCTCAACATTCCGAGCACCTAATCGTCGCCAACCACATCTCCAAGACCTACGACATGGGGAGACAGAAGATAGAGGCTCTCAGGGACGTCAGCCTCGCCATTCGAAGGGGGGAGAGCCTGGCGATCCTGGGTCCTTCCGGCTGTGGGAAGACCACGCTTCTCAACCTGTTGGGGGGCCTGGATATCCCCAGCCAGGGAGAGGTTCTCTTCGAGTCGAGAAACCTTGCGAGTCTCAGAGACCCAGAGCTTTCGGACCTAAGGAGAAAACGGATAGGTTTCGTGTTCCAGTTCTACAACCTGATCCCCAACCGAACCGCCCTTGAGAATGTAGCCCTGCCTCTCTTCTTCGCGGGTAAGAATGACAAGGACTCAAGGAATGCCGCTCTGCAGGCTCTTGAGAGAGTTGGCCTGTCAGAGAGATGTGATCATTTCCCCGCTGAGCTATCCGGCGGCGAACAACAGAGAGTCGCCATAGCGCGAGCCTTCGTCATCAAGCCGTCCGTCATACTGGCTGACGAGCCAACCGGGAACCTTGACAGTGCCACCGGCAAGCTGATCATCGACACGCTGCTCGAGCAGAAGAATCGGGGAATCGCCATCGTAGTCGCAACCCACGATGCCCGGCTCGCAGGACAGGCAGACAGGACGGTGAACATGGTTGACGGAAGAATAGTCCGGATCGAATCGGCGAGATGATGGCAGGCTGTCTGTCTCACCGATCATCGAACAACTCGGGGAGCAGACCTCCTTGATCCCTTAGTCTCACTGTTCCCGTTGGCTGTATGTCCTGGGCTCATCGGACTTGGCGAGGGAGTGTGAAGCATCCGTCAGAAGTGATTGCTGGAAAGACCCATCTTACCTGTGTATAACAAGTGGTGTCTGCCATCCTACCACATCTTGTGATACCAAGGTGGGGTCGAAGCAGAACCATGCAAACTAGAAAGGGGAGGATCACGAATGCTTGTCGGGAGAGCGCAGGATCTACCCGAAGTCAGCCTCTCGGGGACTTGTAAGGGGCACTGCCTGCCAGCCAGAGAATCAACCTTCTCTGGAAGCAGTATCCTTCTGGGACTGATCAGCCTTCTTCCCCGATGACCGATGACATTCGATCTACGAGCATCCCCTTCCACACAGCTAGGTTGCTGTTGCTCCCGCGGCCATCAGCTTCATGTCCGGCCCCCACGGTTCAACAACTGAGACCTTGTCGCCCAAGGCCCGGATCAGGTCCGGAATGTCGAAGTCCTTTAGCACTCCCCAGGGGAAGTTGGCCGCCGGCCAGGACACGATCGGCATCTGTGCCCAATCCCCAAAGGACCGAGGGCCATTCTTCAGCGTCACTCGGTTGACGAGCGGGTGAAGGAGAGCTGAGAACAGCGCGATGATCGCTCCCTGCCCCCTCCCACAGAGGTTGATTCTGCGTGCCCCAAGATGCCCGAGCAGGTCCATGGTTGACAGCACATCGTGCACCCTCCCGCCGAGGTAGCTCTGGCCCAGCATCAGGCCGAAGCCATGGAACATGTAGTCAAACCCGTAGGGGTGGTAGTACCC
>Ga0172364_10002812_pt1 | contig 13883 bp, 11 predicted proteins | sample LakKivSesite10cm_FD_114545 | JGI IMG/M metagenome (GOLD analysis project Ga0172364, IMG submission 114545) | Sediment microbial communities from Lake Kivu, Rwanda - Sediment site 10cm | ecosystem: Environmental > Aquatic > Freshwater > Lake > Sediment | place: Rwanda: Western Province, Lake... | reverse complement strand
GACCCTGGAGAGGTCCTCAAGCCTACCGTTCAAGTTCCTTGAGGCGGTGCGGAAGGCGGGCATCTCCGACGTGATTGCCAAGGGGGATCTGGTGGCGATCAAGATGCATTTCGGCATGGTAGGAGGGTTTAGGGCGATCAGGCCACAGTTCGTTCGGAATCTGGTCGGCTTGGTGAAGGAGGTAGGGGGCAAGCCGTTCATCGTCGACACGTGGGGCATAGGCCATGTGGATCACGCGGTAGCGAACGGTCTTACGTATGAGACAGTTGGCGCCCCCTTCTTGCCTACGAGCGGGATCAAGGAGAACGATCTGAGGAAGGTGAAGTTGGATGACGGGCTCGTCTTCAAGGAAGCCGAGGTGGCGGGGAACGTCTACGACGCGGACGCGTTCGTCAATTTCTCACACTCAAAGGGGCACGACAGCAGCTCGTACGCAGGTGCCTTGAAGAACGTGGCCATAGGCTGCTGTTCCAAGTCCATGAGGAGGGCCATCCACGGCATGGAGTCCCAAGAGGGCGGGGTTCAGAAGTTCCAGTGGGGCATGGCAGACATAGCTGCAGCCGTGCTGAGGAAGTTCGGCAAGAAGCAGTTGCATGTGAACTACCTCATGGACATCACGGAGTTCTGCGACTGCGCGGACTGGTCAACGACGCCATTCGCCCCGGACATAGGAATACTCGCCAGCAGGGATGTTGTGGCAATAGAGGCGGCTTCCCTAGACCTCATCAACAAGGCCCCGCCTGTTCCATGGTCGGTTGCTGACAAGTACAACCTCAAGGCAGGGGACAATAAGTTCATGATCATTCAAGGAAAGGACCCCTTCATCCAAGTCAAGGCCGCGGAGAAGCTAGGATTAGGAAGCTCCAAGTATGAACTGATAGAAGTCTGACTGGCCTATTCGGCCTTCGGTGCTTTCTAGGCTACAGGTACTTGATCCTGTTGAAGTACCTGTCGAGGTGCTTCTTGTTGTACTCGTCGCCGCCCGGCACGTTTGCGCTCTTCCAGACGGGCGGCTCGACTCCCATTTTCACCAGCCTCTTCACGATCTCGATCTCGAGCCTATGGACTACGTAGAAGTCCACCACGTTCGAGATCGGGCCTATTGGGGTATCCAAACCGTTGACATTGACAACAGCGTCACCGAATGGGTTGTAGTCGTCTATGCATATGTCAGCGATGTCAAAGAGGTTCTTGTTGCTCGGGTGCCTGATGAGGTGTCCCTTGGGTACTTTCTTCTGCCAGTCGCTGGATGAAAGGGCGACCAACGTGCACCCCCTCTCCTTGCACGCGAGTGCGGCATCGATCGTTGCGGGATTGACGCCGATGTTGTGGATTATCAACACGACGTCTCCTTTTTTCGGATCGTAATAGTCGATCACTGCTCTCCCATAGCCCGGAAGCCTCTCGAACTTCATGTAGTGAAGGGCCTGAGAAAACGGGGACAGCCCGAGATCCATGAACGGATCGATGCAGGCGAGCCCCCCAGCCCTGTAGAATATCTCCGCCACGGGCAGCCATGTGTGACCTCCTCCCGCGTAGACGTGGATCAGCCTGTCGCTCGCGATCGTCTTCGCCATTGCCTCAGCCGCTTGGTCAAGGTTGCCTGCCTGTTCCCTCTCGAACTTATTCAGCATCGAGACGATGACATCAAGATACTTCTGGCCTTCGCTCAATCTGGAAACGCCAGAGGGGTCAAAGCCTCCGCGGTTAATATGCTTGCAGGTCGAAGCTGGCCTCAAGTGCTATAAGTCGAACCTGGGATCGCCTACGTGACACAACATGGTTGTGAAAGAAACCGGCGTCAGCCTCTACGGGCTGACCTATCCTGAGCACGCCGAGGATCACTTCAATGAAATGGTGAAGCACAACTGCAATGCGGTCCTCCTCGCGATCATGGAGTTCGACCTAGAGTTCTGGTATCCAAGTCTGGTTGAGATCGTGAAGCGAGCGAAGAAGATGGACCTCAAGGTCTACCTCGATCTCTGGGGAATAGGCAAGTTCTTCGGGGGAGAGCAGACGAGCGTGTTCCTCCAGAACCACGTGAAGAACAGGCAGGTGACGGCTCTCTCCGGTGAGCCTCTCATCGCCGCATGTTTCAACTCGCCAGCTTTCAGGAAGTACTTCAGCGGCTGGGTCAGAAAGCTTGCGGAAGACACTGAGTCCGACGGGTTCTTCTGGGACGAGCCTCACTACGCATCAGGCCCGCCTGACTGGTCCTGCAGATGCGAGATCTGTCAAGCTCTGTTCAAGCACGAGTATGGCTACGAGATGCCCAAGATACTCACGGACGAAGTCAGGACCTTCCGCGAGGACAGGGCTGTGGAGGTTCTCAAGGAGGCCTCGATCGCTGCGAAGGAGGTCAATCCGAAGCTGAAGGTGACCGCGTGCGTGCTGCCAACCCCGGACCCTTGGCACGGGTACGGCAACTGGGAGAAGGTGGCGAGAGTGAAGGAGTTCGACGTCTTCTCCACTTCGATAATGGGCTACGGTAGGCCTCTCAAGGATTACGCGGACGTGGCCGAGAAGACGGTCGCCATGGCCAAGAAGCACGGGAAGGAATCGCAGCGTTGGGTCATGACCTATCACAGTTCTCCTGACGACCTGAGCTTCATCAGGACGCTAGTCCACCTCTACGCTGAGAAAGGAGTGGACTCGATATTCTCCTGGACTTACCGGGCCGGTAAGTGGACGACGCTCTCCGCACCTGAGCCGGACAAGGTCTGGGACACGCTGGGCTCCGCCTTCGGCGAGGTTCTGAAGAGGTAGTTCGACGTCAGGTCCAGTTCTCCAAGACCTTGGAGATCGCCCTCAGGTTGGCCTCTGGGCCAGGAAGCGGACCGACTTGGAGGATTATGCCGTCCATGCCAGCTTCTCTCATAGCAGTAGCCCTGTAGCCAACGCCCGCCGCGTCCATCAACGAGTGACCGGAGAATATGCCATACATGGGCTTGCTGTGCTCTATTGAGGCCACGGACTTGAACGCCTCACGCCTGATGATTTCTCCTAGGGGCAGTTTCGTGTCACTGAAGTCACTTGACGGGAGCTTCTCGTGCTCGTGGAAGGCATTGAGTGAGTTCGGCAACCCAAGGCCATCGTACCCGAATGCACGAAACAGTACCGGCAGTATGTCCTCGTCCCTCAGCCCTCGATTCCACCCGATCATGCGCTCAGCGAGTTCCATGAAGTTGAAGATCGTGAAGATGTAAACATGGGATAGCAGTGGACTGAGGAAGTCGGAGCATTTCTCAAGTGTGCTGTATCTGTGGCCACCGATCATGGAGAACGTGGGGAAGAAACTGTCGGTCCCCATCGTCGCATCCTCCCTGACGCTCTTGACCGCGTCATGGTACCTCTGCATCCCACTCGCTATCAGGTCGCACCTGAAGTTCAACCAGTCGACCAGTGAACTGTCAGCCCCGAGACAGTACAGGAGGTCCATGAACCCGAGATCAAGGTCTCGGAGCTTGGTCAGTTTCTTGGTGTTCACAGCCTTCATCAAGTTGAGGACCTTCGTCATCCCAGCCCTCATCTTCCCAAAGTCGTACCCCAGCTCTGAGGCTGCCCTCTCACACTCGCTGCAACCGCAACCGAAGAAATTGAACAGGCTGTGGCCAATCGGTGAGTATCTTTGGTGCGTCATCGTGAACCCGTCGATCTCGTATTTCCTTGTGAGGTCTTTGAGGAGTTCCTCGTTGTAACTCCTCAGCTTCCTGTTGCTGGGGCACCACGACCACGCCCACCCGGCGCCCTGCCTCAAGACCGGTTCTACTATCTTCCCCTCAAGGTCCCTGAACGCGAGGTCCGGATGGTTTGGTCCCGAGTCCATCTCTGCGTAGCACGATATGCAGATCCAGACCTTCACTTCCCTTCTGTGAGCCTCTCTGATGAAGTCGTTGAGATGGTCTTCCTTGCCTGCGGGCCGGACCTTGAACGGCGCTTTCTGCGCCACCTCAGGACTGGGACCCCAGACGTCCCCCGCTGGCCCCATGCCGAGTATCACTAGGTTCAGGCCGATCTTGTCCTTCATCTCCTCGACAGTCCTCCAGTTGGTCTTCATGATGTCCGCCGACCCGGTATAGACGCCCACAATCCGCTTCATGTCTGCGCTGCTACTCGCACAACCGAAGGAACTTAAGTCATCACAGTATCCTCACCGAAGGGCCGGGCTTACTGCTCCGTTGGCTTCGGGGATCCGCGGCATTCCCGGCCCTGACGAGTGACGGTCTGTGCGTTCCGCGCCGAGACGATCCTCCTGGGCCCCATGGCCGACTCGTGCGCGGAACGCATAAGACGGGCTGTTGGGCAGGGTTCGCCATGAGGGCGCTCCTTTCTCTGCCACACAGGGTCTGCGAGTCCACCTGCTATGTCAACGGGCTAGAGGACGTGCTGAGCTGGAGGAGAGCAGACTACGCTGACTATCTTCTCTCCGTCGTTGGAGGGATGGCCGGGTTCACCTACCTTAGGTTCAAGAGGGCAGATCCACCCTGCATGGTATACTGGGGCGCAAGCCCGAAGTACTTGATGAGGGACCTGGCGGCCATAATCGGATTCAAAGAGACTGCGATCGAGGGGAGGAGCTACGGCACATCGTTCACCAAACTCAAGTCGTTCATTGATCAAGGACAACCGGTGGTGGCTGGGGCTATGGACATGTACTACCTTAGGTACTATCCGGGTCTCTACAAGAAGCAGCACGTTCCGATTCACTATGTTCTCGTGGTGGGCTATGATGACGAGAGGCGGGTCGTATTTGTACACGACTGCAGCCTGACTGGCGTGCAAGAGGTACCCTACGAGGAGTTAAGGCAAGCAATGGATGTCAATGTTCCCGGAATGAGCAAGAAGAACACCATACGAGCGTTCACTTTCCCCAGGAGACTTCCATCTGAACTCGAGGTCGGCCGGAAGGGATTCTCACGCAAGGCCAAGAAGTTTCTCAAGCCACCGGTTGGCATCTTCGGAATCCCTGCGATGCGAAAGCTCGCCAAGGAGATCCTAGGTTGGACAAACCCCAAGTGCTTCGAACACATGGCCACCTACGCGACAACTCCGCCCACCATTCCGAAGACATTCGAGAACAGCCACGGGATGAGATTCTGGCAAGCGTCCGTCCTCCTTACGCTGGGAAGGAAGTATGATATCCCTGCTTGGTCCGAGGCGTCCGAAATCTTCAGACAATCAGGGGAGAAGATCTCCCGCTTGTGCGAGGCAGCTCTCCGAATGGACAAGCGGCTGGCGTCCAGCCTGCTCGAGGAAATAGCTGCCGCAGAGGAACAAGGGTACGGGCTTCTTCTGAGTGTGTAGAGGCAAGGGACGGCACTAAGGTTCCGCTATGGCTTCGGCGCCAGTCATCGGGGCGCACTTCATCCGCATGCTGTCAATCGGGACTCCGCTGAGGTCTATCTCTCTCGGGTCATTGGTGCCAATTCCCCTCTCCCTAGCAGCATTGAGGTGCAGTATCTTGTGAGGGTAGAAGCCCATGATCTGAGCCCCGACCGCGTCAGCTGCAACGATGTCTCGGCTGCCGATGACCGCGCCCAACTCCTCGACCTTCACGTCTTCCCACTTGAACCGGAACTCCTGGCCGGGCCTTGCGTTGTGCATCACAGTCATCGCGTCGATAACCCCCATGTGTGCCCGGTTCACGCTCGCGATGTCCGCTATGCCCTCCGCCAGCGTCCTCGACTGCCCATTCACGATGTCAGGCTTGTACCTCGGCTTCGTCCTCCAATCAGTGAGGCTGCATATCGTCGGCCCATAGTAGCTGGGGGTGGTCCCCCCGGCGATGTTCTTGACGTTGGCAGTTATGCCCGTGGCTGACCAGACTTTCAGGACTGGCACTGAGATCACCATACTAGCCATCTTGATGGTGCGCGGGCGGTTGATGTGAGTGAGGACCCTTCCGTTGGGTACAGGCACCGACTCAGCTTCGTCGTTGTTGAGGTCAACAAGCCTGGCGTGGTGCTTCCTAGCCACCTCGAAGACTCCGTACAGGAAGAAGGCCTTCCACGTTGGCGTCGCTGATGCCTCGGCGATCACGATTTGCTTCACGCCTGGGGTTGCCTTCACATGTCCAGTCACGACGTCCACGATCTCCGTGCTGGTCTGGTCGCCTCTTCTCGGAAGCCCGACCCCTGCCTCGCTCCCCTGCGGCGAGTTATTCCGTGGGTCATATTCCAAGGGCGCAATCCTGTTCACGTCTGCGAAGTTTGGCTTCACGACAACCATGTTACCACCGAGCTCCTCAACGAGTTCCTTGAACTTGATTGCATCGAACACCTTCGACACCATCTCGTCCAGCGATCCCTTCGCGAAGACCGAGACGAGCGAGCGTGGAGCCATCTTGCCGACCTCCGCTTGTTTGGATTTAAGCGTTGGTCTAGAATCCGATCGGGGTCGCCGGCGCGACCGGACCGAAGGCAAGATCGTGACGTGAAAGCCTTATCATCAATCCCGATATATCCCATGTGATGCCCACGGTCCTTCTGACAAATGACGACGGAATCATGAGCGTCGGGCTTCGCATGCTCGCAGACAGCCTAGATGGCTTGGGGACTGTCATTGCAGTTGCGCCCGATTCGCCCAGGAGCGCCACAGGCATGAGCCTGACCTTCCACAAGCCACTGCGTATGAATGAGGTGACCGTCGGGGAAATGAAGGCCTACTCTGTTTCGGGCAGCCCGGCCGACTGCGTCTCAATCGGCATAAGCAAGGTTCTAGGGGGCAAGGCTCCCGATGCCGTGGTCTCTGGCATCAATATAGGCGATAACGTGACCGCGCAGACCGTATTCGCGAGCGGGACGGTCGCTGCCGCCATTCAAGCTGCGATAATCGGCATACCATCGATCGCCCTATCTCTGGAGATCCCGGAGGGAGAGCACAACCCAGAAGAGCATGAGGCCAAGATAGAGGTCGCGGCTTCTCGAGCATGCCCGATAGTGGAGAAGGTCATCAAACGCGGACTGCCCAAAGGCGTCGATTTCCTCAACGTGAACTTCCCCTACGACGTCAGGTCGGACACGCCCATGAAGGTGACAAGACTTGGGAGACAGAAGTACGAGGACTACTTGTTGGAAAGGACGGACCCGAGAGGTAGGCCTTACTACTGGCAGTGGGGCAACACCAAAGATCCAAAGGAATTCGAGCCAGGCACGGACGCACATGCCGTGTTCGTGGAAAGGGCTGTCTCAGTAACTCCGCTTCAGATAGACCCTTCGCGCGGAATACTGGAAGGGTCGATCGACCAGTACCTAAGTGCTACGTGACACAGGTCCGCGCGCTCTGCGAAGTCGCCGCTCAATTTCCTCTGTCCGACTGAACTTGGTTCGAAGTGGGAGGTCCGCCTGTCAGCAAGCCTGGGATGGACTTGACGCCAACTCTCGTGAGCATAGGCACCCCGATGAAGTCAGTGACGGTGAAGAAGAACCTGGCGAGGATGGCCACTGCCGTCGCCTTGTCGAGGGCTACATGCATCAACCCCAGGAGCAGGGCGTACAGGCTCTCCTGCACACCGAGTCCAGCTATCGTCACAAATGCGTACATGGAAAATCCCGCGATGGCATATGTCATGACGAAATCAAGAACGCTGAGTTGCGTGATGCCGACTGACAGCGAGAGCAAGTAGAGGGCAAGTGAGTTCAGGATCTGAGCCACCACCAAGAAGAACGCCACCTGCACTGCCGCACTCGTTGCCCTTCTGCCACTCTTCTGGAAAGCATCTATCGCAGCCCTGACCTGTGCTATCCTGGGCTTGATGTAGGGGAAATCCCCAACATAGTTCACAAGCCTCGTCAGCCACCCGTGATGGATCAGTGACAGCAGGGCCAGCCCCATCAACGCGACGGGAACTAGCCCGAGCCCAAGGAGGACCATCAGCTGAAGGCCTGTGCCTATGAAGCGACTGAAGTAGACTATGGCGATGCCCCCCAACAGGACGCTTGCGAACGCCTGCACTGCACCTGTGAACACGATCGCCGCCATTCCGTCCTCGAAATTTATCCCGAGCTCTCCCCCGAGCAACACTGGCGTGATGAAGTAGCCAGTCCTAGCCGGCGTCAAGTCGCTGATCAGTTGTCCGGCAATGCTGACCATGATCGTCTTGGATGCCGGGGGAACATACCCCATCCTTTCAAGGAGGACGAAGAGAGAATACCCGACCATCACGGAGGCGACCACGAACGTTGCGGCGGCCATCACCACGTAGAGTGGATCCGCCCGGTAGATCAGGTCCAAGACCCTGCCGAGGTCTGCGAAGTACAGCAAGAGCGCCAAGGTGACGGCCCCCAAGAGCACTTGGACTCCGAACCAGACCCATCGGTTCAATCGGATGTCAATCTTGGGCTGACCGCCTATATAAGATGGTCTATAAGGGCCGCGAGGACGTCAGCCTTCGAGGGTGGCGCAGCAGGGTAAAACAGCAAAGTGACTCTATTGGAATCGAGTTGAACGCTTCCAGTATGCCCCGGTGATATAGCGGGGCGAGCGCGTTGGTTATTATGGCTTCAGCGTTAACCATAATAAGTGTGCGGAGTGTCGGCCCTCGGTGACAACCGGACATGCTCACATTGTCAAAGAACCGGCCACCTCTTGCTATGACCGCCCTCGCCGTCCTCTGCGTTCTCCTTTTAGGACCGACTCTCGCTCCGCTCGTCGGCGCAAATGGTCAGACGCACCACATCGCGGTTCTGTTCGACGTCGGAGGCAGGGGGGACCTGAGTTTCAACGACATGGCAGTGTATGGAGCCGAACAGGCCAAGACCACACTAGCAGGGCAAGGCTACACAGTGGACATCACATACTTCACCCCGAGGTCGATGGCCGACTTCGTTCCCAATCTCGAGACGTTCTCCTCCTCAGGCACGTACACGCTGATCTGCTGCATCGGCTTCCTATGGACAGACGCGCTCAACGCGACCGCGCCCAAGTACCCGAACCAGAAGTACATGATAATCGACAGTGTTGTCTCAGCTCCGAACGTTGAGTCTGTTGTCTTTCGCGAAAACGAGGCAAGCGCGATGGTTGGAGCTGCTGCAGCAATAGCCACAACCACTGGAAAGATAGCCGTTGTGTTGGGAATGGAGATACCGCTGCTGTGGAAGTTCGAGATAGGGTTCGCCTACGGCGCGAAATGGATGGCTCACAGGCTGGGCAAGGACATCACGATCAACTACTACTACACGGGAACGTTCGGGGATCCCTCAAAGGGTCAGGAGGCCGCGACGACTTTCCTAGATCAGGGCTGTGATGTCATCTATGCGGCTGCTGGGGCCACTGGTTTGGGTGTGCTTCAGGCATGCTCCCAGAGGGCTAATGCTACAGGAAAGCCGATATTCTCCATAGGGGTCGACGCTGATCAAGACTATGTCTATCCTGGCCAAGTGCTGTGTTCCGCTAGAAAGAAGGTCGACTACGGAGTTCAGAGTGCGATCGAGGCTGCCGTCAAAGGGACATTCGCGGGAGGCGTAGTAGATCTGGGCCTCGCCGAGGGAGGGGTCTCAATGTCGACACCAACTGACATGGACGTGTGGGCCGACTTCTTGGAGGGAGCCGGCTACAGTGCAACTCAGATCGCGACCATCAAGTCAAAGGTGCAGACCATGTACAATACGTATCTCTCCAGCCACCAATCGGATCTGGATGCCCTGAAGACCGGCATCATAGACGGTACCATTGTCGTCCCTGTGCCCACCAGCGATACAATCGCCACCTTGCGCACTCAGTATATCGGATCCTTCAAGGCTGGCATTCCGCTCACGTACATCTTGGCTGGCGCTGTGCTGGTGATAGCAGTCGTCGGTGGTGGCTACTACTACTTCTTCATGAGGAGGAAGCCCACGAGCAAGTGAGCTCCCCCCTCTTTCTCTTTTTCGTAGTCTATCCTGAAGTCATAAATCCGCAACTGACCTCGCAAGTGCACGTGGGTTGAAGTCCGAAGCGCACATCGAAGTCGAGGACATTCACAAGATCTACCCCGACGGCGTTCAAGCTCTCAGGGGGGTCACGCTTGACTTCCAGAGGGGAGAAGTGCACGGGCTTCTTGGCGAGAATGGGGCCGGGAAGTCGACCCTCATGCGAATACTCTTCGGTCAGATAAGGCCGACAGGAGGCCGGATACTCATCGACGGAAGTCAGGTCGACTTCGGCAGCCCTCGCGATGCGATATCTCACAGGATCGGGATGGTCTTCCAGCACTTCATGTTAGTTTCCAGCTTCACAGGTTTCCAGAATATTATGCTCGGCCTTGAGACTGGCAGAGGATCCAAAACACAGGGTGAAATCAGGAGGTCCGCGACAGCCCTGGCAGATCGCTTGGGTCTGAAGGTGGATTTCGATGAACTCGTCGAGGACATGCCGATGGGAGAAAGACAGCGGGTAGAGATACTGAAACTGCTGGTGAGGAACGTAGACCTCCTGATACTGGACGAGCCGACCTCGGCCCTGACTCCTTTCGAGACGGAGGAGCTTCTGAAGATAATGAAGAGACTCAAGGAAGAGGGGAAGACGATAGTCTTTGTGACGCACAAGCTCAGGGAGGCATTGTCGGCGTGCGACCGAATCACGGTGATGAGAAAGGGAATGAAGGTCGACACCGTGCCCTCCAAGAGCGTGGACCTTCGCTCTCTAGCGCGCATGATGGTCGGTAGAGAGGTGCTGTCAGAAGTGAGGAAGGGCGCTGCGAACTTCGGGAAGGTACTCTTGGAGGTGAGTGACTTAGTCGCCTTCAGCGACACCGGGAGGGAAGCGGTCAAAGGGGTCTCATTCCAAGTGAAGGAGGGAGAGATCTTCGGGATTGCCGGCGTTGCGGGCAACGGTCAGAAGGAACTAGTGGAGGCCATCACTGGCCTCCGAAGGGCAGAATCCGGGAGCGTTCGGGTCGACGGGGTGGAGATTACGACGAAATCCCCACGGGAGATCTACGACCTGGGCCTCGCCCACATCCCGGAGGACAGGCTCAGCAGGGGCGTTGTGCTCCCGCTGTCAGTCAAAGACAACCTGTTGTTGGGCCTGCAGTCCAAGCCCAAGTTCGAGCAGAGGATGATAGTGAAAGAGCGTGCTGTCGAGGAGAACGCACGAACCCTCATCAGAGACTTCTCAATCGCAGCCACCGAGAAATCGCCCGTGAAGTCGCTGTCCGGGGGCAACATTCAGAGGGTGGTCGTCGCAAGGGAATTCAGCAAGTCGCCACAGCTGATAGTGGCGTCCCAGCCCACGACGGGTCTCGACATCAGCGCAACGCAGTTCGTGAGGGGAGAGCTGCTGAAGATGAGAGATGAGAGGAAGGGAGTCTTGCTGGTCTCCTCGGAGCTCGAGGAAGTGATGGGCCTGAGCGACACTGTGGCCGTGATGTACGAGGGGAAGTTCATGGGAGTCAAGAGGCCGGAGGAGTTGGCCTCCGATGAAGTGGGGTTGATGATGGGGGGCGTCAGGGTTGAGCAGTAGGCTGCCAAGCAAGGATAGGTTGAGCAAGGTTCTCCAGTCGGTGGCGATAATCGTATTCGGCTTCATCGTCAGTGGCTTCATAATGCTAGCTGTCGGGTACGACCCGATCGCTGCCTACTCAGCGATGTTCTTCGGAAGCGCGGAAAAGGGCATGCAGGGAGCGTTCGGGGGCATCTACGGGATAACGTCGACGCTTCGAGAGGCTTCCTTCATCATCTTGACCGGGCTGGCAGCCCAAATAGCCTTCTCAGCCGGGGTCTTCAATGTCGGCGTTGAGGGTGCGATGTATCTCGGCGCATTCGTCTCGTTCATGTGCGCGTATGTGTTCTCAGCTCCAGCAGGATCCGCCCTTGGCGTCTTGCATGCTCTCTTCTGCATATTCGCCGCCATGGTCGCTGGCCTATTGTGGATGTGCATCCCTGCCTTCCTCAAGATCAAGAGGGGGGCGCATGAGGTCGTCACTACAATCATGCTCAACTACGTGGCGACATACCTAACTGAACTGCTGGTTGTCAAGTTCTTTCTTCCCACCACAGGCATTCCTCCTGGCGGGATCATCACCCCAGAGATCAGCAAGTCCGCCCAGATCCCACAGATTGACTTCATGGGCGCCAAGCTGAACTTGGGAATCGTGCCGACGATCCTAGTGGCTGTCGTCATGTACATCGTGATCAAGAAGTCAGTCCTGGGCTACTCGATCAGGGTCGTGGGTGCAAACCCGAACGCGGCGAAGTACGCTGGAATAGATGTTGGCCGAATCATCCTGTTTGTCATGCTTGCCGGGGGGGCGATGGGCGGCTTGGCGGGGGCCATTGCAGTTCAGTTCACCGAATACAGGTTCGACCAATCGTTCAGCCCGGGATATGGAATCTCTGGGATTCCCGTCGCTTTGATAGGAAGGCTCGACGTGTTGGGGATCATCTTGGCTGGCGTGTTCATGAGTGCACTGCATGTCGGGGCTCAGAGCATTCAACCGGTGACGGGAATGCCCAGTCAGATATCCCTCTTCATCGAGGGGGTGATAGTATTCGCTGCGGCAATGCCTGGTGCATTCGACATTCTGAGGACATACATAAGACCGAAGGGTGAGAAGAATGAGTGAGATTTTGGTCGATCCGATCATCTTCGTCTCACTGATCTTCGGAGCAATCAGGTCGATGATTCCATTACTGCTCGGAAGCGTCGGCGAGGTGACTCTTGAGAGGTCTGGGCTGATCAACATGGGCATAGAGGGGATCATGCTCATGAGCGCGTTTGCCAGCGCGTACGGCTCTTGGACCACGGGGAACCCTCTAGTCGGCCTTGTCTACGGCGTCGTGGTTGGGGCGGGTCTTGGCCTCCTGTACGGGTATCTCAGCATCAAGGTTCGGGCAGACCAAGTGGTCATGGGGCTTGGGCTCACGACGTTTTCCTTAGGTCTCACGGAGGTGCTGACGGTCGCGGTGTGGACGACCTACGGGTATGGCAAGAGCGTAGCGAGGATGCCCTCGCTTTTGACCATCACGTTCGGCAACCTCGCATACGAGGTCTCAGCGTTCCTGCCCCTGTCGCTTGCCATAGCCGTCGGCGCTTACTACGTTCTGTACAAGACGAAGTACGGCCTGATGATCAGGAGCTGCGGTGAGAACGCTCTAGCGGCGGATGCCGCTGGCATAGACGTGCCGATGGTCAGGTACTTGGTCTCCATCTTCGCGGGCATCCTCTTCGGTCTGGCGGGAACCTACATAGCGATTGACTGGAATAACATCTTCATACGAGGGATGACGGGAGGGAGGGGCTGGGTCTCGATAGCTCTCGTGATATTCTCAGGCTGGAACCCGCTCGCCGCCATAGGAGGGAGTATGCTCTTCGGGTTTTTCGACACCCTCCAATATTGGGTCGGAGCTTCGCTGGGCTCCAGTCTATTGCCCGCTCAGGTGCCTAGGATGATCCCGTATGTCGTGACTGTCATAGCGCTCGCCGCGTTTGGCAAGAGGGCGAAAAGTCCTGCGGAAGCAGGAAAGCCGTACGTCAAGGAATAACTCCGGCAGGTCCCAGAGTGCGGCAGCCCATCGGACTAGAGCATGTTGAGTATCAGGGGTGCGAAGACGGTCGCGCTCAGGGACATGACTGTAATCATGGTGTTCAGTGAAGGGCCGGCCGTGTCCTTGAATGGGTCGCCCACAGTGTCGCCTATGACGGCCGCCTTGTGAGCGTCTGATCCCTTGCCGCCGAATGCTCCATCCTCGATGAACTTCTTTGCGTTGTCCCAGGCTCCGCCCGATGTCGCCATGAACTGGCCGAAGATGATGCCTGTGAAGATGCTCCCCCCCAGAAACCCACCCAGCGCTTCTTTGCCGAGGATGAATCCCACGGCGAGCGGCACGACCATCGCCAAGATGCTTGGGAGCAGTAACTCCTTCAATGCACCCACTGTGGCCATGTCTACGACTCTCGCGTAGTCT
>Ga0172364_10002809_pt1 | contig 13886 bp, 7 predicted proteins | sample LakKivSesite10cm_FD_114545 | JGI IMG/M metagenome (GOLD analysis project Ga0172364, IMG submission 114545) | Sediment microbial communities from Lake Kivu, Rwanda - Sediment site 10cm | ecosystem: Environmental > Aquatic > Freshwater > Lake > Sediment | place: Rwanda: Western Province, Lake Kivu... | reverse complement strand
TCCAGTTGGATCTACTGCTACTGACAGTGGACGCCACCAGCCATTTACCGCAGAAAAATAGTCTCCAAACTTAAGATACTGATAACGAGACTCTAGGAAGTAATTAAATGGATAGCCTCTACCATAACCAAGCCACTGCCCAGAATATAGAGGATGATCTTTAATAAAGCTGTTAAGAGTGCCATCGTCATACTCAATAAGATTATAAGGAATACCATAAATTGCCGCTATATCTACTCCAGATACCAGCCAGCCAGAAGCTACTGCTCCAGATAAGAATGGGTCCCACATCGAATTATCAGAGTTACACCATCCGCTAATAAAAATATCACCATACAATGAGCTGTATTGAGGCCAAGGGCCTGTATAATCTTCGTCACCAAATAGATACCAATCGGATACACTAAACAAAGAATTGTCTAAAATATTATGTTTAGTAGTAGTGTTAAACTCAATGACATCAGGTATAGTATCACCAGTAGTAGCTGTAGGTTTAAGTTCTTTCCAGTTAAAATCAAATCCTCTATAAGGATCAAGTCCTGAAAGTCCGTCCCTAGCCCACATATCCGATAGATAAACAAATCCAGTAGCTGTAGGACTAAAATCAACTGCCTCAAGAGAATCAGCAAAGACAGGATTTCCATTTGCGTCAATAAACTGTCCACTAAGAGGAGTATCTTGCGCCACATATACCTTAAGGATGCAACCATCTGGCACATCAGCATCGACTACACATGAAATATTATTAACAACAGGAGTCTCATGACTATATTCATCTATGATAATAGGCTTAGAGTATAATCTAGCAGAGCTTCTGTTTGAACTCTTAGAAATAGCTATCTCATTAATTGTGTAGAGATACTCATTGGTTGCAGGGATATCTGGAAAGTCTTTAATAAACTCAAATTTAATATGAGTTGCTTGAACTGTTGGAAAACTAAAGACTACATTATCTCCTTTGATTTCTTGGAGACTAAGAGTAGGAACGTCTTTCCACTGGAAGTTATTCTGGTAATAAAGTCTAAGCATGCCCTTAGATAAACTAGAATCAAGACTAATTCCGACAGCATTAATATCTACAGGCTTTCCGTCAGCCAGTAGCTGTATAGCTAAGACTGTCTTTAGCACAGTAGGCCTAGCAGTTCTTATTCTATATGTAATACTTCTAGGATCACCTTTACTCATCACTGCCGTTGCATTTGTCTCACCTATGTATCCATACTCTTCTATCTTCGAGAAGGCTTCTATAACATTGAACTCAAGCTTCTTATCTCTATAATGATTAAGAGTAAGAAGATTACTCGAACTGCTTAGGATTGTAAATACTCCAGCGTCTGTATCAATTGGATCGCTGTATACTGAATTAATATTATCTACATCATCGAAGCTCTCAGTAAAGTTATACTCTAGATATTCGTCTCCAAGCTTCCTGTTGATTATATCATTAGCTCTTGCTCTTATCCTTCTTAACTCTCTCTTTACTCCATTATGCTCTTTGATAGAATCAGTTAGCTGATCTAGAATATCCCTAGATTCATCTTCGATTGACTCAAATAAGATATCAATGTCGTCTATTATGTTAGTAAATTTTCCACTAATAGTTGAGAAATCCATTTTAGAGAGTCGTTCTCTGCTAGTAACTGGAGTATAAGTGCTGTCTGTAAAAGATTCTATCTTTTCCAATACTTCATTAGGACTAGGAATTTTAGGTGGACCATACTCGCCACGGATAAACGCACTATATACTTTATCTTTTAGATTGTTAATTTTATAGTCCATGTATTAGATCTCCAACAATTGATTCTTATCGAATATTACACACTTGTAATCTCTGATCTCGGGTGGAATAAAAAGAGTATCAGTTACAGCAGTGGCATCAAAGGCTATCTTGATTCTAAATATAGTAACTGGAGCTTGATAATCTAAGAAGCTAACGCTCTCGCTTCCTTGTCCAGGATCAGAATCAAAGACGAGTAGTTTAGGAACAGTAGTAGATCCATCCAACTCAAGGTCTCTATTCAAAGGAGATATCCTGACCCAAGGCCTACTGTTAAACTCTACAAAGTACTTTACTATGTCATACTTTTGAATACCAGCATAGTCTGGAATAAACTCATCAACCCTTAATGAGAAGGTATATATTGGATATTCACTAGTATACGGATTAGATACATATGTTCCCTTCCTCTTATATGTCTTTTGGGGAACAGCTATGTCCTTGATCCCTATTGATAAACGAGTTCTATCAAGTACTCCTCTTTCGATATATACTTCGTCGATTCTTCTAAGTCTTGTATCATCTAGATGAGTTGTGACCCAAGAATCGAGATCCAGTACACCGCTATCGGTAATAAGCTGATGATTAATTGGAAGACTGAGAGGAATAGATCCCGTAATAGCTGGATCTGCGCAGTTATAGTTAACTCTAAAAGTATACTGGGCAGGAACTTGGTACCATCCTGGTCTAAGATCATAGTAAGGTAGATCGAAAACTATTCCATCAGTAGGAGCACCAGCATCAAATCCAGAGTAGGTAACCGTATCAGAAAAGGTATAAGTAGTTCCTCCAAAGTATCCAGATACTGTTCCAGTTCCATATGCATAAGATATGTTTAAAAGATAAGGTTGATTTCCAGCACCGTAATCTGCTGCACCAGAGTTGTTAACCTCTGGAAAGCGAAGAGTATATCTCATACGAGTATTATCATCTATAATTTCTGCTCCAATTCGTAATTCTTGTGGCTGAAGATTATGAGGAAAAGAATATACACCAGCGGTCTCGCTATCAAAGATGACCTCTCCAGCATGCTCCTGTAACCAATATAGATTGTATTTAACATTCTCAAAGGTACGACCTAGAGGAAAAAGGCGAAAGTCTACCATAGATTGAGGGGCAGAGGTCTCATTAGTGTATCTCCAGATATACATTCCTCTAGTAGTATCACTAGTTTGATTTGTATCTGCTAAGTATCCACTCGCTTCTAGTAGAGTAATCGGATCATCATTTGGAATTACTAGAACAGAAACTTTCTCAGTAGGTCTAATAGTAAATTCGCTCGGATTAAATACCTTCATGTAGCTGATAGGCCCAGCAAGGCCTGTAGGAGCTATCTGAAAGTTAGCGTTAGATGCCGATGATGTAGATAATACAATATAGTCATAGTCTAAAGCCATTATATCCCCGCAAACGGAATTCTAAAGTTGTTCTTTGGATTGGTTATACACCAAACAGACCTCTGAGAGAACTCATCTTCTACAATTAAGAATATATGATATTCTCCGTCAGTATCTACCGCAGCAGTAAGGGATTCTCCGTCCTTTTCAATGATCGATCCATAAACCCCACTAGCCTTATTAAGCGCCGCAGTACTATCCCATCGTTGCTGCAATCTATTTGCCATTATATATCCGCAGTTAGGATAGGCTAACGGAGATCCAACAGGAGGAACCTCTTCATAAACAGTTCGTCGCTGTACGCCCTGTACAAAAGAAGAAGAACTACGAGGAATAGATGATCTAGGAACAACCATCATGTATGTCTTATTAATCATTGGGTAAACCAAATCTAAGTTGGAATAAGCTTCTCTATCTCCAAAGTCTTCATGTTTGATATCAGCAACTATCCCTACAGATATATTCCCAGTAGTTTTAATATACAACCAAGGTTCACTTGCTGCAGTTATCTCTGAAGTCTTATCATACCCGTCTATCCAGATTTCTACGTTCTCCAAATGATATTTGTGACCACCTACAAATGTAATCCTTCTAGACTCTAAGTCTGATCCTTTAGATCCATGATAAAGTGGCCTGTACTGAACTGCCTTCCAGTCTCCCTTAATCATATTAGACGTGCTAACAGCTATAGTTCCAGTGGTTGGTCCAGTAAGTATATAAGGATCAATAGTTCTTTCGGTAACATCATTCTTAACAAGAACAATATTATTAATACTTGTTTCGTCTGACCTAGCCACAGAATAGTTATATGTGCCTGATATAGTCTTGTAGTCAACGGTAGTAGTTACGCTTGCGTCAGGCGCAGGCGGCTCTATGTCTACAGTGCCCTCTGCTACGACAAGATCTGGAGTGTTAATCTGCAGCTTGTATACAACGCCTGAAAGAGCAAATGCGGCATCTGTATAAGGGCGGCGTGCTCCGTCAATAATACCATCTAAATCTAGATCAGTATGCGTATGAATATTACATACACCAGACAACGTATAATCAACAAAACTACATGACCAAGGATTTAGTACAAGCTCGTCTCCATGATATTTCAAAGATAAAGACCAAGTAGGTTCCTTGATAGTTGCCCAGTAATATCCGCTTCCACCAACAGATACATAAGAAGTATAATTTCCGCCATAATTATACATAATATCTGGTCGAGTATAGATAGGATCGACTGGGACACCATTTAATACAGCATCCCAATCACCTATCGCGCCCGTACCCTTCCTGAAGATACCACTACAGTTAGACAGAATAAATGTTACAAACACTCCCTGATGATCTTGAAATCCAACATCAAATGTAGGATTTGCCCAGTATCCCATACTAGCTGTACCATTTATATTTAATACCTGTGTATCATAACTTTGTATTTTTAGCTGGTTATCTTTTGTGTAAAACCTAAAGTAAGATAGATCATCAAAATTGCTGTCTCCATAAGAGTGAACTCCAATTGGAACAGCCAACTCCAGCTTACCACCGCCATCAGTTCTATAACTAAAGTATAGATCAATTATAAAAAGCAGCCTATCCCTATAAATTAACTCAATTGTTGTATTGTTAATTTCACGAATCATAGACCTTGCTGGAAATGCAACTATATTTTGGAAAGAGTTGTCTTCTCCCAATGAGTTATACCTGTATGAAGCCAAGCTTGAGTGAGCAGCACGAGAGTAGCAAAGAGTTGGATAAAAATTAGGAAGAGTGGGCTGATGTCCAATGAAAGTAAAACCTAATGCTCCAGTAATAAGTAGTGATAATTCTCGAATAACAGGTGCCCAGTTAGACATTACCGAAAAGGTTGGACACTTAAGAAAGGTAACACCATAATCCGTACCATTAGTTACTTTATCGCATCCTAGGACAAAACTATCTCCACTCTTGGCTACAGAAACACCATGTACCTTATTAATAACCATATGACTGGCACTTACTGTAGAACTAGAATTAAAGAAGTACATCGCTCCAAATCCTGTGTTTTGACTAGGACTAGATACTGTAACTGCAATTAAAACTCTTCCTTGATTAGTATCCCCATCCATTCTGGAAACAGATGTATCTGCTCCATAGCTGCCAGTTCCTGCTCCTTCTGACTCTGAGTCAAACATACTCGAAAGTGGTAGATTATTTACTATATAGTTAATCTTTTGAACCTTTGCTCCAGTAGTCGGATCTAGTTCTCCAACCGCACTCATAGAAACAATTCGGTTATTAACAGTGTCTAGTTGAGATGTCCACATACACCCAAGAGCCACAGGATAATAGTATGTTTCTACAGCATTTGAAATATCGGCCACATCCCACATAATTGGCAAACTCGATCCAGAATAAATTCCGTAGGTATTACTAGCAATAATCTTCATTCTAGGAATTATATCACAGTTCCAAGAAGCAGTAGCAAAGTCATTACTTCCTGCATCATTTATCTTTCTTGACCACTCTGAAAGAGGAAGAAGATATCTCCAAGCAGTTGGTTTAAGAACACTGTTATTATAATACCCATTATTAATTTGAGTTCTATCTATCTGTAACTTGAGAAGAACGGGAAGACTATAGATGTGAGTCTTAAGAGTACCTTGACCTGCTTGAGGGCTAGCAGTAGCGGAAATATTATCGAATCTGGTATCATTTTCTTTTCCTTCAACTATAACAGTCGCAGTAACAGATATATATAATTCATCAGTATCATTATTATTCTTAACAAGTATGCTTGCTTTGCTGTCTCTAGCTTTGTAAGTAAACACTCCCATTTTTCCACCAGGATTTGTGAAAGTCATTGATCCAACTGTAGTAGAGCTTCTTTTAACATTGATAACTCTAGGCGCAGTATCTGAATTTAACTTATCAAATTGATCTCTAGTGATATTAATTTGAATATTACCTTGACTAGTATTTAAACCAAAGCTAACAGGAGAGGTTAAAGCATTATTATTCAGTGACATTCCTGGATTAAATATAGGAGTAGCGCCATCCTTCTGACCAATAAATCCAGTTCCTTCATTTAATTTAGTAAGGATACCTGGATCACCAAGGGTAATCCTATAAGGTATTTGAGGATAGATAACACTAGTTTCTACAAATTCACCATTATCATCTCGAGTTAAAGTTTCTATAGCTAGACGCTCACCAGTGGCCATGCTAACCGTATTAAGAATATATGCTATGTCTCTAATGCCATAGTGCGTTACGGCAAAGCCTCTACGATCATGAACATAACCTCTAGGTGAAAAAACATTATCTGGTAGCATTATGAACTCCTTTTAGATGACCTTAATACATTAAGGGCTCTTGCTCTTTCTTTAGTATCGTTAGCTTCCGCATCTACGAATATATCATAACTCTTTCTAAGAACCACATTTAGCTTGCTATCATTATCATAATATGGAAGCTCATAAGTTTTCTCTGCTGAATATACATAGTGAGCCATATAGAAATCGATCGGAGTCCACATTAATTGATCAGTCTCATACTCTAATATTAACTCGAGTCTAGTTGGATATATATAGTTATGAGTATGGCATATATATCTTCCATTAAGTGATAGGTCAGTCGGAGTATTACGAGGAGGTATCAGAGCATTTGCGACATCTCCTCCACTCAGCTTACCAAACACTTTAGATTCAGCCCAGTTAATCTTTGGAAGGTAACCTTCTGAATTAGCAGAAAGATCTATAATTAACTCATTAGTAAGAACTTGAGAGGTAAACGGTACAATCAACTTATACTTAGGGATACTATCATTGGGTATATTAATTTCTAATCCAGTAATAGCATACTGACCTTGAAGAGAGTTAGCTATGTCAGCATAAACTAATTCTGGATCTTTTCCATATCTTTGGCCAATATATTCTCTAAGTGTTATAATTGCCGAGTTCTCTGTTCTTGTTCTAGAAAATACTGGAACGAACAATACCCCGTAGTTTGTAGCCGACGCTCTCATCTCAGTACGCATAGCGATACTAGGTAGGCCAAACATTCTTGTTCTAACTGCTTCAAACTCACAGAAACCAATCCCAATATTATTATTAGGATCATCGATCATCATTGTCTTATATATTTCAAGATCGCTAGGGTTATCTACATTAATAAAATGTGGATCATTACTACGAGTCTTCCAGTGCGAACCAACTCCAAGAGTTTCACCAGCGGGATAGATTGGTCTATTTGGAAGCTTACCTGCAAAGTAAATTGTAGTGTTTCTAATATCTACATTTTTATTAATAACAGGTGGGCCCTCAGTAGCTATGGTCAGTACCTGGCGTTCCTCATCTATAGTTACATCTTCTGAATCTGCACTTAGATTGTCTGCACTAGTAAATGCATTACCCGCTGGGACCTCAACTCCTCCAATCACATCTCTCTTTGACTTAATGTATGCAGAGTAGACCTCTTGCTGCGCAGTAGTCATCTCTTCAAATATCTTAATTCGTTGATTAGAATTGAAGTTAAGAAGATTATTAACATCACTCTCAATCAACTTCTGAGCATTATACAATTTATCAAGATCGAATCCAATGTCATTAATAAGTTTGTTGTATATAACAGAATCTGGATAATCTTCGGCGCTAGGAATATTCCTCTTAGAAGAAAGCTTTCCGCCAAACTTCCTAAATAGCTCATGTAGTTCTTCCAATAAGGCTTTAAAGAAAGCTGTCTCAGATCTCTTGTCATTGTCTTTATAACGATTAACTACCCTAAGACCAAAGGTATTAATGTAGTCTTTATTAATCTTGTAGAAGTTTGCCATTATATCCTCAGAGATTGACCTTTAAGTTTTATTATAAAGTGGTCTACTTTAGGCGTATAGTAGGTCTCGATTCCTTGATTAGTAGACATCCTACATTTCACTTGTAGACTGTTATCTGAAATTTTAAAGAAATGAATCTTAACCTGAGCTGGGTCTATCCCTGCTAAATTTCTATTAGTATAGATTCTAGAGTCAAAGTCATAGTAATACTCAGGAACCGTTGAGTTTGTCTTGTTAAGCCTGTCGCTTGATTTAAATGTTGAGTAATCAGAAAGATCGTTATATGCTTCATTGTTTTCAGTAAGAAGCAAAGGAGAGTACTTATAGAATAAGACGGAAACTCCTGTTGACGAAATAGCTTCTCTTCTTAACTGATTGCTTTCTTTATTAAAGTAGAATACTCCAGTTGGAACTAAGCTAGAATATTCGCTAGGATAGATGCTACCTAGTGTATTAGTAGACTTGTTATATCTATAAGGAAATTTATTCTCAATATCGTACCAGAACCAATCTTTAGTTTCTGAATCATATTTAGTAAGATCAACAAACGGAACGACAATATTATCATCCATCATTAGTCGTATAATTGATGCCTGCCCTCGCTCATCTATCTCATACTCAAAATTAGCAGCGTCAAGAACAACTGGTTGTGCTATAAAATGAGATGGTATATATGGTGCTGTTGGAAGATATGACTCTGGTATAAATCTAAGTGTCTGCGATGAAAGAAAAGACGCCATTATACAATCCTTTTAAATGATAGAGGAACAACATTCGGAAAGATGCCGATCGATCCGAGGTCAGAAAATCCTGAACCAGATCCTTGATAGTAAAGTTCTATATCAGAAAGAGTAGTTGCTAGTTTTGAAATACTATTCGTTACTATCGACGATAAGGAGCCAAGCCCACTAAGATCTAAAAGAGACTTAACACTATCATCAATAAAGACACAGGCGGCATATGCACTACCGAACCATAGCTGCGCTTCTTCTACTGTTGCTAAGGCGCTAGATATAGTATAGTTCGCACTAATTTCTGACGGCAAGCCGCTCGAGTCGCGCTCCTGAAGAAGCTTAGCCTTTTCCGAGAAGCGTTCTAGTACATCTCGTCTAGCGCTGACTATTCCTAAGGATACGGGAGTTAGTTGCTGGCTACTTCTATAATTAAGCACATAGGTGGTAACGCAGTTATACTTAGCTAGTGGATATCTAACAACGAACTCTGACCTAAGAGGATCATCAAGATCATGTAGATATAATAGACGAGAGTTAAGAAATGCTATCCTCGTGGTAAACTGATAGTTAAAGATGCCATTCTCATATATTCCAATCTGCTCTGCTCTGAGAGGATCTACAGGAAAATCTAGAAGTATAAAGGTACCAGGCCAATTTGAAAAGGATTCAATATTACTATGAGGTACAATATTGAATGGTTCTTTTCTCCAAGACAAATCGTTTTCCATTATAGGTATATCTGAACCATTGACGGTTACATACCAGTTGCAAGTAGTTGCATTAGGGACATCTTGAGATGACTTTAACTGAGCTGATATCAACGTCTTGCCCTTAAGTACATATGGCTTTGAATCATACTTTCCCTGAAGACGAGTGTATTCTTCAATTGAAGGCTCAATTGACCATGCTCCAATCTCAAACATAGCTGTCTTTGAAAAGGTAGTGCTAATTGTTTTCAGTTCTGGAACCAAGATCTTGTTAATCTTTTCGAGTATAAGCTCTATATTTCTTGTAGATTCGATAACCGAAATAATCTTAGAATATAAGGATCTGTTGTTTTCATTAACTGGTGTAGCCAATTCTTGTTCCAAACTAGCATCAAACTTAACAAGCTCATATCTTCTCTCTGAAAGATCAAGTTCTATCTGTTGCTCCAGAGTTCTTTCTGGAAGGGTTTCACTATCTAGTAAAGAATAGTTCTGCTGATTAAAAACAATTCTCAAATGTTTCACAGAAATCTTCTGTAAGTTTAGGAAGGATATTACGTCAAATGCTCTACCTGCTACTGACTTATATTTAAGATCGGTTATAGGACTTGCTTCCTCCATATGATCTTCACCTTCATATAGTACAGGAGTCCATTGGTCGTCATTATTTGCCTTATATAGAATACAATCGATATCTAGAACTTTCTCACCAAAGACATCTATATCAACTCTATTGAGCTCTACTGGATACGTATACTCTATATCGACTATTGATACTACTCCTCTAAAGTTTCGCCTAATTGGATTTGCGTCCGAACCTATGTTTATAACCATATCAGGAATATCTTTGCAAAGTACTTGTTCTTTCCATAGGCCATCGCTTAATAGATCTCGAGTACCTTCAGTATAATTTGTATTAATATCGTTAAGAGGGCTAGTGGTAAACAGTACGCCACCATCTTCATTCTCTACAGGATACGTGGTAGCAGTGACAGACTTAATATATGGCACATCATTAAGCAGACGTTTACGCTTAGTATCTAATACCATAAAGCCGTTTTTCTTATCGATCTTTATATTTGACACGAAGGTTGAATTGATAGCAGAATAGAAAGATTCGTAGAAAGATTCATCAGCAGGAGCTATATCATATACTTGAAGTCGAGTTAGCTCTAAGCGCTGCCAGAGATCTTTAACTCTTTTCTTAATAACTAGAAAGTAGTTCTTATTCCTATTAAGGTTTAAAGACAGCACAGAATCTACTATATCTAAGTCATTATACAACGCAGAAAGATCTATATAGATGCTCTCAAACATCTTATTGAAATCTGCTAGGCGAATAATTGTTTCTGACTTTGCAATATATTTAGATACGTCAGTAAGCATTCCTTCAACAGCTCTAAACCTATCAGTATAAGACTTAAGAACTGCTTTGATTGCTTCTTCTGATTTAAGAAGTTCAAGATTTGACACTTCCTTAATAGTAGAAGCGATCATAGTATTCTGAACGTTCTTAATAGTGCTAGTAAAATTAAATGGTGTTGTCATATGTTAGATTCTCTATTTTCATAAAGTTACCACTAACGTCTACTGGTATTAATATATAGTCGGTTCCAGCCGATATGTATATCTTAATGACCTTATCAAGATAGTAGTTGAACTCTCTAGTTCCTCTATCTACCTGTTCAGTAGAATCGGTAACTACTCCAGATAAAGATGCTATCCATCTATCTCTTGCCCCGTACAGAACTCCACTTGGAACATGCACAACGATGGTGCTTCCAAATGACTGAGGGTCTCCCCCATAGTATGCTCTTCCAAGATACGATTCTTTCTCTCTAATGCTAATCTCTGGCCTATTTGAAAACCATGTTTCAAGTAAGGAATCTTCCGCAACTCCTCCCCCAATTCGTCTAGCATCCGTAGCTTTAATCATATCTGTTGATAATCTATTAATATTTACCTCGCACACTGTCCAGAAGTTTCCATCAGCATAAGCGTATCCAGAGGGAACACCTATCGCAGGGATTTCATAGTATATCCTTGAAGATTCAGAAATGGAGGAGTCGTATATATAAGGAAAATGTGTATGAACATCAGAAGGATTGTATTCTTTTAGTGCAATTCCGAATCCATCCATAAAGCCAGAAATGTGATAAAGCCCAGATCCTGACGTAACTTTTGGATTGAGCTCAAGGTTCTCTATGGTCATATAGTATGCTGGATCAACACAGAAGTTGAATTCAATTTCATCTGTTTGGTCTAAGGCCTCGCTAAGCTGAAAGTATCCCTTTTGTCTATCTACAGATAGAATCTTAATATCTGTCCTTGCTTTTCCATTAATCTCAATAGATACCAATCCAATATCTGTGACTCGCGTTAGGTCCTTCTTGTCGTAAAGTCCAACTGTGTATGTAGGATATTTATAATTAAGTTCGTCAATATAGATTGGATACTGATCAAATCTTACAATATTCTCGAAGACAGATAGCGGTTTTACATTAGTAACTGTATAGTAGTGCCCATCAGCTATATACTTATTCTCCAAGAAATAAAAGCGTTCTGGCTGATTATTATATAATCCTGAGCGAGTAAGAATTGATCCAGGATTTACTCGTAGCCTCCACGAGGTAATTGTATCTGGTTGGTAAGATGGGGGATCAATGCTAACTGGCTTAATTCTATCATCTGGATCCTTGCTAATGTATAGAGATTGAGTGTCGGCGGCAATCTTACTTGTTGAAGTTAAAAGAAGTCCACTCTCTACTACAGTGTAGTCGATTCCTTCCTCATATATTTTATTAAGCTCAACCAGCTCTTTTTGTATGGTTCTAGCTCCATATACAGATTTATTATAATCGACAGTATAGAAGTCATCGCGAGAGCTATAGTCTACTGGAAGAAGGAGTCTGAGTCTATGAATAGTTCTAGAAGAATCTAAAGGACGCCAAGTAGTTGTACTATATCTTTCTGCACCATCACCAAGAAGATCATACGACGCTTGAAGAATATACTGGGACTTATCTATCTTTACTTCATTATTTCTGTATAGAGTAATAGTTTCGCCATCTTCAATTGTATATGCATCAAATAGCAACTCATACTGATAGAAGAGGGCTTTTCCATTCTGACCCTGTGATCTATAATCTGTTACAAGATAATCAATTCTACCCGAAGCACTATCTATATAAGGATAATGAGTAATTGGAAATAAGTTACTAGCAATGATGTCTATCTTTGAGCAGCTATATAAGAACTTGGTAGAATAGATACCATCATTAAAGATAGTTTCTGTAAGATAAAATTCTGCTGTGTTCTCATATACAGAATCTTCTCTTGAGACAATATTAAGAACCTTATTAGGACTAAAGTCTATATACTCAATTGCTGTAATAGGAGCATCTGATAGGTCGTAAGTAGAATCTCGTTTAAGTATTGGAGTTAATGCTCTTTGCCTAGAGAAATTAAAACGACTATATATAGAACCAATACCATAGCAGTGACCTGAAATTACAATAGGCTCGTTAGAAACAATGTCTGAAAATATATATCCAACGCCTGTGACATCTCCAGAGATTGCGTACATTATGTAATACTGTACATCTCCAGATATAAGGCCTTCGCCATATATCTCTCCAGACATTACAGTCTCAAAATAGGTGCTCCAGAATCCTCCAGCTAGGCTTGGTTCCCAGTAATAGTAGGTCTCACCACTAACTACTGGGATCCAGCCATCAACTAAAGAAGATTCCCAACTAGCTACCTTTGGGATATAAGCCATTATAGGTCAGTCCTTATTCTTCCACTTGGTGTCGCAAAGAGTACGAATAGTCCGCTATCAGTAGGGTCATAGTAGCTATGATAGATTCCTGACGAAGTTCCTGATAGATTTACATCGTTTGCACTGTAAGCCCATTGCTCAATTTGAGCATCTCTGAAGGTTAGAGATCCGACCAAGACTTCGTTAAATATTCCTGTTACTATTGGCCCAACACTAGTATCAGCTGCCCATCCTGCTGCGTCTCCTGAGGCGACTATCTGACTTAAGGCTCCTGTAGTAAAACCAGATGTAGTAGTAGATAAACCAGCTGTTCCTCCAATGAACCAATCATAGATAGTAGATGGTACAACTGTATATTCTTTCCATACTGGAAGAGCACCACTTACATAGACACTTAGTATTAGATTACCAGCAGTATTGGTATCAGTAGTATTAAACGTACCGCTATACCATCCTGATTCGTTATGAGTAAGAGATATAGCAGAACTAGTTACGGCAAATGCTCCACCATTCTTTGATAAACGAATATTACCTGATGGTATTGTTAGAGCCGTCTCCAGCGTATAACCATCGGTTGAGTCTAGAAAAGGACCTACCATTAATGCAGTTGCTGTACTTTGTTTAATAAAATTCATGTTTTAAATCTCCAATTTTTATGCTCTTGATAATCTATAATGTTGCCATTTAGG
>Ga0172364_10002807_pt1 | contig 13887 bp, 15 predicted proteins | sample LakKivSesite10cm_FD_114545 | JGI IMG/M metagenome (GOLD analysis project Ga0172364, IMG submission 114545) | Sediment microbial communities from Lake Kivu, Rwanda - Sediment site 10cm | ecosystem: Environmental > Aquatic > Freshwater > Lake > Sediment | place: Rwanda: Western Province, Lake... | reverse complement strand
CTGGCGGTTCCAAGATGCTTTTGGAAAGGCTTTCAGTCTAAAAATCATCAAATTTTTTCAATCGCTAATTTCGGGAGGCTCGCTCACTTATAACGGGTTTCTTCCACTCTGATTAAAAAAGTAAATGCCTCATATGCTATATTGGGAATACAGCTTTCTTACTTCCACGGCAACACTATCCAAGGGCAAAAGCTGAGCTACTTTCTTGGTGCGCCACTTTGCTTCTATACTCTGACTTTTTAGGGTGTGTGGGCTCAGAGTCAACCGCAAAGGTATGCCAAGAAGGTCAGCATCATTAAACTTTACCCCTGGAGATTCATTGCGGTCATCGAAAAGAACCTCGACCCCCTCTTTTTCCAATTCTTGGTATACCTTTTCAGCTAGAGGGGCAACTTCGGTATTATCTAAATAGAGAGGGCAAAGATAAACCTGGTAAGGAGCAACGGAGGGGGGCCAAATAATACCTTTATCGTCATGACTTTGCTCTACTATTGCTGCTAAAAGGCGCCCCAATCCAATACCATAGCAGCCCATAACTATAGGCCGAGATGCACCATTCTGATCCAGGAAGAATGCTTCCATTTTTTCGCTGATAAAGGTGCCCAACTTAAATATATGTCCTGCTTCAATACCACGAGCAGAAGACAGCTTGCTACCACACCTAGGACAACTATCTCCAGCTCGAGCTAAAGCAATATCGGCTATAAGATCAACCTGAAAATCTCTAGGGTAATTGGCGTTCTTGAAGTGATACCCCAGCTTATTGGCTCCAGCGACGAAGTTAGAGCCCAAGGTTATCGAATCATCGGCAATAACCTTGACACCTTTTATGCCTATGGGTGAGGCAAAACCTGCTACTATGCCGTTTTCATTTACTTCGCTTTCCGTAGCCAAGCGAAGCTCGAAGCACTTCAGCACATTTCTTAACTTTGTTTCGTTTATCTCCAGATCGCCTCGAATAACAACAAAAATGAATTCGCCATCTGCAGAATAAAACACGGCTTTGAGTGTTTGATTCGTTGACACACCCAGAAAACTTGCCAACCCCGATATAGTTTTTGCCTCTGGCGTAGCTACCTCTTCTAAAGGCAGCAGATTCTTTGCTGCTCCTTCACTTTGTTCAGGAGCTTTGGCGATTTGAGCCTTCTCTGCATTAGCGGCATAGCCACAATTGGAGCAATAGATAACCTTGTCCTCGCCAGTCTCAGTAATGACCATAAATTCATGAGATTCCTTACCACCTATGGCGCCGCTATCAGCTTCTACCATTAATGTCGGCAAGCCTAGGCGAGAATAAATATTCTTGTAGGCTTGGCTCATCTTCTCGTAGCTTCTGTCCAGACCAGCCTCGTCGGCATCAAAGCTGTAAAGGTCTTTCATAATAAATTCACGAACTCTCAGTAGTCCGCTGCGGGGACGAGGCTCATCACGGAATTTGGTTTGTATTTGGTAGAGGAGTAGAGGAAGGGCTCGGTAGCTTTGCACATAGCGGTGGACAAGGTCAGTAACAACTTCTTCATGAGTAGGCCCTAAAGCCAACCTATGCTCCTTGCGGTCAGTCAAAGTGAACAGAGATTTGCCAAAGGAAGCATCCCTTCCTGATTGCTGCCATAACTCGAGGGGTTGCAATACCGGTAGCATCAATTCTTGCCCGCCAGCTTTATCCATCTCCTCTCGGATTATCCGCTCTATTTTCCTGAGTACTCGCCAGCCCAAGGGTAAATAGGAATAGACTCCAGCAGCTATCTGGGCAATCATACTTGCCCTGAGCAATAACTGATGGCTTATACTCCCTGCCTCTGCCGGCGCCTGTCGTAAAGTCTTGCCAAAAAGTTTAGAGAAACGCATCCCTATTTCTTTCCTTGTTTAAATGCATTCCGATATTGCCTTTGCTTGGGTGAAGAGTAAGAGATAGTCCCTTCCACCTGCCTTTGAATCCGTGCCCGACATATTGAATCCACCAAAGGGATGAACTCCTACAAGCGCAGCTGTGCACTTCCTATTGATATATAGATTCCCACAATGGAAAATTCTCTTCGCCTTCTCGATTTTTCCCCTGTTCTTTGTGTAAACCGAACCTGTAAGTCCATACTGAGTGCAGTTTGCTATCTCAAGCCCTTCATCAAAGTCCTTTGCCCTTATCACAGCAAGCACAGGATCAAATATCTCCTCTTGGGCAATCCTGGCATTTCTGTCTACATCAGCAATTATCGTTGGCTTTATATCTTTATATAATGAAGCCGTCCAAAAGCTCGACCTTTTTAACGATCTGGAATTCTCGCTCTGACTTTGGCTACCACCAGATCACCCGGCAACCTCAGTTTTTCTCCTTCCATACCCTCTCCTAGGTTGGAAGAATACCCTCTCTTTAGGAGGGATTATAGGCTGCCTGTAATTCCCTTGTCAAAATCATTTGTCTCACTCCATTTTGCCATAATTCTGATATGGATTTTCTTGATGTTGTGCACCAGGCACACCAATGTCCATTCACCGCCCGCCTTATCCAACTCTCTTAAACAGAATCTCCTGAACCTCAAGTTAAACTTGATTTGTCCCAAAACTGGCTCCGCAATCTTTTTACGCCGGCGATAAATCCCCTTGCCTTCTTCAGTTTGCAGCTTAGCCTCCATCCTCTTTACTGCATCAGACGGCTCCTCATTTGACCTTGTTTCACCAGACTCTATGATTCTATCTCCCTTAGCTACTCCTAGTAGCTTTTGTAATGATAAGTTAGCAAAACTGCTCACAATTGCCCGTGCCTCGTCTTTTTCCCGAATGTCCTTCTCCCGAAACTCCTCCTCCCACTTCCTTGAGGTTACATAGCAAGCGGTTTCTAGCTTTTCGCCCTTCTCTAGATTCTCCTTTGAGTAGTAACCAGCATCCATTACTGCCTTCTCAGGCTTTTTCTCCACTGTTTCTTCTACCTTCTCAAGCATAGACAGCAATTGCTTTTTATCATTAGCTTTGTTAGTTACCTCAGCAGCCACGATCACACCTTCTTTGCCATCAACTGCTGCCTGGCAATTGTAGCTGAGCCGTATCCGACCACCGTTGTGCCTCATAAAGTGAGCCTCTTTTTCCAGTAGATTCAGCTTTGGCTCCTTCTTTCCTGTCTTATCGCTCTCCTTAATCTCCTGGATTTCCTTAATCGCAGCGACAATCGCTCCTCTCCTCTCCAATGTCTGTTTCACTTCCTTGGGCAACTCCTGCCCCGCTCTGTTCTCACCATAGAGGATGTCTTCAGCCTTTTCAATGGCTAGCCCCTCAGCCATTTATTTTTCAATATCCGCCTCTACAGTTTTTAAGTGCCTCCTTCAGAGCATCTCGGTTTTTTTGCTCCGTAATCACTTGTCGCTGCCTTTACTTTTGTCCCACCTATAGCTACCAATCCCAGCTTACTATCCCCAACTTCCGGCAAATCTGCACCACTTGCTTGAACAACTTCTTCAGCACCTTGTTGTTATTCTTGCGAAAGTTGCTAATAGCGCGAAAGTCTGGCTTCTGCATGCCAGAAAGCCACATGAAAACTGCATTTTCACCGCATCTTCCACCCCATTCTTAAATCTTAGTTTTCGGACAGCCTCGTCAACACAATGAGTAAGATAGAAGGAAATGGAACGCCAGCAGGGCGAAACTAGGCTTACCACAATGGCAAAGGAGGCTAAGAACGAACTTGTCCACTGCCAAAGATAATCCACTTGTAGCTGGTGAGTTCCTTAAGCCCCATAGGGCCTCGAGCATGAAATTTCTGGTTGCTTATGCCTATCTCTGCCCCTAAGCCAAATTGTCCACCATCAGTAAATCTGGTGCTGGCATTGGCATAAACACAGGCAGCATCAACTTCATTCAGAAATCTCATCGCTACGGAGTAATCCTCTGTGACAATGGCTTCAGAGTGCCCTGCGCCATATTTCTCAATATGCTGCAGAGCTTCATCCAGAGAATCAACTACCTTGATGGCTGCCCTTAGCGATAGGAACTCTTTCCCCCAGTCCTCCTCCACTGCCGGGGCGAGTTTTAAGCCTGGGATGGGCTTAAGGATGGCCATAGCTCGCTCAGCGCAATGCCATTTCCACTCCAGCCTTGGCCCACTCCTCAGCAATGGAAGGTAGGTAAGCTTGAGCAACTTGACTATGAACCAAAAGGCAATCCAGGGCATTGCACACAGTGGGACACTGAACCTTGGCATTATAGGCAATAGCTACGGCTTTACTCAGGTCGGCACTTTTATCCACGTAGGTATGGCAAACCCCCACTCCACCGGTGATCACCGGCATAGCGGCATTTTCCGAGACAAGGTTTATCAACCCAGGCCCACCACGGGGGATTACTAAGCCAATTACCCCTTTCATCTGGAGTATGTGGTTGACCAAAGCCCGCTCCGTGGACTCAATAAGTTGAATAGCTCCCTGGGGCACATCGGCTTGGTGGCAAGCATCCTGGGCTACCTTGGCCTAAGGCAGTGTTGGAATTTATGGCTTCCTTGCCACCGCTAAGGATGACGGCATCACCTGATTTAAGGCACAGGCTTGATATGTCTATGGTAACATTGGGGTGGCTCTCGTATATCGCCCCGATAACTCCCAAAGGAACTCGTTTCTTACCTATTTGTAAACCATTGGGTAAAGTTCGCCTGTCAAATACCTCGCCGACAGGATCAGGTAAGGCGGCCACCACCTTTGCGTCCTGGGACATGGCTTCCAAACGGCTCGGCGATAACATAAGCCTATCAAGCATAGCCTCGCTCATCCCTGAAGCCTTAGCCTCTTCATAATCAATTTTATTGGCAGTTAAAATTTCGTCCTGACTACTAATAAGGGCCTCGGCGATATTGAACAAAGCTTTGTTTTTGACCTCAGTGGAGAGGAAAGCAAGTTTCCTCGAAGCCGCCTTGGCTGCCTTCCCTTTTTCTTCCAGCTCTTTTATGGCTAATTCCATAATTTGCTCTCCTTCACACTATCACCATATTGTTTTTGTGAATTGCCTCATCACCGTAATCATGACCCAGAAGGCTGAGAATCCTATCGGAGTGCGCTCCTTTGATAATAGCCATATCGGCAGAGCTATAGTTGGAGATGCCGCAACCAATATGCTTACCTTCCCCAGTCAAGATATCCACAATGTCACCACGCTGAAAATCACCCTCCACCTTTATCACACCAGCAGGAAGCAAGCTCTTGTTTTGCTCCTCGAGAGCCAGGGCAGCACCTTTGTTCACCATCACCTTACCTTTGGAAGCTAGCCCACTGAGCATCCATCTCTTCTTGCTTTCCATCTTACCTACTTGCGCCGGGAAAAGCGTGCCAATATCCTCGCCATTGCTAATCCGAACCAGAACATCAGGCTCCCGCCCATCGGCGGTGATTACGTCTACTCCCGATGAGGTGGCTAATTTAGCTGCTTGAATCTTGGTTATCATGCCTCCTCTCGCTTGAGGACTGGTGGTACTACTAGCCAGACGCTCGATTTCGATATCAATCTTATCAACCCGGCGAATAAGCTGAGCCTCAGGGTGGTAATGTGGGTCAGCAGTATATAAGCCTCCTATATCGGTGAGCAGCGCTAGAAGGTCAGCATCAACCAAGTTGGCCACCATGGCGGAAAGGTTATCATTATCCCCAAACTTAAGTTCTTCAATCTCATCAAGGGCAACAACATCATTCTCATTGACGATGTAGATTACGCCAAGCTCGGTGAGAGCTAGTAAGGTATTGCGCACATTAAGGTAACCAGCCCGGTCAGACACATCTGCCTTAGTCAACAACGCTTGAGCTATGGTTATGTCATACTGTTTAAAAAGCTGCTCATAAGTGTGCATGAGGTGGCTTTGCCCCACGGAGGCCAGAACTTGTTTAAAGGGCGTGTTCTTCCGTTCTGGAATTCCTTTGAGTTTTTCCCTTCCTGCCGCAATAGCTCCAGAGGAAACTATTACTATTTCCTTACCTTGGCGGCGAATTTGGGCTACCTGCTGTACCACGTTAGTCATAACCGACAAATCAAGGTGGTCTGTGCCTGAGGTGAGGAGGCTGGTGCCAAATTTAGCTACTATGCGGTGATAAGACATTATCTCGAATTATAGCAATAGCAAAGAGAGTCAACAACTCAAGAAAACCTTGCTATACTACAGTTGCTTGGTGATGAATCTCTCTTGCTTGCTTTCTTTACTTAAAGAAGTGCCCGTCTATAGGCAATTGGTTGAAGGGCTACTTACTACTAACCACGAGCATAAGGTAATAGTGCTTGATGCCGCCAAGCCTTATCTCATAGCTGCCCTCTACGAAGAGTTTAACCGTTCTCTGCTGGTAACACCTGCTCAGCCCGAAGGCGCTAAGAAACTCCAAGAGCAACTTCAAGCCTGGTGTCCACCTTCAACTGATTTGTGTGCGTTCCCCGAACTTGATTTCTCGCCCTACGAGTATCTCGCTTCCTATCCCACCAATACGATGGTGGAAAGATTACAAGCATTAGCCACTTTAGCCTTTTATGAGCCTCTTGGTTCTTGTCATTCTGAGTGTGTGAGCCGAAGCCCTGAACGAAGTGAAGGAGAAGAATCTCACGCTGCTCAGGACAGACTCCATAGAAAATCTGGAGACTCTTCCCTTCACAGAGTTTACCCTGAGCAAGATTCTTCGGTCGCTGTGCTCCCTCAGAATGACAAAAAAGTGGAGGGTTCAGGGCTTAGGGCGACAGCTGCACGCCCTCCCTTGATAGTGGCTTCCGCCCTGGCAGTAGTAAGCAAAACTGTCCCTGGAGAAGATTTTGCTTATGCCTGCCACGTTTTACAACAAGGCATGAGTGCAGACCCTTTCGGCCTGCTACGTAGATGGCAAAGTATGGGCTATGAAATGGAGGATGTAGTTGAAGTCACCAGACGGCTAATACGCTGCTTCCCTCTGAATTCAAAAATCGCCTCTCTTTTCTAAATCCTGGTTTTCGGATAGCCTCTCAAGCAACAGCTGGTTCCTTTAATAGTTCTCCCCGTTCATAACGACCAACATTAAACTTATCAAGAGGAAGAGTTGTCTCTTTACCTAAAATGCATTCTGCCATCAGCACCCCGGTAATACAACCCAACATAAATCCGTGACCACTAAAACCTACCGCTAAATAGAAACCTTCTACTTGCGGCACGGGGCCATATATCGGTGCTGCATCCGGAGTCATGGTGTAGCTTCCAGCCCACTGTCTTACAACCCTTATGTTAGCGAGGATAGGTAAAATCTTACAGACTCTTTTTGCTATTTCCTCCAGAAACTTCCAGGTCGAAGAGACCTCAGTTCCTTCAGGTTCGCTGGGAGCCCCATAGCCCATTAAGAAGCTACCATGGGGCTCTTGAGTGCAATAGAAATCTGTGCAGATTATCATGGGTTCCACGAGAGGTTCTACCGGCTCAGTAGCCAGGATTTGATGTCTTTCAGGCTTTAAGGGAAGCTCTACACCAACCATCCTCCCTATATCCTTGGCAAACGGGCCAGCGGCATTTAGCACTGTATGGGTAGCAACTTTACCTTTGTTAGTTATTACCTCAGATATACGGCTGTTTTCCACTTTTATATCTGTAACCTTAATAAAAGTATTTATCTCTACGCCAAGACGTCTAGCAGCTTCGGCATAAGCCTGAGACACGTGGAAGGGATTAACATGACCGTCTTTTTGATGGAAGGTGCACGCTTTTATCCCTTCGGGATTTAAGTGTGGTACAATCTTCAGTGCCTCTTTTACTGTTATCAGCCTGGATTCAATTCCCAGACTATTTTGCAGTTGAACATTTTTCCTATATAGCTCTACTTCTTTATCCGTACGAAGCAGCCAGAGGTAACCTCCCTGCCTGAGTTCAATATCACGGTGGTAATCTAGGAGCTCGATTAAATTTACCAATATTTCGTAAGATTTTTTTGCTAAGAGGCAATTGATTTCCAAACCGAATGTCTGCCTGAATGCCGCAGCACACCTCCCGGTTGAGCCACTATAAAGGGAATCTTTCTCTAAAAGAACTACGTCCCTGCACCCTAGGCGAGCTAAGTTATAAGCTGTGGAAAGTCCGGAAATGCCTCCACCAATAATAACAACATCAGCACTACTTTTCATCTTCCCCTCCAGCTGCTTCGGCAAGAATACCAAGCTTGATGCTTTCCACCGGCGGTCTAAATGTAGAGACCTTAACATCTTTGATATCTTTCCCTGTAGCCTTGGCTATTTCTCCCATAACAATTTGCTGGCAGGTTCTCCCCTGACAGGGACCCATACCGCACCTACATATTCTCTTTACTTCGTCCAGTGTTTCGAATCCTTGGGTAATTAGACCTCTAATTTCCTTCAGGGTTATGTCTTCACAACGGCAAACTATCGTGTTCTCCTCATAATTGTTCATTGTTTATTCCCGCCGTAACCTGATATTTCTTACATCCAGTGATAATTCCTTGGAAACCGCAATACCAATAACATTTGCCTTTCCCTTAAACTTGCGGATATCAACCACTTTCGCCTCGCTCACTCTCTCCCCTTGGCGACTAAGAGCATCTACCGCTTCTCCTTTCTCTGGAAGCGGTAAAAATTCGTAAGGGATTTTAACTAGCGCCTCTTTTTCAGAATAAGTCTGGTCTACCACAAATATGGCCAGCCCAGGACACTCACTAATACAGAGTCCACAGCCATTGCATATATCAAAGTCAATCTCAGGCAAATCATTTATATCTTTAAATTCCTTAATGGCTCCTCGCTTGCATGCCCCACAGCAGGAGTCACAAGGTATTAGTTGGAAGCACTCCAAAATAGCAACCGCACCCCTGTCCAATCTTTCCTTGGAAGGGTAAACTTTGGCCAAATCTTCCGGTGTGGGCACTCCCGTTTTTTCCAGCATTTTTACTCTACTATCCTTACCCGATTATTATCTGCTCCAGACCTCTTCTTACTCCCTGACTAATAGGACCAGAACGCAAAATTTTAAGTTGATTTATTGCCTCATCTCGTAATCCTCCAAATCTACCGACATATCCTAAGCTCTTTGCGGCACACAACCCAGCCAGTGAACCTTCGACCATGGCAGTGGTGGCTTCTTCCACACCCGCTACATCACCAGCAACATAAATGCCTTTCACGGTTGTTTCCATATCTTCGTTCCTCAATGTAGTATACCCCCCCAATTCAGGGATATATTTCATCTCACAACCTGCTTGCCATAACAGTTCGTTTAAAGGTGACAAACCTACAGCAAGGCACATGACATCTACCTCTAAATCCATTTCCGTTCCTGTCATCGGTTGCCAATTTTCATCTACCTTCCATACGGTAACTCTTTCTAAGCTTTCCCTACCGTGAGCCTCTTTCACGGTGCAAGAGGTGTAAATGGGGATTCCTAAACGACGCACCTTAGAGGCATGAACCCAATATCCAGTTATCCGGCAGGCAGCTTCTATAATTGCCTTTACGTTGATTCCTGCCTGCATCAATTGATAGCTAACGATAAGCCCAACATTGCCTGCTCCCACCATAAGAACGTTGCGCCCGGGAACTACACCGTGTTCGTTCATCAAAGCTTGAACCGCACCAGCTCCATATATGCCTGGAAGGTCATTATTGGGAAAAATAAGAACCTTTTCCTGGGCTCCTGTGGCTACAATCACCCTTTCCGGTTTAATTTTTATAAATTTGCCGTTTTGTTTCACACTTAAGATGCCATCTTCTCGATAGTAGCCTAGTACTACAGCATCAAGCATAATATCTGTTTTATCCTTATCCAGCCTATTAGCCAGGATATTGGCAATATCTATACCCCTAACAGCGGCATGCTGTTCCTTGGAACCAAAAAACATGTGCGTCTGCTTAACCAGCTGACCTCTTAATCTTGGGTTCCTATCTAACAAGGTGACCTTTGCACCCATCTGAGCAGCGCTTATGGCCGCCGACATCCCCGCTGGTCCACCACCAATGACCGCTATCTCAGCTTCCCTTATCTTCTCTCCTGAGGGCTGAAGGGGCCTTGTCTTTGCTGTGCTTAAATCACGCTTCCCTTTCTGAGTTTCCACCACCATACCCTCTTCAAGTTTTTCCACACAGGTCCTCACATTGGGTTCTCCATCAACTACCATAAAACAAGAAGAACAATTACCAATAGCACAGTAAAAACCACGTGGTCGATTAAGTTTTATGCTCCTCCTTAAGACCCTTACCCCGTTGGCATGAAGAGCAGCTAGTATGGGCTCTCCCTCATACCCCCACATCTCTCGACCGTCAAATAAGAACTTCACTCTTCTCTTCCTCTCAAAAGTCAAAATGGGATGTTCTACAATGTACATGAGTCACCCCTCTTTTAAAACAAGATTTTTACAATTGGAATCCACATTTAAACGGGTCTTCTTCATCTACAACAAACTGTTGAATACCGATGATGTAAGCACTCTCTGTAACCTCTGGTATATATTGCTTCATAATCTCTGACTCTGGGCTCTTCCACTATTTTACCCCGAAATTCTGTGCCAACTATGCTCTTATATCTGTATGTTTGCCCCACTTCTAGTTTATTCTTGGCATATAGCATTGCCATCTTATCACAGGTGCCAGTCCCACAGGGAGACCTATCCACTTGGCTTAGACCAAATATTACTGCATTCCATGGTTGAGACATATCTTCATATATCTCAACCAAACTTACCTTATTTCCATTCCCTGTTGCTGGATGGACTATGTCTACCTCTCTGTTTACCGTTTCTCTGATGTCAATCCCAAGTTCTATCAGCTTTTTAAGTTACACGGGTTCTACCTTCACACCTAAACTTGTTGCCTTCACCAGAGCAATGAAATTACCACCGTAAGCAATATCAACAGGGATGTTCTCTATAAATTTAACTCTTATGCTTGCCGAAGAGTAAAGAAAGAAGGGTACATTTCTAGTAGTCATCGCCCTCACCTTGCCATTATCTACCTTTGGCTTGGCATATACTTCGCCAGCAGGAGTATCTAAGATGATTTCTTTTTCTTGTTTCTCACTCCGGCTTCCACATTTCACTATTCCTGTCTCCACCAGAACCGTGACTACTCCTATTGAGCCGTGGATGCACATGTCTAAGTAGCCTCTGCTGTCCATAAAAATGACTCCCATATCGGCACTATCTGAGACAGGCTCAACAATCACCGCCCCAAACACGTCTCGATTCCCTCTTGGCTCCTACAATAACATTCTACGGCGGTAGTCATAGTTTTCTGCCAACCATGCCTTCTTTTCCCGCATATTATTCCCTCGAATACAAGGAACTCCTCCCGTCACCACCCGGATTGGCTCACCCGCTGTGTGGGTATCTACCGTGGTAATCAGTTGGGAAATTCTTATCTTTTAGTCTCCAACCGCACTGGCTTGATAAATAGAAGATAGCCCTCGAGACATCTCCCTGGTCACTGGCTTCTTGAGAGTCCACTCGTGCCCACATTCAGTGCATTTCATCTGAGGCAGAATTAACTTTACCTTCTTCCCCATTTTATTATGAAATATTATATTCATTATAATATTCCTTAATCAATACCTTGTGCAGGCTGACCACATAGGTAACCTTCTCTGGCAAGTCCTCCATACTTTCTATCATACCAGAGGTGTTACTATGTATCTTAACCCCCGCAAACCCCTGTTACTCCTTTTGTTGGAGTTCTATGACTTTGTTCTCTTCCTAGCCAAGGATGAGTTTTTAATTTTCAGCCTTATTTCCAAGGTTCGCTAGCCCGTTTCCTAATCCGGCTTCAGTTATCTTTCTCTCTTTTATCTGGTTACTCTTAATGCTGGATTTAAATTGCTATAGCAAATCCTTGCCGCTGGAAACAACCCTATCAGGATGCTCACAATCAAATGGTGGCCCATAAATCGAGAGCCTGACACCCTTAATCAGCATAAAGAAGCCATGCAGCATTTCCACTGGACAGTAAACAAGCCAGAGGAACAGAATGAAAATAGCCATTGAAATTAGAATATAACCTTAACTGAGTGATAGCATCCCTTTAGTGGCATACTGACTACAGATGCAGTACTAGGTGGGCGATAAAGAAGTAGAGCACCACGCCAAAGATATCCATGATGGTGGTGATAAAAGGAGCGGAGACCAAAGCCGGGTCGCGCTTGAATAGACGGAAGATAAAAGGCAAGGCCCCTCCAGCCAGTGTTGCCATTATCGCGATAGCCACTAGAGTTGTGCTCACCACAACGGCTACCCGCAGGTCTCGTCCAACCATAAAAGCCCAGCCCAGAACGACAATGCCAAGCAGAAGCCCCAGAACGGCACCCACCCTTGCCTCCCGCAGAATTACGTTCAGGGCTCGTCTTGGATGCACTTCGCCGGTAGCCAGACCACGAATAACAACCGTAGCCGACTGTGCCCCCACGTTTCCCCCAGTATCTATCAGCAATGGGATAAAGGCAGCCAGTATCACTATTTCAGCCAGCAGGGCTTCCTGCCCGGCAATAATTGAGCCAGTGACTGTGTTTACCAGGATGAGGAGGAAAAGCCACCCGAGCCGACGCTTCACTACACTTAAGATTCTTGATGTAAAGTAGCCTCGTTCCGTGCCCGGAACAGCGCCAAAGCGATAGATATCTTCAGTGGCTTCCTCTTCGATGATATCTGCCACGTCATCATGAGTGATAATGCCGACCAGACGTTCTTCTGCATCCACCACGGGGATTGCCAGCAGGTTATGCTTACGCAACGCCTTGGCTACCTGCTCGCGATCGGTGTAGGTAAAGACAAAAGACGGACTTGGCTTCATAATGTCCGTCACCCTCGCCTCTTGGTCAGCTAGAACAAGGTCCTTCAGAGAAACAGTGCCCATAAGATGACGGTGGCGGTCCATGACGTAGCACTCGTATATCGTCTCCCGGTTGATGGCAAGCTGTCGTAACCGCACCAGAGCCTGCGCCACGGTCATGTCGCTGTGCAGGTCTACGAACAGGGGTGTCATTTCACGCCCGGCAGCTCCTTCTTCGTAACCCAGCAGCTGCAGGGTAACCCGCCGCTGGTCGGGGGAGAGTGTCTGCAGCAGCCTCCTGGCCACCATGGCGGGCACCTCATCCAGTAGCTCAGCCCGGTCATCAGGTGGCATTTCCTCGAGAAAGGCTCTCGCCGCTTGGTCGCTGAATGACTCAAGTATCCTGTTCTGGTGTGTACCATCCAGGTGGTCAAAAACGTCCACAGCCATGTTCTTGGGGAGCAAGCGAAAGACTAGCAGCGCCCTATCTGCTGGTATGCTTGCCATCAAATCAGCTATGTCGGCGGGCTCCGACTCCATGAGCCTCTCCCTTAGCGTCTTGTACTGCCTGCTTTCCAGCAGTTCTTTTAAGGTATTTTCATCCAGAGCTTTCATTGTCAGCCTACTCAGAACCGTCTGAAGTCATTTTGGAGATAAACAAAACCCCACATCCGGTGGGACATGGGGTGTACAAAAGCTTAAATCAGAGACCTATACTAATACAGGCCCTAATGCCAGCCATCGGACGAAAATAGCAACACCTCTCCCTTTATGACCTGGGTCTAAGGATGATTTCATTTCCATAAGTTCTACATCAGCTTCCCGTATAATTCTAGCTCAACATCGTCCCTTCGTCAAGCCCGCGATTTCAATCATCTAAAATCTAACCGAAGGGAGCGTTGTTAAATCACAAAAAATCTAACCGAAAATGTTTAAGATTTAGCCTGGTCAATGCTCTAGAGGAGGTTAAGCCAGGCTATGGAAAGGATGGATATGCACTCAAGGAATGAGTATCTCAAAGTAGTAAAGGAGAGCTATCTCAAGGCCAGGGACAGGAAAGAGAAAACGCAGCTCTTAGATGAGTACTGCCGTAATACCGGACAATCAAGGAAGTACGTCATCTGGAAGATACACAGGGCAAATCTCAAACCGAAGCAAAGG
>Ga0172364_10002806_pt1 | contig 13888 bp, 7 predicted proteins | sample LakKivSesite10cm_FD_114545 | JGI IMG/M metagenome (GOLD analysis project Ga0172364, IMG submission 114545) | Sediment microbial communities from Lake Kivu, Rwanda - Sediment site 10cm | ecosystem: Environmental > Aquatic > Freshwater > Lake > Sediment | place: Rwanda: Western Province, Lake Kivu... | reverse complement strand
GGTCCCAGCGCATTATACGGCGTCCCATCGCATCGTATGTGTATTCCGCAACTGTGTCATCAACGATGTTCTCCGCAACGGTCATGCGATTGTCCGCATTCCATGAAAAGATGCGCCGGCTATTAAAATTCGGGTTATGAACATGCTCGTCCGTTATATTACCGTTGTCGTCATAGGAGTAATGAATCTCCTGCCCGCCGACATTGCGCTGGGTCAGCTGATTCCCGTCGTTGTATGTATATGATGTCGTCGTAGTCGAACTGCCGTCAAAATATTTCATTTGCGTGCGATTCCCCGCCGCATCAAAAGAATACTGATACTCATACAACCGCTGTGTCAATGCCTGATTCATTTTCTGCTCAGATTTCAACTGGTTCAAGGTGTCGTAGGTATAATTCTTCGTGTATTGGAAGGTTGTAACGCCGTTTTGAGTGTCCCATGCAGCGCGGGTGCGGTTGCCGTTTGCGTCATAAGTGTATGCGATGGAATAAAGATCAGACTCAGGCTTCTCAACTGACACAGCGGACAGCCCGCTCACACGATAAAGTGTATCATACGTAAAGCGGTTTGACGTCAGGTTTGGATAACTAATTGCTGCCAGCGTATCATCGCTATTGTATGAATATGTGAACGTCTTGTTGCCGAGACTGTGGACGATGGAGGAAAGGCGACCGCGTGAAATGTAATTATATGTCTGCGTTGAGCCATTCGGTAATCTCATTGTAGCGCGCTGGCCATTTGCATTATATGAGTATTCGATATAATCGCCGTTTGGATATGTCTCGCGGGTAAGACGATTTAATGAGTCATAAGTATATTGAAAGGTCTTATTTGTGAAAGGGAGGCTGGAATCATTAATTACGCTGACCAAATCGGTCTGCGGGGCATTTTCTTCTGCTCTTGTTATAGTAAGAATAAAGGAACGGATTTTTTGAATAGCGGTATATTATTTTGGCTTGAGAATCTGGAGGGACTCGCTTGTCCTGATGTCTCCCGTATCAAGAGTAACCACCGCATTACCAGCACTCAGTGACCTGAATTTCCCATCCCTTTTGCCGATTGTGGCAATCTTCACATCATTAACGCTCCATTCGTAACTCATGGGGTCAGTCAGTGGAAAAGTCCGGTTCACCTGCTTTTCAGGTATATCCAGAATGCCGGATGCCGTGAAGGCGATTTCATCACCCACGCCCAACTGATTTTTGTCGGGATTTTTCTTGACTGCAAGCTCTGTGAAGATGGGTCTCAGGGAAAATGAGATGGAATTTTTCTGAACGTTGAATTCCAGATAGTGATAGCAATTACCACCGGTCAGATTTTCCCCAAGAGGAGCGCCGCCTCCGCCGGTCATAAAATATGGTATGCCGTCCTTGACCTTTAGACTGAAGCCGGCGTGGTTTCCCGAAAGGACCAGCACATGTCGCCCCTTTTTTGCCTCCCGAAGGAGAAGTTTGTGAAAAATTTCCGCCTCAATGGGATTCATAGATTCAGATGCTCTATCCGTTGTTGTCTCAACCGGTGAGATATTGCACACAAATATAATCGTATCAGACCTCACGGATTTCAGATTTTCCAGAAGCCAGGGCCATTGAGGTTCCCGTGGCTGTTGGTGCGAATCGGAGAGTGCGAAGCTCCCGTTGACGTTATCAAGAATAAAGACGCTGACAAAACCTTTAGATAAACGGTAGTGGGTGGGGAACATGATATTTGCATAGGTGAGAAGATAGGGGTCTTTGATGGTTTCATGGCGTCCCAGGGTGCAATAATAGGGCTTTTCGAGGCGTTTTAATGCCTCCCGGACATTACCCAGGTTTTCCCCCCTGCCATCTACGCTGAGATTCCCGGTCGTAATGGTAAAATCGCCGCCCCTTTTGTTTATGCCGTCAATGATACATTTGCAGACAGAAGACCCTATGTCTGTCTGTTCTGCTTTCGATAGAAGGCAGTTGCCAAATGCAAAGAACCGCATCAGGGGTTTGCCGGAAAATTGTGGAGATGTGTCATATTTCAGCCAGGAAGGGAGTGAATCCCTGTCAAACAGATATGCCTCAGAGCCGGGGGGTGGAGGCGCATAAATGGTATCCAATCTGTAAAGGAGGATATTTCCGGACGCCTGTTTGGCAGTATCGGGTTCGGATATGGTGATATTTTTCAGCAGTATGGGAAAGGCGGTATCCTTTGGGATGTCAGACACGAGATATTTCCAATCTAACCAGTTTATATGGTTGGCAAATACTATCTGATAATCCAGTTCAAGACTGTCACAAAAAGTTGCACTGAGGCAGAGTCCTTTTCCATCACCCCTGACCCATAGACCCGCCTGCCGGGGACTTCCGGGGATGCTGATGATTCTATTGAGAGAAATGGATGCCTCACCTTTACCGGCTTTAAAGTCATATAGAAGCAATGAAACGGGACGGTATGTCCCATCAACATTTGCCATGATTATGTCGTGACTTCCAAGGATACGAGGTGAGCCGGTCTTAAAACGCCAGTCGCCAAGGATGGAGAAATCGGTGAGATTCTGGACATCCTTTCCCACAGCAAGAGGGATTTTCGCCTCAAGTCCAAGTGCCGTTGCAGTTATGGACCCGCTGGCGCTTATCTTGCCTGCGTGAAATCTTCCCGGTGCCGTAAAAGTGCCTGCTGACGGTGGCACATTCCATTGGGCGGCGGTGGCGGGTATCTTTACACTCTCGCCATCAGGGGTGATGCCGGTCAACTCAAGACAGAGCTCTTCGTCAGGCAGGAGTTCGGCGCTCTCGATGTTTAGTCGGAGGTATTTGAGTCTGTTAATAATACGGAGCGGGATTTTTGCCTTTTTCCTCCCTGATTCAAGCAAAATCGCCCCATTACCCTCTACGGTTCCGGCTGTGAACTGAGTTCCCTTGACCTCCCCAAGATTCGCCGGTTTAACCCTGATGTCCAGTGATTTTGTCTCTAAGACATGGTTGAAGGCGTCAATCAGGTTGGCGGAAAGGGGGTAACTCTGACCGGCGATGGCATTCAGGGATTCGGGTTGGGGGATGAGGCGGTCGGGTTTTCCTACTTGTGCCTCAGACACTATAAGGAGCCCACCCGGCGAGGGACTTTCAGCCACACCTGATGGGATATTTAAAGGCGTTGCGTCTTTTAAGCCATTCCTCCTTATGGTCATTGTAACATAAAAACCCGAGTTAAGCAGGAGGGCGTCACTGCAACCGAGGAACTGGAAATATTCTGCGAACTGGAGCGGTGTCAGTCCGATGCTTATGTGAGGGGGTCTGGCATCAACGGTTATCAGCACTAAGTTCCTGCCACCGTTCAGGAGACCAATGCCGCTCAGTGCTTTCGGTGTGATTTTCCTGACGGGTGTGAAACTTTTCAGCTCGTCTGGTATTTCGCCATTTTTTATGAGGACTGGCGCGCCTGAGATGACTTTGAACAGATCGCCGGCTTGGAAGGTGCTGGTGGGTGAGACGGCTGGAAATGAACAGGAGACACCCACAATTGCCTGAATGTTTGTTGCCATATCGGTCAACGTCTTCGCATTGGTTGCGGGTTGTTCGTGTGCCATGAGGGTCTTCAGAGATAAGTCCTTTCGTGCAATGTCCACAAACAGGAGGTGAATATTCAGGGGACCGTTTATAGTCCAGATGATTGCATGATGATGATTGATACCGGGCTGGATAAGTTCCACATTTTCGAGTTCGGTATCCACTGCCTGTGGGAGATGATATGTCCGCTCCGGATAATAGGTCTTGAGACCTGAGCGGAAATCTGCTCTGCCATGAACCGTTGAGTGATATGCAAGGCATAGGAGCAGAAAAAGGATTGAGACAGGGAGTTTTTTCATATTTTTTTCCCCCCGACATGATGGATAGTTCCCGCTGGTGATGGAAAGATTTTTATTTTTGTGATATCGATAGTCTGGGCAAAGTCCGGCGGATATGAGGGCATGACCTGCCGCGGGTTGAAGTGGATAAAGATGTTTGTAGATTCAGCGTCTGTTGGCAGTTTTGGGAATGTTGGCTCTTTTTCTTCCAGCTGAATCAGTGCAAGGGCACGCATGACCCTGAAAAGTTGAGATAGTCCCACGCCAAACGGCACGCGCCCTGAGGCGGTCTCCAGTTGCACTTGGAATTCCCGCCCGATGAGATAGTTGGCAAGGGATGCGGTATAGATAACCGCCTGTTCAAAGGACTCGTAACAATCCGCCGGGATGGGAGAGGGGATGGCATTATTTAAAAGAAGCGTGACCTTCTTTTTTTCCTCTTTCTCAAATTCCCTTACCATGATTTTATTGGAGCGGGCTGAAATCTTCCAGTGAATGAAGCGGGCGCTGTCCGCCGGCGTGTATTCCCGGAGTCCATGCAGACTGTGTCCGGGTCCTTTGCGTCCGGACTCATATTCCCCAAGGTCAATGTTGGACACATCAAGGATGGGTTGGATGTCAATGATTTGCGGATAAACCAAGATTTCCTGAGGCTGTTTTGTCAGGATTGCGCGCTCGAAGAAACCAAATGGAAACCGCGAGACCACACGGATACGTGATAGCATAAAGAGTCCACGGCGGGGAAACTTGACCATGTATGAGGCGGTGCGCCCTGAACGTGGGGGAATGTGTGATAGATAACTCGCGCCAACCAATTCGCCGGTATCCAGATAATCCATCACCCTGAGGGAGTGGGAGTACATCACCCTTTTATCATTTTTCACTTCAATCTGAATGACGGCATTCTCAAGGGCGCTTATGTGGCGTACCGCCAGCCGTTTGACCGTGATTTTCTTGAGTGTGCTGGTGGACAGAATGCCGGAGATAATGAAGAAGGATAGCATCATGGACATGATGAGGTAGAGGAGATTGGTGCTTGTATTGATGGCGGCAAACCCGATGAAGAAGGTGATTATGACGAAGAGAATCCCTTCCAGTGTGATGCGGTATTCGCGTCTGACGCCGAACCAGTGTTTAATCAGCCGCCACAGCTTGCCGGTGAATTTTTTTATCAAACGTAACATTTTTAATCCATGCGTTATTCATGTGAATACAAAAATAAATTATGAATGATGTCTGATGTGAAATCAAACCAAAAACATTTCATGGAGTTACTCATTATGGCGCAAATCATAGTTTTCAGCCATCTTGCACCTTTGACTGGATGAGCTCAAGGAAGGTTTCAAGACGCAGGCGGGTGCGGGCATCGATTTCTCCTGGTAAGTCCCCTTCAAGGGTCAGGACGGGGATATCCAGCTCATGACGGAGGACGATGTCTTCTATTCCACGGTGGCAAAATGCCTGAACGTAATGGATAAGTCCTTGCACCTGGCGACGTTTGATTTCAGCCGATAGGTCCTTCAAACGGAAAAAAACATCATAGGGATATGTGTATAGTAAATATTGCTCAACAAGGGATTTGCAGTCATAAGGCATGCTGAACTGACGTTGCATTTCGTTGATTATAATTTCAGCCCCGTGGTCGCTTAGGTATTGATAAAGGTTGGAAAAGATGGGAGGAACGCCTGCAAAGGCGAGTCGTATCTTCGGGCGCGACGGTGGACGTTTTTCCGCTTCCTCAAGGAAGGTGTCAAGTTGCTTTTCAAAGGCCTCCGGGTCGCCGCCAAAGTCGCTTGATGAGACAAGCCATTGATGGTTTTCCCCGCCCGTGACTTGTCCGGTCTTCCATGTGAGGTCATCAAGATGCCTGAGTTTTTCCCGCAGTGGGAGTAGGGTGATGCGTTTTTCCTCTGCCGCTTCAGGGGTTGTGCAGAGGGCGGAAGACAGGCGGTACATCTCAGCCTCCAGACGTGCGGCATCCCTGTTATGTGGGAAATTGAATGTTATAATCGGGGGAACGCCAGCCATAGCCTGGAATGTCTCAAGCATGGAAATTGTGTTGGAGCAATCGCCCTCTGTGACAATTATGATGCGGTCAATGGGCGAGGACGTCGTCACCAATCCATAAATTCCCTTTATCCAGGAGCATAGGTTTCGTGGATAGCCATCTATTTCCGCCCTGAGGATAAAGTCCCTCGCATTGGCGCTTGCCACAAAGACGTTATTCAAGTCCACCGGCATATCTCCAGCGGCAAGAATGATTTCAACCGGAATTGTGGTTGTGAATCCAATGCGCTCCTTTTCCATATTTGACTTCCTCCGGGAACTGTATCAGATAAGCCCCTTGCGGCGCCGCAAGAACCATTCAAGGCACATGAGTAAGAAAAAGGCGATGAACCAGCAGGGACCTGAAGTTGCCTCCTTTTCAACACGGCTTTTTTCCACCCTGATGTCCCGTGACAAGCGTTTTGCAATCTCACCCGCATTCAGGAGCGTGTAATAGCCGCCGGAGGTCTCTTCTGCAACTGCGCGGAGTGTTGTTTCATCAATGCTCAATGATTCCATCTCGCGCCAGGGACGCCCCACAAGGAATTTTAATGATTGTGTTTCGTTCTGATTTGTCGTTGAGCCTTTCAAACTGAACTCATACGTGCCCTCTTTCGCCAGATTGAAATGTGCAGTAAAATCATAAGCACCATTTTTTATGAAATCAAGATTTGTCTCAATGTTTCCTCCTAGCAAAAGGGTTCCTTCCATTTTCGGGGTTTCTTCTCCGAGTCTAACTTTATTCCACTGCACATGGAGAGTGGCGGCACTCGCCGGTTCATAGGAAAACCTGTCCAGATGCGGTAGAAAGAGCGGGGCTGTTTTATCATCTGTCATGTCCTGCCTTGCAACCCATCTTGCCCCCTGGAGATAAATCAGGTCGCCCACACCCGGTTCATCGGTTTTTTTTCGCCGGAAGCTCAAACGCCAGAGGTCATCCGAGGCAAGAAAAAGGACACGTCCCTTACCATAGGGCTGTGTGGCGAGGAAAATCCCGGTTTCGCCCGTTCTGCCCCTGCGGCGGAGCAGAACCTCTGCCCCTGCCTTTGCGTCGCCAACCGGGTACCAGCGTTCAAGCCTGACTTCACTCAGGTTGGATATTATTCCTTTAAGTATTTCATGAGTCTTAGCGTGGGGCTCGGCTTCAAGACTGTATTCCCCCTGGATGAGTGTTTTATTTGTGGCGGCAGGCTGAACGGGGAGGAGCTTTGTCAGAGGAGTCCGGGCGTATTCGCCCGAGCAGAGGATGTGATATCCGCCGGTGATAATAAGCCCGCCGCCCCTGTCGCCGACGAAGGTCTCCAGCGCTGAGACCTGTTCATCGGAGAGGAATGCCCTTGGAATATCCCCGAGGATGATTACATCAAATTTTGAAAGTGCGTCAGGAGAGGCGGGAAAACCATCCTTGAGCGTTCCGCCGCCGGATTGTTGGAACGCCTGGTCTGCCGTTGTGCGAAGGAGGAAGGTTGGTTCAATAAATGTGTCCATTGTCAGGGTGCGCTTTAAAAATTTATACTCCCAGCGCAGTGTCCCCTCCGCATAAAGGACTTTGAGCCGGGCATCAGTAACCGGAAATGTAAAGTCGGCACTGTTATTTTCCGGAATCTGGTCGCGCGGGTCTTTGAGAAGCTCAAGGGAAAGTTGCCTGAGACCCTTTTTATGCGGTGTCCATTCGAGTGAGAGATCCTGCTCATTCTCATCCGTGAGATTACGGGTTTTTTCAACAAGGACATTTTCACCTTCCTTCAACCGCACTGTGACCATTGCGCCGGTCATGCCTTGCTGGGAGAGTCCGAGCCGGATTGTTGTTGGTTGGTTCAGTACAGCAGTGGGATTTGCGTCCATACGCAAAATTCCCACGTCCGTTAGGGGAGCATAGTCCATGGATTTTCTGCCCACACCCACGACATAAACAGGACAACCGAGCGATTTTGAGGCGTCAGGGGCTGAGTCATTTACAGTTGACCTTCCATCTGAAAAGAGGATGACGCCGGTCCAGCCTTCCCTTGGGCTATTGCGCCGGAGGTGGGTCAGGGCATCTGCGAGATTGGTTGACTCACCAAGTGCCCGTAAGTCCTGAATCTTTCTTGCATCCGCAAGCGGTTGAACGTTTGAGTTAAATGAGAAAAAGGAGATATCCGTCCACTGGAGGATATCCGACATGAAAGAGGTTTCGCCAAAGAACCTTTTTATGGAGTCCAGTCTGGCAAGTCCGCCGGTGGAGTCTTTCCGTTCCATGCTTCTGGAGGTATCAATGAGCATAGCCACATGTCCCTTACTTGCGCCGGTTTTTTGGAAAATGAGAGTCGGATTGAAGACAAACAGGAGAAGTATGAAGGCGGCGGGAAACCTTAATAACAGAAGCCTTCGCGACCATTTCCCTAACGCCTGCCTCGCCGGGCGATTCCAGTGAACGAGTGAGAGTAGAACAAGTATGGTTGCGACCGCCATGAGGGGAAGGTTCCATAAACCGCCAAAATGCACCCCCACGATGGAGGCGAGCGCATTGGTAGATACCATCGTTTTCTTGGACTTTATATTTTGAAATTTGCTTATCATCTGGCTTCCTCGGTCACTTTTTCCTTCCGTGGCAGGAGTCTACCTGCAAGATGGCTTTCCAGGAGAAAGAGCAGAAGCGCCCCCAGCATTAAATAATGCCAGAGTGCCTTTCCCTCCCGTTCCTCCGCAAGAATCAACCCGAGGTTTTCCGGTGACGTGCAGACTGTCACGTTTGCAACATCGGGGAAGAATTTTTTCGCCTCATCGTTTGATATCCATTCAAGATTGCCTTCCGCAGGGTCCACATTGACGGAGAATACGTCTTCCAAAGCGCCAGCCGTGTTCACGGCATGAAACGTGTAGTTTCCTGCAAGACTGGTGTGATTGAAAGTCGATTCTCCCTTTTCCGATTTGACTGTCCATTTTTTTCCGTCCGGCGCGGTGACATCAAGGGGTCCGGTCGTGGGTAGTTTGACGGAGTCTCCCACTGTGGCATAAACCATGCTTTTTGATTCAAGTAGGTTTTTAATCAATTCATAAAGTAAGGGGATGAAAACTGGGCGCGAGGCAAGATTGTTCCATTCGGGGGAGAGTCCAGAGGCAAAAGTGACAATCCTGCCCTTGCCGAGGTGGCTCTCTATAATCAGTGGATAGTTGTTGCGCGTATATGCTAAGATGCGTGCCGCGGTATCTGCGGTGTGAAATCTAACTCGCCATCCCTTATAAAAGCTCACGGTGGAAAAATCCAGATTGGGAATTTTTTTCAGGGATTGTGTCACAGGATGGGTGCGGTCCCATTCACCAAAGCCCGTTGCACCTTCCTCTGCATTTACCTCCCAAGTATCCTGAATATCGAATGGGAAAAAGTCCGGCTCTGTGTAAATTGACCCACCGGATGAGTTGGCGTTCGGGGATGACCCGAGGAAAAACAGTGCACGCCCACCCTCTCTTATGAATTTCTTTAGGTCTTCTCGGGGAGTTTCAGATATGTCTGTGACATCAACAAAGAAAAGTATGGAGTAGGTTCTCAGGGAAAGACTTGCAAGGTCGTCAGGGGAGGCATAATCCACAATGCCTGAAGGCATTTCTGCAGATGCGGCTTCAAGCGGTTCAAGTGCTGTTGCAAGAAACAGGGAGCCGTCCTTTTCCATCCCGTGCGTCCCTTCAGAGGTGACAATGAGGGTATGAGGGGATTTTAAAATGACGATGTTGAAATAATAGTTGTTGTCCGAGTCTAAGTCGTCGGGTTCAACAGACAGATAGCCGCTTTTTCCTGAGGTGGATTTCGGTGAAAAGGTGAATGTGGTGATGGTGGAGGCGGACGGAGGAATGGAGAGTTTTTTCTGCATAAGCAGTTCATTGCCGGTCCAGAGATTTGCGGTTGACTCAAGGGGTCGTTTGGTTTGATTGCGAACCGTTGCCTCTAAGATAAAGGGGAATCCAGCGAGGGGAAGGGGGGATGTTATGGATACCTTTTCGATGGTCATGTTTGAAATATTTTGACCTGCACGGACGGGGCAGATGTAAATCTGCGGACGGATTTTGCGCATTTCCTCATCGGGTATGACGTCGGTCGGGGCGAAGGCGTGTTTCTGCATATCGGTGATTAGGATGATTTCATTCAAGGGCTTTTTGGACTTATCAAGGATGGATATTGCGCGCATCAGGGCTGAGGCAAGCGGCGTTCCTGAATCCGATGGGACAGATTTTTCCACTGCATCAAGAAGGATTGCGGTGTTGCCTGTGGGAGAAGCAGTTCCGGGGGAATCAAACCCACTGCTCATGAGAATAGCGGCATTGTCTCCGGAGCGCAGGGTCTCCACTGCCACTCTGGCAAACTCGCGTTCACGTTCAAAGAGGGGTTGTTGCTCGTGCCTGAGGCGTGTGCTGAAGGAATCATCAAGAATGATAATACGTGTTGCCTCACCCATAGAAGGGGCATGGCTGTTTGCAGGGCGTAAGACTGGTCTTGCCAGTGCAAGGGTGATAAGGAGGAGCATCAGTGTGCGGAGGATGAGGAGTAGGATATCTGTGAGTTTATGACGCCTTGCGGATTGGACATCAATTTTTCGCAGGAAGTAAAGAGTACTGAATGGGATGCGGCGACGTTTTTGCCTGCTCAGGATATGCAGGAGCACAGGCACGGCAACGGCAATGAGACCAATCAGAAAGAGGGGATTCAGAAAATTGAGTGTCATTCATTTTAACTGAACTGAGGATTCCCGCCCTAAGGGCTTATTTATAGATTCCCGTGAAAAATATCCGGGTGATTCGGTCGGAAAAACCAGCAAGTTCCCCCTCATAATTTGTGGCAATCCAGAAACGTATCGCCCATTGGATAATTCCACGCAGGTAGTGGGCGCATTCAAGGGGGTCGGCCTTTCTGAAAATCCCCTCTGATTGCCCTTCGGCAATGATGCGCCCGATAATCGCTGTGTTCAGACGGTATCGGTCTATCTGTTCCTGGGTCAAAAAGTTGCGCAAAAGGAGACATTCCTCATCCATTGATTCAAAATTGATGGAAATAAGTTTGGAAAGGGGTGCATGGATTTCATAATCCGAAAGCATGGTTTTCACGAAACGGGATAATTTGACGTCCGCCTTGCCGCGCGACTGAACACTCTTTTCAAGGATGGTTGTCACATCGTCAATGCCCTTGGTCATCAAATCTATGATGATTGAATTTACATCCTTGTAAAGGGCTTTCACGTCCTTTTCGCTGAGTCCTGATTCTCTTGCCACATCAGCAAGGGTCATTTTTTTCAGTCCAAGTTCCCTGAAGCACTTTTTCGCCGCCGCCCATATCTTTTCTTTTTTCTCTGCCATTATTTCCGCCATTCTATCATCTTGAATGATGCGAGAAATATTCATTATTTTCGTTAACAATAAACTCTGCCTGATTGGCTCAGTCAAGCGTAAAATATTTTATGATGAAATTTGTTCCCCTGTGGGGGGCTCTTCTTCGAACTGCTCTTCCTCTTTCTCTTCGGTAATCTCCTCAGGGGCTTTTTCGGGCTGTCTCATCTCCTCAATCTGTGAAAAGTTGATATTGTATTTGTTTTCATTTGCATCCTGAATCATGCACGTCTGGGCAATCAGATTTCGCTCAATGACCAAGCCCTCCTGGTTTTTGGTTTTGACAAAGGCGCCGATTGCGGGAGCAGTGGTGGTAATTTCTCTGTATTGCTGCTCTTCGAATTCCAGACAGCACATAAGACGCCCGCAACAGCCGGAAAGTTTGGTTGGGGAGAGGAATATATCCTGATTTTTAGCCATCCGGATGGTGACGGGTTTGAATTCTTTCAGGAAAGCGGAACAACAGAGGCGTTGTCCGCATATGCCATATCCGTCAACCTCACGGGACTCATCCCTCACCCCTATCTGCCAGAGTTCAATGCGGGAGTGAAGTGTGGCGGCAAGGTCTCTTACAAGCTCCCGAAAGTCAACCCGTTTATCCGCTGTAAAGTGGAAAATAACCTTATTGTTGGCATCATCGAAACGGACGTTGGAGATTTTCATCATCAGGTTATGTTTCTGGGCTTTTTCCCGACAGGTCTGAATGGCATTCCGCTCACGCACTTTCAGTGCCTTCCACTTTTCGACCTCTTCTTCTGTTGCCTTGCGGAGAACCTTGCAGAATGGGGGAGATGGAATCTGTTCACTTGGGCGAAATTCCACACTGCTGACAATGCCGGTATCTTCATATTCCCCAACTGGACAGATGCAGGTATCTCCGATTTTCAGTTCCAGCCCTTCGTCAATAAAATACTTGGGAAAGGAAATCTCAGAAAACTTTATTCCAGCGAGTTTAACCATGATGTGAATTTATTGTCCTTGTCCCTTATTTAACAAAAATCATTGAATGCTTACCGATTATTGCCCCTGCTGTCAATTTTATAGTTAAAAGCAAGTATGAGTTCATTTGAACTTATACATTTATGTTGAAAACCTCAACAAACTATTAAAACGATTCAACAACTTTTTTTGTGCAGGGATAGAAACCAAAAATCACGGAAATCTGATATGTCCGACAGGGAAATTGCCCGGAAGAAATCTGTGATTTCCAATAAATATGGCTATTTTGATGAAAAGGCGAGGGAGTTTGTAATTACCAATCCCGGAACACCCGCGCCCTGGGTGAATTATCTCACAAATGGACGATACCACGGTCTAATCTCCCACACAGGTGGGGGGTTTTCTTTTTTCATATCCCCCAAAGATTCCCGCATAACCCGCTGGCGCTATAACTCCATGCCATTTGACCGCCCCGGACGTTACATCTTTCTCCGCGACCGTCAGACGGGTAAATATTGGTCTCTCACATGGCAGCCAACCCCTCCCGCACGATTCAAAAAATTTGAATGTCGTCATGGTATGAATTATACCACAATCATTTATGAGGTCAATGGTATCAAGTCTGAATCAACCTTCTTTGTCGCCTCGGATGATGTTGAGATCTGGTGGGTGCGGCTGAAAGAAACAAAAGGTAAGGCGCGCTCTTTTGATGTCTATTCCTATGCGGAGATGTGCCTTGGTCATGCCCTTGTTGACTTGATAAACCAGCCAAACGATAAACATTTCAATGATGTCCATTTTGTGCCTGCCGAACAGATTCTGATGTCCTCCAAGCGTTACTGGGTCACATACTCCGCCGCTACGGTCAAACAGTCGAACAAATCCTGGAACAAGTGGGTCTTTATGGCATCAAGCCTGCCCGTCGTCGGATTTGATGGTTCAAAAGACCGTTTCATCGGTGCATGGCGGTCTGAGGAAAATCCCATTGCCATTGAGCAGGGGACAAGTTTCAACACGGAGATAACGGCGGGAGATGCGGTCAATGTCCTGCGTTGCCCGCTGGAACTTTCTGCAAGGGGAGAGGTGGAGTTCTGTTTTTTTCTGGGCATTGTGGACAAGATGGGCGATGAGTCGGAACGAACAGCGCAGGCGGAACGTGTTGCCGCATCCCTCGCCAGAAAATATCGCTCTCTCGATGAGGTGCACACCCAGTTTCAGAACCTCATTGCCATGCGTGATGATTACCTCTCCGCCTTTCAGGCAGAGACCCCCGACCGTGAGCTGAACCTCTTCATCAATATGTGGAATCAGTATCAGACCAAGACAACTTTCCAGTTCTCCCGCGATGCAAGTTATCATCACGGTGGACTTTTATTTGGTCGCGGTTATCGCGATTCGTGCCAGGATACGCTTGGCGTACTTTTCACAAAGCCCGAATGGGGGCGCGAGCGCATTCTTGAAATGGCGGCGCGGCAGTTCAAAGATGGAAGCGTCTATCATTGTTACTATCCCTTGACCGGCGGGGGCGAACGCACAGGTCATTCCGACACACCGCTCTGGCTTCCAATGATTGTCATGGCTTATCTGAAAGAGACCGCCGATTTCGCCGTGCTTAACGAAATGGTACGATATGATGATGGGGGTGAGGCAACACTTTTGGAGCATATCATTAGCGCTGTGGAATTTCTCAAATCGAAGTTGAATGACAAGAATCTCGTCTATATTGGACCCGGC
>Ga0172364_10002805_pt1 | contig 13889 bp, 10 predicted proteins | sample LakKivSesite10cm_FD_114545 | JGI IMG/M metagenome (GOLD analysis project Ga0172364, IMG submission 114545) | Sediment microbial communities from Lake Kivu, Rwanda - Sediment site 10cm | ecosystem: Environmental > Aquatic > Freshwater > Lake > Sediment | place: Rwanda: Western Province, Lake... | reverse complement strand
TACCAGCTTCATTTATTTACAGCCAGCTTTAGCCATTTTTATCGCCTGGATATGGCTCAAAGAGATGCCCTCGCTGGTTTCGCTCATCGGAGGAGCCGTATCTTTAATCGGAGTGATCATGGTTACCAGATGGGGAAGGTAGGGTTTATCTTGAAAATACGTTAATCGTGAGTAGTGAGTCGTGAGCAGTTTATAGATTGAAAAAATAGAAAATGTAAAACCTTAAAAAAAGGTCGTCAGTATTGTCTTATTCACATGGTGCCACAAAGTGGCATGGACGTCTATCCTGAAAATACAGTGACGAGTGATCAGCAACGAGTAACCAGCAAACAATGAAAACTCATTTTATTCAGGATATTTAATAATTCCATTCACCGAACCTCTCCCTTTGGATAAAGGGATTCGATTGGTTGACCGTCCATTTTAAATCCCCCCTTTTCTAAAGTGGGGTGAATATTTTCATTTCTCACATGGTGCTACAAGCAACATAGCAGCCTATTTTGTTTTTTCATCATATCTATTAGAATGATTCAAATATGGTTAAAAATCTTTAAGGCGGAGGGATTGCTATGCGTTATGTAGAATTGGTCGGAATTCGTAAGTTTGAACAAAAGGAGGGTCCCATTCCTAAGGTTGGACCAGATGAGGTAAGGATCCGGGTACAGAGAGTCGGCGTGTGCGGTTCAGATATGCATGCATTCGAGGGAACCCACCCTTTTGTTCATCCGCCGATGGTGTTGGGACATGAGGTTTCCGGAGTGATCGATGAAGTAGGGAGGAATGTTAAAAATATATCCAAGGGTGATCTGGTCACAATTGAACCCAACCTGGTCTGCGGCGAATGTTATAACTGTCAGACCGGACGCTATAACATTTGCGAAAAACTCCAAGTGATTGGTTGTGTTGGATATTACGGTGGACAAACCGAATATTTGGTGGTTAAAGCCGAAGAAGTTTTTAAACTGCCTAAAGACTGGTTAGCCGATAAAGCGGTTCTGGTTGAACCGCTGGCAGTCGGTGTCCATGCCATTCGGCAGGCGCGGATGTTACCGGGAGCCGGGGTGATCGTCATTGGAGCTGGCATGATTGGCCAGGCGACACTTCAGGCCGCATATATCGCGGGTGCGAGCCGGATATTGGTTTCTGACCCGGTTGAAGGAAGGTTACAATTGGCTTTAAAGTCAGGTGCAACCGCTGTGATTGATCCCATGAAAGAAGATATTTTTAAGCGTTCCCAGGAAGTGTTTGGATCTCAAGGACCTGATATGGTATTTGATTGTGTCGGAAACGAAAAAACTCTCGATACCGCCATCAATCTCGCTCGTAAAGGAAGTAAGATTATTATGGTTGGGGTTCCAGCTGGAAAGATTCCAGTCAACATGGCTTTCGTTCAGGACCGAGAATTAGAAATCATTGGAACCATCATGTATACCGCGGTAGACTATAATGCAACCATTCAATACATGTCGGACGGCCGGATGAAAATCGAAGGCTTGATTACCCATCACTACACTCTCGATCAAGTCTATGAGGCATTTGAAACAGCGCTGAACCCATCGAAAGGATCATTGAAAGTTTTGATTGATGTGAGCGAATAACTTTTGATATAAGAAAGTATTGCTAAATTGATTTTGTAAATCATCCTCTGACGCGGGTTTCGATCCGAGTTTTTTGTTTTTGAGCAACAAACACTTTTTTTATTTCCTCTTCTCGGGTGGAAGCAGGGTATTTCTTAATACGACCTAAAATTTTATTGTTTTTCAGCTATTGAATCGTTTCAACATTCTATTTTTTTCTAATAATTATTGACAGTCTATCATATATTTGTTTAAAATATATTTGTCAAAACGATTCGACAGGTGAAACAATGACAACTATACGAGATGTTGCTCGATTGGCTGGGGTTGCTCCTTCCACGGCTTCGATCGCCTTAAATAATAAGAAAAGAGTGAGCGCTAAAACTCGTCAGAAAGTTTTGCGAGCTGCTCAAGTGCTCGGATATATTCCCAATAGTTTAGCCAAAAGTTTAACTGCCAAAAAAACTGGAATAATCGGGATTTTAATGGCGGAAATTGTCAATCCCTATCATGCCACGCTTACCCACTATATCAAAAAAGAACTCCGCAAAAAGGGGTATCGCATGAATCTCGGCATCACTGAAGGCGATGCCGATCTTGAAGAGCAAGTTCTCAAGGATTTTATTTCTCAGAAAGTTGACGGGGTGTTGATTCACACCGCAGATATCGTTAATTTTAACCTCTCCACCTTTTATGAGCTGATTAAACGAAAAATCCCAACGGTATTGGTCGGGGGAAGAATCGAAGGCGTATCGCTACCAGTGGTAGATGTCGGCTTAGATAAGGGAAGCTACGATCTGACCCAATACTTAATAGGCCGCGGTTATAAACGGTTTCTCTTTCTCTCGGGAATGAAGACGGCAACTACCTTTAAACGAAGGATCGATGGGTTCCAGAAAGCGATGATGGAAATTGGTTACCCAGTTTGGGAATCTGATATCGTTGAAACCCATCCTGACATTGAAGGCGGTTATGAAAACACCCTTAAAATTATTATAAACAATCGAAATCTTTATGATGTTATTCTCTGTGTCAATGACTATATGGCTTTTGGAGTTTTAAAAGCACTGAGGGAATTAAAAATCAAGGTTCCCGATGAAATCGGTGTTGCCGGGTTCGATGATATATCGTTTGCTCCCGTTGCTGGAGTTCCATTTACGACGGTTCATATTCCTATTGAAGAATTAGCGGTAAGAAGCGTCAATATGTTATCCCGCCAAATTACCCCGGTTCAGGGATCACAACCAAACGATAGCTGGCATGAAATGGTCAATACTGAAATCGTGGTTCGACAATCGACAAGGTGATGATAGACCGCAATGTTGCTTGGCAGTACCATCTGAGGAATGAAATCTCAGGGGAGCAAATTATAATTTGCGTCCCTACACTCATAATGATATTTGTAAGGCTTTGATTTATCAAACTCGAAACCGATTTTACAGGACAGACCGCCATGCTGCTCGCAGCACCATGAGAGGATGGAAATCCTTTCCCCCACTTTAGAAAAGGGGGGTCAGGAGGGATTTGAAAAATTCGGTAAAAGGTAAAATGTGAAATGTAAAAAGCGTAAGGATGGGAAAAAATAAAAGACGAAAAGCTCGAATCCCTCTCGATCTCCCTTTATCCAAAGGGAGAAGTTCAGGAAATGTTGAAGATCAATATGTTGTAAACTATTACCTTTTACATTTCATAGTATTTTCATAAAAAGATACATTCTAAAAACGATATATTGCACTTTTGAGACGGGTGGAAAGGTATTTTCACTTAAAAACTCAATTTGTCTTTATAAGGGGGATTGGAAGATATGACCCATAAGGAAAGAATGTTGGCAGCTTTATACTGTCAGCCAGTAGATAGAATACCTCACGGTGAACAAATGCTGCACGACGTGTTGATTCAAAAGATTCTGAAAGTCAAGATGCCAAATGCTGAAGAAAATGCTTTAGTCAGATGGATGACTGAGGAACTTAGCGACTATCAGTTTGACTGTCATAAAAAAGCCCGCGAATTTTTAGGATTTGACTTTATTCATGTTTTTCCAAGGGAGCCATGGGTCAAAATAGACGAATCGAAAGAAGGTTATCCGATATATCGAGATGTTTGGGGTATGGAAGCCATTTCCACCCCATTTACCTATGAAGTTTTAAAAAAGCCGATTGAGAAGCCGGAAGACATGAAGACCTATGAATTCCCGACTGTCGATCATTTTAAATATGATAATCTTCACAAATGGGTCAATTACTCCGATTTTTTTGTCGTCGTCCAAATTGAAACCGGGTTTTTTAAGATCAACCAGTTCATGGGTTTTGATAATTATATGTTTTATCTTTATGAACACCGGAATGAATTGCTCGATTTTACTGCTCGCTTTTTTGACCATGTATACAACCTGGCAAAGCGAGTCATACAGGAGGGGGCTGATTGCGTTTGGCTCTCCAATGATTTTGCATATAATACTGGCCCATTTATCTCTCCCAAAGATCTCTGGGAATTGGATTTTTCTTTCATGAAAGATGTGGTCAGAAAAATCCACGACTTGGGGAAGCCAGTGGTTCTCCACGGTTGCGGAAATCAGAATTCCACCCTGGACATGCTGCTTAATTGTGAAATTGATGGCCTCCATTCGCTTCAACCGACGGCAGGGAACGATATTTACCAGATTAAGGAAAAATGCGGTAACCGGCTGTGCCTCATCGGGAATATTGATATCAGTGAGCTCCTACCCTTTGGTTCACCCTATGATGTCGACCAGGCGGTGAAAAATCTGGTGGAGAAAGTCGGGAAGAAAAATGGTCTGGTGGTAGCCACTTGCAATCTGCTCGATATGGATATTCCGGTAGAAAACGCTATTACCATGCATTTTGCGGTAGATAAATACAGTGCAATGTTTTTATAGAAACCAATCACGGTAATTCTTTTTAGTTAATCTGCGACGTGAGACAAGAGAAATGATCATCACGCCCTTAGAAAATGAGGGCTCAGGATGAAAACGTTTTTCTGTTGCAGTTTATTTTCATAATTTTTATTCAAGGGAGGTGGTAGAGGTATTGATATAAGGAATGAAAGGTCGGATTGTTATCATTGTGAGGCACTATCGACATTTGGTAGGTTTTATATTCAGGAGGAGGATAATTCATGAAATTAAACCGATTGATCATATTGGCTGTTCTTCTCATCACACTTTTTGCGAGTTCGATTGTACTGGGAAAAACTCAGATCACCATCTGGTGTCTGTCATTTGATCCACACGTGAACGGTTATACTGCTGTCACCAAGGCATTTATGGAACAGAACCCCGATATAGAAGTCAACCTTGAACCTCAGCCCGGCCAGGCTGAATTAGGCGCAAAGATGAGAGCGGCACTGGCGGCGGGGAATGGAGCTGAACTCTTTTCGGGAGTTGGACCACAAATCCTGGAGTGGGCTGTTCCCGGGTCAATTCAACCCCTGACCCCCGATGTATTTCCTTCGGTTGACTGGGTCAAGCAAAATCTGTCACCGGAATATTATTTACAATGCAACCTGAACGATCAAATCTGGGCGGTTGGAATTCCCGATCCTCCCGGAGATACCGGTATTCTGGTAAATGTTGATCATCTGAAAGAAGCCGGTTTGGCAGTCGAAAAAGCCTTTGCCGATACTGACCAGTTGATCGATTACGCGAAGAAACTGGCACAGTATGACGATAGTGGTAACCTGGTTCGAGCCGGTTTAAGCTTCCAGGAGAGTAATGATCCCACCTATTTCCTGAGCTATATCGCCGATCAGGGTGGAAAATTCTGGGACAACGATAAGCAAGTATTTACCTTTAAAACCCCGGAAGCGAAAAACGCTCTCCAGTTTTTCTATGACATTTTCTTTACCCACAAGGTGGATAGCACCACCATGCCCACCACCATGGATGCCCTGGTTCAGAATTTAGCCTCCATGGCCTTCATGTGGCCGGAATTTCTTCCCTTCTCCAAAATCACCTATCCAGATATGAATTTTGATTTCATCATGAAACCAGCCTTTGTGAAAGGGAAGAAGCCGTTATTCAGCCATACCGATACCTGGGACTTGCTGATGCCCTCCTATGTAGCCGGTGAGAAGAAAGCCGCTGCAGTCAAATACCTGCAATACTTAGCCAGTGCTGAAGGACAATTGGTTTTCCTTGAGGAAAATCCAGGACTACCGATTCCGCGTTCTCTCTGGGAAAGCGACTACTTTAAAACTGGGAAAGGCGCCTATCTCGAGCCAGTTATCGGAGCGATGAAAGAAGGCAATTTCCGGTATTGGGGTCCGTTCCCGGAACAGGATACCCTGCTCTATAACATCTGGTGGCCAAGCATCGATGCCATGATTCATGGTCAATTAACCGTCGATCAGGCTCTCGAACAGATGGAAACCAATTCCAACCAACAGGTCGCCACTATGAAGACCAAGTATCCCAATGTTCCAAACACGATTATCTATTGGGATGGGTTACCTGAAGATTTAACCATTAAGTAAGATTGATTCACTTGTGAGCCGTGAGGTGGGAATATGATATTATTGCTCCTCACGGCTCACAATAAACGTTTTTTTAGTTTTTATGCATGAAGGAGGTTTTTGATAATGCGACTTGGATTTGCCACACGCTATTTTCCCTGGTTGGTTTTAATCCCAGCATTATTTTGGTTTATTTTGTTTGTGGCTTATCCTTTTGGCTATTCAGTGGTGAGCAGCTTTTTTCTCTGGTTTGTTCAAAATCCAGCTTCAAGCAAATTTGTAGGATTAAAAAATTATTTTGATATTTTTAAAGATCCACGTTTTATTACTGCTTTACGGAACACCATGCTTTATGCCCTGCTTAAAACCGGAATGGTGGTTTTTATCGGAGTTTTGTTGGCAAAAGTTCTTTTTGCTATCAAGTATGGTGGCCGAGGTTATATGTTTTCCATTTTTTTACCTTCGCTCTGTTCGGCAGTAGCAATTGGTTTGTTTTTTACCTACCTCTATCAACCTCAATTTGGATTATTTAATGTATTGCTTAGTAAAATTGGAATATCCAAACAGGGATTTCTCAACAGCCCCCAGCAGGCGATTTATTGTGTTATTTTTACTGAAATCTGGCAGGCTTTAGGCTTTTCGACCCTGATTTTTTTAACCGGATTAAATACCATCCCTGATGTTTTTTATGAGGCAGCTCAAATTGACGGAGCCAGTCCATTTTTAATTTTCTGGAAGATTATTTTTCCTTTAGCCAGACGGGTGTTCCTCTTTATTACCGCCATTACTGCTATTTCGGCTTTTCAGGCTTTCGACCTGGTTTTTGTTATGACTTTATCCGGCGGTGGGACTGGAGGTTCATCGGGGGGTCCAGGGTACAGTAGTTATACCATGGCTCTTCAAGTGTATAACGATGGGATGATTCGTTCCCAAACCGGTATTGCCTCGGCGGTTGCCATCATTCTGTTCATCATTATTGGAGTACTAACCCTTTTACAACTCAAAATTCTTAAACCGGAATGGGAATATTAGGCGGGGGGATTGAGATGTCTTCAAAAAGAAAAAATGAAATCCGTGAACAAACCAAATCTCACATAATTGCCATCATTGTATCGATAATCATGATCATCCCTTTTATCTGGATGATCCTTTCCTCTTTTAAACCGGGAACAGAAATCGTGAAGATGCCGCCCACTTTTTTTCCGCATACTTTCACCTTGAAAAATTATCAAACCTTATTTCAAAGACTTCCATTTGAAAGATATTTTTTGAATAGCATTATTGTTTCGGTCGGAATTACTATAATATCCATGTTTTCCAGTTCCATGCTCGGGTATGTGTTCGCCAAATTTAACTTTAAATACAAAAACTTCTTCTTTTTCCTCTTAATGAGTGGTTTTATGATTCCCTTTGCGACCCTGGTCATTCCCATGTATCTTCTCGTCGCAAAAATTGGTTTAACCAATAGTTATATAGGGCTTATTTTACCCTTTTGCCTCAGTCCTTTTGGTATGTTTTTAATGAAGCAATTCATGGAAGATATTCCCAATGACTACATGGAAGCGGCTCGATTGGATGGTGCGTCTGAATTCTGGATTTATGGTCGAATCATATTACCCCTCACCAGCGCTGCCCTGGGAGGGGTTGCCATCTATAACTTTTTAATGACCTGGAATCAGCTCTGGTGGCCACTTATGGTAACCTCGCAACCGTTGATGCGGACTTTGCCTCTGGGGGTTGCCGCATTGGCTCAACAACAGGGGAAAAGATATGACTTATTGATTACCGGGGCTTCGGTTTCAGTCCTACCAATCATCGTTTTATTTGCTCTGGCTCAGAAGCAGATCGTAAAAGGTTTGTCAGTTACGAGTGGTCTCAAGATGTAATCAGATTTGACAATAAGGAGGAAATGATGAAAAGAATTGACATTCATTTTACCTATGAGGAAATACTCAAAAGAGAAGCCCGCTGGACAAAGGCTTGGAATTTTCAACAACCCGACCAGGTTCCGGTTTTACATTATATTGGATCAAGGTATTGGTTACCCCGGATCGGTTTTAAAAATCGATTCCAAGATTATCTCAACGATCCCGGAATTATGTTGGAAGCCCAGCTTTTGGGAGCCAAATGGATCATGGAAAACGTCAAATCGGATTATCATAGAATCGTTTGTTATCCTGACTTTATGTGGGTAGAAGACGTTGAACCCTTTGGAGCCGAGATAGTGTATCCGGAAGACGATTCTCCCTGGGTAGCTCGACCCCATTTATTACAAAGAAATGATGACTTGAATCAGCTCCGTACCGCTGATTACGTGAATAACGGGCTCCATGGAAAAATGATTTCCTTCTATCACGAGATGAAAAAGAGAGCTGAGGACTATGAAATCCATTTTTCCGATGGCAGGGTGATCCCGGCTGTAGAATGCGTCATCATGGGAGGAGGCGGGGTCATCGGCCCCACCGTCATCGCAGGAGACCTTCGGAGCGCCGATGATTTCGCCATGGATCTGTATGACCGGCCAGATTGGGTGAAGGAGTTGTTAGCGATTATTACCGATAAGGCTATTGAATGGCTGGATACCACCCGGAAACTTGGAGAAGGAAAAGTCGCTTTTTGTAGTTCCCTATTAGAAGGAACTACCTTTATTGGTGATGATGGCACTGCTCAATTATCACCAAAACAGTTCAAAGAATTTGCTCTTCCTTCTTTAAAGAAACTTGCAGATCATTTTCACAACCAGGGTATAAAAGTAATAGCCCATAATTGCGGACAAGCTGATCACCTGATTGAATATTGGGCACAGGAAGTGGGAATAGATATCTACTATGGTTTTAGTTACCTCACCAACAAAAATCTCATCAAAGAGATAATGGGTGGGAAAGTAATATTAATTGGTGGCATTGATACGGTCAAGCTCCATAGTGGGAAACCAGAAGATGTCAAAGAAGATGTACGGAAAAATCTTGAAATCCTGAAAGATTGCCCTGGTTATATCATTATGGATGGACACAACGTGGCTCCAGGAACCCCGGTGGAAAATCTCAATGCCATGGCTGAAGCTGCGGAAGAGTATGGGAGATTTTAGCCGATTTGAACCTATTGGGTGAACTCAGGGGGGAATTTCTATCCAATTCTCCTCCAACGGAGGGGTGGTACCGTGCGCCGGGGAGGGTGCCTTTATGCGACTCCCTGTATTCCCAGGATTGACCGCCATGCTGCTCTGCAGCACCATATGAATATGAAAACAACGGACGTAACGAACCAAACTAAATTTGGTTTTCCCTGATGGTTATTATTATCATCCGTCATTCCCGAATGTATTAGTCGGGAATCTAAGCCTTTTCAATTTTTATCAGACCCCTGATAAAAACATTCAGGGGTGATGAATAAAAGGTAAGCTGGGGTGTTTCCCGGATAGGGAAAAGATAAGATACCCACATCGTTACTTCGAACGATGCTCATGGATGATGACCGCGACTACAATGATCGCCCCGGTAACGATATACTGCCAGCTGGCTTCGACGTGGAGGAGGTTCAATCCATTGGCGATGACTCCGAGGAGGAGGACTCCCACCAGAGTTCCCCAAACACTTCCCTGACCTCCCGAAAGTGGAGTGCCGCCGATAACTACCGCTCCGATAGATTGAAGTTCAAAGCCGCTCCCCATGGTGGGGATTGCCGAGCTGATTCTGGAAGCGAGGAGGAGCGCGGCTAATCCAGTGAGAAGCCCACAGAAAGCATAGAATATCACTTTATATCGCTTTACTTTGATTCCAGCCAGAAAGGCAGTTTTTTCGTTGCCCCCGATCGCATAGGCTCTTCTCCCGAGCTGGGTATGCTGAAGCAGGAAATAACAGAAGAACATGACAATAAAAAAGAAAATGATTATGATTGGGATACCTCGAATGGTTCCTCCACCCAGAACTTCGAAACGTTCTCCCAGGTCGGTAATCGGATATCCCTCGGTGATGACGATAGCGACTCCTTGGAGTGCGGTCATGGTTCCCAGGGTGAGAATAAACGGGTGAACCCGGGTTCGAGAGACCAGCACGCCGTTCATATATCCGATGCCGAAACCCAGGGCGAGACCGACCAGGATGGAGATATCGGCGGAAAATCCCCAGTCTTTGAGCATCTTGCCAACGATGACCGCAACTACCGACATGGCAGAGCCCACCGAAAGATCGATTCCTCCGGAAATCATTAAAACCGTCATTCCCATGGACAGCACTCCCAGGGTTGAGACTTGCTGGAGGACATTCCGAATGTTACGGGCTGACAAAAAGACTGGTGATGATATGCCTATAATAATGACCAGACCGATGAGAACCAATAGGACTCCCCATTGCTGGGGATTGATGACGTGAGCAATGCTTCCTTCTTTTCTAATCGACTTCGACTGACTTTCCAATGGCATAGGAAAGCACCTCCTCCTGGGTGGTCTGGGAAGTAATCAAGTGAGCTGCAATTCGTCCTTTATTGAGGACAAAGATCCGGTGGCTCATGTTCATCAGCTCATCGAGATCAGAGGAAATCATCAAGATCGCCTTCCCATTATCAACCAATTCCTTCATGATCTGATGAATTTCCTCACGGGCACCGACATCGACTCCCTGGGTTGGTTCATCCATGATAAAGACTTCGACGCCGGAACATAGCCATTTGGCCAGCATCACTTTTTGGCGGTTACCCCCGCTGAGATATTGTACTTTCTGATTCAAGCTGCGGAGCTGGATATCGAGGGATTGAACATATTTCTGGGTAACTTGTTTTTCCTTGACCAAATTGAGGAGAAACCCATGACTGATTTTATCCAGGCTGGCCACAGTAATATTTCCTGCAACGCTCATTGGGAAAATGAGTCCTTCACTATCGCGGTCTTCGGGAATGAGGCAAACCCCGTCTTCGATGAATTGATCCAGATCGGTTGGCTCAAGTTTTTTTTGACAATACCAAATCTCACCTTCATCGATGGGGTCGATCCCAGCGATAGCCCGGGCAATATCGGAACGACCGGAGCCTACCGCGCCGGCTAAGCCGACGATTTCATGACGGCGAAGAGTGAGATTGATCTGGTCGAATTTCCCCTTTCGGGTTAAGTCTTTCACCTGAAGGAGAACTTCTCCCGGATTTTTTCTTTCAATATGAACTGGCTTGATTTTTTCCCCTATCATATGTTGAATGAGTTTTTCTTTATTCAGTTCGCTCATTTCAAAATCTCCAACTTTTTGACCATCGCGGATCACCGTTACCGAATCAGCGATTTTGAAGATTTCATCCAATCGATGGGAGATGTAGATCACCGCAACTCCTTTTTGCTTCAACTGGTGGATGAGAAAGAAGAGGTGGTCGATTTCGCTTTGAGTGAGACTGGCAGTGGGTTCATCCATGATGACCACCTGGGCTTTTTTATAAAGTGCTTTGGCGATTTCAACCGTTTGCTGTTCGGCTGCTCCCAAGGTGTAAACTTTCTGGTGGGGATTTAAATTAAGATTTAAGTTGTGGAGAATGTCCTTGGCCTTATCAAACAACTCTTTCCATTTCATTGTTCCCCAACGACCCCGAGGTTCGTCGCCAATCAACAGGTTCTCGCCGATGCTCAAGTAGGGAATCAGATTTCGTTCCTGGTAGATGGTCACAATTCCTAAATCATGAGCAATTTTGGGCGAGAGGAATCGAATCGGATGACCATCGATCAGTATTTCTCCACTATCCCTCTCGTACGCCCCAGAGAGAATTTTAATAAAGGTAGATTTCCCCGCTCCATTTTCTCCGACTAATGCCCGGACTTCGCCTGGTCGAAGCGAGAAACAAAGATTCGACAAAACTTGAACTCCGGAGAAACTTTTACAGAGATTATTCACCTCAATACAACAAGTGTTGTTGATTTCCATTCGATTCCTCCTGCCCAGCCCCCGGTGGATCAATTAATCTTGGAAATACCGTGACGAATTACGAGAAATCAATGGAAAAAGTCTGTCATTGCGAGACCTCGCATTTTGAGGTCGTGGCAATCTCATCCTTTTCCCACAATTAATTAATAATAGTGACATGCCAAGGTATGTCACTTATTTTCAAATCCCCCCTGACCCCCCTTTTCTAAAGTGGGGAAAATTGATACGTGAAGGGGGGATAGTTTTAACCGAACCTATATCCGAGAGGGGGTTTACCCGATGTCTTTTATTTCCACTCGCTTTCCACTTGCTGACGAACGATTGATTGCCTCAATGAGCACTTGCACTCGATAACCATCTTCGAAAGTGGCGCCAAAAGGCTCCACTGGTTTGTTATTGACCACACAATCCATAAAATGATGAAGGGCGTTGACGTGACCATATTCCCAACCCTGATTGTGGCCGGAGGGGAGATAGGCCACCTGTAATGGATGATTGGGGTCGGTGACCGAGACATTACTGAAACCCTGGATTTCGGGTATGGGGATATCAGTTGAAAAGACCTGGAGATGGTTAAGGTCTTCGAGGTCAAAAACCACACTCCCCTTGGAACCGTTGATCTCCCATCCCTGCTGGTTTTTCCGTCCGGTACTCACTCCGGAAGATTCCAGAGTTCCAATAGCGCCATTTTCAAATTCTAAAATAGCAATAGTCCCCTCGTCGGCAGAAACTGGTATGATTTTTCCAGAACGGTTAACACGCGTGGTATTGAAGGTTTTTTTCAAACCGCTGACCACGATAATGTCCCCAACCAAAAAGCGTGCCATGTCGAGGATGTGGCATCCTATTCCTAAAAGTGTTCCGGAACGGGTTCCCTTGGCATACCAGACGTTTTCGACCACCTCATTGGGATCGTGTCCTGGTTGTTGCAGATATTTTGCCCGAAACTGATAGATCTTTCCCAGCACCCCCTGCTCAATAAGCTGGCGTGTGAATCGAACTGCAGGAAGAAAACGATAACTATAACAACACATGGTTTTAACCTCAGTATCTCGGGCTTTAATCACCATCTGGCGAGCATCGTCAAGGGTCAAGGTCAGGGGCTTTTCACAGATGACATGCTTTCCGTTTTCCATGGCTTCTATAGAAGGCTCAAAATGCTGGTCATCGGGCATACAGTTGTCAACGATATTAATCCGGCGGTCTTTGACCAGCAATTTCCAGTCGAGATAATATCCTTGGTATCCGAATCGTCTCGCAATTCGTTCCACCTTTTTCTGGTAGCGCCCGCACATGGCGATCAATACCGGGAAGGCAGCTGGATCAGAGAAAGTAAAAGGGATTTTTATAAAAGCGTTAGAATGGATTTGTCCCATAAAACCGTAACCCAACATACCGATCCCGATTTCCGGAAGGTCACGTTTCGAGTAATCAATCTGATAAAATCCGTTTTGGACCATTTTTTCACCTGTCATTTCAAGATTTCTTTTAAATAATCGATACTTTCCGCGACCGCCTGGTCTTCATCGCCAAATTTTGGGTTTAAATAATCAATCTCCAAGGTCATGACACCTTGATAACGATTTTCTTTGAAAACTCGGGCCAAAGCGGGAATGTCGACGATTCCTTTTCCTGCCGGGACACTGGCAAAGAAGTACCAGTCTGCGGGATTCCCCCCGTAGAGAGGAGCAACATCCTTGATATGAGTGGCGTAAATTTTATCAATGAGTTTACGAGCGGCTTCAACTGGATTTTCACCGATACGGAGAGCATTACCAGTGTCAAAATTTACCCCCAGGGAGTCGGAACCAACCCGATCGAGAATCTCCAATATTTCATCCGAGGTGAAATCAAAGTGGTTTTCAATTGCCAGTTTGATTCCGTAATCTTCAACTAGAGGCATAATTTCTTTTAGGATTTTTGAAACTCGCTCGATTTGAGGACC
>Ga0172364_10002804_pt1 | contig 13890 bp, 12 predicted proteins | sample LakKivSesite10cm_FD_114545 | JGI IMG/M metagenome (GOLD analysis project Ga0172364, IMG submission 114545) | Sediment microbial communities from Lake Kivu, Rwanda - Sediment site 10cm | ecosystem: Environmental > Aquatic > Freshwater > Lake > Sediment | place: Rwanda: Western Province, Lake... | reverse complement strand
TGCTGCCCCGACCTCATCCCCGTCGGATCGAGCGCGGAGGCCGAGCCCTGCGTGGAGATCATCGGCCAGGAGCGGGCCCTGCGGGCCATCCAGACGGGGCTCGACATCAAGAGCCTCGGCTACAACATCTTCATCACCGGGATGGTCGGCACCGGTCGGACGACGACGGTCACCCAGCTGCTCGACCAGCTCGAGAAGGGCGACAAGACCCCGGACGACATCCTCTATGTCAACAACTTCAAGTACCCCGACGAGCCGGTCCTGATCATGCTCCCGGCCGGCCGGGGCAAGGCCTTCGTCGAGGCCATGGCCAAGCTGATCGACGCGCTGAAGGCCAACATCCCCCAGCTCCTGAAGAGCCCCTATTACACCGAGAGGCGCGACGGCCTCGTCGAGACGCAGCAGAAGAAGCAGCGGGACATCCTCCAGGCCTTCGAAGACGAGGTCGCCGCGCAGGGGTTCTCGGTCATCCAGGTCCAGATGGGCCTGTTCAGCCGCCCCGATCTCATCCCCGTCATCGAGGGCCAGCCCATCCCCTTCCCCCGGCTCGAGGCCCTGGTCAAGGAGAAGAAGTTCGCCAAGGAGACGCTCGAGGCGCTGCGGGCCAAGTACGAGAAGCTGACCTCCAAGCTCGAGGACATCTTCGAGCGCCTCAAGGAGATCGACGAGGAGACGCGGAGCCTGCTCCACGCCTGGGACGAGGAGTCCATCACGCCGATCATCAAGGGCGTCATCGCCGAGGTCCGGGCGAAATTCGCCTATCTCAAGATCGGCGCCTACCTCGACGAGGTCGAGAAGGCCCTGGTCAAGTCCCTCGAGGGCTTCAAGACGCAGAAGAAGGACGAGAAGGAGCCCCCGGAGGACTTCCAGGAGTACCGGGTCAACCTCATGGTCGACAACTCAGACCAGAAGGGCGCGCCCGTGGTCATGGAGACCAACCCCAACTACGTCAACCTCTTCGGCTCGATCGAGTCGACGCTGACCCGCGTCGGCGTCAGCCAGACCGACTTCACCATGATCAAGGCCGGCTCCTTCCTGAAAGCCAACGGCGGCTACCTCGTCGTCAACGCCCTCGACGCCCTGGTCGAGCCCGGCGTCTGGGCGACGCTCAAGCGGACCCTGCGCAACCAGGTCTTCGAGATCCAGAACTACCTCCAGATGTACCTGTTCTCCAGCGCCCGGCTCAAGCCGGAGCCGATCAAGGCCGACGTCAAGGTCATCATGATCGGCGACACCTCCATCTACAACCTGCTCTATTTCATGGACGAGGACTTCAAGAAGATCTTCAAGATCAAGGCCGAGTTCGACTCGGAGATGGCCAAGAACGAGACGTCCTTCATGGACTATGCCCGGTTCATCCGCAAGATCTGCCTCGACGACAACCTCCTGCCGCTCGACAAGGAGGGCATCGGCGCCCTGATCGAGTACTCGACCCGCATCGCCGGCCGGCAGAAGAAGCTCTCGACCCGGTTCCACATCATCGCCGACGTCATCCGCGAGTCGAGCTACTGGGCGACGAAGGCCAAGCGCCCGGCCGTCGGGCGGGAGGACATCGAGAAGGCCATCACCGAGCGGTTCGAGCGGGTCTCGCTGATCGAAGACAAGATCCAGGAGATGATCGAGGAGGGGACGATCCTCATCGACACCCAGGGGGCGGTCGTCGGTCAGGTCAACGGCCTGTCGGTCTACGACATGGGCCAGTTCATGTTCGGCAAGCCGACCCGCATCACCGCCCGGACGGCCATGGGCCGGGGCGGGGTCATCAACATCGAGCGCGAGGCCGACCTGAGCGGCCCGACCCACAACAAGGGCGTCCTCATCCTGGGCGGGTACTTGCGCGGCAAGTACGCCACCAAGCGGCCGATGTCCCTGACCGCGTCCCTGGCCTTCGAGCAGTCCTACGGCGGCGTCGACGGCGACAGCGCCTCGTCGACCGAGGTCTACGCCATCCTCTCGAGCCTGGCCGACCTGCCGCTGCGCCAGGACCTCGCCGTCACCGGGTCGCTCAATCAGAAAGGCGAGATCCAGCCGATCGGCGGCGTCAACGAGAAGATCGAGGGCTTCTTCGAGGTCTGCCGGGCCAAGGGGCTGACCGGCACCCAGGGCGTCCTCATTCCCCACCAGAACGTCCCGAACCTCATGCTCCGCGCCGACGTCGTCGCGGCGGTTCAAGAGGGCAAGTTCCACGTCTACCCGGTCAAGACGATCGACCAGGGCATTGAGATCCTGACAGGCATCGAGGCGGGCGAGGCGGACGCGGCCGGCGAATTCCCCGACGGCACGGTCCACGGCCTGGTCGACCGCGAGCTCCAGCGGCTGGCCAAGGGGCTCAAGGCCTTCGGCGGCCCCGAAGACAAGGGCGAAGGCCCCAAATCGTCAACGTCCGCTTGATCCCCAGGTTCAGGGGGCTTCCCCGGGCTTAGCCCCGAGGGCTTTTGGCGACGAGCGCCCGGAGCCGCTCGATCTCTTTCTTATTAAGGTAGCGCCACTCCCCTGGCTTTAAGCCCTCGAGGGTCAGCCCGGCGAACTTGACGCGCCTAAGATGCGCGACCGGGAAGCCGACGGCCTCGAAGAGCTTGCGGATCTCCCGTTTCCGGCCCTCGTGGATCTCGACCTCAAGCAGGGCCCAGCCGCGGCCGCGCCGGAGGACCCGGACCCGGGCCGGGGCCGTGCGGCGGCCTTCGAGGAAGAGGCCGCCGCGGACCTTGTCCAGGTCGGTCTCGGCCGGCTCGCCCTCGATCCGGACCTCGTAAGTCTTGCCGATGCCGTAGCGCGGGTGGGTCAGCTTGAGCGCGAGCTCGCCGTCGTTCGTGAGGAGAAGCGCCCCCTCGGTGTCCTGGTCGAGCCGTCCGACCGGATAGACCCGGACCGGGAGATGCCCAAGGAGGTCGAGGACGGTCGGCCGGCCGAACGGGTCCTTGACGCTGACGACGCGGCCGGCCGGCTTGTTCATCAGAATATAAGCCGGCCGCTCCCCGGCGCACCGCACCGGCTGGCCGTTGACGGCGACCTTGTCCCCGTCCGGATCGATCTTCTCGCCGAGCTCCATGACGACCCGGCCGTTGACGCTGACCCGCCCCTCGGCGATCCACCGGTCGGCCTCCCGCCGGGAGCACACCCCGGCATGCGCCAGGAACTTGTTGAGCCTCATCTCGGCCATCGCCGGCCCATTGTCTTATTGGCATTATTCTAAGTCAAGCAAAAAACCCTGAACTACCCTTTACCGGCGGATGTCATTATTCAAGAAGCGGGGGATACCTCTTGGCCCGAAAAGACTTGACAAACGCTTTTTTTTTTCGAGTAGACTTCTGTTATAGCAAGGGGAAAGGCATTGAGAGGGTATCACCTTGCGCGTCATTGTCCTTTTGCGAAATACGGCAGAATCCCGCAATGATCTGTATAGAAAGGAGGTAGAGGTCACGCGATATCCCGATAACGGCGGATGTTCCCTTAATGTCGTGTCAAAAGAATCCACAGACGTAACCAAGGGGGGACAGATGAAAAAGAGGTTGGTTTTAGCTTCAGTAGTCGCACTCAGTCTGCTCTGTACGGCATTTCTGCTAGAGGGCGAATTGAACTGGAATTGCGTACTTGACGGATGCGACGGTTGGTGCGGCTGCCAAGGTGACGAGATTGTCTGGATCAGCCCGTGCCTGTTCTACTGCCGCGACCAAGGCTGGTATCATGGGGGGTGCCCACAAGGATTATTTCGCTGCTATCCATACGGTCAATAGCATCGAGCATAAACAAAAGCGGTTCAAGAACAGCAAGAGCCGCGCTGCTCATCACGGCGACGAGTCTGCACAAAGACGAATAACGGAGTTAAACGAGATCGCAGCTCCGATATAGAGGGGTGAGTTTTGCCATTTGAACACCGGCTCATCGGCATTCTCGCCGTTGTTATTATTAGCCTCCCCCCAACCGGCGCCTGCAGAAAATCCGAAGATAGATCTATCTCCACAATCAGCGCGGGTGACCTGCCCGATTTCCGCGCTCAGGATATCAACGGCAGGAAGGTTAACCGTGCCCTTCTAAGAAGAAAATACTCGTTCATTCAATTCTTGGGTCCGGACAGAAGAAGCGATGAACTGCTCTATTCCAGCATAGCATCCGAATTCAACAGAAGGATTAACATCATCATTATTGGCGATAATCTGGCTTCCGTCGCGGAATTGTCACGGGGCCATAGCATCGTCATGATCCCGGATGAAAACGGCAGCTTGAGGGACCTCTTTGGCGTCCCGAAATTCGGGTTCTTTTCGGTCTATGATCCGCACGGAAGACGTGTCGCCTCTGGAACGAGTCAGGCGACCTTCTCAGGCTCACTAAGGAATAACCTGCGGCGACTGCTCAATAGAATTGACTTCAAAACGGAGATGTTCATCCCGCCTGAAGGTCATATCTTAGATGAGTACGATTGGTTCGGCCCCCTTGCCCTGAAGATCCGGGCTAACCCAAGAGATTACCAGCTTATCGTGATGTTTAGGACTATATGCGAGGGATGTGGAAGCGGCGCCTTCGTGACTCAGTTGAAACGAATTCACACAGAAGGAAGCGGGAATATCGAAGTTCACCTACTTGTCAATACGGATTTTACTGAAGAAGACATCATCAATTTGTCTTCCCAACTGAGGCTCGATTTCACAATTGAAGCCGCCGACGACCGGCTTGCGCAGAAGTGGGAGGAACTGGTGTTTTCATTTGGTGGAGATTCTATTAATGGCATTGCCTTTCTAGTCGACCGAACCACCAAGATCCTTAAGATTCTCGGCGAGAAAGACATTCCTGGAGATTTTCTTAGAAACTGCTTAGAATTGGCGAATGGGGATCCCGATGAAAAACAGGATTAGAGTTGGTTTATACCTCGTTGTCATGTTAGTTGGCTCGAGCCGGTTTATTGCCAAGGCCGGCATCATCGGGCCGTATCTCCTCTCTCAGAATAGGATCCCTGACATGAGTGTGATCGGGCTGCCGCCGGGAGCGATAGAACTCAAGCTCGATCTCCAATTCCCTGAGGCGCAGAGCGATCCGTTTCTTTCTCAACCAGAAGCTATCACCGCTGTATCGGACCATCAGCTATGTATCTCGGATATGGTCAATAATGAACTCTATCTATTCGATAGAACGGGTAAGTTCATGAGGAGATTCGGCCGGAGCGGACAAGGTCCGGGAGATTTGCTTAGACCCGCGTCAATAGCTTTCGACAATGACCGGATCATTGTCCGCGAAGCGGGGAACATGCGTTTCCAGTTCTTCAGTATGACTGGACAGTACTTGGACGGCTTTAAAGCATTTCGCGGGTATACCGATTTCGCGGCCTTCAAGGATCGTATCTATGCGACGCCTTTCTTGATTAAGGAGCCGGGCGCAGCTAATAACGAGCAGTTGGTCGATATACTTGATTTCAAAGGTCGCCGCGTGGGTTCTTTCGGTAGCCCCCTAGAGGTAAATCCGCATGATTTCCCGTGGCTGAACCAAGCGATTCTCGCGATCAAGCCAAGCGGGGAGCTCTGGGTTGTCTTCAGGTGCTTTCCGATCGTCAGAAGATATTCATTGAACGGAACCTCTCTCGCTGAATACCATTTTCGCACCGAAATTACTGATCGAAAGGAAAGCTACAACAAGCAAAACGATTTAGAGAGAACCCAAACCTCATCTCAACCGTTTTATGCATACATAGCCCACGCGGCGTGCGCAACAAATCGAGGACTCTATTTAATAGACAGCACCGCTGGCCAGCGCTTAATCATTATTTATTTAAATAACAACGGAAGACTTGAGGAATATTATTGGTTTCCGATGGCGAAAAGGGGGTTTGCCTGTACGGGGCTAATTGTCGAGGATGTAGATGCCGAGAAGAGATTCTATGTGCTTGATGCCAGTGAGGCTTGCGTTTCCGTGTACTCAATCCGATAACTTAATCAGCGCGTTGCGGCGGCTCACATCAAAAGGACAAGACCGGTCAAACCAGTTTTCATAATAAGGCAACAACTCGAACAGGGAATGGCCTTCCCTGCAACGCAAGACGATCGGCGCCGAGGTCCAGGCCGAAGATCATGATGCCCTCGCTAGGCGCAAGCCCTCCTGTTCAGCAAGAGTTGAACAAAAACCCGAGATATGCGTATTACTAAGGTAGAATAGAGGGATAGAACTATGGCCAAGCTGCAGGTCCAGGAATCGTTCACGATGGCCCTGGCCTCTCTGCGCGCCAACAAGCTCCGGAGCGCCCTGACGCTACTCGGCATCATCATCGGCGTCCTGACCATCATCGCCGTCGTCTCGGTCATCCAGGGCCTCAACAACTACGTCTACACCAAGATGTCCTTCTACGGGGCCAACGACTTCTCGGTCCAGAAGTTCTCGATGATCGGGACCTCCCTCAAGGAGTTCCGGGAGCAGATGAAGCGCAAGGACCTGACGCTCGTCGAGCGGGACATCATCCGGGCCAACTGCCCGGCCTGCGAGCTCGTCGGCGCCTCGGCCTCGTACGGCACGACGGTCAAATACGGCAGCCAGACCCTCAAGGACACCGATGTCCGCGGCGTCACCCACCTCGACCACGAGATCGGCTCGGTCGTCGAGCTCACGAGCGGCCGCCACCTCCAGAGCCAGGACGAGACCAACTCCCGGCCCGTCTGCGTCATCGGCGCCGACGTGGCCGAGAAGGTCTTCGGCGGGCTCGACCCGCTCGGCCGCTGGCTCAAGGCCGGCAGCCGGAACTTCCAGGTCATCGGCGTGGCCAAGAAGAAGGGCAAGATCCTCGGCTTCAGCCAGGACAACTTCATCCGCATCCCCATCACGACCTTCAACAAGGCCTACGGCTCGCGCCGCTCGATCAGCATCAACATCCACACCAATTCCCAGGAGGAGATGGTCCGGGCCCAGGAAGAGGTCCGGACGGCGCTCCGGTCCTGGCGGAAGCTCCCCTACAACGAGCCCGACGACTTCTCCTTCGCCACCTCGGAGACCTTCATCCAGTTCTATAAGACCGCCACCCGCGGCATCTACTTCGCCATGCTCGCCGTCTCGTCCATCGCCCTGGTCGTCGGCGGCATCGTCATCATGAACATCATGTTCGTTTCCGTGTCCGAGCGGAGGAAGGAGATCGGCATCCGCATGGCCGTCGGCGCCCGCCGCCGCGACATCCTCTACCAGTTCCTCATCGAGTCGGCGCTCATCTCCGGCTTCGGCGGCTTCATCGGCATCGTCCTCGGCTTCCTCGTCGCCCGGATCATCTCCGCGGCGACATCGATGCCCTCGAGCGTCGAGCCGGCCTCGGTCCTTTTGGCCATGGTCATGTCCTGGACGATCGGCCTGTTCTTCGGCATCTACCCCGCCAACCGGGCGGCCAAGCTCGACCCGGTCGAGGCCCTGAGGTCGGAGCTGTGAGGTTCCGGCTCCAGATCCTCCGCGAGGTCTTCCGCATGGCGGTCGACTCTCTCCGGTCCCACAAGCTCCGCTCGTTCCTGACCATCCTGGGCATCGTCATCGGGGTCATGACCGTCATCGGCATGGTCTCGATCATCCAGGGCCTCAACAAGAGCTTCCTCAGCGAGCTGCAGTCCGCCGGCTCGGACATGATCGACATCCAAAAGTTCGACCCGGTCCAGATGGGCCGCATGTCCGAGGAGGAACGGACGCGCAAGGACCTGACCTTCGACGACGCCAAGGCCATCGAGGCGGGCGCGCCCCTCGTGCGGGCCGTCGCCGTCAGCATCTACGTCAGCCCCTTCGACGCGAAAGAGGTCAAGTACCAGAGCGCCAAGAACGACACGGCCATGGTCATCGGCATGAACGAGAATTGGCCGACCGTCATGTCCCTCTACCTGCCCCGGCTGGGCCGGTTCATCACCGACGCCGAGGTGGCCCGGTCGGCCCGCGTCTGCGTCCTGGGCTCGGAGCTGGCCGACAGCCTTTTCCCGACGACGAACCCCCTCGGCAAGGACATCCGGATCGGCGCAGAGGCGTTCACGGTCGTCGGCGTCCTGAACAAGAGGGGCCAGATGTTCGGGCAGAGCCGCGACAACTTCGTCGGGATGCCCATCACCACGCTGATGAAATATTTCCGCTACGAAAAGGACGGCATGGAGATCATCGCCACTCCGCGCCGGTCGGAGGACCTCCAGGAGACGATCGAGCAGATCCGGGGCGTCCTGCGGCAGCGGCGGAAGGTCCCCTACGGCAAGCCCGACGATTTCGCCGTCATGACCCAGGACTCGATGGTCGACCTCTACAACCAGCTGACCGGGGCGGCCTACCTGGTCATGATCGTTATCTCCTCGATCGGCCTCCTCGTCGGCGGCATCGGGGTCATGAACATCATGCTCGTCTCGGTCAAGGAGCGGACCCGGGAGATCGGCATCCGCAAGGCCATCGGGGCCCGGTCGGGCGACATCCTCAGGCAGTTCCTCATCGAGGCCATCTTCCTCACCGGGACCGGCGGGATCATCGGCGTCCTCATCGGCTTCGGCATCGCCCTCCTGGTCAAGGCGGCGACGCCGCTCCCGGCCGCGGTCTCGTGGTGGTCGGTCGTGCTCGGGCTGGGCGTGTCGGCGGCCATCGGCCTCTTCTTCGGCATCGTTCCGGCCCAGAAGGCCGCCCACATGGACCCGATCGTTTCCCTCCGCTACGAATAAGGCGCTAGCCGATCCTCCTGGCGCAGCGCCGGGCGGCGTTGATGGCGCTCGGCACGCCCCCGATCCGGGCTGACCAACGTCATCGGCCCCAAGGCGAAAGTCGGCAACCACGGACGTGTCACGGTAGCTGCCATACGGCGCCTTGAGCCATTTCCCGAGCTCGGCCGGCGGCAGGCTCAGTCCTAAGTAGGCCGTGACGGTCCCTTCGGATACCGCGGTTTCCGAAACCTTTTTAGCGAACTCGGGAGGCAGGAGCGAGCGATCATCCAGCCAGGTCAGGAACGTCTTCTTCTAGTCCGGGGCGGAAATGACCCCCCGGTTAGAACATCGCCCGGCCCCCGGGGGGCGTCAAGAACATGGAGGGAACTTTTGCCGGCTCGAACGGTATAATGTTATGGAAGTGGATAGGGTCGGGTCCATGGACGACAGGTTCCTTGTCGAGCGATCCGCACAAGGATACGCGAACGCCTTTAAGATCCTCGTCTTTCGCTACCAGCGGATGGTCTTCTTTTATCTGAAGAATTTTCGTTTTTCCGAGCAGGTCCGAGAGGACCTGGCGCAAGAAACATTCCTAAGAGCCTATAGGAACATAGCGCTTTTCGATCCTGACAAGGGGGCCGCCTTCTCGACCTGGCTCATGACGATAGCCCGCAATCTGGCCCTCAACGAAAGGTCGAAAGCGGGCCTGCGGAAGGAGCGAGCCGGCGGCCTCAGGGATGAAGAGGCTGGAGGGACCGAAAAAGGCCCTCAGGAGATCCTTGAAGAACGCCGCCTGAAGGCCCGGGTCCGGGAGGCCTTGAGCCGGCTTCCGGAAAAGCTGCATACGGCGGTTGTCCTGTCCTATTTCGATGAGCTTTCGCTCGAGGAGATCGCCCGGATCGAAGATTGCCCCGTGGGGACCGTCAAATCCCGGGTCTTTCGGGGGAAGAAGATCCTGAGACAAATGCTCGAAAGGGAGAATGTGCTTTGAGCGACCTGCCGCGTCCCTGTAATTCGATCCAAGAAGACATCGCCTGGGGGAGAGGGCTGAACGCGGAGGACCGAGAACACGTCCTTTCGTGCGAGGCCTGTTCCGGGACCGCGGTTCAGTTCGAAGCGATGGATTCCCTCGTTCGAAAGGCGATGGAAGCCAATGTTCCGGAGGGCTTCGCCGATAGGGTCATCCGACAGATCGAAGCCGAACAACAAGAAGAAGACATGCGCCTGGCTGGACGGGTTCCGCTCTGGGAAAGGGTCTTTTTTTCGAAAGCCGTCCAATGGATACTCGTGGGCCTCGGGTCGGCGTTCGGCCTCCTGAAGATCGCCAGATTCTTCGTCCAGGTCGTGATCCATGCGGGATAAGTTCCGGGAACGGAAACCCCTTTTCGCCCTGGCCCTTTCGTTCCTCGTGGCCGGGATGGGCCAGGTCTATAACGGAAGACTGCGGAAGGGCATCCTCTTCTTTGCGGCCTCGCTCGTCCTCCCCTTTCTCTTTCTGCAGCTGAGCGTCGCGGGGCCGGGTCAGACGCCGATCGTTCTTTTGGCTCTGGCTTTCGTCGCGGATCCAGGCCTATCCGTTTGGTCCGCTATCGACGCCTGGAGGGAAGCCAAACGTTTGGGGAGGACCTACAGGCTGAAGGCCTATAACAAGCTCCTTGTCTACATCCTCCTTGTTGTCGGCTTGAATCTCCTCGTCTTTGGACTGATGACCGAATTGCGAAAAATCCCGTTATGGGCCGCCCCGTATCGAGTGGCAACCGAGGCCATGGCCCCGACGATCCTCCCGGGAGATCTTGTTCTGGCGGATGCGAGGATCGATCATTCGTCGGAAAACCTCGGCCTGAGCAGAGGGGAGCTGGTCGTCATGAAACTGCCTCGGGACAAGAGGTCGCACGTTGTGAAGAGGATCATCGGGCTTCCCGGAGACGAGATCGAACTCCGGGGGATGGAGCTTTTTGTCAACGGAATGAAGTGGACCGCTCCAGGGGCGCCTCCCCCGGAAGGCCGGCAGGCTGAGAGCGGGGGGAACAAGATCATCGCTTCCTACGAAAAAAGCGACTCCGGCGTCTATAAGGTCTATTATTCCGAGGGGACGGCAAGAAGCGATTTCAGGATCTCGGTCCCTGAAGGCTGCTGTTTCGTCCTCGGGGACAACCGGGACATCAGCGCGGATTCGCGGCATTGGGGCGCTATTCCGCTCACTGATATTGTGGCCAAGCCTAGGATCGTCTACTTTTCCCGAGACCCTAAAAGAGGGGTCCGCTGGGGACGGATCGGGAAGTCCCTGAGAAATGCCCCGTCGACCGGGCCGGGGTCCGATCGGGACCCGGCTATCTCTCGATAAGGAGGTTCGCATGGAAGCCCCGAAGAACACATCATCCTCACGGACGTCCGCCGTCGGGTGGGCGGCGAGGATCCTCTCCGTTCTGTTCATTGCCTTCCTCACCTTGTTCTCGTTCGATGTCTTTGGGGAGGGAACCGGCCTCGGGCAGGAGATCCTTGCCTTCCTGCTGCACAACGTCCCCTCGTTCGTGCTGATCATCTTGCTGATCGTCGCCTGGAAGCACGAGCTGGCCGGCGGCGTCATGATCGCGCTCGTCGGGTTGGCGGCTTCGGCCTACTTTTTCAGCCTCAATTACGCCAGGTCTCACTCGGTTTCGACGGGCCTTCGGGCCGCCGTCATCGGCGCCCCCTTCGTTGTCGTTGGCCTCCTCTTCATCATCAGCCATTTTCTTCCTCGGCCGAAAACCCTGGCCGCCCAAACTCAGTAACTTTTCTTCACGAGGGGGGATCCGTGAGCTCATTCATTTTTGATATCCTGGATATCCTGCTCGTCTTTTTCCCCTGGCCCAAGAGGAAAAGGGCTGGCCATGAGGAATGGTCGGGGACCGTCGAGGCGAAGAAGACCTTGGCCCTGTCCAGGCACGCCTATCTTGTCGTTTTCCAGACCGACGATGGACAGAGGAAAAAAGTGCGCCTGGATAGGCGAGAGGATTTTGACATCTACGAGGAAGGCCGGAGATACAGGAAGAAGGCGGGAGAGGACCTGCCAAACATCAAGCCAGCGGCCTGAACGGGGGGATCCCTATCGGGCGAACGCTTCGATCTCGGCGCGGGTCGGGGCGGAAGGCTGGGCGCCGGGGCGGGTGACGGAGATCGCGGCGGCGGCCTGGGCGAAGCGGAGGGCCTCGGGCAGAGGGAGCGTCTCGGCCAGGGCCACGGCCAGGGCGCCGTTGAAGACGTCGCCCGCGGCCGTCGTGTCCACCGGCTCGACCTTGAACGCGGGGACATGGGCTTCGAAGCCGGGCGCGACCGCGTAGACACCCCGCTCGCCTAAAGTGACGACGACGGTCGCGGGGCCGCGGTCGCGGAGCCGGCGGGCGGCGTCCCGGGCGCTGCGCTCGTCCTTCACGGCGATCCCGGCGAGCAGCCCGGCCTCGTGTTCGTTGGGCGTCAGCACGGCGACGAGCCTCAGCAAGTCATCGTCGAGATCGCGGGCCGGGGCCGGATTGAGCACGACCGGCACTCCCCTTTTCCTCGCCTCGCGGACCGCCGCCGCGACGGCGTCGAGCGGCGATTCGAGCTGAAGGAGCAGAATGTCCGCGGCCGCGAAGGCCTCACCCGCCCGTTCAATGTCCGCGGCGGCGAGGAGGGCGTTGGCCCCGGAGGCGACGGAGATGCTGTTCTCGCCCCGTTCGTCGACCGTGATCAGGGCGATCCCGGACGGGGCACCCTCGTTCCTCAGCACGAACCTCGCGTCGATGCCGTTGGACTCGATATTGGCCAGGGCCCGGTCGCCGAAGCCGTCGGCGCCGATCCTGGCTACGAAGGTCACCCGGCCGCCGGCCCGGGCCGCGGCCACGGCCTGGTTGGCGCCCTTGCCGCCCGCGGCCGTGGAGAACTCGCCACCGAGCACGGTCTCGCCCGGCCGGGGGAGGCGCGGGACGCGGATGATGAGGTCCGTGTTGGAGCTGCCGACGACGAGGATCCTCTTCACGCGTTCGCCTCGAGCCACGCGGCCGCCGCCTCGACGATCTCTCGGAGCCGTGCTTTCTCCGGCGTGACGAGCTCGATGAGCGACGGCCCTCCGCCGCCCTTGACCGGCGCCACCGCCGCGACCGCCGGGATGAGCTGTCTCAGGTCCGCTTTGAGGGACTCGGACCGGGCCGCGACGAGATGCGCCTGGTCGTCGCCGGGAGCGCCGTAGGCCACCGCGAATTCGCCGTTCTTGACGATGTTGAGGGCCAGGAAGCGGGCCTCGTCGGGCGACCGGTCCTCCAGGACCGCGGCGATGATCCGCCCGGCGGCGGAGCGGATGATCGCGCCGGCCTCGAACGAGGCCAGCCTTTCCTCGAGCCTGCGGGCCCGCTTCTTGAGGGCCTTATGCTCGGCCCCGAGCCGGTTGACCTGGGCCGCGACGCCGGACGCCGCGCAGGAGAACGTCCCGGCGAGCGCCCGCGTCGCCCGGTCCTTGGCCCGGTAGTCCCTCAGGGCCCTGGCGCCGCACAGGAACTCGAAGCGGAGGTTACCCCGGATCCTCTCGGCCGGCCCGAGCCGGATGAGCCCGATCTCGCCCGTCCGGTGGACGTGGGTCCCGCCGCAGGCCGAGTAGTCGAAGCCGTCGACCTCGACGACCCGCAGCAGCCCGGACTTCTTCGGGGGACGCCGCAGCGGCACCTCGCCGATCCGTTCCTCGGGCACGAAATACGTTTTGACCTCGCGGTCCTCCCAGACGACGGCGTTGGCCCGGTCTTCGACCCGGTCGAGATCGGCTTCGGTCGCCGCGCCGAGGCCGATCTCGAGCGTCGAGACGTCGGGCCCGAGATGGAACGAGCGCGTCTCGCCCTTGAGGACCTCGAAGAAGGCCTGGGACAGGACGTGCTGTCCCGTGTGCTGCTGCATGTGGTCGAAGCGACGCGTCCGGTCGACGCGGCCGCGGACCGGACCGCGTTCGAGCGTCCGATCGAGGACGTGGACGATCGCGCCGTCGAGGTCGAGGACTTCGAGGACGGCCGCTCCTCCCAGAGTCCCCCGGTCCCACGGCTGGCCGCCCGAGTCCGGATAGAAAGCCGTCTGATCAAGGACGACCGCCGGCCGGCCCTCGTGCTCCCGCGTTTCGACGGCCTCGGCATCGAACTCGGTGAGATAGGCATCTTCGAAATACAACCGCCGGGTTTCGGCCATTCTCATCTCCTCAAACGAGCTTGGGGACGCCGGCCGCGGCCAGGACCCGGACGGTCGTCTTGAAGTGGGTCTTGGCCACCTTAGACAGGAT
>Ga0172364_10002802_pt1 | contig 13895 bp, 13 predicted proteins | sample LakKivSesite10cm_FD_114545 | JGI IMG/M metagenome (GOLD analysis project Ga0172364, IMG submission 114545) | Sediment microbial communities from Lake Kivu, Rwanda - Sediment site 10cm | ecosystem: Environmental > Aquatic > Freshwater > Lake > Sediment | place: Rwanda: Western Province, Lake... | reverse complement strand
ACACTATCGAGGGACTGGTCATCCCGGCGACGGCGGCAATTCCTTTATAGTTGGTCATTCTTCGAATTATTTTTGGATAACAAGCGATTATAACAGCATATTCTCTCTTTTAGATAAACTCGAAAATGGAGATAGGATTGAGGTCACATACAAAAATAAACAATATTTTTATGATGTGGTTGATAAAAGGGTGGTGGGTCCCAATCAAGTTGAATACTTGAAAAAGACACCCAAAGAAACACTTACCCTTATGACTTGTTGGCCGGTTGGGACATCATTAGACAGATTGATTGTTCAAGCAGAATTAACCTATTCAAGTTACTAGCTTTGTCCAACCCTTTTTAAAACTTCCAGCGTTTTATCCGATGCATTTTTCCAATTGAATATTTTGGCGCGGTCAAGGCCCCTTTTTACACAATCGTTATAAGTGTTTTTATCTTTGATTAAAAGATTAAAATTTTTAAAAATTTGATTATAGTCATTCGGGCTAGATAAAAGTGCGCTTCCTTTTGTAATTTCCGGAACAGAAGTTGTGTTAGATCCGACTATTGGAATACCACTAGCCATCGCTTCAACTAAAGGCATCCCAAAACCCTCAAATTTACTTGTAAAGGCAAAAATGCTTGCCTGTCTCATCAGGTCAGATACTTTGTTATCATCTACGTAACCAAGCTCAACAATGTCGTTACAAATATAATTATCGAGTTTTTCGATCTCTTGTTTTATCTCCTCATACATGTATCCGGGACGGCCCGCTAAAACAAGTTTGTGTTTTATACCCCTGTCCTTTTTTAATAAACCGTATGCTCGAACAAGATTTTTTATATTTTTTTTTGCTTCTAATCTCCCAATATAATAGATGTATGGTTGAAGTTTTTTTATCCATTCCGGAGCGTTTTCCCCTGTTTTTAGAGGATAGTATTTTTCTTTTTCATAACCGTGATATATAATTGTTATTTTTTTCGGATCCGCTCCATATAATTTAACAATATCTTTTGCAGTTGCTTTGGAAACAGATATTATTTCGGTTGCATGTCTGATTGAAAAACTCATGCAAAAATTATGGTAATATCTTTCAAGCGGTGTATAAAGTTCCGGATAATATTTAAATCCGACATCATGTATGGTGACCACTATTTTGTTTGAATGAATTAAAGGAATGGTGTGAGCCGGTTCGAATAAGACATCTGGCGGATTCTTTGTTATTTCTAGCGATAACCTTATCTGGCTCCATAATTTTGGAAACGGCATAATCTTATTTTCAACGTTTTTTTGCTCTTTGACGTAATTGAGGGGCGTTTTTGAATACAATCTAAATTTAAACTCTTTATTTTTTATTAAATTTCTTATAATTTCGAAAGAATAATATTCTGTCCCGGTTTTTTGATCGACATTGCTTCGGCTTGCATCGATCCCAATTATCAATTTTTTTTCCATATAAGCGACTCTAGGTAATCATTAAAATTTTCGACTATAACCCCCATCCCTTTTATTGTACACAGCTCCGGATCATCTGCAATCTGGCAGGGTACGCCGGTAACCTTAGTCATTAATTCATCAAAATTTTTCAATTTGGCGCCGCCGCCGCTCATTACAATACCTTTGTCCATAACGTCGCTTGATAATTCCGGAGGCGTTTTTTGCAAAACTTGTTTTACAGATAAAATTATTTCGTTAATAACCGGTTTCAGCGCCTCAACTATTTCATGAGCTTCGACAATAATACTTTCCGGTAATCCCGAGATCGTATTGCTTCCAGATACTTCCACTTTGTTTTCTTTTTTAGAAATTATCGCCGAACCAATATCAATTTTAAGCGTTTCCGCACTTTGCTCTCCAAGTAATAAATTTCTCTTTTTTCTAATATAATCGATTATCGCTTGATCCATTTTTTTACCTCCAAATCTCACTGATGAAAAAGATACAATGTCGCCTAAGGCGATTACTGCAACTTCGGTTTTGCCTCCGCCAATATTAATAATCATATTGCCGGAGCTCGAGGATACATCAAGTCCCGCACCAATAGCTGAAGCAAACGGAGATTTAATCAGATATACTCTTCTTGCCCCAACTGCCTCAATTGCATCCATAACTGCCTTTTTTTCAGTCGAAGTTGCTCCAACCGGAACGTTGATAATAATCTCGGGTTTAAATAATCTGAACCTCCCCAATATTCTATTTAGATAGAAAGTCAACATTTGTTTTGTAACCCGAAAGCTTGAAATAACGCCGTCTTCAAGGGGAGAAGAGGCAATTAAGTTTTCATGAGTTCTACCAAGCATTCTCTTCGCTTGGGCGCCAACTGCTATAACTTTTTGGTTTGAAATATTTAGAGCAACAACATTTGGTTCATTTATGACGATGCCTCTTTTGGGACTATATATTCTAATATATGAAGTTCCTAGGTCTATCCCGATTTTTCTAGCCATTAGACCTCTTGATATTTGCCCCCAATTTAATTAATTTTTCCTCAATGTCTTCATACCCCCTATCAATAACTTCCGCATTTTTTATTTCCGATTCACCCCTAGACATAATACTTGCCAATAACATTGTAATCCCGGATCGAAGGTCTAACGATTCAAGATTTGATGATTTTAAATCACACGGACCGTATATTTCTGCGCGATGCCTATTCAGTATTTTATATTTTAAGCCCATTTTGCCCAAACTGTTCAAATACCCCAAACGGTTTTCAAACATCGTTTCATGAATTTGCGATTTTCCCCTTGCCCTTGACGCAATAAGCGCCATAGGTGATTGAAGGTCTGTTGGGAAATCCGGGTATGGACCTGTTTTAATATTGAAACCCCTGTAAATATCTGTTGATTTAATCCTGCACATCTTGTTTTTACGATCAATTTCGATGTCTGCGCCGCAATTTTTTAAAATATCAATAAGATTATTTAAATACTCGCTTTCGAACGGTTTTATCATTCCTTCCCCACCTGTTGCTAAAAATGCAATGGCAAAAGTTCCCGCCTCGATTCTATCGGGCATTACTTTGATGCTGCTTATCGTTAAATTATCGCTACCTTCTATTTCAAACGTTCGGTCTTTTATCAATCGTATTTTTGCTCCAGCTCTGTTTAAAATTTTCACTAAATGCATAATTTCTGGTTCGATCGCACAGTTTAGAACCGATACTTTACGTTTTATTCCTGATAAAAATAACAAGATATTTTCTGTAGCCGAAACACTTTTTTCATCAAGTTTTATTTTTTCTGCCTTAATATCGCCCAATGTTAAAGTAATAATATCATCTTTTTGGGTAACATTAACTCCCAAAGCGCGAAAGGCATTTAGATGGGTATCAATAGGACGAAGACCGATCGCACACCCTCCCGGGAAAGGAATTTGGGCTTGTTTAAACCTTCCCAAGAGAGGTCCTAAAAAAACGACTGATGCTCTTAGGTTTTTAGCGCTTTCGCATACGATATTTGATTTTTTAATATTTTTTGAATCCAGGATTAGATTTTCATTAAATTCTGTCTCTCCTCCCAAGAACTTAAAAACCTCAAGTTGAGAATATATATCAAGAATTTTGGGAACATTTTTAATCATAATCTTTGATTTTAAACAAATTGACAGAGGAATCAGTTTAAGCGCCTCATTTTTTGAGCCGCTAATATGTACTTCGCCGATTAATTTTCTCGGACCCTTAATATAAAAACTTCCCATAATTATTAATTTTATTGTATAATTAACCTGTAAAAAAAGAAAGGGTTATGACCCGCCGCGATATATTTTTTAAAATCGCTTTTTATATCATCATCTCGATAATATTTTTGGTATGTGCTGCTATTGTAGTCCTTTTTTCAATGGGATACAAAGTTGATATCAAAAATCGAGAAATATCTCAAACTGGGATAATAGCGGTAAAGACCGACGATAATTTAGGAGAAATATATCTTAATGCTCAAAGCCGGGGTGTAGGAAGAATTATTCTTCGAAACCTTAACCCGGGATTTTATGATGTTGAGATAAGAAAAGAAAATTATCAGACCTTTAAATATAGTTTTTATTTAAATTCCGGTGAGGCAAAAATTATTGACAATGTTGTTCTTTTTTTGGAGAAACCAGCAATTAGCAAATTTGAAGAATCAAGAGAAATTATTTTTAGTCGATTGTCAGACACCACCGATATTTTAATCTCAAATAATGAACTTTATCTAAACGATAAATTCTTAACCAGATTTGAAAACAAAATAAATGATGCTTGTTGGTATCCAAACGAACGGTTCATTGGCGTTACAACTGAAAATAAATTTAAAATCATTGATATTGAAACTCTAAAAATTTTTGATTTATTTGAAAAAAAATCAAGCGAACCGGTTGTTTTTATTAATTCCGGAAGATCAGTTCTTTTTGAATCGGATAATATTTTATATACGGCAAAAATCAGATGAATATATATAATATTTTAAACGTAAAAATTTCTGATATTTCCATAAAAGAAAGTCTTGACATAATTGATAATGCTGTTAATACGGGCAAGAAAATTCAGATATGCACTATCAATAGCGAATTTGTTGTCGCTGCTCAAAAAAATAATATGTTTAAAAATATTTTAAATAACAGTTCTATCTCAACTGCCGATAGTGCTGGTGTGGTGTGGGCAATAAAGCGTAAATATAAAAAAACAATAAATAGGATTCCGGGAATTGATCTTTTTTTAGAGATATGCCGCGTTGCACCTAAAAAAAATTACCGAATATTTTTGCTTGGTGGCAATAAAAATGTTGCCTTAAAAACAAAGAAGATTTTGCAGAAAAAGTATATCGGTATCCATATTGTTGGATCAATTGATGGAATATTGATTGATGCCAGCAAGAAAGATAATGAATTGGTTGCAACTATTAACCGGGCTAATCCCGACATTATTGCGGTGGCTCTTGGTGCACCAAAACAGGAGCTTTGGATTTCAAAAAATATGTCCGTTCTTAAAGGTAATATATTTATAGGTCTTGGCGGAAGCTTTGATTATATCGCTGGGATATTGCCGAGAGCACCAAAATTTATGCGCCGTCTCGGCCTAGAATGGCTTTTTCGGCTAATAACTCAACCGCAACGTATCAAAAGAATATTTAATGCAGTTGTAATATTTCCTCTGTTTGTTTTGTTTAAATCAAGTCGGTAATATTGACATTTTTACAAAAATAATGTAAATTAAACGTGAAGCGGCGTTGGCCGCTTAAGTTATTAGAAAAGGAGATACGTGGATATTTCAGAATTTCTATCAGCTATAAAACTTATTGCAGAAGATAAGGGTTTAACCGAAGATGCTGTGATGGAAGCGGTTGAGTCGGCTCTTGCGGCGGCATATCGCAAGGATTATGGGAAGCCGGGACAATCAATTAAGGTTAAAATTAACCCAGAAAAAAATACCATGAAGGTGTGGAGGGAATATACTGTTTTGGAAAAAGACAAAGAAATAACGAATTCCGAATCCCAAATTTCCTTAAAAGATGCGAAAAAACAAAATAAAGACGTTAAGCCCGGGCACGTAATAAAGGAAAATTTAAAGGCAGAAACTGATTTTGGCAGAGTTGCTGCCCAGACCGCCAAACAGGTTATTACCCAGCGCTTACGGGAAGCGGAACGAGATGTTCTGTATAAGGAATTCAAAGAAAAAGAACACAAGATTGTTAATGCTAATGTTCAAAGAGTCGAAGGTCAAAACATAATTGTTGATTTGGGCAAAATAAACGGAATCATGCTTTATAGCGACCAGATTCCGGGCGAACATTACTATACCGGTCAAAGACTTAAAGTATGGGTGAGGGAAGTAGAGGAAACCGCAAGAGGACCAAGAATTTTAGTTTCAAGAGCCGATATTGAATTCATCAAGGGTCTTTTTATACAAGAAGTACCAGAAATAGAATCGGGTTCAATTGAAATAACTGCAATTGCTCGTGAGGCTGGATCCAGAACGAAAATTGCCGTATCTTCAAACGATGATAGCCTTGATCCGGTTGGTTCTGTGGTTGGACAAAGAGGAACTAGAGTACAATCAGTAATATCTGAAATACCGAACGAAAAGATTGATATTATTTTATATAATGACGACGCTGAGACAATGGTCCGCAACGCTCTCTCGCCGGCGACTATTGATAAAATAAAATTCAATAAAAAATTAAAGATAGCCAAAGTATGGGTGCCAAACGACCAGCTTTCGTTGGCAATTGGCAAGGGTGGCCAAAATGTTAGATTGGCCAGTAAATTAACCGGATGGGAAATAGATATTGTTAAGGATGTTCCCGTGGAAGTGTCAGCCAAAGAAAAAAAATCAAAACAAGAAAGTTTAGTAAAGAAAAAGCAAAAAACAAAAAAGGAAAAGAGTTCGATATGAGTGGAATCTTCGATAAGTTTACAAAAAACGCCCGGCTTGTATTAACCGAAGCACAAAAAATTTCGCAAAGCAACAGCGGGGTTATAACTACCGAAACAATCCTTGTTGCTATAATTGAAATCCCCGGCACCCTATCTCACGATGTACTTAAGGAATACTCAATTAATTTTGATCAAGTCAAAATGATTATCGGTTTAACTTCCACTAAGATAAAATCAAAAAACAAAATCTCACAAAATGCAAAATCTGCACTAAAAGAGGCGTTTCGCATTGCCTCCGAAATGGGCCATCATAGTGTTGACTGCGAGCATATTTTAATCGCCCTTCTCTCAAATGATAGTTTTGGAAGTTACAAAGTCGTCCAGAAGGTAGGCGTTGATCCGATTCAAATAAAAAACCAGCTTCTTGATATTTTTAGGGACCTTAGAGAAATGGATGAAATGATTAAAAGGCAAGAAACACCTCCTGCTCCTCTGATTAAACCGATTCCAGAACTTCCTTTTGAAGAAGCTCTTGGCCGCGAAATGGCTCCATCGCCCTCATTAGGCGGCCAGAAAGCCGTATCCCACAGGAAGAAAGCAATTGAATATTTTGCAACAAATCTTGTAGCTAAGGCCCAAAATGGTGAAATTGATCCAACCTGGGGTAGGGAAAAAGAAATTGAAAGATGCATCCAAATATTGCTTCGTAGAACTAAAAACAACCCCGTTTTTATTGGAGAGCCCGGGGTGGGTAAAACCGCTATTGCCGAAGGAATAGCGACCAGAATTGCAGCTGGTGAAGTTCCGGAAAAATTATTGGGTAAACAAATCTTTCAGATAGACCTTGGTCTTATGGTTGCTGGCACAATGTACAGAGGTCAATTTGAAGAACGGTTAAAAAAGGTAATTTCCGAAGCAAAAAATGACAAGGATATTATTTTATTTATAGACGAACTGCACTCCATCGTCGGAACCGGGAGCGCAGAAGGATCGCTTGACGCCGCAAATATTTTAAAACCCTCTCTTTCAAAAGGCGATATTAGATTAATAGGGGCGACCACCACAGATGAGTATCGCAAGTATTTAGAAAAAGATTCGGCACTTGAAAGACGGCTCCAACCGATTCTTGTAGAGGAGCCAACCGTAGAAGAAACAATCGAAATCATTAATGATTTAAAAAAAGCATACGAAAAATACCATGGAATTATTATAACCGATGAGGCAATATCGGCAGCCGCAAATTTGTCGAAAAGATATATTCAAAGCAAATTCTTACCTGATAAGGCAATCGATCTTATCGATGAAGCATCTTCTGCAAAAATTATAAAAACCTTAGGACAGATTAGATCGAAAAAATACTCTGATCTTCAGAAAGAGCAGTCAGATCTTACAAATCTTAAGGAAAGGTTTATTAGTGAAGAAGATTTCGAGCAAGCGGCGAAAATAAGGGATAGGGAACTAAAGATCAGGGATGAGTTGAATAAAATTGGTCGGAGCGAAAAACCGCGGGCCAAACCAATGCTTACCAAAAAAGACATTGCTTCTTTATTATCTGATATTACCGGCATTCCTTCGGGAGATCTTTCAGATGAAGATATCAAGCGGTATCGATCTCTTGAAAATGAATTATCAAAATATATTATAGGTCAAAAAAAAGCCATAAAAGATGTTTCGAAGGCGCTTAGACGAAATCGTTCGGGCATGGGAAGAGAAAATAAACCGATCGGATCTTTTATTTTTCTAGGGCCAAGCGGAGTTGGCAAGACAGAATTAGCGCGTGTCTTGGCAAAATATATATTTTTAGCAAATAATGCTTTGATAAAAATCGACATGAGTGAATTTATGGAAAAGCACAATGTATCACGTCTTGTAGGAGCTCCTCCGGGCTACGTTGGTTTTGAGGAGGCTGGTAAGTTAACAGAGGCGGTAAGGACAAGACCGTATTCAGTTGTGTTATTTGATGAAATTGAAAAAGCGCATCCCGACGTTTTTAATATTCTTCTTCAAATCATGGACGAGGGAAAGCTAACCGATGCCAAAGGCAAAATAATTGATTTTACAAATACCATTATTATCATGACTAGTAATATCGGCATGGAGTCATACCGCAAAATTTCAAAATTTGGGTATGACCTTAATAACGAAAATGATTTTGAAAATCTTGAGAATATTATTCAAAAAGATTTATTTGAAAATTTTAATTCTGAGTTTATTAACAGGATCGACAAAATTATCATATTTAATCCGCTTTCAAAACGCAATTTTGAAAAAATTGCCGCGATTCAACTCGAATACCTTAAAGAAAAACTAATTACGCAAGGTATAATCCTCAAATATACGAAAAATCTGATTAAATCCTTGGCCGATACTGATTTTGATGAGAAATTCGGTGCAAGACCGTTAATCAGAAACATAACCGAACTAATTGAAAATAAAATAAGTGATGAAATTATTGAAAACCCCAATATTAAAAAGATTGATATAAAAGTCGAACATGGCAAAATCAAAATTAAGGGAAGCTGAAGAATCATTACTTTTTCAATGCCGGAAATATCTTTCAAAAAATGATTTAGCCAAGGTGCAAGAGGCAGTCAAATTCACTAAAGATGCCCACTTGGTTCAGAAAAGAAAATCCGGTGAGCCCTATGCGGTTCACCCAATTCTAACAGCTTTGAGATTAGCGGCACTTAAACTTGACAAAGACACTATCGTTGCCGCTCTTCTTCACGATACTCTTGAGGATACTAACATAAAGCCCCAATTTATACAAAGAAAGTTTGGCGGGGCAGTTTTATCTTTAATTGAATCCGTTACTAGGCTTGGTAAAGTACGGATTAAAAAAAGCTGGTTTCCGTTTTACCAAACGAAACGAATTGATATGACAGAATTTGAGAGGCAGGTTGAAACTCTACGGAAAATGCTTATTGCTGTTGCTAAGGATGTTCGGGTTATTCTAATTAAATTTTCAGATAGAATATATAATCTCGAGACTTTAGAATATCTTGACAAAGCGAAAAGGGAGAGAATCGCCAAGGAAGCTATTGAAATTTACGCTCCGATCGCAGGAAGATTGGGAATTAATGAATGGAAAGATCAACTTGAAGATTTGTCATTCCCCTATGTCTATCCCGATGAATATAAAAATTTAAGAAAGCTGGCAATACCGGAGATCAAAACGAGAGAAAAATATTTAAGGACTTTAAGTAAAAAAGTAAGTGAGATGCTTAAGCAAAACGGTATTAAACATAAAATTATGTTCCGAGCTAAGCGTTGGTATAGTTTGTATAAAAAACTTAAAAGATATGATGGTGATATTTCGAGAGTTCATGATTTGGTTGCTTTAAGAGTTATAGTTGGCTCGATCGAAGATTGCTATAGTGTAATGGGATTGATTCATAGCCGCTGGAAACCCCTTGTGGGCCGAATCAAGGATTATGTTGCTATGCCTAAACCAAATAGATATCAATCTCTTCACACCACAGTTTTTTGCAATAACAATGAAATAGTTGAATTCCAAATTAGAACCAAAGAAATGCATCATCAGGCAGAATATGGAGTTGCCGGTCATTGGATCTACGAGAGTGAGAATCGGTCGAAGTATGCAAAAAAGCATGAAGTTAAATGGCTGAAGGAATTTTCAAAATTCCAAAAGGAGATTAAATCAGCGCGAGAGTTGGCCACTTCGTTATCTCTTGATTTTTTTCAGGACGGAATCTTCGTATTCACCCCCAAGGGAGATGCTAAAGATTTACCGATTAACTCCACCCCGGTTGATTTTGCTTATAGTGTTCATACCGATATCGGAAATCATTGTAGTGGCGCAAGGGTTAATCAAAAAATCGTTCCCCTAAATTCCAAACTTCAAAATGGAGATATTGTTGAAATTATTGTTTCAGAATCAGCCAAACCACATCTTGACTGGCTTGAATTTGTCGTTACTGAAATGGCACGAACTCATATCAAAAAAAAATACAAGATAAATCTTTAATTGCTTATCATTGTATGATAAGATTCAACCGGTAATGCAAAAGCCAAAAGGAACCAGGGATTTTGTTGGTAGCGAATCTATATTGCGCGAGAAAATAACCTCGTTATTTATTGATTTTGCCCGGAATCTGGGCTTTACCTCTATTGAAACCCCTGTATTTGAAAAATCAGAATTGTTTGAAAGATCTGTCGGAAAAACCTCTGATATTGTCCAAAAGGAATTATTCTATTTATCTTCTAAAAAAAATGAACGGTTTGCTTTGCGCCCCGAACTAACCGCTGGTGTTGTTAGAGCCCTTATTGAAAGGGGAATAAAATCAATGCCCAAGCCGATCAACATCTATACTGTCGGCAATGTTTATCGTTATGAAAAACCCCAGAAGGGACGTTACCGCGAATTCAGGCAATATGATTTGAACAGTTTTGGAGAAAAAAATCCCTATTTCGATGGATACTTTATAGCCTCTGCGGTTAAATTTATTGAAAAAATAATAAATAAAAAAATTGTTGTGTATATTAACTCTCTCGGTTCGGGTAAAACCAAAGAACTATATGCCCAAACGCTTCTTAAAACACTTAAGGATAATACCGATAAATTATGTGATGACTGTAAGAGCAGAATCACAAAAAATCCCCTTCGGGTTTTGGATTGCAAGGCAAATTGCAAGGATTTTTTTAGTGATTTAATCACCATAGATAAATTTTATACCGGCGATGAAAAACAGTATTTTAAAATGGTCACTGATTTTTTATCAACCGCCTCAATTAAATTTAAAATTGATCCGTATCTTATGCGGGGACTTGATTATTACACCAGTATTGTTTTTGAATTTACCGTTCTAGACGATACTTCTCGTTCAAGCGTTCTTTGCGGGGGAGGGAGATTTGATAATCTGGTCGGAAATCTCGGCGGGTCTCAAACTGATGCCGTCGGGCTTGGTATCGGCTTAGAACGTCTTCTTGATAATATGAAAGACATTCCCGATATAAAAAATAAGTCGTTGTTAATCGCTCCGGTATCTGAAGATTTTGTCAAAAAATCATATGAGATTTGTCTTTCGCTGATATCAAAGGGGAGAAGCGCCCAGGTTTCTACCACAACCAACTTACAAAGTTCGTTTTCCTTTGCCTTAAAGAATAATTTTAAAAAACTGATTATCGTTGGTGATGAAACCGCTAGCGGCAGGGTGGCTGTCAAAGATCTAAAAAGTAAATCTCAAAAAACTGTAAACCTATCCGGACTTTAGCTTTGAATTAACCGCTTGACATGTTCGGACTTTGTTTGGTAGGATTATATTTGATGTCGAAACAACTTCCCCTTACCAAAAAACAAACCGATATCTATCTTTTTATAAAGAATTTTATTTCTGACAATGATTATGCTCCAAGTTACCGGGAAATTGCAAAATTCCTGAACTTTTCATCAGTTGCTACGGTGGCTGAATATATAAGTATTTTGGAGCAAAAAGGATATCTGACCAAAGAAGGATCCTGTGCCCGAGCTCTCCAGTTAACGCCATCGTGGGACGAGAGAATATTTGAAATTCCACTTGTTGGAATTATTGCGGCCGGAAAGCCGATCGAGGCTATTAGAACAAACGATACGATCGATATTCCCCGAGATATGATGGGTCCTAATGTTTTTGCCCTGCAGGTTAGCGGTGATTCAATGACTGATGATGGTATCCATGACGGTGATTATGTCATTATTGAGAAAACCAATCGTCCTCGAAATGGCGATATTGTTGTGGCTCTCCTTGACAACGATAATGTTACCTTAAAGCGATTTTTCAGAGAAAAACGCCGGATTCGTCTCCAGCCGGCCAATAGCACCTACAAGCCGATTTACACCCGCAGAGCTATGGTTCAAGGTAGGGTTAGGGGAATAATAAGAAAATTTGCATAATATATAAAAAGTTTTGGTATAATATAACAAATGGCAAAATCATTAGATATTATTGACCCGAAACGCGATATAAAAGATGGCTCCGATGAAGAAAAGCGAGACAAGCCGGATAATGACGATTTTGAAATGAAGGAAAAATCAGCGGGCGGGGGCGTTTTTTACTTAATTCTTGGAATTGTTGCCATAGTGGTTGCAACCGGAGCTGCTCTTTATATATTATTTATGAACGATTCTGATGAAAAGGATGTATCGAGAGCGGTTAAGACCGTTTCTACCAAGGCCGGCTCGACTCAAACTGTTGAAGAATCGGTAACCGCAACGGTTCCAGCTAATCTTAACCCAGAACCGTCCTTTAAATATACTGACGAAAAGATAAGAATCGCCAATGGAAACGGGATAAGGGGGGAAGCAAACAGAATAAAAGAATTGCTGGAAGAAAAAGGGTATCAGATCGAATCAATCGGTAATGCTTCGCGATCATATTCTGAATCAATCGTTTATTTTAAAACAGGACAAGATGAACTCGCAAATGCTATTAAGCTTGATTTATCAGGCGAATACAGCTTCTCAACAGAATTAGCCGACAGTGTGGTTGGTTCATATGATGCCGTGGTTGTCCTGGGCTCAAAATAACGAACTTTTAGCATTGGTTGCCCCACTAGTTGGGATATTTTTGTTTAGAGAACTTATTCTTCGTAAAATTAGCCGTTACCAGACCATTTATTATGCTGTCTTGTTTCCCGGTGTAATAATTCATGAGATTGGTCATCTCTTGGGGTGTCTTATCACTTTAACACGCGTGAAGGCCGTAAAATTCTTTTCAAAAACCGGGGGGGTCGTAGTCCACGAAAAGCCCAGAATTGAATTTCTGGGAGAATTTATAATTTCAATTATGCCTCTCGCCCTCGGTTTATTTTTATCTTATCTAATTATAAATAACATCTATTTTAAAAATGGCTTGATCATGCTTCCTTCGACCATTATCTTTAGCTATTTTCTCTTGTCGATAATAATGACTATGTTGCCAAGCATAACTGATATAAGAAGCTCTCTGCCTGCTTATCTTGCCGTTCTTGTATTACTTGTAATTTTCCATAAAAGTATTAAAATTCCTTCTTTTAAAACCGTCTGGCAACTCCTTGCTATTCTGCTCATACTTGAAGTTATTATTTATTTTTTGATTTTGGCATTTGGACAAAACCGGTTTTTTAAAGTAAAATAGAAGAGTAATTTATAAATTTATGAAAATCATAAAGCTTAAACGTGGCGACAAAATTGTCAGAACAATTGAATCGGAACTCGAGGGACTCGGGATAACTGCCGGATTTCTTTGGGGTTTGGGGGCGATAAGCGAGGCGGAATTAATGCTTTATAAATTAGAAAATAAAAAATATTTTTCGAAAAAATTTAAAGGTTCGTTTGAAGTTGTCTCCTTTGCTGCTACTATTACCCAAGGGATAGACAAAAAAGTTATGATTCATCCCCATATTGTTATTTCTGATGAAAGTTTTCGCTGCTATGGCGGACATCTTAAAGAGGGGACGGTTGCCGCTACACTTGAAGTATCAATTTTGAAATCGAAGCAAAAGCTTAAAAGATATTTTGATAAAAATATTGGTTTAAATTTGATAAAATAGTATGTAAGGAGGATTGTGAAATTAAAATCATT
>Ga0172364_10002801_pt1 | contig 13895 bp, 11 predicted proteins | sample LakKivSesite10cm_FD_114545 | JGI IMG/M metagenome (GOLD analysis project Ga0172364, IMG submission 114545) | Sediment microbial communities from Lake Kivu, Rwanda - Sediment site 10cm | ecosystem: Environmental > Aquatic > Freshwater > Lake > Sediment | place: Rwanda: Western Province, Lake... | reverse complement strand
ACTAGGAATATAAGTATGAATATTTGAATAACTCTTTTGTTCTTTATAGATATTTGTAATACTACTTACAAAAAATCCTTTATTTGTATCATTGTTCTTTTTCTTACTCATTTTTTTAATTACTTGTATAAATATTGTATATTTATTATTATTTTATTATTATTTTATTATTATTTTATTATTGTAAGTTAAAAAATAATCTTAAGAATTGTACCAGTATCCTAATCTTTTATAATGAAATCCAAATATAAATGCTGTTATAATCCCATAATATAATGATTTATTATTTATAAAATTTTCAAATTGTTTACTAAATCCAACGTACACTACATTTGAAGGTAATGGATTATTATATAAATATATTAAAATCAATAGTGGTACAAGTATGAAATCACACATATTAGTTCCTTTAACATAATTATCACGGTATGTATTTAAAATATACCGCGTTATATAATATATAATAAGATTCGGTATCGCACTATTATAGCCATAAACAATATCAATTATATATAACCCAGTTCCAATTACTGTTAATGTAATTGCTTCGATTAATTGTAATGGAAAAAAATATTTATATGCAAAATGAGGATATAATCTTAGTATAAGCGTGTCTTTATCAATGTAACTTATTGGATATATCTTCAATATTTTTTTAAACTCTATAATGGGTTGCACCCGCTCTTGCTGTTGCTCTTGTTGTATTTGTTTTCCCCAACAACAGCCATAATAATGACATCCAAATCGTCCTACTCCGCAACTTAAACATAATGTTTTACAGATTATGTTACAAATAATATGCAAAGGAATTCCGTATAAATGTAAACAAAATGCATAAATAGTATACCCGTATACTGAACCAAATGAATAAAACCTTGGACGTATTTCACGAAAATTTAAACTTAAATAATGTTGTAAATTATTATCTGCAAATATATTCGCGCATAAAGGTATAAGAAATGCCGGAATAAAAGATAAATAATTTTCTATATATCCTGCAATCACAAATGAAGATAAAACATAACTAGCATATGTAAATAATCCAAAAATGGTAAATATATTATTTCCGAACTTTACAGATATCATAAAATAAAAATAAATAAAAAATACTTTACTTTATATATATTATTATACTTTTTAAATTAATTTATTATGTTATTATTATTTTATTATTATTTTATTATTATTTTATTATTATTTTATTATTATTTTATTATTATTTTATTATTTAATTTTTTTATGATGAACACATTGTGCACGTATTTACATCTTCATCTTGATAAAATGGAAGGTTGTCATTCTTTTCATCCTCAGTTTTTACATTCGTTGAAGGTGGCTCAATTGTAAACTGCTGCGCTTGATGTTTTGGTTTTCGTCGCAAGTAGTAAAGTCCTGTTTTAACTCCCTTTGACCAAGCATAAAAATGCATCGATGTTAGCGACTTGTAATTCGGCTCCTCCATCCATAAATTTAAACTCTGACTCTGGCAAATAAATACCCCTCGATCTGCCGACATGTCAATCACGTCTTTCATTGGTATCTCCCACACCGTTTTATACTTGTTGCGCAAATGTTCGCTTAAATGTGTTAAATGTTGAATGCTTCCGCGATTGGCAATAATATTATTCTTTAACCGCTCATTCCAAAGTCCCATCTCAATCAACTCTTTCATCAAATACTTGTTCATTACTATAAACTCACCCGCCATCGTTCTTCTTGTATAAATATTACTTGTAATCGGTTCAAATGCTTCATTATTTCCAAGAATTTGCGAAGTGCTTGCAGTCGGCATGGGCGCAAGCAGTAACGAATTACGAAGCCCATGCTCAACAATCGACGCTTTCAACGCACCCCAGTCATATCGCGTAGTTCCAGGTTCGTACTCCCACATGTCAAACTGTAAAATGCCTTCGGATGCAGGCGAACCTTGAAACGTTTCATATGGTCCGTGACTTTTCGCAAGTTCCATTGATGACTCAAGTGCGGCATGATACATGGTTTCAAAAATTTGCTTATTTAATTCCTTTGCTTCAGCGCTAGAAAATGCGTAATTCATCATCATAAACACGTCGGCCAGACCTTGCACGCCAATTCCGATAGGACGATGGCGCATATTACTCTTTTTTGTTTTTTCAGTTGGATAATAGTTGATATCGATAATTCGATTCAAATTATAGGTTACAACTTTTGTTACCGCGTGCAACCCCTCAAAATCATAATAAGGTTCATTAGAATCTGTTGTCGGAGGTTTGACAAATTGATTCAAAGCAATGCTTGCCAAATTACATACCGCGGTTTCAGTGTTATCAGAATATTGAACAACTTCGCAACATAAATTGGAACTCTTTATAACCCCCAAATTCTTTTGATTTGATTTCTTATTGCACGCGTCTTTATACAGTAAATACGGCGTTCCAGTCTCCATTTGACTATCCAGGATTTTAAACCATAAGTCTCTCGCATTTATTTTACACTTCTCTCGTTTTTCGCTCTCATAATGGTGATACAAGGAATCAAAATCATAACCACACATATCAGATAGACCGGGACACTCACTCGGCGAAAATAAACACCACTCCTCATTCGCTTTTACCTTTTTCATAAATAAATCAGGAATCCACAACGCATAAAACAGGTCACGCGCTTTCAACTCTTCGTCTCCGTGGTTTTTCTTGAGCTCTAAAAAATCGCAAATATCTGCATGCCACGGTTCTAAATAAATTGCAAAACTACCGTTTCGACGCCCGCCTTGGTCCACATATCGTGCCGTGCTATTAAATACCCGCAACATTGGAACAATTCCAGTAGAAGCGCCATTGGTTCCAGCAATTAAACTACCCTTGGCTCGAATATTGTGAATGTGAAGTCCGATCCCGCCTGCCCATTTTGAAATGTCTGCACAGTCACTCAGCGTATTAAAAATTCCAGACAAACTGTCTTCCTCCATCGCAATCAAGTAACACGAACTGAGTTGTGGACGCAGAGTTCCCGCATTAAAAAGCGTTGGCGTGGCATGCGTGAAATATTTTTGTGACATCAAATCGTATGTTTCTTTTACTCGTTTTAAATCGTCACCGTGAATGCCAATTGCGACCCGCAACCACATGTGTTGTGGACGTTCAATAATCTTTCCATTTATCTTCATCAAATACGAATATTCCAGCGTTTTCAATCCAAAATACTCGATCAAGTAGTCACGCTTATATTGTATCATACTTTCAAACACATCTTTATACTCTGTAACGATCTTCATCAATTCATGCGATACCAAAGGAGATCGAACATACTTGCCATTTTTATTTTCATAAAGCGTTTTCATCACTTGATAAAAAGAATCGCTCGTGTTTTTGTGATTATTTGAAACGGTAATATAACTGGCAAGTGTAATATAATCGGGATGCAGCGTGGACAATGTTGCACATTGTTCTGAAGTTAATTCGTCGATTTTCATAGTAGGTATTCCATCATATAATTGATCGATCACTTTAATAATCAACGACGAGTAATTAATAGAAGTAATTGCTGCCATTTTTCCCAAATTTTTTACCCGATTCAAAATTTTATCAAATGCAACATTTTGAAATGTTCCGTCCCTCTTTTTCACGCGCATTTCTTTTTCTTCTTCCATGGTTGTTAAACTAGTTTTACTTATTTTTTAAAACCGGTAATATTATTCTTTTACAAATTTTGTTTATATTTATTTCATTGAATATTAATAATTTATCTTGTTGAACATTTCATTTTTTAAATAATACTATATAAAATAATATAAAAAATTATACTATTTTATATTAAAAAATGTCGAATCCTTCACAACCATTATCTCCTTCTTCATATATTCTTCTGTTGTTTGTTATGAATAAACCTTCTTGTTTGAAAACAGATTCAAATACAAATTATGACGAGCTTGTAAAAGCATATAAAGAAAAAGCGGAGGCGCATAATAAAAAAGTGCGCAACTCTGAGCATGCCGATTCCGGTTTTGACTTGTTCGTTCCGTTTGATTACTCAGAACATGTAAATGGTTATACAGAAAATCGCATTTCAAGTGTAACATTTCGTGCTCCATTGGGTATAAAATGCAACATGTCACGGTTTTGTCCAACATCTAACGGGAATAAATTTATTCCATGTGGATATTACTTGTATCCTCGTTCCAGTATTGTAAAAACGCCGTTTCGACTATCAAATTCAGTTGGGATTATCGACTCCGGATATAGAGGAGAAATTATGGCCGTTGTTGATAACATTGACTCTGTAAACAATGACACAAAAGTATGTATTTGTAAACACATGGCTCCAATGACGCGAATGTTTCAAATATGTTCGCCAACACTAGAACCGTTTTTTGTTAAAATTGTTGACAGCGAAGAAGAACTTGGGTCAACTGAACGCGGAAATGGCGGATTTGGTTCTACAGGATTATAAAACATATATTGTACACTTTATTCAAAAAATTTATTCAAAAAAAAAGATTTATTTTTTTTTACTAATAAAAAATGATTACATTTATAATTTTATATAAATGTAATATATACCTTTTATTTATTCATTTAATAATTTATATTTATATATTTATATTTATAGTTTAGATAAATGTCAGTGGCAACATTAAAGAAAAAAACATTTCGAGGAGGCAATCCGCGCGTGGATCCGATATCCGGAGTCGGAAACAACGGATTTTCTCTTAACGGATGTCTTCGCAACATTGGAGGAGTCGGACAATTTCGAATGGTCAGTAATGTAACACGCACGCTGTTTCGAGGAAACACACCGGTAGGGTGGGGAGGATGCTGTGGAACTTATCCGCAATACATTGCAAATTCAGGAAACTGCTGCACAAATGACGCCTCCATTGTAAAGCTGTCAACCAAAAATACAAAAGGAATGTTGGACGAGAAATATTTAGGAATTCTTCACGGCGCATATCCAAACACCTGGGTAAAAGATGACGACAACAGTTACAGAATCACGGATACACAATCACAGTACATTGAATCTCTATCGTGGAAAGCGGGATCGTGCAAGTTTCAAGCAAATGCAACAGGAAACACAACGGTTGCAGATGCAGAAGTGTGCAAATGTGCGCAAGGTAAATTTTATCACATTGGCGGGAAAAAATATAGATTCTATAATCCAACCACGAAATTTGTCGGAGGGTATACGACACAAGGCCAATATATTACAACTGGCGGTGTTGCAAAAAATAACTACTTGCCAACGCCACCATGTGCAAGACCGTTTCCTTACTCACTGGCTCATAACGGGTGTGATGTCAACTATAACACAATTGAACAAGCTGCAGGAAGGGGTTACATACTGCCTTGAGCACTACGCTGCAAACATGTTGTTTTTTATAAATTTATAAAATAATAAAATAAAACAATCAAAAATAATAATGACGACATTATATTTTTGATTTAATAAATAAATAAATAATAAATGAATGAATGAATGAATTGTTATCGTACTACACGACCATTTAAAAATTATTCACGGTGGGAAGAACGACCACGGCGGGAAGTGCGACCACGACGAGAACTGCGACCACGGCGGGAAGTGCGGCCACGACCGCGACCATGAGATCTGGATCTAGAATGCTTTGCCATTTTATACTTGTTGTTATATATTCTCTAAAGAAAAAAAATAAAATGAATTATATAAATAATTAAATTATAAAAATGATTCGAATATTTAAATAATATGATAAATAAATAAATATTTCATTTAAAAATATCCCTAAATAATTATCTGAAAAATATTCCTAAATAGTTAAAAATATATCTAAATAATTATCTGAAAAATATGTCTAAATAATTATCTGAAAAATATGCCTAAATAATTATCTGAAAAATATGTCTAAATAATTATTTACTTTTAAAATCATTTTACACTTATGAAAATTTCTGTAATTCCAGATAAATCTGACTCGAAGTAGTTACCAAATTGTATCACTATGCCAATACATTCCGTCACCTTTTTTAATTTGATAAATGCTTTTAAAAAGGTCTAAGCGCGCAAGTGGACAATTTGCTCGATATTTATCCAGCGGATGCGGGTTGATTTTAAGTTCGGATGGCACGGCTTCTTTCGAAACAAAGGATCGCCATTGGTATGCAATATACATGAACAACGTTTCAAATGACAATTTTTTAATTGGAATAATATAATCATCTGTAATTTGATAGTCTCTTAAATATTCTTGAATAATTGCCAGCCCAGAAATATCCGCTAAATTCTCTCCAACCGATAAAGAGCCATCCATTTTTATCCCGTCTCGCGCCGCAAACGTTTCATATTGTTGTATCACGTCATTGACTTTTAACTGAAACATTTTATGATCATGCGGCGTCCACCAATTAAACAAGTTGCCTTTGTAATCATACATGCTTCCCATATCATCGAGAGAATGAGATAATTCATGGGCAATCGTGTACCCAATATACGCCAAATTGTACTCTATTCCGCGCTCATCTCCGTCCAAAAACGGTTTTTGAAGATAAGCAAGCGGTAAATAAATATTATTTTTTGTGGGATCATAAAAGGCGTTTACAATGTAAGCCTGATTCCCGGATAAACTGAAATATGTGGTCCAATCCACCGTTGGTAAATCAACATAGTGTTTTCCTTCGGACTCGATGAGAACTTTCAGGCGCCATGCATTGCACGCAATCATGTTTCCCCATGCATCACTTTTAGAATATGTTATGTCAGGGTCAGGAACAAGGTAGGGTGGATGCGCCATATCTACGCGTATATGTTGCAACTTTAACAGCGCATACTTTTTCGTTTTTGGACTCATCCATGTATTTCTCTCAATAATTCGCATAAATACCGTTTTCAAATCATATGCCAAGTTACTTGCCCATTGAATGTATGCTCCATTTGCATATTTTTTCATATACTCTTCTGTTAAAAATGTGTTGAAACAATACGAAAGCCCGAACACCGGAAATATTTCTTGTGGCAACATAACTGTTTGTCCTCTTACAAATTTTCCGAAAAAATTAAAATAAATTTGCCGCCACGATCGATGAAAACACATCATTTGTTTAAAAAAACAATAATAAAAATAGGTTTGCCATTTTTTAGAATTCCAGTTTTCTTTAAGAATTCCAGTAATTTTATCTAAATAATTCATATTGTCAGTAATAAAAAAACGAGGCACATATTTAAATCCAATACCTTTTGTCAGTTCACTCCAGTTCAAATGATACTTTTCATGTGCTTCCTTTGCGCTAACAACATTATAACCATCCTCGGCTTCTTTCACGTTTGGATCATACGAATTCATAACATCGGCCATTTGTTTTTCAACGTGAATCACATCCTCTGGATCAAAGCTGTTGCCATCTTTTCCAAATGCTAATTCAAAAATTGTCGAAACAAACTGTTTAAATCGCTCATTGAATTTTTTTTTGTATTGTTGTTTTTCATCGCCATCGTTTCCACCACCATCATCATCTGTCGGATAAAGATCGTCATCGTAATAAGAGAGAAACGGCGTAGTTATGTGACACCGATTAATTTGCGAATCTTTTTCGTCGGTTAAAATGCTAAAAGAAATTGGACAAAATTCTGCCACGATTTCATTTCGATTCATGTAAACCAAAAGATCAGTACATGTCTTATTTTGGAAAATATCTTGCAATTCTTGCTTTATTTTAGCCCAATGTCGTTCGCAAGATGCTTCGTCAGAGTGCAAAAATGAATCATACACATTTCGTATCATGTTCGATTTGTGATTTGAATGTTCCGATGTATACGTCTTTACAATGTCAATGAGTTGATAGTAAACTTTTTCCTGAAGTGTTCGAAAACTGTCGATGCGAGTATAATATTTTTTCATCTTTTTATCTTTCATTTCTTTTAACCAGTCATAGTTTACATACGTATAAAAATCATCTTTTGGGTTCACATCTTTGGGTGCAATTGGTTTTTTAAACACATCAATCAATTCTTTTCCAATCGTATTGTATTTTTTTGCATTTTTTTTATTTTGTTTCACCCTTCTATTTTTAAAATAATTTTTAAAATTTTCTTCAAATGAATTATTTACAGTAATACAACCCACTTTATCATCAATTATAATTTTGTCAATTTTACCACTTTTCTCTTTTTTATCTTTACTTGTTTTCGCTATGTGTGTCTTTTTTTTATTTTTTCTCGTTTTATTCATTTTTATCCACGTTTATAATATCTACTATTATATTTACTATTATATATAAAGAAATAAATACTAAACATTCATTATTTAAATTTATACTTAATTTTATACATTTTCTCGTTTATTTGCCATTCGTAAAAATACTTCAGCATATGTCATCCCTCTATAAATGTATTGCATTCGTTTTTTTTCATCTGAACACAAGTCAAACCAACTTGTATAGTCAATTCTTTCCCCGACACATGAAACCTCATTTTTTATGCTGACATACGATTTTTCATTTTCCAATTTTCGTATCATTTGTTTGACACATATTTTCAAAAAATCAACAAGCGACGACTCTCCATCTATCGTTTCATGATACTTTTCCCATATGTTTCTAAATCCAAGAATTTCGTCAGGATCGCATTGTTGGTCTTCCATGCAAATATTTACGGGGTAATTACACATGACTCCACCATCAATATAACAGCAAACACGCTTGCATTCTTCAACACACCCTTCTTCTTTTTTATTTAATTCTGTTTCAATAAATACTTTTGGAGAGAAAAGAATTGGAAATGCGCAGCTCATTTTTATTGCATCCATGACTTTAAGTGATGGGTGCGTCTTATAACTCAAATTTACAAGTTGAAATGTGTTTAACTCAACTGTCATAATATGAATTTCTTTTTTATTAAAATGATACAACTCATCCAGCGTGACATCCAGCGTCAAATCTTTTGCTAAGAGTAGGGGTTTCATGATAATATCAAAAAAATCACCCGACATAACTCCTTTATTTGTATAAACGTCCAACACGTCATTAAATGTTGAATTTTTTTGCAGTATTTCATCCCATGGACACTTTATAATATATTGATCTAGTGTTTCCCAGTCATACTGAAGTGATAGAATTATACCAAATAATGCACCAATTGACGTTCCATAAATTGATTCAATATCTTCCATATTCCAAAATTGTTGTTGTTCAAGATATTTTGCCGCACCGTATGATAAAAGTCCTGTAGGACCACCACCACTTATTACAATATGCTTAATTGTCATTTGAAGCCTTTACTTTTTTTGTATTTTATATTTTATATTTTATATTTTTCAATATAAATATAGTTGTTTCTCTCTACATTCATTGATTGGATTTTTTTAATATATTTTTATCTATGAATTAAATATATAAAAAAAGAAAAGAATCTTTTACATAAAATACACAATGGATAATTTATTTTACTCACGCGATGAAGAAAATGAAGATGTTGAAAATGTGCGAAAAATAAATTTAGATGAATTGTATGACAAGAAAAAAGAAAAAGATTTACAGAAGCTGCAAATATTTAACCGTATATTAAATCGAATTCATGAAAAAATTAAAATGACATCCAGACAAAAATTAAATAGCAGTTTTTGCTGGTACGTTGTCCCGGAAGTCATGTTGGGATACGTGAATTACGATCGCGCCATGTGCATTTCATACGTGCTCGCAAAATTGGAAGAAAACGATTTTCAAGTGCGATATACACACCCCAACCTGATCTTTATAAGCTGGGGACATTATATTCCCACCTATGTGAGAAATGAGTTTAAGAAGAAAACAGGAATCGCAATTGATGAACACGGAAATCGTAAAGATGAAAACACCACAGATGGAACCGACGGTGGTGGTGGCATTCGTCTCATTACCAATTCTTCAGGTTCCAGTTCTGATAACGGCAACCTCGATCACGCATTGTTAAACCGAAATAAATCTATGACAACGGGAACCAATGGAAGTGTTATTATTAAAAAGGAATACAAACCAATTAACAGTTATAAACCAACAGGAAATTTGGTATATAGTAACGATTTCTTGAAAAAAATTGACGAGCGAATAAATAATTAATAGATAATTAAATAAATACTTAAAATAAAATTGAAATTTATATAACAGAATAAAGAATACTTAAATGCACCAAAAAAGGCAAGAAAGAAATGTCAAGGAGAACAACAAAAACGAAGACGAAAACTATTTGTTCTAATAAAGAAGAAGAAGATAAAGAACAATATGATAATAAACGATGCATTCTGATTTGGAGTCCCAGAGAATACGGTCTCACGATTCTCACGATGAAAAATGCGAAAGGGTCTGAATTATATGAGAAGCCCATATTTTACATTCCACTAAGAATATTTATGCGCTGTGGTGCATTTTGGTCCGCGCTCCACTTGTCTACAATATTTTGGGAACAAAAACCTTATAACATAGAACGATCATTTCAAGAAACGGAAAGAATAAAGGGTGCGTATCTCATCGAATTTGCACCCGATATAGCGTCAATTTGTAAGAGATGGGCCAAACAATGCATCAATAAATTACATGATTGGCCTCGTGATCCAGAAGCAGAGGAAGCGTTTGTTGAAATTATTGTGTTTCAGGATTCACTCAAAGATAAAATTATAGATGCCATTCATAGACATGCATTACAATTCAAGTTTTCTGAGACGGATAAAAATGGCATTTTCAATGTGTTTGAATCTTAAAAATTAAAATATAAAAATAATAAAATAAAATATAATCCATTATTATAATAAATAAAAAATAAATTTAGAAAAAAAATGCCATACACGCTTCGAAAACAAAAAAATAGAGGATACAAAGTATGCAAAAAAGGAACGCGCAAATGCTTTTCTAAACACCCACTAACAAAACGCATGGCAAAACGTCAAATGCGTGCCCTATATTTACACGAACGAATGAATAAAATGAAGAAATAATACTTGTAATTTTTTTATCTTGATCAATGTAAGAAAGTAAGAAAATAATAGTAAAAAAATATAAAATAAAATTGAAAATGCCGTATAGTATTTGTATAAAATATATAGAACTGATAAAAATAATAAATCAATATGCGTATTATTTTTACCTTTATCAAAATGATTACTATGATAGGAATATGTTTACATGTTCCCATCATTCATTTTCTCGTTCAGTCGAGGAGAGAAATGCATGAAATAAACAATGAAAAACCTTACTGTAGTGTTTCTGATGACTATTTGAGTGACTACTATCTTTTACTTTGTTCACTTGTATTTGTAACAATGCTGTTTGTTTACATGTTTACTGTTTTTCATACATTTGAATATGACCAATTTGACTGGGAAGAGTATAGTTTATTTGAACTTGTTGAAAATTATTACATTCAACGCGACTCTAATAAAATTTACATTCAGCGCACTATTTATATGATAAAATTCAGTTTTGCATTTATCGGATATGTCTCTGTAAAAAATGTGTTTCATTATTTTACAATGAATGAAGACAATAATCATTGTCAAATAATGTATGAGTTTATGGGATTCGGACTTATGCCATATATATTCATGAGTATTACGAGTTATTACAATTTCTTCATCGGAGTCATATTATTTATTGCAACCATTTTCGCACCAAGAAAAATGTTTTATTACTTCGATCAAATCCTTGAAAACAGAAAAAAAACACGTCACAATAATAATGATAAAAAAGATATAAAAATATTCATAGGTTCTGTTCCAGAATGTTGCGTATGTTATGAAGAAGATTGTTCAATTAATGCATGTGGACATCTTATTTGCAGCACATGCGTTTCAAAATTAATAAATGTGAAATGTCCTCTTTGTATGTCGCCGATTCATATTATTCAATCTTATAAAGACTATAAAAAAATATAAAAATATAAAAAAAATATAAATACAAAATATTGACGCAATTAAACACAAATCATTTTAAAATGCAATTTTTTTATAAAAATTGAATATTTTATTTTTTTTTATCAGCATCTAATTCCATTCATCCATTTATCATAATGATGGCGGCTTATCCTCGCAGTGATATTCGTTCCATATTTAATACTGTAAGACCAGTTACAACGCCAACGACTGCAAGTGTCACGACCACGACGACCATGACAACAGAAAAAAAGGAAAAAAAACAACATACATCTGCGGCTGTGAAAAAGGCTGAAAAAAAGACAGAAATTGATTACCTGTGTGACGCGTACTGTAAAATTATAAAAAGCAAAGAACCGCTTGACAAGGATAAAATGAAAGAACTGTTAACACGCATTGTGGAACATTTCAAAATACGACCTAAAAAATTATATCGTTATTTTCACTATATAAAGTATAACTCAGGAAAAAAAACAAAACTGACATTAGAATTATTATTACAAAATCCATTTGAATTTATTTCATTTCAAAATCAATTCATTTCATACAAGGATGCAATGAATATATGTCAAGAAAATGATACATTTCCAGAGTTGCATGTTCGTGTTAAGTCATGGATATATGACTATTTCATCGGGAAACAAAATAAGTATTACATTTCTGAAACGGACTCATGTAAACTATTACAAGAATTTTCAAGCGAATTTATAAAAGAAAAATCACAAGCCGAACAAATATTGTTTGGAATATTAATTGAAATGAAATTCGGGCAAAAAATATTTTACACGACGCACGAATTCATAGAACATGAAAAAATGATTGGAGACATGGTTCTTGACTTGTTTCACCATGATGACGACGATGAAGACGGTGAAGAAACAGATGCTGTTGTTGCCGCCGCTGCTACTGAAAATCGAGAAAAGGAAGAAAAGGAAATAGAAGAACATATTAAAATCTTTATTAGAAAATACAAAGGTGACGATTTTCAGTTTGAACCAGAGCAGTTAGAGGCGATTCGCAAAGGATGTGCGTTGCAAAGCGGTGAATTATTGAATATTACGGGTCCACCGGGTACCGGCAAGTCCACTATTGTAAACTGTATTGTAAATTATAAGTTGGACCGCAATTCGAATATTGCAATTATGGCTCCAACAGGACTTGCACAAAAAAGTCTAAAAAACACGTGTAAGTATGATGCAATACATGATAAAAATAAAAAAATTATATTTTCAACACTGCACAGAGCCATCAATTTCACATTTGTTCAACAAAAACAAAAAGATGATTCTAACTCCTCCTCCATGTTTGAACCATTTGAACCCGATATATTGATTGTAGATGAAGCCTCTATGATCGACTTGGACCTGTTCTATAAGCTATTGAAAGCTTGTAAACAATTCAAGACTTCACTCATTTTAATTGGAGATGTAAACCAGTTACCACCCATCGGTCCCGGAATACCATTTGAATCTATTATCAACTCACAATTATTTGATACAATAAAATTAAAAAATATAAAACGACAAAACGGTAACCTGAGAGAAATTATCGAAAAATTAAATATGCCAAATGGAGTTTCTTCGAGCGATTTTGATGGAGAATGCTCAATATTTATTGAGGCAAAAACGTCTGAACAAATTGAAAAGGCAGTTATGGATATATATCATCGTGAAATGACCCGTGATCAAAATGTTGAAATTCATACTATGTGTGCTCAAAGAGAAAAAGGCGTGTTTCATTTGAATCCCGTAATTCAGAATTTGAAAAATGGTAAAAGCGCAGAACTTTTTGTAAAAAAATACGATAGTGGACACCAACATCGGTTTTACGAAGGCGACCACGTTATGCGAACTGAAAATGATTATAAAGATGAAAATAATGTTCGCGTAAACGGTGATGTTGGAACCATTCACGAATCAAGAGTGAAGACAAAAAAATTTGGGAAAGATATTTTTGAGTATCGATACACAATAAAATATTCTGGTGGAAATGAAGGCGAATCCAATGAAGAAACAAATTTGAGTGTGGAAGATGTACGTGAAGCATT
>Ga0172364_10002800_pt1 | contig 13898 bp, 7 predicted proteins | sample LakKivSesite10cm_FD_114545 | JGI IMG/M metagenome (GOLD analysis project Ga0172364, IMG submission 114545) | Sediment microbial communities from Lake Kivu, Rwanda - Sediment site 10cm | ecosystem: Environmental > Aquatic > Freshwater > Lake > Sediment | place: Rwanda: Western Province, Lake Kivu... | reverse complement strand
GGCGCGTCACCGCGCCGTCGGGCAGGTCCATCTCGGTGTTGTCCAGGAGGTACTGGCGGACCTGGTCCTGCATGGCCCGGCTGGTCTCGTAGCGGACCTGCGCCGCCAGCCGGGCGGCCAGGCCCGTGCGCAGCTCCTCCAGCGAGTCGTAGCCGAAGTGCCGGGCGAACTCGTCGTCCACGTCGGGCAGGACGCGCCGGCGGACCTGCGTGACGGCCAGGTCGATCGTCACGTCCTTGCCGCGCCAGGCCTCCGTGGGGTGCGCCTCGGGCACCTTGGCGGCGATGGTGACGGCGTCGCCGACGGTCTTGCCGGCCAGCTCCTTGCCCAGGTCCACCAGCGGGATGCCCTCGATCTGCCCCGGCGCGACGCGCAGGGCCAGCGGACGCGACATCTCCTCGATCCCCTCCCCGCGCAGCTTCATCTGCACGTTCACCACGTCCCGGTCGGCGGCGGGCGAACCGGTCGTCTCCAGCCGGGCCTCGCGCTGGCGCATCCGCTCGACGGCCTCGCCGACCCGCTCGTCGGTGACCTCCAGCACCGGCCGCATCACGGCGATGCCCTTCAGCTCGGGCAGCGTGAAGTCGGGCGCCACCTCGACCTCGAAGCTGTACGACAGGTCGCCCTGATCGGGCAGCTCGATCTTTTCGGGGTCCAGGTCCGGCTGGCCGATCACGCGAAGGTCGGTGTTTTTCTTGAGCACCGAGCCCAGCGAGGCCCCGATGACGGCGTTGCGCACGTCGCGGGCGACGTCCTTGCCGAAGCGTTTCTCCAGCAGGCGCATGGGCGCCCGCCCGATGCGGAAGCCCGGCACCAGGGCGGTGTTCTTCAGCTCCCCGTACATCTCCTTGCGCTTGTCGTCGATGGCCTTGGCCGGCACCGTCACCGTCACCTTCTTGCGGAGAGTGCCGGCGTCCTCGATGACGACGGGGTAGTCCACCTCCGCTTCGGCGACTTGTTCTTCCGGTTCGGGCCACAGGCCGTCGTCTTCCCTGGCCTCGGGCGCTTCGGCCGGCGCGGGTTGCTCTTCGGCCGGCGGGGACGATTCGGCGGCCGGCGCGGGCTGCTCCGCGGGCGGCGGCGCGGGCGCCTGCCCCTGCGGGGCTTCGGCGGTCTGGGGGCTGTCCTCGACGGGCTGCTGCGCTGTGTCTTCGGGCATGAGGCTACCTTCTCTGGCGGTCATGCGTTGTGACCAGGCGCGCCGCGCGGCGCGTCCCCGACAACGCGATGCCTTCCCCCGCCGGGCGCGGCGGCAGGCGGCGCCCGCGGAAGAACGCGGCATTATTGCCCGCCCCCACGCCCCAGGTCAAGCGCCCGCGGACGCCAACTCTTGAATTCGCTGGGCAAGCTCCTCGGCGTTTCCGGCCGGTGCCAGGCACGACCGCCCGCGGCAGACGAAGGCGGCCGGGCCGCGCTCGCCCGCGTGCCCCAGGCGCTCCAGCGTCGGGCGGTGGGCCTCCAGGTCCGGGTCGAGCACGAAGGCCATCGCGCCGGGCACGTACGCCCGGCGGGCCTCGCGCGCCAGCTCCCGCGTGGCCGGCTCGCCGCCCGCCCCGACCACCACGATCGCCCGCGGGCCGTTCAGCGCCCGCTCGACGGCCACCGCGTAGCCGCCGAGGAACAGCGCCGCGTCGCGCGAGACGGACCCGGCCGCGGTCGCCAGCGCCCGCCTGCCCGCCTCCGCCCAGTCAGGTTCGTTGGCGGCGAAGCTCAGGTCGAGCAGCGCCGCGGCAGCGACCGCCGCGGCGTTGGGCTCCGGCCCGTCGGCCCAGTCGCGGCGCGCGGCGGGCGCGTCCGGCCCCGCCGCCTCGGCCGCGGGCGCGCTCCGCAGCGCCCCGTCGGCGTCGGTGAGGTGCTCGCGGATGAAGCCGGCCGTCTGCTCCGCGGCGGCGAGGTACTTCTCCGCGCCGGCGGCCGCGTGGGCAGCCAGCAGCGCGCGGAGCATCCACGCCTGGTCGGCCAGCAGGCCCACGCCGGCCGGCGTGCCGTCGCCGCGGCGGTAGTGGGCGAACGCGCCGCCGGCCTGCCGCAGCGTGCCCAGCACGAACTCGAGGTTGCGCAGCGCGCTGTCGCGCAGCGCATCGTCGCCCGTGCGCCGCCAGGCGATCAGAAACGCGCCGATCAGCATCCCGTTGCGGTCGGCGAAGACGGTCTGGTCCACCGCGGGCGCCGCACGCCGCCGCCGCGCCTCCAGCAGCCGGCGGCTGCCGGCGGCCACGGCCCGCTCAAGGTCGGCCTGCGGCATGTCCAGCAGGGCGGCCACCTGCTGCGGCGGCCGCGGCACGTGCAGGACGTTGCGCCCGCGCCGCCCGGGCACGTCGCCCACCGCGTCGAGGGCGTAGTACTCGATGACCGGCTTGGCCAGGTCGCCCAGCACGGCCCGGGCCTCGTCGATGGTCCAGGTGAAGTAGTCGCCGTCGTCGTCGCCGCCGACGTCGGCGTCCTGGCTGGAGGCGAACCCCTCGCCGCGGGCGCCGCGGAGGACGTCGTCGGCCCAGGCGGCGGTCCGCCGCGCCACGCGGGTGAAGTCCTCGCGCCCGGTCAGCGCGCCGGCGTCGGCGTAGAGAGCCAGCAGCGCGGCGTTGTCGCCGGCCATCTTCTCGAAGTGCGGCACGTGCCAGCGCTCGTCGGTGCTGTAGCGGTGGAAGCCGCCGCCGAGCTGGTCGCACACGCCGCCGCGAGCCATCTGCTCCAGCGTGTGGACGGCCATCCGCCGCGCCCGCTCGTCGCCGCGCCACGCCCGCACGGCCAGCAGCTCCAGCGCCGCGACGTGGTAGAACTTCGGCGCCTCGGCAAAGCCCCCGTGCCGCTCGTCGTACGCCGCCGCGATCCCCGCGGCCACTTCATCGACCAGCTCCGGCCACAGGTCGCCGCTCCGCCAGACCGTGCGCTCCTGCCGCGACAGCTCCTCCTCCAGCCGCCGGCCCACGCCGGCCAGCTCGTCTGCCCGCGCCCGCCAGACCGCCTCCACCTGCGCCAGCACGTCCAGAAGCCCCACGGCCGCACCGTACCGCCCGTCCGCCCGCGGCGGCAGGAACGTGGCCTTGTAGAGCACCTGCCCGTCGGGCGTCATGACGACGGTGAGCGGCCAGCCGCTGCCGCCCGACCGGATCGCCGGCGAGGAGCGCTGAAGATGGGCGTCGACTTCCGGCAGGCGGTCGCGGTCCACCCGCACCGCGACGAATCGCTCGTTGACGTACCGCGCGACGGCCGGGTCGTCGTACGTCACGCGGTCCATCACGTGGCACCAGTGGCACCACGTCGCGCCGCTGTCGACCAGCAGCAGCTTGCCGGCGGCGCGTGCGGCCTCGAAGGCCTCCGGCCCCCAGGGCCGCCAGGCGACGCCCGCCGGCTGCTCATGTTGCTGGTCCTGCCGCCCGCTCATGCCGCGCTCCTGACGGGGCATTGTAGCGCGGGGGGCCGTCGGCTATCTTCCCCGCTTCCCGCATGGCGAAAGGAAAACACATGCCCGCGAACAGCAGCGCCGACGGCAAGTTCCGCGCGGCCGTCATCGGACTTGGCATGGGCAAGTTTCATGCCCAGGAGTATCAGAAGCACGCCCGGTCGGAGCTGGTCGCGCTGTGCGACGCCAACGCCGAGCGGCTGGGCCAGCGGGCCAAAGAGCTCGGCGTGCCGGCGGAGCGGTGCTTCACCGACCACCGCAAGCTGCTGGGCGCGGCGAAGGGGCTGGGCCTCTCGGGCGTCAGCGTGGCGCTGCCCAACGCCCTGCACGCGCCGGTGACCATCGACGCGCTGCGGGCGGGGCTGCACGTGCTGTGCGAGAAGCCCATGGCCATGAACGCCGGCGAGGCGCGGCGGATGATCGCCGCGGCCGCCAAGGCGCGGCGCAGGCTGATGGTGTGCTTCTCGTATCGCTTCCGCCCCGACTCGATCGCGCTGAAGCGGACCGTCGACAGCGGCGCGATCGGCGAGTTGTACTTCGGGCGGACCACCTGGCTGCGCCGGCGCGGGCTGCCCGGCTTCGGCGGGTGGTTCGGGCAGAAGGCCTTGTCGGGCGGCGGGCCGATCATCGACCTGGGCGTCCACCGGCTCGACCTGGCCATGTGGCTGATGGGCAGCCCCCGCCCCGTCACCGTCAGCGCCAGCGTGTTCGACCCCATCGCCCGCCGCCTGGCGAAGGAGAAGAAAGTCAGGTTCGACGTGGAGGACCTCGGCTGCGCGCTGGTGCGGTTCGACAACGGCGCGACGCTCGTGCTGGAGGCGAGCTGGGCCGGCTTCCAGCAGAAGCGCGAGGAGATGACCACCCGCCTGCTCGGCACGCGCGGCGGCATCGTCCAGCAGAACGTCGGCGAGGGCTACGACTTCGAGGCACACGTCTACACCGAACGCGACGGGTCGCTGTGGGAATGCAAGCTCCAGCAGACGCTCCTGCCGGTCCCCTCGCCCATGTCGGAATTCGCCGACGCCGTCCTCGACGGGCGCGAAACCTCGGCGCCGGGCGAGCACGGGCTGGCCGTCCAGCTCGTCCTCGACGCGATCTACAAGTCCGCCGCCGTCGGGCGCGAAGTGGCCATCCGCCGGGCGCCGTGACGGCGGCGCCGCCCGCGGCGCGGGCCTCCGACCAGGCCGGCCGCCCGTTGCTATCCCGGCGCGTCGGGGGATAATCTCTCGGGCACAGCAGTCGCGGGCAGACGGCAATGACGACAGGAGCACAACAGAACCAGCGCAACCTTTTCGAGGCCAGGGCGCTCGAGATTAACCGCTGGGCGGATGCTTTTTCGCGGGCAGTGCGCGAGCGGGCGGCAACGGCGCAGAAGGAGGAGGAGATTCGCGTCGCCGTCGAGCGGCAGATTGCGCAGGTCGCCGCCGACCTCAACGTCCAGCTCGTGGGGCAGCATGAGTTCACGCTGCTGCACGGACAGGTGGACTCCGTCTACGGCAGCGTGTTCATCGAGTACAAGAATCCCTCCGACGCCTCGGCGCAGCTCGGCCCCGAACTGTCCTCGCCCGGCACGCGGAAGGTGGTCGAGCGGCTCCAGCGGCGGTTTGCGGACGTTCGCCGCCTCTCGGAGGGCCGCAACCCGGACCTCCTGGGCATAGGTTGCGATGGCCGGTTCTTCGTCTTCGCCCGGTTTGTCAGCGGGCGCGTCGAGGTCGAGCAGCCTGTGGAGGTATCGCCCTGGAGTTCGCGGCGATTCCTGTGGGCCCTTTTCAACCTGGGCGAGCACGGGTTCGCCCTGACGCCCGAATCGCTGGCCCGGGACTTCGGGGCCACCAGCGGCGCCGCGCTGGCCTTCGAAGGTGTGGGTGCGCTGGTCGAAGCCCTCCGCGCCGGTCTTCAGGACGCGAAGGTCCGTACGCTGTTCCAGCAGTGGTCCGTCCTGTTCGGGGAGGTCTGCGGATACGACGTGAGCGATGGCAGCCCGAAGCTCGCCAGGCTCCGCGACCACTATGGGCTTCCCGACGCTGCGCCCCCGGATCTGCTGTTCTGCCTGCAAACATACTACGCCCTCCTGATGAAGCTGCTCGCCTCTCACGTGGTGAACTCCTTCTGGAAGGTCTCGGGCTCTCCGCTGGCGAACATCCGCGACGCGCGCTCGTCGGGCGACCTCCACAACATGCTGACAGAGCTGGAGCAGGGGGGGATCTTCCGCCACCTGTCCGTGACCAACTTCCTCGAAGGCGACCTGTTCTCCTGGTATCTGGCGAGCTGGACGGACAAGTTGGAGAAGACCGTCCGCGACATGGCTGGCCGGCTGTTGTCCTACAACCCCGTCACCTTGCGGGACAACCCGCGGGCGGCCAGGGACCTGCTCAAGAAGCTCTATCACGAATTGTTCCCCCGGCAGTTGCGCCACGACCTCGGCGAGTACTACACGCCCGATTGGCTGGCGGAGATGGTCCTGGACGCCGCCGGGTATGACGGCGACCCGCGCAGGCGGCTGCTGGACCCGGCCTGCGGATCGGGGACTTTTCTTGTCCTGGCGCTGTCGCGCGTGCGGCGGTGGCTGGAGGCCAACTTCGAGACCGCCCCTCCCGCCGCGGACGTGGCCAAACTGGCCCTGGAGAACGTGATCGGTTTCGACCTGAATCCCCTGGCGGTGCTGGCGGCCCGCACCAACTACCTGATCCACGTGCTCGACCTGTTCGAGTACTACGGGCAGATCCACATCCCCGTCTACCTCTGCGACTCCGTGCTGACCCCCGCCGAATATGGTGAGACGGAGCACGCGCGCTTGACGGACAGGCCCGTGGCGGTTCCGACCAGCGCCGCGTTGTTCCTGGTCCCGCGCGAGGTTACGCGAGACGAGCGCCACCTGAACGAGTACTGCGACCTGTTGGCGCGCCACGCCGCCGCGATGTCCGGATCGTCGGGCGCCGATTTCGTTCGCGCTTGTCGGAACAGACTGCTTCCCGTGTCCGCGGAGGTCGAGCACGAGCACACAACGCTCTTTGAGGCCGTCCGCGCGCTGGACCGCGAGGGGCGCAACGGCCTCTGGGCACGGTTCATCAAGAACGCCTTCGCCCCGGTCTGGCTGACCGGTCGGCCCGTCGAGATGGTCGTCGGCAATCCGCCGTGGGTCAACTGGGAGAGCCTTCCCGGCAGGATGGACGCGGAGGGGCAGGAGACGTACCGCCAACGGATCGCGAAGGTCTTCGAGCGATACGGGCTGTTCAGTCTGGGGGGCCCGGAAGCCCGCTTGGGCGGCGGCAAGAAGGACCTCTCGATGCTCTTCGCCTACGCCTGCGCGGATCATTACCTGCGCAGCGGGGGCACGCTGGCCTTCGTGATCACGCAGACGCTCTTCAAGACCAAGGGCGCCGGCGATGGGTTCCGGCGATTCCAGTTCGCCGATCGCAGGGGCAGACGCGGGCGCCCGCGGAGGGTCTTCCTCGCCGTCCGCGAGGTCCACGACCTTTCGGCCCTGAACCCCTTCGAAGGCGCCACCAACCGCACGGCGATATTCGTTTGCCGGAAAGCCGCAAAGGCGAGCCGATACCCCGTGCCCTACATGGTCTGGTCCAGGAAGCCCGGCCACACGGTCCGCCCCGACATGGAGCCGGCCGAGGCCAGGACGGCCCTGGCCAGGAAGGACCAGGCAGCGAAGCCCGTCTCAAAAGAGCAGACCACCAGCCCGTGGCTCACGGCCTCGCCGGGCGTCCTCGACGCGCTTGGCCGGATGGTCGGCCAGGCGGACTACAAGGCCGTGGCCGGGTCGTGCACGTGGTTGAATTCAGTGTTCTGGGTGCGCCGCATTCAGGACGTGCCGTCAGGCGTGCTCATCGAGAACCTGCACAACGTGGGGAAGATCAAGGTCCCCGCCGTGCGGGTCGCGATCGAACCGGACCTGCTGTATCCGCTGCTCCGCGGGCGCGACGTCCGCCGGTGGCGGGCCGTGCCGTCCGCCCGGATCCTCCTCACGCAGGATCCCAAAACGCGCCAAGGCATCCCTGAACAGACCATGCGCCGGCGCTGGTTCGGCACCTGGACCTACCTCAAGGAATTCGAGGAACTGCTTCGCGGGCGCTCCGGCTACCGCAAGTACTTCAGCCCGACCGACCCGTTCTACTCAATCTACAACGTGGGACCATACACCATGGCGAAGTGGAAGGTGTTCTGGCCCGAAGTCGGCAATGCAATCCGCGCCGGCGTCTGCGGACCAGATGCCGCCGAGGCAGGCAAGCCGGCGATTCCGGACCACACGATCATCATGGTGGCTTGCGACAGGAAAGCCGAAGCTTACTACCTTTGTGCCGCCCTCAACTCGACTCCGGCCCATGCTTTGGTCCGCGGGTACATCGTTTTGCACCCCTCGCCGCACGTCCTGGAGCATGTGAGGGTCCCCCGTTACCGTCGCGACCGCGCGCTCCACAACAAGCTGGCCGAACTCGGCAGAAGCGCCCACGAGGCGGCTGCGGCCCGACGGGGCGACGAGCTGGCAGAAATCGAGGCCACAATCGACAAGGCCGCCGCGAAGCTGTGGCGCATCTCCCCCACGGAGATGGAGGCCATTCAGGCTGAGCTCCGCGGTCCGGGCGACGAGAGCCTTTCCCACGGAGACGGCGACGACGATTGAATTGCCTCGCCCGGCAGCCTTGTTGTCGGATTGGCCTGCCCGAACTGCTCGACATGCCTGGCCCAAGGAACGGAACATGAAGCCCATCACGTTCGACGGCGTTTCCTACCGCGTCGGCGGCAAGCCGGCGTACCTGCACAGCGGCGAGTTCCACTACTTCCGCGTGCCGCGCGCCGACTGGCGCAGGCGCATGCGGCTGCTCAGGCGGGCCGGCGGCAACTGCCTGGCCACGTACATCCCCTGGCTGCTCCACGAGCCCCGGGAGGGCCAGTTCGTCTTCGGCGGGCAAGACTGGCTTGAGCTGGAGGCGTTTCTCGATGCCGCCGCGGCCGAGGGGCTCTACGTCCTGGCCCGGCCCGGGCCGTACCAGTACTCCGAGCTGGTCTGCGACGGCCTGCCGCGCTGGCTGTCGGCCGACTACCCCGCCCTGCGGGCGAAGGACATCGCCGGCAAGGATTTCCGCCGCAACTCGATCTCGTACCTGCACCCGCTGTTCCTGGCCAAGGCCCGGCGGTGGTTCGACGCGGTCTGCCCGCTCATCGCGCGCCACACCGTCGAGCGCGGCGGGCCGGTCGCGCTGGTCCAGGTGGACAACGAGATGGCCGGCATCCACACGTGGTTCGGCAGCATGGACTACAACGCCGAGACGATGGGCTTCGGCCGGGCCGACGGCCGCTGGCCGCGCTGGCTGGCCGGCAGGTACGCCAGCCTGGCGGCGCTGAACGAGCAGTACGGCACGAGCTTCGATTCGTGGGAGTCGGTGCGGCCGGTGCCGCCCTCGCCGACCGCTTCGCTGGCCGACCTGCGCCGCGCGAAGGACTACTGGGATTTCTACCTCGACACGGTGGGCGAGTACGCCGCCACGCTGGCCGGGTGGGTCCGCGGCCACGGCATCGGCACCCCCATCGTCCACAATTCCGCCAGCCCCACGATGAACGCCTGGTTCCTCGAGACCATCCGGCGCGTGCGGCAGGCGGCGGGCAGCTTCCTGCTGGGCTCGGACCACTACTACAGCCTCGACCAGAACTGGACGCAGAACAACCCCACGCCGCAGTACGCCGCGGGCGTGTTCCTGTCATTCGAGATGCTGCGGCTGTGGGGCTTCCCGCCGACGGTCTTTGAGCTGCCCGGCGGCAGCCTGTCGGACTGGCCGCCCGTCACGCCGCACGACGCCCGCGCCTGCTACATGAGCAACGTGGCGCTGGGGATGAAGGGGCACAACTACTACATCTTCACCGGCGGGCCGAACGCACCCGGCACCGGCGTCACCGGCGAGCTGTACGACTACGGGGCGGGCGTGGGGGCGCTGGGACAGGTCCGCCCGCTGTACCGGGTGCAGCGCGCCCTGGGGCGCTTCCTGGCGCAGCGCCAGTGGCTCGTCGAGGCGGAAGGCGAGCCGGACTTCCGCATCGCCGCGTGCCTGGCCCAGTCGCGCTGCCACAACTACTGGAAGGACCGCGGGTCGTTCGCCGTCTCCGGGCCGGAGGCGTGGGAGTTCCTCCGCAAGGGCCTGCTGACAACGGCGTTCTGCGCGTCGCTGTCGCCGGCCCTCTGCGACGCCGAGTCGAGCGGCTGGACGGACGACACGGCCACGCCCGTGGTTGTGGTCGCCTCGGCGGCCATGTCGGCGGCGGCGCAGGAGAACGTCGTGCGGTTCCTGCGGGCCGGCGGGCGGGCGATCATCGCCCCGACGGTGCCGCAGTTCGACGAGGACTTCCGCCCCTGCACGCTCCTGCGCGACTTCCTCGGCACCGACGCCCCGCGGGCCATCCGCGAGGAGCTGACCCGCCCCACCGTCGCCGGCGTGGTGAACGTCTGGAACAACTGGAGGTGCCTGCTGGCTTGCCCCCCGCCGGCCGGGGCCGAGCTGCTCGGCACCGAGGAGCTGTCGGGCTCGCCGATCGCGTGGGAAGTCCCGGCCGGGGCGGGACGGGCGGTCTTCCTGGGCTTCCGCTGGTACCACGCCCGGCGCGAGCACGAGGCGATGCTGACGGGGCTGCTCAAGCGGCTGGGCCTCAAGCAGCGGATCGTCTGCTCCAGCCCCAACGTCTGGTGCACGCTTCGCACGGCCGGGCGGCGCAGCGTGCTGTTCGTGATGAACCTGAACAGTTCGCCGATGGCGGCGGCCGTCGCCTGCCGCCCCCGCTGGTCCAGGCGGATGATCGACACGGGCCTGCACAAGCTGCCCGCCATGACCGTCAAGGCCGTGGATCTGGCCTAGTGGCCCCCGCCGCAGGCCGGGCCGGGGTGGGTAAAATTACCCACCCGGTTCATCGCGCCGCCTGGACACCGGCGCGGGCGGGAGGGCCTCGGCCCAGCCGTGCCTCGTTTCGATGCCCAGGCGGCGTCGAAACGGGCGCCGGAGCCACGAACGAGGTATCGGACGTACCGGGGTACGTCCAAACCGCCTGAAGGGCCTTTTGGGTCGATTTCGACGCCCAGGCGCAGGGGTAGCGGATTTTTCCGAGTTTGGTAATCTGCGCAAACTTTGGAAGATAGGCCGGGCGCGGCAACGTTCTGCCGCCCACTTCTGCCGCATCGCCCATGGCGCCCGGCAACGGGGCGATACTCGCACCTGACTGGCGCCTGGCCGCGGGTTGCCGGTCCCGGGCCGCCCCCGGCGCGGCCAGTGCACCCACCGGCTGAACCATGCCTGGACCCTCAGCCGGCGGCGGACGCGGCGGGCTTCTTCGCGGCCGACTTCTTGGCCAAGGCGGAGTACTGGTAGCCCACGCCGATGATGGCGGGCACGGCCAGAAGCAGCGCCAGAACGTGGTTGTTCTGCTTGAGCGACGGCTCCAGGCTGGCCGCCAGCGAGTCGTTCAGCATGAGCAGCGAGACAATCCCCGACACGGTCATCACGCTGCCCTGCAAGGCCGTGAAGACGGTGATGACCAGCTTGAAGACCACGAAGGCCATCAGTCCGAGCGTGACCAGCCCCAGCAGGGCGCCGGCCCAGGCATACTGGAGGACCTGCTGCTGGCCGGTGAGGTTGGCGGCGTAGTACCACAGCCCGTAGCCGAGGAAGCTGCCGGCCAGACCGCCCATGACGCTGACGGCGTACTTCATCAGCGGCAGGGCGAGCATCGCACACAGCAGCGCGCCGCTGGAGCCGGCCCACAGCCACATGTTCTGACCGTGCATCAGCGTGCCCAGCCGCGAGCCGAGCATGGCGCCCAGCACGGCGGCGTTGGCGACGACGAGCACCTTGAAGACCTTCCAGCCCTGCACGAGGTACACCAGTCCGCAGGCCAGCAGCAGCACGGCGATGATGACGCCGAACTTGTTGTCGGCCAGGTGGGCAAGTTGGTCGACGGCCTCGGCCTGGGTGGGCACCTTCCACTGCGCGAACCAGGCGGGCATGTTCGGGTCGGCGGCCTGTGTGGCGGCGCTGGCGAGGATCGGGCACATCGCTTGGCGCACCTCGTGCCGGGCGCCGGCGGCGCCCGCGCAGATTTCTACTTCGGCAAAACGGGCGAGATTTGATTGGGGTTTTTGCCTGATGCCGCGCTGCGGGCAGGGGGTTTGCCTCCGCGCCGGCGGAGGCATGGGGTACAATGCGGCCATGGACGACATACCGAACGTGCTGGCTTGCGACGTGGGCAACAGCGCCGTGCGATTCGCGCACGTCAAGGGCGAGACGGTCGGCCCGCCGCGGCGGTTCCGCGTGGGCGAGCTGGGCGGCTTGGGCGCCGCCCTGGGCGAGCTGTGGACGCAGATTCCAGCCCCCAAGCGCCTGGTCGCCGCCAGCGTCAATCCCGCCGCCCTGAAGGCCCTGGAGGCCGCCGCCGCCGAGGCCCTCGGACAGGAGGTCCTGCTCATCGGGCGCGACCTGCCCCTGCCCATCGAGACCCGCCTGCCCGACCCCGAGTCGATCGGCGTGGACCGGCTCTGTGCGGCCGTGGCCGCCTACGACCGCCTCGGCCAGGCGTGCGTGGTGGCGGATTTCGGCACGGCCATCACCATCGACTGCGTCGGCGCCGACGGCGTGTTCCTGGGCGGGGCGATCCTGCCGGGGCTGGGCATGTCGGCCGACAGCCTGCACGACCACACCGCGCAGCTTCCGCGCGTGGAGCCGGCCCGCCCGGGGTGGGTCTTCGGGCGCAGCACGCGCGAGGCGATCGTGGGCGGGATCATCGCCGCGGCCCGCGGGGCGCTGCGCGAGCTGGCGGAGGCCTACGCCACCGAGCTGGGCCGCTGGCCGCTGGTCATCCTCACCGGCGGCGACGCGGCGCTGGTCTGCGAGCACCCCGGCGACAGCGAGCTGGTGCAAGCCGTCGTGCCCGACCTGGTCCTGCGCGGCGTGGCGATGGCCTACTACGGCACGCTGGTGCGCTGATGGCCGACCCGCTTCAGCGGGTTGGTCCCTGTGGCCCCCGCGCGACCCGCATTCTGACATCGCCATGACCGACGCCGCCGCAACCGCCGTGCAACAGAGCCCGCCCGGGCGCGGAGGAATCGCCGTCATTCTGCTGAGCGGGCCGCAGACGGATCGCGTGCTGGCCGCGGCGTTCCGCCCGCGCCGCTCGCACCGCCGCGGCGGGCGGGACGTGCTTCAGCTCGGCCACGTCGTCGACGGGCGGGGGGAGATCGACGAGGCCGTCGTCGCGCGGAGGGGCGGGGCGGCGGAGATCAACATTCACGGCGGCCCGGCCGCGGCGCGGGCCACGCTGCGCCGGCTGGAGGAACTGGGCGCGAAGGTGCGGGCGGCTCCGGCCGCGGCGACGGACAGCTTCCCCACGGCCCACCCGGCGATGGACAACCCCGCCATCGGGCGCGAGATGCTGGAGGCCATGCCGCTGGCGCGCGGGCAGGCGGTGGCCGCGGCGCTGGCCTGCCAGTGGTGCGGCGGCATCAGCCGCCTCGCGCGCGACACCCTGGCGGCGATCGCTCCTGACCGCAACACCGCATCCCCAAACGTGACGGAGCCGCGGCGCAAGTCCCGCAGGGACGCCGCCGCGGATGTCTCCGACAACGGCGGCGCGCTCGATCTGTCCGCCGCCCTCCGCCGCGCCGCCGGGCGCCTCCCGATCATGCTGCGCCTCCTGCATCCGGCGGAGGTGGTGCTTGCCGGACCGCCAAACGCCGGCAAGAGCACGCTCGCCAACGCCCTGGTCGGCCGCGAGATCAGCCTCGTCCACGAGACGCCCGGCACGACGCGCGACTGGGTGCGCGAACCGGCGCTGCTGCGGGGGCTGCCGGTGTGGCTGACGGACACGGCCGGGCTGTGGCAGCCGCCCGACGGCGTCGACGCCGAGGCGGTGCGGCGGGCGCGCGAGCGGATCGGCCGGGCCGATGTGGTGGTGCTGCTGGGGCCGGGCCGGGCGAGCGACGAGCCGCCGTGGCTGCGACCGCGCGACGGGGGCAAGCGCAGGCTCCTCCGCGTCGCCAGCAAGTGCGACACCTGTGCCGCCTGGCCGGGGGCCGACGCGGCCGTCTCGGCCGTAACGGGCGACGGGCTGGACGACCTGGCCGGGGCGATTCTGCGTGCGCTGGGCGTGGGGGACTTCGATCCGGCGGCTGCGGCGGCGTTCACGCGGCGCCAGGCCGGGCTGCTGGCCGCCGCCGCGGAGGCGATGGAGCGGGCCGACGCCCCCCGCGCCGCCGACCATCTCCTGCGCCTGCTTCAGCAGGCCGCGCCGGCCGCGCGCCAGCCGACCGGGCGGGGGTAGACTGCCCGTTACTTCAGCTCCGCAATCGACTCGGCCACGGCGGCGATGGTGTCCTCGATGTCCTGTTCGCTGTGCGCCAGGCTCAGGAACATCGGGTGGCTGGGGTGGAGGTAGAAGCCGCGGCGCAGGCATCCCTGGAGCATGGCGATGCAGCGGTCCTTCTGGCCGTCGGCCATCTTGGGGCAGG
>Ga0172364_10002797_pt1 | contig 13903 bp, 13 predicted proteins | sample LakKivSesite10cm_FD_114545 | JGI IMG/M metagenome (GOLD analysis project Ga0172364, IMG submission 114545) | Sediment microbial communities from Lake Kivu, Rwanda - Sediment site 10cm | ecosystem: Environmental > Aquatic > Freshwater > Lake > Sediment | place: Rwanda: Western Province, Lake... | reverse complement strand
TCTTCTCCAGAGGATGAAGCGGGCCGTCGTCCGGAAGGCGACAAAGGCGTTGTCTTTGACCTCAAATCCCCCCCAGATGTTGGTTCGCCCGGAAGCGGGATGGATTATGGTCTGGTCTTTTATCCAAACGAATGTCCCCGGCAGATCCCGCGCTGGTGTCCGAGGGCCGCAGCCGGACGCAGCCAGTAGCAGTCCGGCTAGGGCGATCGCAGCCCAGGCCATATCTCCGCTCACGGGTTTATTCAAAACAGGCCGCTTTATCATCGGTTGCACGTCTCACGAAGCGGGAAGCCGGCAACACTGACCGCGGTCAGCCCAAAGATTCGAGATAAGCGTTGACCGAGAGGGCGGCGGTGACTCCGGACCCCGCGGCCGTGATCACCTGCTTGGGACAGGCTTCGGCCACATCTCCTGCAGCGTAGATCCCCGGCTGAGAAGTCGCCATCCGCGAATCCACCCTGATTTCGCCCCACTCGTTGAGGTCAACCACACCCTTGACGAACGCGGAGTGGGGGTCCATGCCGATGGAGACGAAAAGGCCGTCTAAGGGGAGCTCGAAAGCTTGCCCGCTTTTGACATTCCGGACGACCGCCCGCTCGAGACTACTTTCGCCCTTGACCGTTTCAACAACGCAGTTCCAGAGGACTTCAACTTTGGGGTTAGCAAGCACCCTTTCCTGGAGGATTTTTATCGCCCGGAACTGGTCGCGGCGGTGGATCACATAGAGCTTCCGGCAGAACTTTGTGAGAAAGACGGCCTCTGTCAGAGCATTGTCTCCGCCCCCGACGACCGCCACTACGGCGTCGCGGAAAAATGGACCGTCGCAGGTGGCGCAATAAGAGATGCCCTTCCCCGTCAGCCGGGACTCATCCGGGATTCCAAGCTTCCGGTAGGCGGCCCCGCTCGCGACAATCACCGCCCTCGTCCGGTACTCTTTGCTCTGGCCGCTGACCACCCAGTACGGCTCCTCACGTCGGATGGCCCGGGCCTCATCGGTCTCGAAGAAAGCTCCGAATCTCGCCGCCTGCTTGCGGAAATTTTCTATGAGGTCAAAAGGGGCGATGCCTTCGGGGAAACCGGGGTAATTCTCCACCCAGTCAGTGAGCAGGATCTGGCCGCCCGGCATCACCTTTTCCAGCACAACCGTCCGGAGGCGCCCCCGGCCCGTATAAAGGGCGGCGGCCAGACCGGCAGGCCCGGCCCCGACGATCACAACATCATAGGCGTCGCCTGAACTCATAAATGCCTGGAAATAACCTCGATAATTTTTTCCTTGGACTGCACGCCCACCATCGTCTCTTTGAGCTCGCCGCCCTTAAAGAGAAGAAGCGTAGGGATGCCCCGGATCCCGTACTTGCCGGGAGTCTTCATGTTCTCGTCCACATTCATTTTAGCCACCTTGAGCTTGTCCTTGTGACTCTCGGCAATCTGCTCGACTGCGGGCGCAATCATCCGGCAGGGAACGCACCAGGCGGCCCAAAAATCAACCAGCACCGGAAGAGATGACTTCAGCACTTCCTCGTCAAAAGTGTCATCCGTGATGTTCGGAAGGTCCATCTCCATTCAGCCTCCTCTCTTGATTTCCAGAGCTCTCTGATAAAGCTCCGCGTATCCGCGGGCCGTGTCCTGCCACGAGAACTCCTGGCGCATGCCTTCTTCCATGAGTTCGCGCCAGCGGTCCGGCCTTTGCCTGTAGCAGACAATCGCCTGGCGCACCGCCCGGACCATAGCCGCGGATGTAAAACCATGAAAGACAAATCCGTTGCCGGATCCGGCGCCAAGATCGTGGCCCCGGACCAGCTCTTTCAGGCCGCCCACGGACCGGACAACAGGGACTGTTCCATACCGGAAAGCGGCCAGCAGCTTGAGCCCGCTGGGCTCGGTGAGCGAAGGAATGAGCACGACATCGGCACCCGCGATGATCTTGTGAACGAGCCCCGGGCTTGAATCGAACCAGAAGGCGACCCGACCCTGGAAACGGCGGGCGGCGGCCCGAAACTCTGTTCTCAGCCGTTCCTCTCCCTGACCGGCGACGACAACCCCCGCACCGAGTTGGACGATCGCTTCCAAGGAGCCGGCCAGGATGTCGGCTCCCTTGTGCCGAAAAAGCGGGGAGACAAAAGCGAGGAGGGGACTTTCCGGAGGAAGATTGAGCCCCATGGCTGCGATCAACTCCTGCTTGCATTTGGCCTTGCCCTCGAGCCGCCCGGGGCCGTAGTTGGCCGTGATATGGGGATCCCTTTCCGGGTTCCAAGCGTCCCGGTCGATGCCATTGCGCACACTGGTGAAGGTCTTGCGCCTCTTTTTTAGTAAGCCGCTCAAACCGGAACCGTTTTTCCTGGAGAGAAGCTCCCGTTCGTAGGTTGAGCTCACTGTATTCACAAGGTCCGCATGGGCAGTGCCGGCCTGAAGGAAATTGACCTTGCCGTTCGACGACAGCGATTTCGAATTGAAAAAATCCCAGCCCAATTCAGCGAGCGCCAAGCTGTCGGCCGGGAACTCCCCTTGATAAACGGTGTTGTGGAGCGTCAGGAGTGAGGCGGCGGATTTGAGGCCGGGATCCTCGCGGTAATGCGAACGCAGGAATACGGGGATGAGGGCGGTCGGCCAGTTGTGGCAATGGATGACGTCCGGGGAATGGTTGTCGCGGCGCAAAAATTCGAGGGCCGCCCGGCTGAAGAAAACAAACCGCTCGTCGTTATCCAGATAGTTTCCGGTGGGAGGGCCGTAGATGTGCTCCCGCAGGAAATATTTCGGGCTGTCGATAAAAAAAAGTCTAAAGCCGCTTTGGTCCGCTTGGTAAACCGATGCTTTGATCCGCTCTCCGTTTAAGGGAACAGAGAGCTCTGGACGGACGACTCTCGTTTCCAGGGAGGCGATCTGAGGAGTGCCGTACTTCGGCATGATCAGGGACACATCAAGTCCCAGGAGAGCCAGATATCGGGGAAGCGACGAGCAGAATTCGGCCAGCTCACCGGCGCTGGCAAAAGGGGCCGCTTCCGGAGTGACCAGGGCAACGTGAATGTCGTTTCGCATCGGGACATTAAATATTAGTGGCCGAGCCCGGGATTGTCAAACCGACTGAGGCCCACCCCATGCCACTCCAGCACCGAACAGGAACTGGGCCCGAAATCTCCAAAACGCAATCAAACAATCGGGGACATCCTCCAAGGTACCACCCTTCAAGACCTCCTGATGGCGGCTCGATTGGCTCAACCAATAATGCTCTTTCCGGGAAATCCTCCGAGGTACCACCCTGTAACTGCAGCACCGAACAAATACAATGCCCGAAATCCCCAAAACACAATCACATAAAAAACCGGAGGGGTGGTACCTTGGAGGACGTCCCCCATTTTTTGCTTAGGGGAAGGTGGCCCAGGCCAACTTTTCTTTGAGAAGGTCGAAGTAGTTGCGCTTCGGGGAGGAAAGAAGCTCCAAGACAAATTCCGCCTTTTTGATCTCGATTGTATCGTTCTTCCCCAGAGTGAGACCCCTCTGGCCGTCCAGGGTGAGGTACACCTCCTCGCCCGCCGTCAGGAGCTGCACCCTAACCCTGGAGCCGGAAGAGACCACCATGGGCCGGAAGGACAGCGTATGGGGGCAGATCGGAGAGATCACCAGAGCGGGAGCATAGGGCTGCACGATGGGCCCGCCGGCAGACAGGGAATAGGCGGTTGACCCGGTCGGCGTCGAGACGATCAGCCCGTCGCCTTTCAAGGCAGCAATCTCCTTGTCATTGATAGAGATGCCGATTTGGATCATCCGGGCAACAGCCCCTTTGTTAATGACAACGTCATTCAGGCAAAAGAAGCTTTTCCCGCGGCACTCGGCTTCGAGGAGCATGCGGGGACTGACGACCCCCTCTTGGCCGGCGAGAAAAGAATCCAACGTGACAAAAAGTTCATCTTTCGGCACTTCGGTTAGGAAACCCAGCCGTCCCAGATTGACCCCCAGCACCGGGACACCCCTATGAGCGGCGATGTGGGCGATGCTCAGAAGAGTCCCGTCTCCCCCAAGGACAATCATTAAATCCACCCGCTCTGGAAGCTCCTCACGCGGAATTCCATCCATGAGGTGAAGCTTGCGGGCGGCAACATCTTCGAGAAGGCTGCTGATCTTTCTCTCTTCGAGCCCGCGCATCAAGTCCCTAAGGGTTTCTTCAATATTGGGCGCATGGGGCTTGATAACAATTCCCGCCGTTTTAATCGTTTTTTCCATAGACAACCTCCCTGACCAGCTCCCGGGTTTTTTCCGGTGACAAGCTCGGTCCCGTCAGTGTCCAGTGGACGAAAAACTCCCGGTTTCCCTTCTGCCCCCGAACCCGGCATCCGTGAAGCCCGCGCGTCCCAAAGCCCAGCTCGTGCGCCGTGCTCAAAAGTTTGTCCAGAACCTCAACATGCTGGACCGGGTTGCGGACGACGCCGCGCTTTCCCACCTGCCCCTTTCCCACTTCAAACTGAGGCTTAAGCAGGCCGAGCACGACGCCGTCAGCCATGAACTGCCGGATGGCCGGGAGCACTTTGAGGACGGAGATAAAAGACAGGTCCATGGTCACAAGTTGCGGATGCTCCGGAAAATCGGCCGCCCTGAGATAACGCGCGTTCTTCTCAATCGGAACCACCCGCGGGTTCTGCCGCAGCCGCCAGTCGAGCTGGCGTGTGGAGACATCGACGGCATAGACGAGCCGGGCGCCTCTTTGAAGAAGACAGTCTGTAAACCCGCCGGTCGACGCGCCCAAGTCCGCCGCAACCCGGCCAGAAACTCCGATCCCGAAAGCATCCAGGGCCTCGGAGAGCTTCAGCCCGCCGCGGCTCACAAATGGGATCCCCCGCTCAACGGAGAGAGTCGCTCCGGCGTCGAGAAGCTCGCCCGGCTTTTCCACCCTCCGTCCGTCTGCCCGGACGCATCCGGCCATGATGAGGGCGCGGGCCTTCTCGCGGCTTTCGGCCAGTCCGCGGCTCAGGACAACTCGGTCGGCTCGGTCCTTCTTAATCATACTAATCTTATAGGAATGGTAAAGGTTAACCCCTCAAAAACCGGCGGATCCGATCGCTCAGCCCGGCCGCATCCAGGCCGTAGACCTTGCGGATCTCGTCTGCCTTTCCCATCGGGTAAACCTCCGCGGGCAGGCCGATGGGGAGGAACCGGACGTCGAACCGGCGCTCCCGGTCGAGAAGCTCCCGGACCGCACTCCCGAACCCTCCGCTGACGACCCCCTCCTCAACGGTGATCACGGCATTCCCATTTTGAGCATAGCGGAGGATGGCCGTCTCATCCAGCGGCTTCGCGAACCGGGCGTTGATCACAGCCAGGGGGAGGCCTTCCTTCTCGAGCTCGGTTGCGGCCTCGAGTGCCGGCTGGACCATGCTCCCCAAAGCCAGGAGGAGATGCTTCCCTTCCTTGAGGAGCTCGCTCTGTCCCAACGGAATCTCCTGGGGCTCGTCCTCGAGCCTCACTCCCCGCCCCTTGCCCTTGGGGAAGCGGATGGCCGCAGGATGCCCAAAGGCAAGCGCCGACTTCAACATCCGCTGCAGCTCGTTCTCGTCCTTGGGCGCCATGACGATCATCCGAGGCATATGACGAAGATAAATGATGTCGTTGATCCCTTGGTGGGTGGGCCCGTCATCGGAGACGACGCCCGCCCGGTCCAGCGCGAAAACAACGGGCAGGTCCTGTAGCGAAACATCGTGGTAGAGCTGGTCATAGGCCCGCTGCAGGAAGGTTGAATAGACGGCCACAACGGGCTTGAGTCCTCTAAGGGCCAGCCCGGCCGCGAAGTTTACGGCGTGCTGTTCGGCGATGCCGACATCAAAAAACTGGCCGGGCAATTCCGCGGCGAACCGGCTCAGACCCGTGCCGTCCGGCATGGCGGCCGTTATGGCAATGATCCTCTTGTCCCGCCGAGCCAGCTTGAGTAAGGCCTGGCCAAACACCTGCGAGTACGTCGGCGTCGTTGAGTTGACCAACGGCTCGCCCGTAGCCCGGTTGAACGGCACCGCACCATGAAACTTTTCCGGATTCGTCCGGGCCGGGGCGTAGCCGCGCCCCTTCTGAGTGACGCAATGGATGAGCACCGGGCCGTCATAGGTCTTGGCCTCCTCGAAAACTTCAATCAGAGAGGGGAGACTATGGCCTTGAACCGGCCCCACATAACGGATGCCCAGCTCCTCGAAGACCAGGCCGGGGAAAAAGACCTTTTTGACCGCGTCCTCCATGGCCCGACCCGCTCGGATGATCGGAGGACCCAAGGCCGGGATTGACTTGAGGATGGACTTGGCATGGTCCTTGATCCTGAGGTAATGCTGGCCCGAGACGAGGTAAGAAAGGTATTTGGACATGGCGCCCACGTTGGGCGAAATGGACATTTCGTTGTAATTGAGGACAATGATGATGGGTTCGCGGAGGTGGCCAATCTGGTTGAGCGCTTCCCAGGCGACGCCGCCGGTCAGACCGCCGTCGCCGACAACGGCAATGACCCTATGACTGTCCCCCCTTTTGTCTCTGGCCACGGCAATCCCTAGAGCGGCCGAGAGCGCGGTCGAAGCGTGACCCGTGTTGTAGACATCATGCTCGCTCTCCTCGCGGTCGGGAAATCCCAGGATCCCTCCCTGCTGACGCAGAGTCCAGAACCGCTCCCGGCGTCCCGTCAGGATCTTATGGGTATAACATTGGTGGCCGACATCCCAGATAATCGTATCGCGGGGAGAATCAAAGACATAGTGAAGGGCCATGGTCAGTTCCACTGCACCCAGGTTGGAGGCCAGGTGGCCCCCGTTCTTGGAGACGACGTCCAGAATCAGGGCCCGGATCTCGGTCGCGAGCTGGGGCAGCTTTTCCCGCGGAATCTTCTTCAGATCCTGCGGACTGTTTATGGAATTTAGGAGCTTAGGCATGACCGACCCCCTGCTTCGGCAAGAGGAGAGAACGGGCGAGCCAGCGGAGCTCTTCTGCCCGTCGCGAGAATCGACTGAGAGAACTGACCGCCCTCCCAATCAGCGTTTCGAGACGCCGGGCCGCTTTCTCTTCGCCCGCGAAGGCGACATAATCCGGGCGGTCCATGATGCCGAGTTTCTTTTTCCCCTGCGAGTCCAGGATATCGTCCCGGATTTGGAAGGCCAGCCCGACATTCCGGCCATAATCCCGAATGGCCTGTCTTTCGGCGAGACGGGCCCGACCGAGGACGGCTCCCGCTTCAACGGCTGCAGAAATCAAGGAGCCGGTCTTTTTGTGGATGAGCTCGTCGAATTTCGGCCGGGTCATCTCCCCCGGCTTCAAGGTGATATCCAGGACCTGGCCGCCCACCAAACCATGAACGCCGGCGCTCCGGCTGATTGTCCGCATGGCCTCCTGCTTGGGCCCCATCATGCCGGCCGGCACAGGGGCACCGGCCATTACTTCAAAGGCCAGGGTGAGAAGGCCGTCGCCGGCAAGGATGGCGAGGCTCTCTCCGAAGGCCAGGTGGCAGGTCGGCTTTCCGCGCCGGATGGAATCGTTGTCCATCGACGGAAGGTCATCGTGAACGAGAGAATAATTGTGGATGAGCTCGACGGCGCAGGCAAAAGGTAAAAGGAGGCGGGCGGCGGCTCCAAAACAGGCGCCAGAAGAAAGCAACAAAAGCGCCCGGAAGCGCTTGCCTCCCGGGATGACGGCGTAGCGCATCGCGCGAAAGATGGGAGAATCGTTCCGAGAGAGGAGACGGTTGAGCTCCCTGTCGACCGAGCGCTTTTTTGCCGCCAGGCTGTCCGGAACTCGCATGGGCTTAAAAGGGCGTCTCCTCCTCGTCTTCTTCGTCCTCTTCCTCTCCCTCGGCCTCCTCCTCCGCGGAATAGCCGACTTCCCGGTCGAGGTCAAACGGCTCTTTGCGGATTTCTCCCATCTCGTCTTTGAGGAGAATCTCCACCTTCTTCTCGGCCTTCCCCAACTCTTCCCGAAGGGACCTGGCCAGCTTAACGCCTTTCTCAAAAAGAGCCAGGGATTCGTTGAGGGAGAGGCCTCCTTTTTCGAGCTTCTGGACAATGCTTTCGAGTTCGGCCAGGGCCTTTTCGAAACTCAGGCTGGTCATTTTTTCTCCTTTGTCAGGCGCTCCTCGAGCCGCGTCTTCGGGTCGATTTGCCTGACTCCGCAGGTGAACGCCCCCTTGTAGAACGAAACGGTGACCTCCTTTTCCGGGTCGACCTCTTCGACCTTGCGGATCAGCCGGAGGTCATCCTGCCAGCAGAGAGTGTATCCTTTTTTTAGGATATTGAGCGGGCTGAGGTTATGGAGCTCGAGCGAGAGCTTGTCCCAGTGGGCCTTCAGATTCTGGAGGAGACCCCGGACCGTCGAGCTCAGTTTTTCTTCAAAAAGCATGACCGAAGCCCGGCTCTCGGCGAGCTGCATTCTTTTTCTCCGGAAGACATCTCTCGCCCTTTGCTCGAGTTCATCCAGCCGCTGTTCGAGGGTGTAAAGCGCCACCCGAAAATTCTGGAAGCTGCGGTGCCCGCTGAGGTCCGAGACGCACTGTCTCTGGCTCTTAAGAAAATCGCGCATGCTCGCACCCAGCCGTCTGGCCAGCCCGTCGATCCGGTCGACGAGCGCCTGCTCCTCTTTGATCACGATCTCGGCCGCCACCGACGGAGTTGAAGCCCGGATATCGGCCACAAAATCGGCGATCGTGTAGTCGACCTCGTGGCCGACCGCCGATATGACGGGGATGGGCGAACGGAAAATAGCCCGAGCCACATTTTCTTCGTTGAATGCCCAGAGGTCTTCGATCGACCCGCCGCCGCGGCCAACGATCAGCACGTCGATGTCCGGCTGTCGCCCCAAGAAATCAATCCCCTCAACAATCTCGTCAGCGGCTCCCTCTCCCTGCACCTTGGCAGGGTAGATGAGAATGTGGAGGCGGGCAAACCGCCTCTCCAGAGTCCTCAGGATATCGATAATGGCCGCCCCGCGGGGCGAGGTGACGATCCCGACTTTCTTAGGGAAAAGCGGCAGCGGCTTCTTGTGCTTGGGGTCGAAGAGGCCCTCGGCCTTGAGCTTTTCCTTGAGCTCCTCGAAAGCCAGCTGGAGCGCCCCTTTGCCCTTGGGCTCGATGAGATCCGCCATGAGCTGGTATTGGCCTCGAGCTTCATAGACACTCAGCCTTCCCCGGCAGATCACTTTCAAGCCGTCCTTGAGGGCAAACTTCAAAAGCCTCGCGTTGCTCCTCCACATCACGGCCTGAAGCTGGCATTGCTCGTCTTTCAGGGTGAAATAGATGTGCCCGGACGGATAGCTTCGGAAATTGGAAATCTCCCCTTCGACCCAGACGAGGGGGAAGGCATTTTCGACCTCAAGTTTGACCAGTCGGGTGACCTCAGAGACCGTGTAGACACGGTCGGGCTTCACCAGGCTTTCGTTAATCACTCGACTCCTCGATGATCGTGTCCCGCCGGACAGAAAGGGCCCGGCCGGTCACAGGGTTCACCTGGACATAGACCGAAGAGAACACAAGTCCCTCTTTCTCCGGTTCAAAGCGCTGCGGCCGGGCTGTAAGAAAGCGGGCGATGGCCTGCTCCGGCCGGATGCCGATAACCGATCGGTATCCCCCGACCATACCGACATCTGTGATATACGCGGTTCCCTTGGGAAGTATGCATTCATCAGCGGTAGGAACATGGGTGTGCGTCCCGATAACCGCCGAGACCTTGCCGTCCAGGTGCCAGCCCAGAGCCTGCTTCTCCGAAGTGGCCTCGGCATGGAAATCCACGATGATGACGGGAGTGGCCGCACGCAGTCGGGATACTTCTTCCTCCCCCACCCGAAAGGGACAATCGAGCGGCTCCATGAATACCCTTCCTTGGAGGTTCAGGACGCCCGCTTTCCAGCCATCCCGATTTTCCAGGACGTAGGAGCCCCGGCCGGGATTCAGAGGGGGATAGTTGGCCGGCCGGAGAAGGCGCGGCTCCCGGTCAAGGTAGGGAATGGCCTCTTTCTTGTCCCAGATGTGGTTGCCCGAAGTGAGGACATCAACGAACTCCAGAAGCTCCTTTCCCACTTCCTCGGTGATCCCCACTCCGCCGGCCGCATTCTCGGCATTGGCCACAACGAAGTCGGGGGCATATTTCTCCCTCAGCCGGGGAAGGAACCGGCGCAGCGCCCGCCGACCCGGGCGGCCGATGATATCTCCGATAAACAGGAAACCCAACTTATCTGGCATATTCGACGGCCCTCATCTCGCGGATGACGGTGACCTTGATCTGACCCGGATAATCGAGCTCGTTCTTGATTTTCTGGGCGATATCCTTGGCGACAAGAGCGGCGCGCTCATCGGAGACCTTCTGGCTTTCGACGATGATCCGGATCTCCCGGCCTGCCTGGAGGGCGAAGGCCTTGGAGACGCCGTCAAACGCATGGGCGATCTCCTCGAGTTTCTCCAGCCTCTTGATGTAGGTTTCGAGAAGCTCCCGCCGCGCGCCCGGCCGCGCCGCCGACAGCGTATCGGCAGCCTGAACGAGCACGGCTTCGACCGAGGGGAAATCGACGTCTCGATGATGTGAGGCGATGGCCTGAGCGACCTTGTCGGACTCGCCGTACTTCTTGACCAGCTCAACACTCAGCTCGGTGTGTGTTCCCTCGACATCCTTGTCCACCGCCTTGCCGATGTCATGAAGCAGCCCCGCCCGGAGTGCCACCTGGGTGTCGAGGCCCAGCTCCTTGGCCATCAGGGCGCACAGTATGGCCACTTCTTTGGAGTGCTGGAGCACGTTCTGTCCGTAACTCGTGCGGTATTTCAGTTTGCCCAGCAGCCTCACCAGCTCGGGGTGGAGATTCTGAACCCGGAGCTCCAGGACGACGGATTCTCCTTCCTGCTTGATCTTGTTCTCGAGCTCAACCTTGATATTCTCCACGATCTCTTCGATCCGGGCCGGGTGGATTCGGCCGTCAATGACAAGCTTCTCGATGGCCAGCCGGGCAAGCTCCCGGCGGATGGGGTCGAAGCTGGAGAGGATGACCGCCTCCGGGGTGTCGTCAACGATGATATCCACTCCTGTGGCCAGCTCCAGAGCGCGAATATTCCGGCCTTCCCGGCCGATGATCCGGCCTTTCATATCCTCGGAGGGAAGATCCACGACCGAGACAGTGGTTTCCACCACGTGTTCCGCCGCCGACCTCTGAATGGCCTGAGTGATGATTTCCCGGGCCAGGCTCTGACTTTTCTCCCGGGTTTCTTCTTCGATCCGACGGACGACCTGAACCGCTTCCATCCGGGCTTCATCCTCGATCTTCTTTATGAGCTGGCTTTTGGCTTCCTCCTGGGTGAGCCCGGAGATCCGCTCGAGCTCCTCCGTCTGCTTCTTGATCAGCCCGACAAGCTTCTCTTCCTGGAGATCGAGGTCCTTCTCCCGCTGGTAAACGCGGCGTTCCCGCCCGGAGAACTCCCGCTCTCTTCTCTCCATAGCTTGGAACCTGCGCTCGAGATTCTCCTCTTTGTTGACCAGCCGCCGCTCCAGCTCGTTGATCTTTTTCTGCCGCTCCCGGGTTTGCCGGTCAAGCCCATCTTCGAAATGGCGAGACCTCTCTCGGGCCTCAGCCGCGGCTTTCTGGGTGATCTGGTTGGCGTCTGCTTTGGCTTTCTCCAGGATGGCCTGGGCTTCCTCGCGGGCTTTGAACAGGTCGCGGGTCGCCTTCCTCTTGCGGAGAAAATAATAGACGACGGCCACCGCCCACAAGACCAGGGCGACAGCGCCGATGATGATGGCGAGTGTCACGTTCCACCTCCTTCGAGGAGGGGCAGACGGGGATCGTCGGGAAAAGCCTAGGCGACTACATGGAAAAGGCGAAGGCCTGAAGCCGATGTCGTGGCCAGCCTCTTGCGACCGGCTGTTTTATGGAGTATTCTCCAGATCATCGTATTCCTCATCGTCTTTCGTAAGGCGAGCCTCCAGGCTCCCGATTTCACTCTCCATCTGCCCGATGACTTCATCCAGTTGATCCAGCTTCTTCTGACTGAGAAAAAATTCGTCGGCAATGTTCATGGCCGCGAGCACGGCGATCTTCAGCATATCCGCCGACTTTGATTTGACTGCGACTTCGTGCATCTTTTGATCAACGTAAGAAGTCAGATGATTGATATATTTCTCATCCTCTTCTCCTCTGACTCGAATCCGGTACTTCTGACCGTAAATCTCGACTTCGATAATGCGGTCAATCATAATCCGAGCTTATCGATCTGGCCGATGATGGCCTCGATCTTGGCTTTGACGGCTTCCCTTTCACTCTCGAAACGCTTCAAGTCATCCTCGTACTTGAGCGCCTTTTTGGACTGCTCTTCGTATTCCCGGACGCCGGCCTTGAGCTCTTTGACCTGCTGCTTGAGCTTTTCGTTCTCTGCGCTCAGTCTGTTAACGTAGTCAATAACCTGAGAAATCTTGCCCTCAAGTATCTTAATTCTTTCGAGTTCGGTTGTCAATTTTTCCTCCCTCCCTGAGCTGGGCCCCAAAGGCCCGATTGAGTTGTAGAAGAATCTGCTGTTCCGCCCGGTCCACCTCCTCGGCTAAAAGTGTCCTCTGGGGGTGACGATAGATGAAGCGGAAGGCCACGGATATTTTGTCCTCGGGGATCGACTCTCCGGAATAAAGGTCGATGAGCCGGGCCTCCTCAAGTATCGGAAGCGAGACCTTGGCGATGGCCCGGCAGACGTCCTCATAGGCCACGTTTCGAGGCACCAAAAGGGCAACGTCCCGGATAACGGCCGGGTACTTGGCCACGGCTTCATAAACGAACGGCTTGGGCTGCTTCCCGAAGAGGAGATCGAGGTTGATCTCGGCTGCAAAAACGGGCATCTTCAAGTCTGAGGCCTCCCTGAGCCGGCCGGCCACAAGGCCGAGATAACCGACCCCCTCCTCCTTGTAGGCCAGGCCGAGGCAGGCCCCGGGTTCAAAGCAGGGATGCTCTGCCTTTTCGAAGGAAAACGGGTCGTAGCGCAACTGCTGGAGAAGAGCTTCACAGGCCCCCTTGAGGTGAAAGAAATCCGCCTGACGGCTTTTCTGCCTCCAGTGCGGCTCCTCACGCATCCCCAAGCTCATGAGTCCAAGGGCGAGACGCTCATGACAGCCGCGCTCATCCCGAAAATAGACATTGCCGATCTCAAATATCAGGATGGACTCCAACCCGCGGTTCTTGTTCCAGGCCGCCGTCTCCAAAAGGCCGCCGAGCAGGCTTGTCCTCAGCAGCGCCGTTCGGGCGGACATGGGGTTCTGAATTTCCACGGCTTTGAGCCCGGTGGCCAGCAGCTGCTCCCTCTCCAGATCGGTGAAGCTGAAGTTGATGACCTCGTTGAATCCGTAATGGAACAGGAGCGGACGGATCCGGGCCAGCTTTTGCCGGGTTTTGTCGGGGACGGGTTCAATCACTCGGAGGGGAGGAACAACCGAGGGGATCTTCTCGTATCCATAAAAACGAGCCACCTCTTCAATAAGGTCGGCCTCGCGGTCAAGGTCCACCCGCCAGGTCGGGATCTTGATCCGCCAAACGCCCGGCTGAAGCGGCTCGACGCCGAGTTCCAGGTCGGTAAGGATTTTCTGGACAAAAGCCTCTTCGACCTCGATCCCAAGGAGCTCGGCGATCCGTCGGTGACGCAGGATGACCTCCTTCTTTTTGGGCGGAAGGGGGAAAACATCCACAGGTTCCCGACTGGATAAGCCGCCAAACTGGTTGAGAAGAGACGCCGCCATCACCGCCGCCTGGGGAGCAAAGGAAATGTCGGCGCCGCGCTCGAAGCGGTAGGAAGCGTCTGTCTGGAGGCCGACCGCCTTTCGGGTCAGCCGAATCGAAACCGGGTTGAAACAGGCACTCTCGATGAAGACATCCCTGGTCTCCTCGGTCACAGCCGAGGCCTGCCCGCCGATCACTCCAGCGAGGGCGATCGGTTTCGCTT
>Ga0172364_10002796_pt1 | contig 13915 bp, 11 predicted proteins | sample LakKivSesite10cm_FD_114545 | JGI IMG/M metagenome (GOLD analysis project Ga0172364, IMG submission 114545) | Sediment microbial communities from Lake Kivu, Rwanda - Sediment site 10cm | ecosystem: Environmental > Aquatic > Freshwater > Lake > Sediment | place: Rwanda: Western Province, Lake... | reverse complement strand
GAGGAGAACCTCTTCACCCGCTTCCTCCACAACCAGACGGCCTTCAGCATCCAGCGCATCCTGCAGTTCAAGGGCATCCCCTCGATCGTCCTGCCGATCCGGGTCATCAAGACCGTTAAATAAAGAGGGTGCCTGACCTACCTTTCACCCAAAACGGGTAGAAGGTAGGTCAGGCACCCTCTTGATCAGGGACATGTACCGCCTCGGTACGTGTCCCTGATCGCCCGACAGGGGACACGTACAAAGAGCAGATGTCCCCTCGCGCCGGACGTCCCGTTTCAAGAGGGGGGTCACAACCCCTAGGCGTGGCCCTTGGGCTCGTCCAGGCCGAGCAGGCCCTGGAGGATGAGCCGGGCGACCTTCTTGGCGTCCTTGCCGCTCTCGTTGGTCGCGCCGACGCACGACGGGCAGCCGTCGCGGCACGGGCAGGCCTCGAGGGTCTTGAGGGCGTGCTCGAGCAGGCGCCCCTCGAGGGAGAAGAGCGACGGGCTGAGGCCGATCCCGCCGGGGTAGTTGTCGTAGATGAAGATGTTCGGCTCGAAGTCCGGGTCCATGGCCTGGGGGATCTCGTCCTGCCCCTGGGTCGCCGGGCCCGGCCGGGCCGGAGCGAGCCGCGGCGGCAGCGACTCGCCGGTCGTGTTGTCGCCGATCGACACGCCCACGTCGTGGAGGTCGCACATCATGAAGATCGGCGAGATGTGGTGGAGGAGGTAGGCCAGGCCGAAGAGCCCGTTGATCCGCTGCTCCGCCGGGAACGGGACGGACTGCATCACGACCGACGGAACGGTCAGCCAGTAGGCCGTCGTGTGCATCTCGTTCTGGGGCAGCTGCAGGTCGCCGGCGCCGACGTTCTCCTGGGTGTGGAACTTGATCTTCTTGAAGCCGACGACCTGGGTCGCGACGTGGACCTCGCCGTGCGAGATCCGCCCCGCCCCGGCCTCGATCCCCTTCTTGTCGAAGATGTCGAGGACGGTGATCTTGGTGTAGTCGATGGCGTCGGTGTAGTAGTCGATGTCCGTTCTCTTGACGTAGGCCTTGCGCTCCTCGAAGTCGAGCTTCTCGACGAAATACTGCTCGCCCTCGACGATGTAGACAGCCTTGGGGTGGAGGGCGGTCAGGGCGGCGGTGAAGTCGACCTCGGCGATGACCTTGGCCTCGCCGGTGGTGTCGACGACGACGAAGTTGTCCGAAGAGATGCTGCGCAGGCTGATGGCGTCGGCCGGGTAGGCCTCGGACGTGTAGAACCACTTGTCCTTGGAGTGGTGGAGGAGCTTGTCCTCCTCGAGGAAATTGAGGACCTCGGCGATCTCGGCCCGGCCGAACTTCTCGCCGTCCTCGAACGGCAGCTCGAAAGCGGCGCACTCGACGTGACTGACGAGGATCGACAGGTTGTCCGGGTTGATCAGGGCCATCTCGGGCGACTTGGAGAAGAAATACTCGGGGTTGTTGATGATGAACTGGTCGAGCGGCGAGCTCGTGGCCACGAGGACGGCGGCCGAGAGCCCGGTCTTGCGCCCGGCCCGGCCGGCCCGCTGCCACGTGCTGGCGATCGTCCCCGGATAGCCGGCCAGCACCGCGACGTCGAGCGTGCCGATGTCGATGCCGAGCTCGAGGGCGTTGGTGGAGACGACGCCGAGGATCTCGCCCGTCCGCAGGCCCTTCTCGATCTCGCGGCGCTTCAGCGGCAGGTAGCCGCCCCGGTAGCCGCGGATGAGCCCTTCCTTTTGGATCGTCGTCTCGATGTCCTCCTTGAGGTAGGTGAGGAGGACCTCGGTGATGAGGCGGCTGCCGGCGAAAACGATCGTCTGGAGCCCGTTCTTGAGGAAGATCGAGGCCACCCGGCGCGACTCGTTGACGTAGGAGCGGCGGATGCCCAGGGCCGCGTTGACCACCGGCGGCGTGTAGAAGACGATGTATTTCCCGCCCCGCGGCGCGCCGTTGTCGTCGACCAGGGCGACCGGCGCCTCGATCATCCGCTCGGCCATCTCGGCCGGGTTGGCGATCGTCGCCGTCGACAGGATGAACTGCGGGTTCGCGCCGTAGAACCGGGCGACGCGCCGCAGCCGCCGCAGCACGTTGGCCAGGTGGCTGCCGAAGATGCCGCGGTAGCTGTGGAGCTCGTCGATGACGACGTACTTGAGGTTCTCGAAGAGCTTGATCCACTTGGTGTGGTGGGGGAGGATCCCGGCGTGGAGCATGTCCGGGTTGGTCAGGATGATGTGGCCACGGGCTCGGATGGCCTTGCGGGCGTCCTGGGGCGTGTCGCCGTCGTAGGTGAAGACCCGGACCTCCTCGGGCAGCCGCGCGTTGATGTCGTCGAGCTCGGCCTGCTGGTCCTGGGACAGGGCCTTGGTCGGGAAGAGGTAGAGGGCCCGCGTCGACGGCTCCTTCATGATCGCGTCGAGCACCGGCAGGTTGTAGCAGAGGGTCTTGCCGGAGGCCGTCGGCGTGACCACGACGACGTTCTTGCCCTCTTTCAGCTCCTCCCAGGTCGAGCGCTGGTGGGAGAAGAGCTGATTGAACCCCTTGTCGACGAGGGCCTGGCGCAGGGCCGGGTGGACGTCGTCCGGGTAGTCGCGGAACTTCCCCTCCTGGGCGGGGACATGCTTGATGGCCTTGATCGAGTCGTTCTTGTAGCCGATGTCCTTGAGGATCTCGAGCGACCGCAGGATCTTTTCTTCGTTCGACATGGGGCCCCTTCATCGTAGCGAAATAGGAAGAGAGGGTCAAACCTACTTTTTTCGAAAAAAAGTAGGTTTGACCCCATATCCAAACCACGTCCCGACACAGGGTGGGTTGACTTTAAAACGACGCTTTGACCTTTCCCTCGGCATACTGATGGAGGATCGAGCCGATCAGCGTCTGATACGGGATGCCCAACTCGCTCGCCCTGGCCCGGAGACGCGTCAGGTCCTTCTCGGATAGGCGGATGCTGATATGCCTGTTCTTGGCCAGCGTCGCACGTGCCGCCCGGACCAACTTCTCCTTTTCGGCCTCTTCATCGGGGACAGCGACGAGCTCGCCTTTTTCGAGGGCGTCACGGAGATCCCGCTCTTGCTCGTCCAAGGGCTCGAAAAACTTATTATCGCGGGCCTTGACCCCTACTCTTTGCTCCAATTCCGTAGTGGGCTCTGGTTGCCCGCCGGCTCGGAAAGGCCGTCTTGAAGATGATCTTTTCATCTGTTTCCTCATAAGGAACGATATAAACGTAACCTGCGATCAGAGCACCCAATAGCCGTTGGCCCGGGTACTTGTCCGGGCGCGGATGATCCCTGATCCAGAGAGGCCCCGATTCCGCGAGGGCCCGGACGATATCTTCGAACGAGATCCCCCGCTGCTCTTTGATGCGGACATTCTTTTCTTCGTCCCATTCGATCGACTTCGATAGAATATTATTACATAGTATATACATTGTCAATCTGTCGGCAGTTTTTCATCAACCAGTCGCCGGCTAACAGACGATCCGCAGATCCTCAGGGTCTCATTAAACGGCGGAAATCCGGCCGATCAATCCACAACGTCCCGGGATTTGCCTAAGTCTTCCGGTATCCCCCGGCCGAAGTGGATAGGTATTGTGTCCCCGATTTCCCGATTTCTATGCTAATATAGATAGGTTATGCTGGACGAGATTCGCATCAAGAGGGCGGCGCAGCACAATCTGAAGCGCATCGATGTCGCCCTGCCCCGGAATCGGCTGATCGTGGTCACTGGCCCGTCCGGCTCGGGCAAGTCGTCCCTCGCCTTCGACACCATCTTCGCCGAGGGCCAGCGCCGCTACATCGAGTGCCTCTCGGCCTACGCCCGCCAGTTCATTGACCAGATGGAGAAGCCCGAGGTCGAGTCGGTCGAGGGAATCTCGCCGTCGATCTCCATCGACCAGAAGACGATCTCGACCAACCCCCGCTCGACCGTGGGCACGACGACCGAGGTCTACGACCTCTTCCGCCTCCTCTTTGCCCGCGTCGGCACGCCGCACTGCCCGAGCTGCGGCCGGGTCGTCACCTCCCAGACGCCCGAGGAGATCCTCAAGCGCCTCCTCGCCGACTCCGCCGGCGCCAAGGTCCGCGTCCTGGCCCCGGTCGTCAAGGGCCGTAAGGGCGAGTACCAGCGCCTCTTCGAGCGTCTGCGCAAGAAGGGCTTCCTCCGGGCCCGGGTCAACGGCACGCTCCGCGACCTCGAGGACGATATCCCCCTCGAGAAGAACCGCAAGCACACGATCGAGGCCCTCGTCGACACGGTCAAGGTCGGCCCCGACGCCAGGCGCCGCCTCGCCGAGGCCGTCTCGAAAGCCCTCGACCTGGCCGAGGGCGAGGTCCTCGTCGTCGACGAGTCCGGCCGGGAGCGCTTCTTCTCACTGACCCTCCTCTGCCCCTTCTGCGAGGTCTCGCTGGCCGAGCTCGAACCCCGCAACTTCTCCTTCAACAGCCCCTACGGCGCTTGCCCCAAGTGCCACGGCCTCGGCCACCTGACGACGCACAACGAGTGGGGCGAGATCGAGCTCACCGACGACATCTGCCCCGGCTGCGGCGGCGCCCGCCTCAAGCCGGAGAGCCTCGCGGTCCGGATCGGCGGCAAGAACATCTACGAGATGGGCGAGATGCCGATCAGCGACCTCCTCCGCTTCGCCGCCAAGCTCGAGTTCCCGCCGGCCGAGACCCTCGTCGCCTCCAGGGTCCTCAAAGAGATCGCCTCGCGCCTGAAGGTCTGCGACGAGCTGGGCATGTCCTATCTCCACCTCAACCGCACGACCGCGTCCCTCTCCGGCGGCGAGGCCCAGCGCGTCCGCCTCGCGGCCCAGGTCGGGGCCCGCCTCCGCGGCGTCCTCTACGTCCTCGACGAGCCGACGATCGGCCTCCACCAGCGCGACAACGGCCGCCTCATCTCGCTCCTCCGCTCCCTCCGCGACGAGGGCAACTCCATCGTCGTCGTCGAGCACGACGAGCAGACCATCCGCTCGGCCGACTACATCCTCGACCTCGGTCCCGGCGCGGGCGAGACCGGCGGCTTCAAGGTCGCCGAAGGCCCGCTCGCCTCCGTCCTCGAGTCCCCCGATTCGCTGACCGCGAAGTATCTCCGAGGCGAGAAGTCCGTACCCGTCCCCTCGGCCCGGCGCAAGCCCGCCGGCTGGCTGACCATCCGCAAGGCCTGCGAGCACAACCTCAAGGCCATCGACGTCCGCATCCCGCTCGCGGCCATGACCGCCGTGACCGGCGTCTCCGGCTCGGGCAAGAGCACGCTCGTCTACGACATCCTCTTCAAGGCCCTCGAGAACAAGCTCCACAACGCCCGCCAGCGCGTCGGCGACCACGAGCGCATGGAGGGCACCGACGCCGTCGACAAGGTCGTCGCCGTCGACCAGAAGCCGATCGGCCGCACCCCCCGCTCGAACCCGGCGACCTACACCGGCCTCTTCGCCGCCCTGCGCGACCTCATGGCCCGGACGCCGGAGGCCCGTATGCGCGGCTACTCCTCCGGCCGCTTCTCGTTCAACGTCCCCGGCGGCCGCTGCGAGGAGTGCGAGGGGGCCGGTGTCAAGCGCATCGAGATGCACTTCCTGCCCGACGTCTTCGTCACCTGCGACCGCTGCGAGGGCAAGCGCTACAACAAGGAGACGCTGGCCGTCACCTACAAGGGCAAGACGATCGCCGACTACCTGGCCATGACCGTCGACGACGCCTACGAACTCCTCAAGGCCTACCCCCAGCTGAAGCGCAAGCTGGCGACGCTGAAGCGCGTCGGCCTGGGCTACATCCGCCTCGGCCAGCCGGCCCCGACCCTGTCCGGCGGCGAGGCCCAGCGCATCAAGCTGACGAAAGAGCTCGGCCGCCGGGCCACCGGCCGGACCGTCTACATCCTCGACGAGCCCACGACCGGCCTGCACTTCGACGACGTCCGCAAGCTCCTCGAGGTCCTCTCGGAGCTAGCCTCGCTCGGCAACACCGTCATCATCATCGAGCACAATCTTGATGTCATCAAATATTGCGACTATATTATCGACTTGGGCCCGGAAGGCGGCGAAGAGGGGGGCCATATCGTGGCCCAGGGGACGCCGGAGCAGGTCGCCGCGGCGCCCCGTTCGCACACCGGCGCCTACCTCGGGCGGGTGCTGAACGGCCGGCGGCCGCAGCGGGAGGACGGCTGAGCATGGCCTTCAAGGACGTCGCGGGCAACGAGCGGGTCAAGAGGATCCTCCGGCTCGCCCTCGAGCGCAACCGCGTCCCCAACTCGCTCATCTTCTCGGGCCCGGCCGGCGTCGGCAAGACGGCCCTGGCCCTGACCCTGGCCAAGACGCTCAACTGCCGGACCCTGACCACGGACGCCTGCGACGAATGCCCGTCCTGCCGGGCCATCGACGACGGCCGCCATCCCGATGTCATGACCTTCGCGGCCGAGATCCGCGACGTCAAGATCGAGCAAACCCGCCTGCTCAAGCAGATGGCCTACCTCCGCCCGATGTCCGGCAAACGGCGCGTCTTCATCATCGAGGAGGCCGAGAACCTCAACGACGCCTCGGCCAACTCCCTGCTCAAGGTCCTCGAGGAGCCACCCTCCTTCAGCCATATCATCCTGGTGACGGACAGCCCCCACCGGCTCCTGCCGACCATCCGCTCCCGCTGCCGGACGCTGGCCTTTTCCGCGATCGGCCGCGAGGAGATCGAGAGGATCCTCGTCGAGCGGGACTTCAGCCGCGACCAGGCCCGCATCCTGGCCCTGCTCGTCGACGGGAACCTCGACCGGGCCCAGGAGCTCGAATGGGAGGAGGTCCAGGCGCTCAAGGAGGAGGCCTGGGCCCTGTTCGAAGCCTTAGCCTCGACCGACCGGGCCAGCCGGTTCCTGGAGCGGTTCGGCAGCGTGCCCAAGTCCGTCCAGGAGGAGTTCGGCGAAGTGCTCGAGGTCTTCTCGTCCTTCGCCCGGGACATCCTGCTGCTTCGCCTCGGCGGCGATCCCTCGCTCCTCCTCAATCCCGACCTCGAAGGCCGCCTGCGCGCCGCCGCGGCGTCCTGGGCCGGGCCGCAGGCCGTCGGCGTCATCGAGGAGATCGACCGCGCCCTGGCCGACCTCGGCGGCAACCTCAACAAGGGCCTGCTGGCCCTGACCTTTTTCTCGAATTTCACGGAGCTCACCCATGTCTGACCTCGTCTGCCTTCAGTCCGAAACGACCGGCCGCATGATCCGCGCCCACGCCGGCGGCCTGACCCTTGAGATCGGCGACCGCTGCATCGTCGAGTCCGAGCTCGGCGGCGACCTCGCCTTCGTCCTCGACCGGACGAGCACGTATTGCCACAACCCCAAGGCGGCCAAGATGGCCGTGCAGATCCTCCGCAAGGCGACGCCCGACGATGTCCGCAAGTTCGATTGGCTGCGGGAGCGGGAGGCTCGGGCCTACGACATCTGCCTCCAGCGCATCACCGCCCACAACCTGCCCATGAAGCTCGTCGCCGTCCGCTACTTCTTCAACGAGAAGAAGGGCATCTTCTATTACACCGCCGACGGCCGGATCGACTTCCGCCAGCTGGTCAAGGACCTGGCCAAGGAGCTGCGCATGCGCATCGAGATGCGCCAGGTCGGCGTCCGCGACGAGGCCAAGATGATCGGCGGGCTCGGCGTCTGCGGCCGCTGCCTCTGCTGCTCGAGCTTCATGACCGCCTTCGAGCCGGTGACCATCCAGAAGGCCCGCAAGCAGCAGATCGTCATCAACCCGACCAAGATCTCCGGCCTCTGCGGCCGGCTGATGTGCTGCCTGGGGTTCGAGGAGCAGACGCGGGGGCGGATGTTCTCCCAGTCGGACGAACGGCTGATAGAGGACTAACGGCGGAATTTGGCCAGGAGGCGGCGCCAGAGGGACGGCCGCGGCGGCGGGACGTGCTCGCAGGCCTCCCCGCCCGATTCGAGCACGCCTTCCTTCTTCAGGATCTTGACGATCTCGCTCTGCTGATCGAGCTTGGCGAAGCAGTGCGGGCAGATGAAATAGTGCTCCTCGAACGCCTCCGCGTCCTCGGGCTTGAGCTTATCGAGGAGGTATTCGTCGATCAGGTGATCGTAGTGGCACGTCTTCTTTTTCATGGTCGCAGCCTGCGGAGGCTTCATGGTATTAGTCGGTCGACGAAGCGCCAGAACGGACACCCGACGCCTCTTTCCGGACGGCTTTCTGGATGAGCTTCAGGGCGTAATTGACCCGCTCGGAGACCCGGCGGGGCGAGATGTCGAGGGCCCGGGCCACCTCCTCCCGCGACAGCTCCTTGTAGTAATAGAGGTAGAGGACGTCCCGAAACTTGGGCTTGAGGCCGTTGACCACCTGTTCGACCTGGCGGGCCCGCTCGCGGTGCTCCATCTCGTCGTGCGGGTCGGGGTAGGGGGCGGGCTCGGGGGCGTGCTTGAGGACGCGGGTCTTCTGGCGGATGTAGTCGATGATCCGCCGGCTGGTGATGGTGTAGAGGAAGGTCCCGATCGAGGAGTCGCCCCGGAACTCGCCGCTCTTGATCTTGGCCACGGCCTGGGTCAGGATCTCGTTGACGACGTCCTCCCAGTCGGGGTTGGAGCTGCCGAGCGCCTTGCGCACCCGGAAGGAGATGACCGCCCTGTACTGGAGGACGGCGTCCTCGGGCGGCGCGCTCTTGCCCTCTTTGACCATGCGCTCTAGTCCTCCCGGTCCCTCTCCGGCCCCTCGGCAGCCTGGGCCCGGGCCCGGTCCTTGAAGAACTCCTTTCGGTCGACCAGGATCTCCCGGGGCTTGGCGCCCTCGGACGGGCCGATGAGGCCCTCGTTCTCCATCTGGTCGATGATCCGGGCCGCCCGGGCGTAGCCGAGCTTGAGCCGGCGCTGGAGGTGGGAGGCCGAGGCCTGGCCGCTGTTGAGCACGGTCTCGACGGCCTTGTCGTAGAGCTCGTCCTTTTCGCCGTCGATGTCGTCGCCCATGGCGTGGTCGGCCTCGCCCCGGACGACGTTGAGGATGCGCGTGTCGTAGGTCGGCGTCCCCTGGGCCTTGACGTGCTTGACCAGGCGCCGGACCTCAGGGATGGAGATGAACGAGCAGTGCAGCCGGACGAGCCGGGGGAAGTTCGGCGGCAGGAAGAGCATGTCGCCCATGCCCAGGAGCTTGTCGGCCCCGACCGTGTCGATGATGATCCGCGAGTCGACCTTGGACGGGACGCGGAAGGCGACGCGGCAGGAGAAGTTGTTCTTGATCGTTCCGGTGATGACGTCGATCGACGGCCGCTGGGTGGCCATGACCAGGTGGATGCCGACGGCCCGGGCCAGCTGGGCCAGGCGCCCGATGAAGAACTCGACCTCCTGGGCCCCGACCATCATCAGCTCCGCGAGCTCGTCGATGATGATGACGATGTAGGGGAGGGGCGCCAGCTTCTGCTTCTCCTCGTCGGTCAGGCGGCCCTTCTTCTCGGCCAGCAGCTGCTTCATCTGGGTGTTGTACTGGTCGATGTTGCGGACCTTGACGCCCTGCAGCAGCTTGTAGCGCTCCTCCATCTTGCGGACGATGTCCATGAGGACGACGTGGGCCTTCTTCGGGTCGTTGATGACCGGGCAGAGGAGGTGGGGGACGTCCTCGTAGAGCGTGAACTCGAGCCGCTTCGGGTCGATGAGGACGATCTTGACCTCTTCGGGCGTGGCCTTGTACATCAGGCTGGCGATGAGCGCGTTCAGGGCGACGCTCTTGCCCGTGCCGGTCGAGCCGGCGATGAGGAGGTGCGGCATGACGGCCAGATCGGTGACGGTGACGCCGCCGTGGACGTCCTTGCCCAGGGCGAAGGTCAGCTTGGACGGCGAGCTCTGGAACTTCTCCGACTCGATGATATCGCGAAGCTTGATGATCTCGCGCTTGTCGTTGGGGATCTCGATGCCGAGCGAGGACTTGCCCGGGATGCGCTGGATGCGGACGGACTCGGTCTCGAGGGCCAGGGCCAGGTCCTCCGTGAGGTTGGCGACCTGGGCGACCTTGATGCCCGGGGCGGGGAAGTACTCGTAGGTCGTGATGATCGGGCCGGGGTGGTACTCGCGGACCTCGCCCTCGATGCCGAACTCCTTGAGCTTCTCCTCGATGCGGCGCTTCTTGTCGAAGAGCTCGTTCTGGTCGATCTTCTCGGCCGGCTTGCCCGGCTCGAGGAGCGTGAACGGCGGATACTGGTAGTCGCCCTTGCGGCCGAGGTCGGGGAAGAGGAGCGGCTCCGGCTTGGGCGGGGCGACGGGTTTGGGCGGCGGGGGCGGGGCGGTCATCTTCGGCGGCCTGCGGGCCTCTTTCTCGACGCGGCGGCGCTCGCGCTCGCGCTCCCGTTCGGCCTCCTTCTCGGCCCTGCGGGCGGCCTTCTCTTCCTTAGGGTCGGGGCCGGCCGGCCCGGCCGGGGCGTATTTCTGGGCGACCTTCTCCCGCATCCGGTCCTTGGCCCTGTTCTTTTGATAATCGGTGACCCGGATGCGGACTTCCTTGGCCGTCGAGTCGAAGGCGCCCTTGGCGAAGCGCAGGGTCCGCGCGAGCGACCAGCGGGTCGAGAAGAGAAGGAACATCGCGGCCGCGGCGAGAAGGAAAATGAACGAGCCGACGGTGCTGAGATAGCGGACGAGGAACTCGAGGATGACGGTGCCGATGATGCCGCCGGCCGGGATGGAGTTGCCGCGGAAGGGGAAGGACTCGAAGATCAAGGCCAGGAGAGGGCAGGCGATGAGCAGGCCGAGGGCGATCGTGCCCATGCGCTTCATGAGATGAGACGAGGTGCCGCGGAGCACGGCCCGGAGCGCGGCGTAGCCGAGGGCGAAGGGGAAGACGAAGGCGGCCAGGCCGATGAACCACAGGATGCCCTGCGCGAAATAGGCGCCGACGCTGCCGGCGAAATTGCGGATCCTATGGCCGGCCTCGGGCACGTTGGCGAAAGACGGGTCGCGGGCGTCGTAGCTCGCGACGCTGACCAGGGCGAAGAGGGCGAGGAAAATGAGGACGATGCCGGTGATCTCGACCGCGAGCGCGGCTTTCTTCGGCGCGCCCTTGCCGTTGCGCCCGTTCTTCCCGTTGGCGGACTTCGCCTTCCGCTTTTTCACGGCGAGGATTATAGCACAAGGGAGCGGGGGACATGTACTTGGCACGTGTCCCCGGTCTTTATCAGGGCGACCAGGATCGAAGGGCCCCGAATAGGGCAAGAAGAACCCCTGGAGTCAGCTCCTCCGCCCGGGCGTTGCGGGCGATCCCCAGCGTATCGTAGGCCGCGGCGATGGCGGCGGGAGTCGCCCGCCGGGCCAGGTTCTTCCAGAGCATCTTGCGCCGCTCGGCGAAAGCCGCCCGGAGGAAGGCGCGAAAGGGTTCTTCGGCCGCGCCCGGGTGAAGCGGGGCCGGCCTGCGGCGCAGGGTCAGGAGCGCCGACTGGACCTTGGGCGGCGGGCTGAAGGATCCGGGCGAAACGAGAAAAGCGATCTTGGCCTCGAACTCGTTCTGGAGAAGGATCCCGAGCGGCGCGTAGCTCTTGGTGCCCGGTCCGGCCGTCACCCGCTCGGCGACCTCCTTCTGGACGAGGAAGACGCAGTCGGACAGGAGATCACGGTCGTCGAGGGCCCGGAACAACAGGGGCGAAGAGATGGAGTAGGGGATATTGCCGGCGAGACGAAGCGACGGGACGCCCGCGTTCTTCAGGATCTCCCGGAGATCGACCTTCAGGGCGTCACCCTGGACGACCTCCACGTTGGGCGGGACCCGCTCCTTGAGCTCCGGGATAAGCCGTTCGTCCTTTTCGACGGCGATGACCTGCTTAGCCTTTTCGGCCAGCCCGGCCGTCAGGACGCCTTTTCCCGCCCCGACCTCGACGATGACGTCGCCGGGTTGGGGGTCGATGGCCCCTACGATCTTGCGCAGCACGCCGGCATTGGACAGAAAGTGCTGGCCGAGGGCGTGCCGCCGGGACTTAGGCATTGGAACGGGCCAATTTTAGCCCATCTGGCGTGGATGGGACAATCGCTCCGCCCGCGGTCCCCCCTTAGGGGTTTGACAACACCCTCCTGATTGCCTATTGTAGTTTGGCATTCTCACCATGGCCGAAAAGAAGATCCTGGTCGTCGATTACGATGCGGCGAGCCTGGAAAAGATCTCCAAGCTGCTGAGATCGCACAAGTACCGCGTCGTCCAGGCGACCGACGGGCAGGCCGGCTATGAGGCTTTCCTGACCGAGAAACCCGATCTGGCCGTCGTCGAGGCCATGCTACCCAAGCTCCACGGCTTTGATCTGACCCAGAAGATCTCGCGGGAGAGCCAGGGCCGGGTCCCGGTCGTCCTGGTCACGGCCCTCTATAAGGGCCCCCAGTTCCGCCAGGAGGCGACGAGCTCCCTCGGCGCGACTGAATTCTTCGAGAAGCCCCTCGACATCGCGGCCTTTCTCGCCGCCATCAAGCGCCTCCTCCACGACGAGGACGAGTTCGAGGACGAGCTCCCGGACCCGAACTCGGTCATCGAAGCCCTGAGCCGCCGCCGCGGGCCCGCCTCGCCCAAGGGGGACGAGAGACCTTCGCAAAAAGGACACCACCCATGACCAGCCTCTGGACGCGCTGCAACAACTGCCAGCGGATCCTCTACAAGCAGGACATCCTGGACAACCTCGCGGTCTGCCCGGCCTGCGGCTTCCCCTTCCGCCTCTCGGCCGAGGAGCGCCTGCAGATGCTCTTCGACGACGGCGCCTATGAGGTCCTCGACGCCAACATCCATTCGGTCGACGCCCTCCATTTCGTCGACCTCAAGAGCTACGCCGACCGGATCAAGGACAACGAGCGCAAGACCGGCCTTTCCGAGGCCATCGTCACCGCCCGGGGCACGATCGGCGGCATCCCCGTCTACATCCTGGCCATGGACTTCGGCTTCCTCGGCGGCAGCGTCGCTTCGGTCGTCGGCGAGAAGATCGCCCGGGCCTGCGAGCGGGCCCTCGAGGACAACCGGCCGGTCATCATCGTCTCCTGCTCCGGCGGCATGCGCATGCAGGAAGGCATGCTTTCGCTCATGCAGATGGCCAAAACGAGCGCGGCCATCGCCCGCCTGGGCGAAGCCAAGATCCCCTTCATCTCCGTCCTGGCCGACCCGACGACGGGCGGCACGACGGCCAGCTTCGCCATGCTCGGCGACGTCAACGTGGCCGAGCCCCAGGCCCTGATCGGCTTCGCCGGCCCCCGGGTCATTGAACAGACGATCAAGGAGAAGCTGCCCAAGGGATTCCAGCGGGCCGAGTTCCTCCTCGACCACGGCATGATCGACGACGTCGTCGAGCGGAAGACCCTCAAGCCCTATCTCATCAGGGCTCTCCGCTTGTTCCTCAACCGGCCTCAATGACCCCGTCCGAGAGCCGGGAATACCTCGGCCACCTCCAGCACTTCGGCATCAAGCTCGGCCTCGAGAACGTCACGACGCTGCTCCTGGCCCTGGGCCATCCCCAGAACCGGTTCCCCGCGGTCCACATCGCCGGGACGAACGGCAAGGGCTCGGTCTCGGCCGTGCTCGACGCGATGCTTCGGGCCCACGGGCTCCGGACCGGGCTCTACACGTCGCCGCATCTGGCCCGGGTCGAGGAGCGCATCCGTGTCGACGGCCGGATGATCGCGCCGCGTCGGTTCCGGGAGCGCCTGGCCGGGCTCAAGACCGTGATCGACGGCCTCATGGCCGAAGGGAAGCTCGTCTATCACCCGACCTATTTCGAGGTCCTGACCGCCCTGGCCTTCGTCGAATTCGCCGAGCGCGGGGTCGACGTCGCCGTCCTCGAGGTCGGCCTGGGCGGCCGGTTCGACGCGACCAACGTCGTCCGGCCCCTTGTCTCGGTCATCACGACGATCGCCATGGACCACGAGAAGCACCTCGGGACGACGCTGCGGGAGATCGCCTCCGAGAAGGCGGGCATCGTCAAGCCCGGGATCCCGGTCGTCTGCGGCGTCCGGGACACCG
>Ga0172364_10002795_pt1 | contig 13916 bp, 14 predicted proteins | sample LakKivSesite10cm_FD_114545 | JGI IMG/M metagenome (GOLD analysis project Ga0172364, IMG submission 114545) | Sediment microbial communities from Lake Kivu, Rwanda - Sediment site 10cm | ecosystem: Environmental > Aquatic > Freshwater > Lake > Sediment | place: Rwanda: Western Province, Lake... | reverse complement strand
TCTTAGAGAGCGTGGTGGTGCGGCCGCCGGGATTCGGACCCGGGTTAAGAGCTCTCTCCTGGAATGGGAAGTTCAGGCTAGATTCTCGTCTCCCGTCCTAGACCAGGCTAGACCACGGCCGCAAGAATTTATACCCAAACCTAAGCTACTATATAAGCAACCTTTGTTTGGGCATTGTTTCATGATTAGAGGTTTGGTCGGATAAGAGCCTTTCGAGGGCGAGTTGTCCTGAGCACAAGCTGACCCTTTGACAGTTCTGATCATAGCCTCATTTACTGGTAAGTTGGTGTGTGGAGCGCAGCCTCGACCCGTTAGTACGCGCTGGTGGCGGAACTGGAGTTTTCGCCTAAGGAGGGATAACGTCAAATGTTTCATAACTTATTCGCCATATTGGTTTCGGAAGCTTAAACTTAGTTTGACCTCGACTGATCTCACTTATCTTCACAAGCTCATACTCAAAATTGCTGATGCATCCAGGTTGTCCGGAGAAGATCAAATAGTAGAAGCCTGACATTCTTGCCTGATCATTGGTGATTCTCAGCTCTCTTACTGTGAAGTTGTTTATCTTGCTTTCATGGGCAGCGTGCCAGGCAAAGTACCATGACAGCTCTGCGCGTCCTTTGTATTCGTCTCTAAGGGAATGCTGGAAGAAGAAGTAAACCTTAGCGTCTTCAGTGTAGAGATTCAGTATGTTCGTTGTATTCTTGCCGTTGAAAGCTTCCACCCAGTCAGATAGTAACCCTCTTACCATGACTTCATCCTCGGACATTGCCTCAGTTGGTGTGGGGGTCTGCGTGGTCAGTGTTGTGGGTGATGTCGGTGTCAGTGTGGATGTCTCCTCAGGCGTTATGATTACAGTAGATATAGGAGCTGGAACAGATTCTGGAAAGGAACGTGCGTAGATCTCCATATACGCTCTCTTCATGGTAGGATACCAATAATCGCTTGTCACGATGCCAAAGGCTGCGGCTGCAAAGCTGGCCACAACAATGAAGAATTTTCTCCTATCAAATTGGTGAGTCAAGAGAATCGAAATACCTCCTCAAGGATTTCTGAGCGTAGACTCATCGACGCCAGCTGGAACGTCAGCATCAGAGTAGTATACGCGGATTTCTACTGATGTTACGCCAGTAGGGCTGCTCAGCTGAACGTCGACATATTTTCCTATGACTGAGAATACCGGTGTTCCTTCGGGGTTAGAGGGGTAATTTGCAACGGTCACCTCGGGTCTTCCTGTGAAGGTTGTGACAGCGGCACTCACACCAAGATCCCTGCCGCCAACGGTCGTGGTCGATCCAAACGGTACTATCATAGTGTTCAGATACTGATGATAGAACTTGAACACTACAGTTTTGGTGGCAGCTATGCGCTGTATAGCTGACGCCGCAATATCCTTGAAACTTTGAATCTGCTGCTCATACTCCTGCAGCCTCTTCTCCGCCTTCTCAGCGAGCGGATCTCGAGATAATATTCAGGTACTTCTCAGCGATCCGAAACTGCTTGAGCGTATAGTCTTTATCCATATAGAACTTGTCGTATTGGTTCGGGTCTGTTGTGTGTGCTCCTGCGCACCCGTTACTTGAGGCCGTTGTTGAAAGAATCTTTGAAGATTGCAGCATGGACCTCGAGAAGGGGGCTGTATTTGAAGACCCATCAGGCTCCATTGATGGGTTCGTCTGGCTTATCAAATGCGAGATGAACGACGGGAGTGGACACACAGCTGGTAGAAGGATCTATGCAGTCCACCAAGATTCAAAGGGGCAAGTCAAGACGATTTCTCCATCGATACTTTGGGATCTCAAACCAAGCAGCAAAGACTCACTGCACGGGTTCGCTAGTCAGCCTAACGAAGAAAACGTCGTGGCATACGCCCTCGAGAAGGTGGTACCAGAATATCTTGACGAACTGAAAGTACAGAGAGATCATGATGCAAAAATCAAGAGGAAGTATGGCATAAGGTCGCTTGACTTTCTGATAGGCGAGTCAGAAGCGAAGCTGATTGATTATGAGGTTAGGAGATCCAAAGGAGAAGGCATTCTCGACATCACCATTCAAAATGAGCAGAGAAACAAAGAAGACCTAGCAAGGAAGAAGCTGAATCTTGAAAGACAGATGGAGGCCGAAACTCATCTGTTGCCATCTCCTCCCGAGATTCTGGGTCTCGCGGCTGTAGTTCCGAAGATAATTGAGGATGATCTTAAGCGTGACGAGCAAATTGAGAAGATCGGAATGGATTTCGTGACGGCTTTCGAGCGTTCGCAGGGCAGGATTCCTGATGATGTGTCGGCTCACAGTTTGGGATTTGACATAAAATCCAGCAGCCACACAGAAACCAGATACGTAGAGGTAAAAGCAAGGGCAACAGAGGGAAAGATCGCCTTGACACCTAATGAATGGCTGATGGCTCACAGGCTCTCTGGCGAATACTGGCTCTACGTAGTAACCAACGCTTCTGCATCAAAGCTAAAGCCCAGCGAAGAAATTGAGATCGTTCGTTATGTTATTGACAACTGGAAAGACCACGCTGAAAAGATAGAGGTCCCAGCCTGACATGGCGAAAAAGACGTTCATAGAAGTAGATTTTCCCCTAAAAGAAGTAAGTGAGGAATCGGTCAGAGAGAAGAACATTAGACACGGACATATATCTACGCTTCACATCTGGTGGGCCAGAAGACCACTTGCTGCCTCAAGGAGCACCGTATTTGCCGCTTTAACACCTGAACTAAAAGATGAAGCTGAACTAAAGAAACGGCTGAAATTCATAGCCGAACTCTCAAAGTGGGAAAACTCATCCAATCAGACTATTATCGAGGAAGCGAGGAGACTTATTAGGGAGGCCAATAATGGGAGGCCGCCAAGGATTCTTGACTGCTTCGCTGGTGGAGGTGCGATTCCTCTAGAAGCATTGAGGCTTGGCTGTGAGACATATGCCCTTGACTATAATCCTGTGGCCACTTTGATACTCAAGGCTGTTCTTGAGTACCCTCAGAAATACGGAAAAAAGCAAGTTGAATCAAAAGAGGGATTGGTTCCAACCTCAACCAACCCCCTTCTTGAAGACGTAAAGAAATGGGGAAACTGGGTTCTTGGAGAGTCATGATTGATGTGCTGAACAGTTTTGTTCCTGAGATCAGTATAGACCCATGATGATGGATGAGTGCCGAGCAGTTGGGTCGAAGAGGTCAGGCTGTGGTTGAGTGCCTTAGAAGCGTCCTGAGCATCCTGACAGAGAGAAACCATTTTGAGTCGGCTAAGGAGTATGCGAAGAAATTTGAGCCGGAGATTTACGAGTTGTACTTATCAAAGAAAACTATCCCCAAATGGTCTTTAGATCTAATCACGGTTTTGACCAAGTTGTATGATGAAGGCCACGCTGACGCTATGGATGATCTAAACAAGATGCGATGATTACCTCAACTCCTTCATTAGTAATATTGAGATGGTGGAGAGATCATACTCCGCAAACTAGAAAATCATAGCGTAGTCCCATTGAAACCTTTAAGGATTCTAGCAAGGTGCGGGATACAAGCTCGCACCCACAGAGGAGAAACAGACCGGAGAACCCTCAGCCTAAAGAGCTGTACCTTTACGTAGAACACGATGCGTACCCATCATGGCTGCCTATGCTTGAGACAAGCCAGACCCTTCTGAGCAAGACTTTGACCAGCAGGGTCTACGGCAAAAGATCAGACAGATGCGCTATACCCAGAGAGGTCAAGGAAGCGCTAGGGCTTGAGGGTGGCGACCTTATCCTCTGGGAGATCACAGGCAGCCGGGGGATCCGGCTCTACAAAGCCGTGATCAGAAAGAAAGAGATCATCTAGGGTCAGGATCCTAGCATAGTTCGGCTGAAACACGACTGTTATGAAGTCGTGGTAAGAGCAAGGAATGGGTCAGGATCCTAGCATAGTTCGGCTGAAACCCTCTAGGCGGACTGTTACCGAAACCGTTACCGCTGGAAAAAAAATTTTTTTCAAACAGAGCCCTTGAGAGCGGCTTCGGATAATCAAAGAAATCAAAGAGGGGGGCTACGGTTCAACTGTGGAGCTATGAGTATCCTCCGTAGAAGGTGGAGGCCCTTAAGACAAGATCACGGGCTCTCCTTGCAAGATCTTCATCCCTGACCTTGCCTATCAACTCAGGGATTGAATCTATGATCTTGCGGGCGTAGTGTCCTCTAAGGGAGAACGCTGTACCGTCTTTCTGGTCAGTGTCGTGCCAGTTGTTGATAAACAAGCTCTAGACTAGGGATTCCCTATCTCGATTAACAACGGAGTTTTTGTCATCTTCAAACTGCTTCACATAATCCTACAAAGACTATTGCTTCGAAAAATGGAGATTAAACATGCGAGCTTCTACTTTAGGATCTTCAATCTATGCGCTGTGTCCAGTGCTATCAAGATACATGCTAACGCAAGACGAATCGCGTCTCCGATCTGAGCAGTACTGCCTTCAGCCTGAGAGATCAAGAAGAAGAGGGTTTTCGGTCAGGGTCAGGTATGTCCTAAACGAGCTTGCCCACGTCAATGCCTTGAGGACGACAGCCCGTGCTATCATGGAAACTAGCAACTCTTCGATCGAATGCAGAGTATGAAACAAGATCCTGCTGATCTAGCTCCGCCGAGAGCCTGGCCGTAGCCTCACACCGGCCAAAATGAAATGGTAAAGTTCAAACTTATCGTATCCCCGTATCTTACCCGGATCAGATTGGACAAGTCGAGAATAGCCCAGATCTTACTCACCATCCCACCGTGTATGTGGGCTCTCCTCCAATTGACTGAGAGAATCCCACTCGGATTCACAGTTCCTACGCCAATACTCGAATTAGTGACGTTTCTCGGGATAGCATCAATGGGACTCCTAATCATTGTCCGCGTTTTTGACAGTCTGACACAGATAGAGCCAGAGGCCCTGTGCTATCTGGCGCCAAACACACCCATAATCGACGGCGCTTGGACTTCACCGACTGAATGGGTCGGTGCCCAAGAATACGTCATGCGGTATGGTGACGCCTGTTTCAGGGCGATGCACGATCTCAATTTCATCTACTTCATGATAGATGTGCTAAGGGAGGAGACTGTGCACAAAGACAGCTGGTGCTGGATCTATCTTGATGGAAGATGTGATCGTAGTCGCTCTCCGAATGAAGACGATATTGCTTTTTCCTTACAGTGGGAAACAACCAACACGCCAGTCAAGATAATACAGAGAGGTAATGGGACTCATTGGGGGCAAGAAACCAGAGAACTACCAGAAGGATTCGCCGTTTCATCAAGTCTGAGAATGGCGCAGATTGAATCACTAAACCACCCGCATCTCACTTATGAGTTCAAAATTCCTAAGAGTGTTGTCGGGCTCTCCACCAAGATGGGTTTACGGATAGCATTACATGACGCTTCGCGCTTTGACCCGAAACAACATAAAGACCGATACATCATAGTGTGGCCAAGAATGAGGGAAACAGAAAGCTCAAGAGATGTCCCCAAGTCATGGGGAGTGCTGAGGTTACTTCACCAGTACAAGGGTATCGCACTAGGATTGGACAAAGCAGAGTAGTCTATGCGAAGCTCTAGACGGTGCCCTAGATAGGATGTCTTTCTGTCCAAAGTGTGGAACATTAGTAGCACCCGATACAAGCTCATGCCCGAAGTGCAACGCTAGTCTCCAAGTCAAGGCGCCCTTGGTTCCGACAAAGAGGAAGGGCGATTCACTAGAGGATCTTGTTGCGAACTACTTTGGGAGGATGGGTTTCGACATCCAGACGAGAGCGAGAATGAGGGACCGCTATGACGTAGCTCATGAAATAGATGTTTTGGCTTCTAAGAAAGAGGCCTATGGAACGATTCAGGTAGCAGTCGAATGCAAACACGTAAAGAGTCCAATAAACATCAAGGAAGTCAGAAACTTCCACGACAAGCTAGTGGCGCTGGGGATAACGAAAGGGATCTTCGTATCTACAGGCGGTTTCACTGCAGATGCAAGATCTCATGCGCAGGCTCTTGGAATTGAGCTTTGGGAAGAAACGACAGTACTAGAGAAGACCGCAGCACAGGAAGCCGGCGAGCGCGAAGATGTAATCCACGATGCCCTCCCTGTACATCCTGATTCAATCAAGGACCTGAGCCCCAAACATATACTCAACTATCGCATGTTTTCTGAGAACATCCAGCTCTTGTACAAGCCATACTATTTTGTGGACTACCATTGCTTCTCTGAACATACGGCTGGGGGTGAGTCGATAGTCCTTGAAAGCAAGGGAACAGCGGTCCTCGATGCGGTTACTGGAGAGCTTGTTGACTCCAAGGTATCGGAGGGTATTGAACCGGCTGTACCGTCTGCCAGGCTCTACGTTAGATGCTTGGACCTCCAGCCACAGACACTGACAGCGGCTAGTATGCCAAGAGGTATAGCGCGCGCGCTGGCAAGATCTTCATCCGTGACCTTGCCTAGTAACTCAAGGATTGAGTCTATGATCTTGCGGGCGTAGTGTCCTAGAGCTGTACCATCATAGAGAAGTAGACTTCAACAATCTAAGTCCAGCAGAACTTGATCCTATGCTCAGTGAGCTTGTCGATTACTTTGCTCAAGACAGAGAGCGAGCTAACTCTGAAAATAGAATAGACCCTGTCACGATACAACCATGCTTTGAAGCAGGGTTCAATCAAACTGTGTATGCATTCAGTCAGCTTCTCAACCGATATCTTCTTGCATTCAATTCGTACTGTCAGCATTGTTACCATATTGAATAAGTTCATAGATTCTTTCGGACCTGTCACGCACAGCTCTGACAAAGCCCTTGTCGCAAAGAGTCTTCATGTAATTGCGATAGCTTCTCTCCTCTTTCGGATACTTGGCTGTTTCACGGTAGAACGCAAACAATCTTGCACTGGGTAAGCTGTTCCATTCTCGCAGTATCTTCAACAGTATTTTCTCATCATAGTTCAGCTCAGACTCGGGACAATCAATCTCCGGCACATCAGTTTCTTCTATCTTAGTTTTGGTAGAAGACTCAGCTTTCAGCGCAGCGGTCTTGAGAATATTGATAGCCAAGGCGAGGTTTCCTTTAGACTCCTCTACAATCTTTTTGAGTACATTGTCTGTGTAGCTCCACTCCTTCAACGCCTCCTTTGCTCTGTCGGACAGTATTGCTATTGCTTGCTCACTCGTGTACTCCTGAATTCTGAGTAGGTTTGTTATGGCAGCTCTCGCAAATGGATCAAGTCTCATGTAACTTTCTTCTTTGTCGGAAACGATGATGGTGCATATGTTGAGGCTGAGGAGTTTGTTGACGCACCCGACATCTTCCAAGTGCTCAAAGTTATCCAGACAGACTATGATTTTCTTGTCCCTGGTTTTCTCCTTCAGTCTTTTCAACAGGTCATAGTTGCTTCTGCTGATGATTGGGCTGCTGATTGCAGAAAGCACTTCCCTCAGAATTGCATTAGTTGTTTGATAGAGTGAGCAGTCGATGTAGATTGCTTTCCCAGTAGAATCCTTGATAGCTTTCATGATGAGACTAGTCTTACCTATGCCAGGAGGACCAAAGATGAAGGAGTTTACTTGCTTGTTGAAGTAGCTGAGTAATTCCGACAACGTCTTCTCTCTATGCAGCAGTATGTGGTTCTCATAACTTGGTGACAGTGCTTCTGCATTCTTAAGAATCTGAGAGCTCATGGTTTTGATTTCAGGCTAACATAGGAAATAGGTTACGAGTGTGTGGTTTGCCGATAGTTCCGATAATACCAATTCTTCTGGTGTGAAGAGTTCTACACGTCCTGGTTATTTTCGTTGGCTCAAATGAGCCTACGGAACTAAAGGAATGTTCACTCATCAGCAAATAAGAATGCAAACCATAATCATCTTTTGATTGTGAGGACTACTGAGCATCCCATAAATAAATCTGGTAAGAGAAGAATTCTTGTTAGTGTTTGGGATTTCGGTGCGGTTCACCCTCAAAGTGAGAGAAGTTACTATTTATGCAACGATCATCCCGCTAAGATGAGACCCTGTTTGGCTAGAGCAATTTTGCAGTTGTATGGTGAATCTCCTGTTCTTGATCCTATGGCTGGTATTGGCACTACTCTAGTTGAAGCCATCCTTTTGGGAATGGAGGCTATAGGTGTGGAATTTGAGAAGAAGTTTGTCACTGAGGCGAATAGTAACATAGAGCATGCAAGAAAATTATTCCCAAATGAGAACATTGGCAGAGCCATTTGTATCAAAGGTGACGCAAGGGACCTATCCTTTCTCGACACTCAAAGAGTTAGTAGCGTGATATTTTCTCCTCCGTACTTTGACGCGATTGAATCAGTTAGTACAGGCCATCAGGGTCCTGAAGGCGGGCATCTAGACAGACAACACTTGTTGGCTAAAGAAGGGAAGTCTGGAGATGGTAACAAGGAAAATATTGGGCATGCTAGGGGGTACGGTTCTATTATATTTAGCCCTCCTTATTTCGATGCTTTATCCGTGACTAAAGGTGGGGGAAGTAATAACTCAATTTTTCCATGAAAAGAAGTGGACCGTTTGCTGTTAAGAAGAACTTACCGACCTCCTTACTCATTTAGATTGGGAAACATTGGTAATATCAGCAAGTTTGGCTCGATAGTCTTCAGTCCTCCTCTGGGAGAAGTGAATAGAGGCTCTGGAATAGCAAAGAGAGGATATGAAGGAAGATATGGTAAGGATGAAAGATTAAAGGACAGATGTGATAGACCGCTTTCCCAGGACAAGAATAATATCAGCAATATTCAATATGGCAAAACTTACCTTGGCGAAATGCTCAAGGTTTACTCTGAATGCTATCGAGTCTTAAGCCCGAATAAATTCATGGTCGTTGTCGTTAAGGATATCCGAAGGAAAGGTTTGACTATTCCTCTTGGAGTCGATACGGTCAAGTTGTGTCAAATGGCTGGCTTCGAAATTTTCGACATCATCATAAACAAAATGTATTTTCCATCTTTCTGACAGCTAACACATGCTCAGAAAACTCAAGCAAAAGGCTTCCCAATGACTCTTAGGACACACGACTACATCATAGTTGCAAGGAAGCCGATGACACGCACACTCGGCAAATCTGAGCTGTCTTAGAGCAGAAGTGATAAAGTAGGTGACTACCGTCATAAGCACATGCAAACACATATGTTTGCACAAATGCAAAGATATAAGAAGTTAAAAGACATATTGTATCTGAAGAAAATGCCAAAGAGCTCTAGTCTTACTGATAGGATCTTTCTTTTACTGAACAAAGACCCAGGGAAGATGGTTAAAGAGCTCGCTGAAGAGCTAAACGTCAACAGAACTTTTCTGGCTGGCTACCTGGAAGCTTTGGAAAACCAAGGTCATGTTAAGTCGAAGAAAGTAGGACCTCCTAAAGTTTACTTCAACACACACTCGAAGGGGAACTAGATGAGCGAGAGACGCGAACAACCTTCAAGCCAAGCCTCACTTCAACCAGAGAGTCTGTTAGAGGGACCTTTCTGGCCTGAGCGTATCAGAGTCATATCCGCAAGACAGATTGGTACAGGTACTGAGATTCAAGGCATAGGCACAAATACAGAACGCTTCTACTCGCGAATTCTTAGAGAAGATGATCTATCAAAAATTAAGAAAGTTGACTTAAAGAGAAAGGATTTCTCAGGAGACAGTGATGCATTCTTCTTATCTATGGAGGGCAAAAGAATTCGATTTGCCTTCCAATTCGACCCTTTGTACGCTGTAAACGTCTCTCAGGTCGATCCTCTGCCGCATCAGATTGATGCTGTATACCATTACATTCTGAGGCATCCCAGGATTAGGTTTCTTCTCGCTGACGACCCTGGTGCTGGAAAGACTGTCATGGCTGGGCTTATCCTTAAGGAACTGAAACAAAGAGGGCTTGTCGAGAAGATCCTGATAGTTATTCCAGGACACTTGAAGGACCAATGGATTAGAGAACTGAAGGAAAAGTTCGGTGAAACCTTTACAGCTATTGATAGAGCAGTAATGGAAGCCTCCTGGGGTAGAAATGTCTGGAATGAGGAAAACCAGGCTATCACCTCAATGGATTTTGCTAAACAGGAAGATGTCATGTTAAGTCTGGCTGAATCAAAATGGGACCTAGTGATAGTGGATGAAGCTCACAAGATGGCAGCCTACGAATACGCTGGCCAAATCAAGAGGACTGAAAGATTCAAGCTTGGAGAGCTCCTTTCGAAGAATTCCAATTTTATGCTTTTCCTGACCGCCACACCGCATAGAGGGGACCCAAGTAATTTCAGACTATTCTTGAATCTGCTTGAACCAGGATTCTTTGCAACAAACAGGATGCTCGCAGAGTCTATAGCTAATAGGGATAACCCGCTCTTTCTTAGGCGGTTGAAAGAAGACCTAAAGAGTTTTGACAATACTCCGCTCTTTCCGCCAAGGAAGGTAATAACTGTCAAGTATCGTTTAAGCGATGACGAGAAACGCCTCTACAACGCTGTAACAGAGTATGTTGAGAGATACTTCAACAAAGCTATGCAGAAAGACAAAAGGAACGTGGCCTTTGCTTTATTGATTCTCCAAAGGCGTCTAGCATCAAGTCTAAGGGCGATACGAAGATCACTCGAAAGAAGAAGAGACAGACTCAGGGAACTGCATGAACAAGGCAAGATAATATCAGAAATAGGATACATCGACGAGGAAGCCTTAGAGGACTCTCCTGAGTTAGAAAGATGGAGAAAAGAAGACGAGTTACTTGAAAAACTAACCTCTGTTGAAACGCTGGACGAACTCAAAGAAGAGATCGACAAGCTTGAAGAACTCATTAAGTTGGCAAAAGACGCTGAGAAAAAGGAGATTGAGACAAAACTTGTAGAACTAAGGAAAGTAATGGAACAAGAGAAGCTTGGAAGAAACGGTGAGAAGCTACTAATCTTCACAGAATCTAGAGATACGCTTGAGTATCTTGTTGAGAAGATACGAGGTTGGGGATACTCTGTAAATTGCATCCATGGTGGCATGAATCTTGACAAGCGGATAAACGCAGAGCATGAATTCAAAGAAAAGACTCAGATAATGGTCTCCACAGAGGCTGGAGGAGAGGGAATCAACCTTCAGTTCTGCTGGCTCATGGTCAACTATGACATTCCCTGGAATCCTAACAGACTAGAGCAGAGGATGGGAAGAATACATAGATACGGCCAACAATTTGAAGCGCACATCTATAACGTCGTAGCTGTTGATACACGAGAAGGCAGAATTCTGGAAACATTGTTTAACAAACTCGACATCATCAGAGCCCATTTGGGAAGCGATAGAGTGTTTGATGTTATAGGTGATGTCTTACCTGGCAGAAGCCTCCAAGACCTAATCATAGAAGCGATAACAAACAAGCGGTCAATGGATGACATACTAAGAGACATTGAGAGGATTCCTGATGAGGAAGCGATAAGGCGAGCAAAAGAAGCTACGCTTGAAGGGCTGGCAACAAAGTATATTGACCTAACTCGAATCCTAGGCGAAGCTAGAATCGCAAAAGAAAACAGGCTAGTGCCTGAGTACATTGAGAAGTTCTTTTTCAAAGCTGCAGAGAAGCTTGATGTGAATGTGGAAAAGAGGAAGGACGGCTTCTGCAGAATAACCGGTGTTCCGTATGAGCTTAGGAATCTTCCTTTTGAATTCAAGATAAAGTTCGGGGAAGTCTTCAAGGAGTATAGCAAGTTCTCTTTTGACAAAGAGCAAGCATTTAAGGGGCAAGCAGATTTTGTCGCTCCTGGCCATCCACTATTAGAAGCAGTTGTCGAGAGGATTTTCGAGAAATACAGTTCGGATGTTGAAAAGGGTTCTGTGTTCTTAGACCCGTCAGGAGCCATGAACGGCTTCATCTGGTTTTTGGAAGCGATGATAAATGATGGCACTGGGTCATCAGCAGGCAAAAGAATTTTTGCTCTGTATCAAGATAGCCAGAAGAACATAAGACAAGTCTCTCCGTCGATTCTCTGGGACTTGAAACCACACCATGCGTCGTCAGTATCAGCTATGTCAAGTCTAGTGTCTGATGAGAGTTTAGCGATTTCTTTTGCAGTAGAAGAAGTCCTGCCGAAGTACCTTGAGGAGTTGAAAAGACAGAGAGAACATGATGCAAGTATCAAGAGAAAATATGGCTTACGGTCTCTTCAAGAGCTCATCCTCCAGTCCGAAGGCAAACTAATTGATTACGAAACCAGGAAAGCGAAGGGAGATAACATCCCTGAAGCCCTGATTCAGAATGAGCGAAGGAACAAAGAAGATTTGGAGAGAAAGAAATCTCAGCTTGAGAAGCTGATCGAGTCAGAGACACATCTACTTCTATCAACCCCAAAAATACTTGGGTGTGTAGCTGTCCTTCCTAAGACTCCGGTAGATGACATGTTAAGGGCGGACAAAGAGATTGAAGAGATTGGAATGCGAGTAGCAACAGGATTTGAAATTGCCCAGGGCCGAAGTCCAGAAGATGTTTCTGCTCAGAATCTAGGCTTTGATATTCGTTCCAGATCACCTGATGAAAAAATCAGATACATAGAGGTCAAGGCTAGAGTTGGCGAAGGAAAGATAGCACTTACACCTAATGAGTGGTTGATGGCTAATCGACTGGGAAATGAGTACTGGCTGTATGTAGTTGTGAATGCACGCACCTCACCGGAACTTTACACTATACAAAATCCTGCAGCTAAACTGAAACTAGAAGAAGAGATCGAAGTTGTCCGATATGTTGTAACCGACTGGAAAGGTGCGGCTACTAAGGAGAAAGTGGGTGCCTAGCGTGGAAGATAGAAGGCTCATAGAAGTTGATTTTCCTTTAAAGGAAGTGAGTGAAGAATCGGCGAGTGAAAAAAGTATACGTCATGGTCACATCTCTACTCTCCATATTTGGTGGGCTCGTCGTCCTCTTGCCGCTTCCAGAGCGACAACCTTTGCAGCATTAGTGCCAGCCCCTGATAGTGAGGAGCAGCTAAAGAAACGCATAGATTTAGTAATCAATCTGTCTAAATGGGAGAACTCCAATAATTTACGTCTAACAAGCGAAGCCAGTAAAATCATGCGAGAACGTTTTGGTGAAAAAGCGCCAAAGGTTCTAGACTGTTTCGCTGGTGGTGGGTCCATTCCTTTAGAATCCTTGAGACTAGGATGCCAAACATATGCTCTCGAACTGAACCCTGTTGCGTTTCTGATTCTCAAAGCGGTCTTGGAATACCCACAGAAGTATGGTAGAGTTTCTGCTAAGGTGTCAGGAGGGTTAAGCAAAGCTGGAAACCCACTAATGGAAGATGTCAGGAAGTGGGGAAACTGGACGCTCCAAGAAACTAGGAAAGAAATTGAGAAGTTTTATCCTAAAGAGCCTGATGGGAACAATACGGTTGGATATATTTGGGCAAGAACAATTCCCTGTCAAAACCCAAGATGTGGGACAGAAATTCCTTTGCTACGACATTTCTGGTTAGCTGATACGGAAAACAAGAAAGTAGCTTTGAAGATGGTTATCAAGAAGGCCAGCAAAGAAATTGCTTTCAAAGTAGTTCAAGGTAAAGAAATCGATTTTGATCCATCTGAAAGAACCACGAGTAGAGCAACTGTATTGTGTCCGGTTTGTAGTTCAGCGATAGATGATAAGACAACTAGGAGCTTGGCACGGCAAGGGAAGATGGGACATAGACTCATAGCGATAATTCTAGGAGGACCATTTGGTAAAGGATACCGAACTGCTTCTGAAGGAGATAGAGCTGTTTACGATAAAGCTAGGAAGTATCTTTCAGGGAAAATTAGAGATTGGATGTGGGATTTCAATCCCGTTCCCGATGAAAAAATGCCTCCTATCGGCACCTACGGAGTGGACGCACAGAGATATACCCACAATCAAACATGGGGTGAGCTGTTTAACGCTCGTCAACTCATCGCGCTCATAACGTTTGTTG
>Ga0172364_10002793_pt1 | contig 13917 bp, 12 predicted proteins | sample LakKivSesite10cm_FD_114545 | JGI IMG/M metagenome (GOLD analysis project Ga0172364, IMG submission 114545) | Sediment microbial communities from Lake Kivu, Rwanda - Sediment site 10cm | ecosystem: Environmental > Aquatic > Freshwater > Lake > Sediment | place: Rwanda: Western Province, Lake... | reverse complement strand
TTGGCGTTGATCGGGGGGAGCGCCTCAACGACCGCCGCGGGCACCCCAGCCGCCTGGGCGCCGGCCGTCTCGGCGAACACCACGGTCCGCTGCGTGTCGGACCCGGCGGGCGCCTTCATCGCCGCGTCGATGGCTTGCACGACTTCGTCCATGGTCTGGTAGCGATCCTCGCGCCGCTTGCCCATCATCTTGACGACGATGTCGGAAAGCGGCCTGGGGATTGTCGGTATGAACTGGTTCGGCGGCGTCAGGGGCTCGTGCTTGTGCCGGTACATCATCGACATCGCGGTCTCGGCCTCGAACGGGAGCCTGCCGGTCATGAGCCGGAAGAAGGTCCCCCCCAGCGAGTAGATGTCGGTCCTGCCGTCGAGGGTTTTGCCGTCGCACTGCTCGGGGCTCATGTATGCCGGCGTGCCCATGAGCGAGTCCGTCGCGGTGATGTCCGCGCCGGCCATCTCCTTGGCGAGGCCGAAGTCCGACACCTTCACGATGTTCTGCCCGGTGACCATTATGTTGTCGGGCTTCACGTCCCTGTGGATGATCCCCGCCCTGTGCGCACAGGCCAGCCCGAGCGCCGCCTGCCGCACGAGGTCGGCGGCCTCGGCCGGCGGCAGGACGCCCCTCTCCTGGATGACGTCGGTCAGGCTGCGTCCGTCGTCGATGAGCTCCATTATCATGTAGTGGACGTCGAACTCTTTGTCCTGGCCGGCGTCGTATACGGCCAGGATGTTGGCGTGGACGACCCGGGCGATGGCGCGCACCTCACGCTGGAAGCGCTCGACGAACTTCGGGTCATGGGCGAGGCTGTCGGAGAGGACCTTGAGCGCGACCTCGCGGTCCAGCGAGAGCTGCTTGACGCGGTAGATGACGCCCATGCCGCCCTGGCCGATCTCGCTCAGGACCTGGCAGGCGCCCACGACCTTCCCGATCAGGCTTTTCGTCGCCATCGTCACACCTCGCGCGGCAGGGCCGGGCGCGCTCAGCGCTCCCGCCCGCCCTCGCCGCCGGACGCCGGCCAGTCGCGGTCGAGCCCCTCCACGCGCCGCTGGTGCCTTCCGCCTTCGTACGGCGTGGAAAGGAACACGTCAAGAATGCGATCCGCAATGGTCTCCGTGAGCACCCGCCCGCCCAGGGCGAGGATGTTCGCGTCGTTGTGCCGGCGCGATATCTCGGCGTCGTACTCGCTCGTGCATCGCGCGGCCCGCGCCCCGCGAACGCGGTTGGCGGCCATGGATATCCCCAGCCCGGCGCCGCAAACGACCACGCCGCGCTCGCACTCGCCGCTTGCCACGGCCCTGGCGACGCGCTGGCCGTACTCCGGGTAGTCCACGGGCTCGTTCGAGTGGGTCCCGAAGTCTGCGACCTCGTGCCCAGCGGCCTCAAGCCGCTTGCGCACGTGCTCCTTGAGGGCGAACCCTGCATGATCGGAAGCGACGGCGATCTTCATCGGGCTACCTCTCAAGCACCAGTTCGGCCCTGGCCCTGACCGCCTCGCGCAGCGTCGCCGCCGCGGCCTTCTCCGTCGCGCCCGGGCCCGGAGCCGCCATGTCGCGGCCCGCCGGGTCCAGGAGTTCCGCGCGCGCGGCGCCTGGCGGCGCAATCTGCGCGATCTTCTCGACCAGCGACCGCTCCAGCGCATACACCCAGTCGGCGCGGGCCAGCAGCGCCGGCGACAGCGCCGGCGTTTCCTCCCCGCGCGCGTCGATCCCGAGCTCCGCCGCGAGCGCCTGCATGCTCGTCGGGCTCGACGCCGCGCCCAACACAGCGACTAGCACCGTGACGTCCGTGCGCCCGCGTTCGCGGGCGACCGCCGCGAAAAGCGCCCCCGCGACGGCCCCCAGGCCGGCGCCGGGGCACACGAGAAGCACTGTCGACGCGGCCGTCAAGCGCAGTTCGTCCTCCGGGATCGCCCCGCGCCGGAGAACCTCGATGCGCTCGCGCCCGCCGGGTCCGGCCTCGACCCGCACTACCGTAGACGGCACGCCGGCGGTCCTGCCGCCGTCGATGACCAGCTCCACGCCGGCGCCCAGGGCGGCGACGACCTCGCCCGCCGTGCGCGGCTCCGGCATTCCGGAGCGGTTCGCGCTCGTGGCGGCCACGGCGCCGCCCGCGCGCGAGGCGAGCCCGCGCGCAGCCGCGTGGTCGGGCACGCGGACCCCGACGTCGCCGACGACGATCGTGAGCGCGCCCGGCCAGTACGCCCGGGCGAGCTTGCGCGCGAGCCTCGGCCAGGAAGACGCCTGGGCCTCGGCCGCGCCTGCGTCGGCGGCGAGGCGCGCGAGCGGCTTCGCCCGTTCGCGGCCCTTGATATTATACAACCTGTCGATCGCCGCGGGGCGGAGAATATCCGCCCCGAGGCCGTAGACCGTGTCGGTCGGGAAGGCGACCAGGCCGCCCGAGGCGAGCGTCTGTGCGGCGCGGTCGAGCGTCTCGTCGCACGGGCCGCCGCCGCCGAGCCGCAGGAGCTGCGGCCTCACCTGCCGCCGCCTTCGCGCGCCACGGCCTTCGCCCCTATGTCCCGCCGGAACTGCACGCCGTCCCAGCTTATCATGTCGACCGCCTCGTAGGCGCGGGCTATCGCGTCCCTGACCGTCGCGCCGAGTGCGGTCACGCCGAGCACCCGCCCGCCGGCGGTGACGACGCGGCCATCCTTGCGGGCGGTGCCGGCGTGGAAGACCGCGACGTCTTCGAGTTTGCCGGCCTCTTCGAGGCCGGTGATGGGCAGGCCCTTCTCGTACTTCCCAGGGTAGCCGCCCGAGGCCATCACCACGCAGACCGCCGGCCGCTCGTCCCAGGTGATCTGTGCATCCTCGAGCCTGCCGTCGACGACCGCATCGAGCGCCGGGACGATGTCGGAGGCCATCCGGACCAACAGCGGCTGCGTCTCCGGGTCGCCCATGCGGCAGTTGAACTCGAGGACCTTCGGGCCCGCGGGCGTCACCATGACGCCCGCGTAGAGCACGCCCTTGTACGGGCGGCCTTCCTTCTTCATGGCGTGGACCGTCGGGACGAGCACCTCCCTGGTGATCCTGTCCATCATCTCCTCGGTCACGACCGGGGCTGGCGAGTAGGCGCCCATGCCGCCGGTGTTCGGCCCCCTGTCGCCGTCGAATATCGCCTTGTGGTCCTGCGAGGACGCCAGCGGCGCGATGGTCTTCCCGTCGGTCAGGGCGATGATCGACGCCTCCTCGCCGCGGAGGCACTCCTCGACCACGACGCGGGTGCCGGCCTCGCCGAACTCGCCGCCCTCGAGCATGCCGCGGGTGGCCTCGACGGCCTCCTCGACGGTCGCGCAGACGACAACGCCCTTGCCCGCGGCGAGCCCGTCGGCCTTGACAACCACGGGCGCGCCGACCTCCTCGATGTAGGCGGCGGCCTTCTCCAGCCCCTCGAAGACCTGGTAGTCGGCCGAGGGGATGCCGTGCCTGCGCATGAGGTTCTTGGCGAAGACCTTGCTGCCTTCGAGCTCGGCCGCGCGCTTCGACGGGCCGAAGACGCGCAGGCCGTCGCGCTCGAAGCGTTCGACGACGCCGGCGACAAGCGGCGCCTCGGGCCCGACGACGGTGAGCTCTATCCGCTCGCGGCGCGCGAAACGCGCCAGGCCGTCGAGGTCGGCGGCGCCGACGTCGACGAGCTCGGCCACCTCGGCGATCCCGGCGTTGCCGGGGGCGCACAGGACGCGCTCGACCCTGGGCGAGCGGGCGATCTTCCACGCCAGCGCGTGCTCGCGCCCGCCGGAACCGACGACCAGCACTCTCACCTGGCTCCCCCCATGCCGACGCCCACCGGCCGCCGGAATCAGTGCCTGAAGTGGCGCCTGCCGGTGAAGACCATCGCGACCTCGCGCGCGTTGGCGGTGTCTATGACCATCGAGTCGTTCTTCGCGCCGCCGGGCTGCATCACCGCCTTGACCCCGGCGTCGGCGAGGAGCTTCAGCCCGTCCGGGAACGGGAAGAACGCGTCGGACGCCGCGACCGCGCCTATCGCGCGCCTGCCGGCCTTGCGGCAGGCGCACTCGGCCGCGTCGAGGCGGCTCATCTGGCCGGCGCCGACGCCGACGAGCGCGCGGCCGGTCGCTATGACGATGGCGTTCGACTTCACGTGCTTGCACATGACCCATGCGAACCTGAGGTCGCGCATCTCCTCGTCCGTCGGCTCGCGCCTGGTCACGACCTTGAGCTCGTCGAGCTCGGGGAAGCCGAGGTCGCGATCCTGCCTGAGGAAGCCCCCGGTCAGCGTGCGGAAGTCGAGCTCGGCCGCGTCGCGGCGGTCGAGCTCCCCGGCGGCGAGGAGGCGCACGTTCCTGCCCCACTTTTCCTTGGTCGTCAGGATTTCGACAGCCTCGGCGTCGAACGCCGGGGCGATTACGAGTTCGACGAACCGCTCCGGCTGCGCTATCGCCCCGGCGGTGGCGGCGTCGACGCGCCGGTTGAGCCCGACGACCGAGCCGAAGGCGCTCAACGGGTCGCCGTCGTAGGCGGCGGCGTAGGCGGCCGCGAGCGTCTCGCCGGTCGCCGCGCCGCACGGGTTCGCGTGCTTCATCACCGACGCGGCGGGGGAATCGAAGTCCTTCACGATCTCCAGCGCGGCCGTCGCGTCCTGAAGGTTGTTGAACGAGAGCTCCTTGCCGGAGAGCTGCTTCGCCGAGACCACGCCGGCCTCGTAGAAGCCGACGCGGGCGTAGTACGCCGCGCGCTGGTGCGGGTTCTCGCCGTAGCGGAGGTCGGCGACCTTGGCGAGCTCGAACCTGACTATCTCCGGCGCGCCCTCCTCGCCCCTGTCCTTGCGCGCGCGCGCCTCGAGCCAGGAGGCTATCGCCGAGTCGTACCGCGCGGTGTGCGCGAAGACCTTCCGTGCAAGCCCGGCCCTGAACTCCGGCGTCGTCCCGCCGCCGTTGGCGTGCATCTCCTCGACGACGCGCGAGTAGTCGCCGTGGTCGACGACGACCGTGACGAACTTCCAGTTCTTCGCGGCCGAGCGGAGCATCGTCGGCCCGCCGATGTCGATCTGCTCGACGGCCTCGTCGAGCGTCACGTCCTCCCTGGCGACCGTCGCCTCGAACGGGTACAGGTTCACGACCACCAGGTCGATGTCGTCGATCCCGTGCTCGGCCTTCTGCCTGGCGTGCTCCTCGTTGTCGCGGACGTTGAGGATGCCCCCGTGGACCTTCGGGTGCAGGGTCTTGACGCGACCGTCGAGCATCTCGGGGAAGCCGGTGAAGTCATCTATCGGACGGACCGGCACGCCGCCGTGGGCCAGCAGGCGCGCGGTGCCGCCCGTCGAGAGTATCTCGACCCCCATGCCCGCCAGCTCCCTGGCGAAGTCGACGATGCCCATCTTCTCCGATACGCTGATGATGGCGCGGCTGATTCTCATTCCCTGCCCCTCTTCCTCCAGTTGAACTCGTTCCGCCCGTGCCCCGACGCTCGCCGCGCGGCGAGCCCCGCGCCGTCAGGCCCAGAGGACCTGGTCCTTTCCCCGGGCGGGTCGGGCCACGATCTCGCCTATACGGTATACCCCGCCGGGGCCGAGGAGCCGCTTCGCGGCCTCCTCGGCGCGCCTGGCGATCACCACGATGAGGCCGATCCCCATGTTGAAGACGTCGTACATCTCCTCCTGCGGAATCCCACCCCAGTCCATCAGGAGCGGGAAGATTGGCGGCTTCGGCCACGAGGACCTGTCCAGCCGCGCGGCCAGGTTCTTCGAGAGAACCCTCGGCAGGTTCCCAGGGATGCCGCTGCCGGTGATGTGCGCCACCGCGCGGACATGTCGGCCCGCCTGGGGGTCCTCCAGGAGCCTGCGCAGCGGCCGCTCATAGATGCGCGTCGGGCGCAGGAGCTCATCGCCTAGCGTTCCGTTCAGGCCCGCGATCCTCGCCCCGAGCTTCCTGCCCGACGCCTCGACGATCCGCCGGACGAGCGAGTAGCCGTTCGAGTGGATCCCGCTGGAGGCGATCCCGAGCACCGCGTCGCCCGCGCGCATGCGCTCCCCGCGCGCGGACCCGGGGCCGAGGAGGTTCCTGCGCTCGACGTCGCCGACGGCGAACCCCGCGAGGTCGTACTCTCCGGGGGAATACATGTCTGGCATCTGCGCGGTCTCCCCGCCCAGGAGCACCGCGCCGGCCTCCCTGCAACCGGCCACGACGCCGCTCAGGACCGACCTGGCCACGCCTGGCTCGAGCTTGCCGACGGCCAAGTAGTCGAGGAAGAACATCGGCCTCGCCCCGCAGCATATGAGGTCGTTGACGCTCATGGCGACCAAGTCGATGCCCACGGTATCGTGGCGGCCGAGGGCGAAGGCGATCTTGAGCTTGGTCCCGACCCCGTCGGTGCAGGCGACTAGGAGCCGGCACCCGTTGGAGCCTGGCGCCTCGTAGACCCCGGCGAAGCCGCCTATGCCCGCGACCACCCCGGAGCCCGCAGGCGGCCGGGCGACCTTAGCGATCCAGTCGGCGAGGCCGTCCTGCGCCTCCTGGTCTACGCCAGCCCGTCGGTACAAGTTCTTCACAGGCTGGCTCCCAAGCGGTGCGCGGTTCACGTTACCTCGGGACGCACTCGGCGTCCCGTGCCTCGACGGCTGCCTATCTGCTTCGATTCTACGGGTCGCGTGCGCGGTGTCAAGCGCGGCAAGGCGGCGTTCGCGGACGCCGCTTGACCGCGGTCGGCTTCGGCGTATCGTCAGGGACCGTCCGGCCCGCCGCGTCCTTACGTCCGTGCGGGCGCCCATGATGCGAAAGGGGAAGGCCCCCATGCCGCAGAAGGTGATCCTGGACACCGACATAGGCGATGACATCGACGACGCCTACGCGCTCGCGCTCATCCTGGCCTCCGACGAGTTCGATCTCGTCGGCGTCACCACCGTCTTCGGGAACACCGCCGCGCGCGCCCGGCAGGCGCAGACGATCCTCAAGCTCGCCGGCCGCCAGGACGTGCCCGTCGCGGCCGGCTGCGGGGCGACGCTCTCGCCCCGCCCCGGCGTGGGCGAGCCCGACCTCCCCGGCGGGCAGGTCTCGCTCACCGCGAGGTCCAGGGACCTCCTCGATGACATCCGCCCGAGGCAGGACGTGGCCGCGCTGACGGCGGCGGAGCTCCCTGCGCTGAGCGCAATGCACGGCGTCGACTTCCTGATCGGCGCCATAATGGATGGCGACGGGGACGTGATCCCAGTGACCATCGGCGCGATGACGAACCTGGCGATGGCGCTCGTCAAGGAGCCGCGCATAGCCTCGAGGATACCGCGGATCGTCTCGATGGCCGGCTGCTACTTCGGCCCCGCGGCCGAGTGGAACGTCAGGTGCGACCCGGTCGCCGCGGCGATCGTCTTCGGCAGCGGGGTGCCGGTGACCGCCGTCGGGCTCGACGTGACGACCCGGTGCGTCATCGCCGAGGCCCGGCTCGCGAGGCTCGCCGCCTGCGAAAGGCCCGTCGCGCAGAATCTCGCGCGCGCGACCGAGGCATGGGCGGGGCGGCTGCCGTGCCTTCACGACCCGCTGGCCGTCGAGACCGTCTTCCGGCCAGACCTGGTGGCCATGAAGACCGGGACCGTCACGGTCGAGCTCGAAGGCGCGGTCACCTACGCCCGCACCGTCTTCGAGGAGCGCGCGAGCGGACCGCACAGCGTCGGCGCAGAGGTGAACTCCGCCGAGGCGGTCGATCTCTGGCTGGACCGCGTCGTCTCGTTGTAGCCCGCGCGGCCCCTACCCGAGCGTCTTTCTGAACCTCGACGACGCCACCGACGGCGTGAGCAGGCCGAACGCCAGAAGAACCGCGTACTGGGGCCACAGGACATCCAGCCCGAGCCCCTTCAGGAGAACGCCGCGGACTATGACCCGGATGGGGTCTACGTAGGTCACGAGCTGAACGACCCGCGGCATGTTCGCGATCGGGAAGGTGAAATCGGAGAGCAGAAACGTCGGCAGGGGCGTGGCCCGCGTCTGCTCCCGGGACGCTGACCGTTCTCCGCTCGAGGCCGGCCGCCGGGAACACTACCGCGGGTAGGCGATCCGGACGATCCTGTAGCGCACCGTGCCGCTCGGGACGGCGACCTCGGCGTCGTCGCCCACCTTCTTGAGCATCAGGCCCTGTGCGACGGGGCTCGTCGTGAGGATCCTGTTCGCCTCGACGTCGTCCTCGCCGGCGCCGACGAGTTCGTATGTCTCCTCGCGGTCGACGTCCAGGTTGAGCACCGTCACCTTCGCGCCGAAGGCGACCCTGTCCTTCGGAGCCCTGCGGGGATCGACCACCTGCGCGCGGGCGAGTTTGTCCCTGAGGTCGGCGATCCTGGCCTCGAGCACGCCGAGCGCCTCGCGCGCGGCGTGGTACTCGGCGTTCTCGCTGAGGTCCCCCTTCGCGCGCGCCTCGCCGATCTTCTCGAGGATGGCGGGCCGCCTGCCCTCCATCTCGCCGAGGAGCGCATCGAGCTTCTTCTTCCCGGCGGCTGTCATAGGTACCGTGTCGGCCATGACGTCCTCCCGCGCCGCGGGTCAGCCGGCCGCGGCCAGCAAGGCCAGGCGGCGGATGCCCTCTTCAATCCGGTCCAGGCCGGTCGCGTAGCTCAGGCGCACGCAGGCATCCTCGCCGAACGCCGCGCCGGGGACCAACGCCACGTGCGCCTCGTCCAGGCAGACCCTGGCGAAGTCGACCGAGCCGGCGGCGCCCGCGAACCTTCCGCGCCCATAGAGCCGCGAGACGTCCGGAAATACGTAGAAGGCGCCCTGCGGCTCCGCTGGGACGCTCACCCCATCGATCGTGCGCAGGCCCGCGACCATGCGGTCGCGGCGCCGCTCGAACTCGGCGCGCATCCTCTCGACCTCGCACTTCTGTGTCTGGCGGTCGGCGAGCGCCGCCAGCGCCGCCGCCTGGGCGATGGAGGTCGGGTTCGATGTCGTGTGGCTCTGGAGGCTCGAGGCGGCCTTGATGACCTCCGCGGGCCCGGCCGCGTAGCCGATGCGCCAGCCGGTCATCGCGTATGCCTTCGAGTGGCCGTTGACGACGACGGTCCGGGGCTTCAGCTCCGGCGCCACCTCCGCGATGGACCGGTGGGCCGTCCCGCCGTAGACGAGCTTCTCGTATATCTCGTCGGAAACGCACCAGACTCCCTTCTCGGCCAGGACGTGCGCGAGGTCAGCGAGCTCCTCGGCCGAGTATACCGCGCCGGTGGGGTTCGACGGCGAGTTGAGGATGAATAGCTTCGTGCGGTCGGTCACGGCCGCGGCCACCTGCCCGGCGGTCACCTTGAAGCCCGACTCCGCGCTCGTCGGCAGGACCTTCACCGTCCCGCCGGCGAGGCGGATCATTTCAGGATAGCTCACCCAGTACGGGGCGGGCAGGAGCACCTCGTCGCCGTCGTCGACGAGCACGAGGCACAGGTTCGCCAGCGAGTGCTTCGCCCCGCACGAGACTATGATCTCGTCGGGCAAGTATTCCAGGGAGTTGTCCTCGTGGAGCTTCCGGGCGATGGCCGCCTTGAGCTCGGCCGTGCCCGAGGCCGGCGTGTATCGGGTCAGGCCCTTGTCTATCGCCTCGTGCGCGGCCCTGCGGATGTACTCGGGCGTGTCGAAGTCCGGCTCGCCCGCGGCGAAGGCGACCACGTCGACGCCGCTGGCCTTGAGTTCCTTCGCGCGCGCGGTGACCGCGAGCGTCACGGAAGGCGCGATCGCCCGCGCCCGCCTGGAAAGCGGCGAGCCCATGTCATGTCCCTCCGGTTGCGCGACTGGCCGTTTCGAACTGCGGGATTCTGACTCCCCGGCCGGCGGGAGTCAAGCGGGCGGATGCGGCGGCTCACTGCGGCGGGCGCCCAGCCTGATGGAGAGCGGAACCTCCAGGCCGTGCGCCTCCATGAGCGCCCCGTCGGCGAGCACGTCGCGCGCGCGGCCGTCGGCGACGATCCTGCCCTCGTCCAGGAGCACCGCGCGCGAGCAGACCTCCAGCACCATCTCCAGGTCATGCGTGGCCACGAGCAGCGTCTGCTCCCGGCGCTCGAGGAGGTCTATCGCGCGCCGCCGCGAGCGCGGGTCGAGGCCGGTCGTCGGCTCGTCGAGGGCGAGAATTCCCGGCTCCATCGACAGGACGGTCGCCAGCGACGCGGCGCGCTTCTCGCCGCCGGACAAATGGTGCGGCTCCCGCGAGCCGAGGCCGCCCAGCCCGACCGCTTCGAGCGCCCCCGCGACGCGCGCGTCGAGCTCGTCGCGCGAAAGGCCCGTCTGCGCCGGGCCGAAGCCCACGTCCTCGGCGATGGTCGGCATGAAAAGCTGGTCGTCCGGGTGCTGGAAGACCAGCCCCACCGACCTGCGTATCTGACGCAGCGTCGAGCGGGAAAGCGTATTCCCCTCGACGCGTATCGCGCCCTCGCCGCGCAGGACGCCGACGAGCAGGAGGAAGAGCGTTGACTTGCCGGCCCCGTTCGGGCCGACGAAGGCGACGCGCTCCCCCCGCCCGACGCGGCAGGTGACGCCCGCGATCGCCTCCCGGCCGTTGTGGTAGGCGAACCGCAGGCTCTCGATCTCTACGGCCGGCACGTCGTCCACGTTGCTACCCCGCAAGCCACACGCCCCGCCCGCGCAGGAGCGCCACCACGATGACGGCGCACATGACGAACCCGACATCGGCGAGGCCGAGGCGCTCGCCTGCCGCGCGCGGCACCATCCCGTCGAATCCGCGCACGCACATCGCTGCGGAGACCATCTCCGCACGGTCGAGCGACCGCACGAAGAGCCCCGCGAGCGCCCCCGTCGCCGCGCGCGCCCGCTGGCCTACTCCCGGTTGGCCCACGGTGCGGACCTCGACGGCGCGCCTGCGTCGTTCGAGCTCGTCCACCACGACGAAGAGGTACCTATACACGAACGTCACCTGCATGGCCAGCAGGCGCGGCAGCCCCAGCGACGACATCGCGCCAGCCAGGCGGTACAGCCGCGTGGTCGTCGCCAGCGCCAGCAGCGCCAGGGCCGATATCAGGTACTTGAGCAGTATCGCCCCGCCAGTGACGAAGCCCTCCCGCACGACGGCATTCCAGGGGCCAAGCGTGACGGTCACGTGCCCCGTCTCGAAGACCGCGTTTGCCGCCGAGACGACCAGGGCGAAAGGCGACATGAGCAGCACCCTCAGGAAGACGAAGCGGAGGGGCACGCCAGAGATCAGAATGACGGCCAGCGGCGGCACGAGATACGGCAGGAGCCCCGCGAACTCCGTCCGCGGCTCGCTGACCGCTGCGGCCGTGTAGACGAAGGCCGCCACGAGCTTGGCCCTCGCGTCGAGCCGGTGGATCGGGCTCTCCAGCCCGGCGTGGCGGTCCATCGAGGCGTGATGCACTCCCGGCCTCCAGGTGCGCCAGGCTGTACCCGATAATGCCGCAGCGGAGCAGCCCGGCCGTCGCTCCGCGTCCTTGCGGGGCCTGCGAAGCCCCCGGGACAGCCTAGCTCTATGTTCCGCGCGGTGTCAAACGCAGCCTAGCCGGCGTGCCCGCCGGCGCTCGGAGGCGCCCGGCGCAGCGCACGTCCGGCGGCGAAGGCGACCCCCAGAACCAGCATGGCCCCCAGGACGCCCGAGAGCGTCGTCCAGTACCAGCCTTCGCCGGGCCTGGTGTAGTCCGGCAGGAGCGCGATCTTCCCGCCAACGTCGTCGGCGGTCTCGGCGGCCGGGTTCGGCCTGTCCTGGTCCAGCACCGCCTTCTCGTCGACGGTCCACTCGAGGCCGTCGGGGCTTCCCGAGGCGGCCAGCGAAAGGAACGCCCCGACGAGCACGGCGGCCGCGACGACCGACGCGAGCGCGGTCTTGACGGGGAAACTGCCCCCGGCCCCGACGCCGGGCACGAACTCGGCCCTGATCCTGGCGAGCGACTCCAGCAGGGCGAACGTCACGACCCCCTCCACCGCGCCTATCAGGACGTGCACGCCTGCCATCGTGCCGAGGAAGGTCGTGAAGGGCACGCGGCTGACGCCGGAGAGCGCGACCTCGACCGGCACGAGCGTGGCGCCAGCGACTATCGCCACCAGCGCGGAGGCGAAGCTCACGCCGTAGAGCCTCGCCCTCCCGGGCGTCGAACCCTGCGGCACGAGGGCGCGGAACACGCCGTACGCGACGTACGGCCCGACCAGCGCCATGTTGACCAGGTTCGCCCCCAGGGCGAGGATCCCCCCGTCCTGGAAGACGAGGCACTGGACGATCACAATCGCCGCCATGCCGAGCGCCGCGGCGTGAGGGCCGAGGACTATCGCCAGGAACGCCGCGCCGACGAAGTGCCCGCTCGTCCCCGGGAGCACGGGGAAGTTCACCATCTGCGCCGCGAAGACGAAGGCGCCGAGAACCCCCAGGAACGGCACGCGCTTCTCGTCGAGGTCCCTGCGCGCCTTGACGGAGGCGTAGGCGATGCCCGTGCCGGCCGCGGCGTAGAGGCCTCCCGCGACGGGGAGCGTCAGAAGCTCGTTGCCCATGTGCATGATCTCGTTCCTTTCGCCGGCCGCGCCGGCTTCTCAGAAATCGGCCTGCGCCCTCAGTCCGACCAGCACGAGCGCGTCCGAGCGCACTCCGCCGGCGTTCCACACCGTCTGGACGCTCGGGCTCAGGGCGAGCCCGTCGGACAGCTTCAGGCGGCAATAGGCCTCCAGTATGGACTCGTCGGCCGCCCCTGGCGTCGCGGCCCTGTATTTGTCCCCGAGGATGCTTGTCCCGAAGGCCACTGCGAAGACGTCGTCTTCGCCCGCCCAGGCCATGTGCGAGAGCTCGGCTCCGACGCTGTAGGCGGCGGCGACTTCGAAGTCGGATGCGTCCCGCTGGCCGTAGCGGGCGAACACCTTCAGGCCTTCGGTCATATTGAGGCGCGCGGAAAGCCCCCACCCCGAGGTCGACCCGACCGTTCCGGCGAGCGGGGTGTTGACGCCGCTCGCCGACCAGGCATATATCCCCACCCGCCCGCGCTCGCCGGAGGGGCCGAGCCTCAAGCCGACCTCGCCGAACAAGTACGGGTCTTCGAAGACGAACTGCCAGTCTGCGTCGGCCTCCGCCCAGCCGACGACCGCCTCCACGGGCCCATCCTCCGGCACCCAGGAGAGCCACGCCGCGGCGGCGTTGTCCATCGGGAAGAACGCCGCCGTCGAGTTCCGGAACGACGCGTTCAGGAACTGCGCCGTCTCGTCGCCTGCAACGTCATTCGCGTCGACGATGGCGCTCACGTCGGCCTTGCCGACGAAGACGGTCCACCCCGCGCCGAGATTGCCTTCGAGCCACGCCTCGCTTACCTCCGCCGCCGCGGTCCCGGCGGCGTCCGCGTTGGCCGCCCCGTACATCGTGACATGGGCGTCGATACCGCCGCCGGCGGATGCCTCCAGGTGCAGGTAGCCCCTGAGGCGCGGAGAGAACTGCGTCTGCGCCTCGAGGTCGAACGAGGAGGACATCTCCCCGATCCGTCCGTCAGGCAGCGAGGCCTCGTCGCCGGCGGCAATCCACTGCCCGACCATGGTCATACCGCCGGAGAGCTCGACTTCTCCGGCGGACGCGGCGCCCGCGGCGAACATGACCAGCACCGCTGCGATACAGCTCGTTCTCACGGCTTCTCCTTCCCGGGCAACCTCGCCGCCCGCTCGTCACACGATTGCCAAATATGTGTTACCGCGTGGCTGGCGTCAAGCGGTTTTCGCGACCGGCAACGAATTTCGTTTCGCCAGCCTCAAGACGGGCATGATCGACCGCGGGCGCCGCGGCATGGGCATTCCTCCTTGCCCGCGACACCCCCGTCCCATGAACCCCAGGGTCATTCAGTTCTCCAACGCGGGCGGGAACCGTCGCCATGCTCGGGCCGATGGAGGTGGCGCATTCCCCGGCGATGCGGCCCCACCGGAGCGGCCGCGCCAGTGGGGGCCGTCCGGTGGGGCCGCATCGCCTGAATGAGACGTTCCAGCTACGGGTGGCGATGCACGGCTCCCGA
>Ga0172364_10002782_pt1 | contig 13942 bp, 14 predicted proteins | sample LakKivSesite10cm_FD_114545 | JGI IMG/M metagenome (GOLD analysis project Ga0172364, IMG submission 114545) | Sediment microbial communities from Lake Kivu, Rwanda - Sediment site 10cm | ecosystem: Environmental > Aquatic > Freshwater > Lake > Sediment | place: Rwanda: Western Province, Lake... | reverse complement strand
CTTTAATAGTTAAAAATTATAATACGCTTTCTGCCCAAAGCTCATGTCTTTGGGTTTTTAAATTAAATGAAAAATGTAGAAAAACAACTTAAGTTTTTTAAATTCACCAGTTTTTTTCTTCTTTGCGGTTTCAGGTTTTTTGAAAGGATACCAGGAATTTCAACAGGCTTCTCTTTCCTTTTCTAAGGCTCCAGATTTTATCAAAAAGGTAGAGGAGGAGGATTTACCAGAGAAAATTGTTATTTCCAAAGTTAGCATTGATTTACCTGTTTTTCCTGGAAAAGTAATTAATGATAAATGGGAGATATCGGAAAAAGGCGTTTCCTATCTTTTGGGATCTGGAATTCCAGGAGATGTCGGTAACACGGTCATTTATGGTCACAATAAACGGAATCAATTTGGACCAATTAGATGGTTAGAAAAAGGAAATGAAATAAGATTAGTTAATAAGAGAAAGGAAGAGTTTATTTACAAAGTGACAGAGACAAAAATAGTTACACCTCAACAAGTGGATGTTTTATCTTCAACAGAAGAAGCCACCTTAACCTTATATACCTGCACAGGAATTTTAGATAGACAACGATTTATTGTTATCTCCAAGTTAAATTTATCAACACCGACAGCAAACTAAATCAATCTTTAGTTAGCTTCAGTACTTTCCTGAAAGACCAACGGCCGTTGCTTTTCCAGGAAGTTTTTGACATTTTATCTTCTGTTGCATAATAATTAATTTATGTCCTTTTTATATAAACTTTTTATTCCCTCTAAGGAAAATAACCAACGGGCTGGTTTATTAAAGCCCCAAATTCTTTCATTCTTAACTTTAATTTTTATCTGTTATCAACTTTTTTTTAGTTTTTTTGCTTTAGCTAACTCCAAGGTTTTAGGTTATTCTTCAAGTATTACTCCGGAAAGGATTATTGAGCTAACCAATCAAAAAAGATTAGCGTCTGGCCTTTCTCCTGTTAGAGAGAATTCATTATTGTCTGAGGCAGCCAGGAGGAAAGCAGGGGATATGTTTGCCTTTAATTATTGGGCTCATACCTCGCCTTCGGGCCGAGATCCATGGTCTTTTTTTAAGGAAGTAGGTTATAAATATCTTTATGCTGGAGAAAATTTAGCGCGAGATTTCCATGATCCAGAATCCGTGGTAGATGCTTGGATGAATTCGCCTTCTCACCGAGAAAACGTAATGAACGCTAAATATCAAGAAATAGGGGTAGCGGTAGTGGACGGCACCTTACAGGGAATTCAAACCACCCTGGTGGTTCAGCTTTTTGGGGCTCAAGTAAAGGAGGTGGCGAAAAAACCAGTTAAAGAATCAGTTCCTCAAAAAGCAGTGGCGCAACAGCCAGCCGTAATTCAAGGAGAAGAAACAAAACCTGCTCAGGCAGTTCAAGCTCCTTCTTCGCAGACTATCTCTTCGAGCAAACAAGGAAGTTCTTTGCCGGTGATTAATCCTTTTTCTTTAACAAAAGTGATCAGTATCTTTTTGGCAGGGATAATTTTTGGAGCATTTTTAGTGGATTTACTTTTAGTTTCCGAAAAGAAAACTCCTCGGCTTTCCGGCCGATCCTTTGCTCAATTATTGTTCTTAGGGTTTATAATTTTATTGGCTTTAGTTTCTAAACAAGGAGCGATTCTCTGATTTTGAATTATGAATAATGAACAATGAATATTGAGAATAATTTGGTCAACAAAACCCATAGTTCATTGTTCTTGGTTCTTTATTCTAAGCAATGGAAGATTTAATAAATAAAATCAAAGAAAATTTTAGTCATTATCTGGTTTTGGCGGTAATCTTAAATATCGGATTTATTGCCTTTTGGTATTTTCAGTTTGTAATGGCGATCCAAATTTGGGTGGTTTTACTAACTGGATTGGCTTTTGTAATTTGGGGAGTTGTTCACCATTATCTTAAAGAAGATTTACACCAAAGAGTGGTTTTAGAATATTTATCAACCGCAATTTTGGGTTTTTTGATCATTTGGTTTTTACTTTTAAGAGCTTAAATAAACTCGTAAACTCGGTTAGTAGTTGTTAGTAATTGGTCTGGGCAGCCAGTTTGGTCTAAAGTTTGTGGTTATTGGTAAAGAATAGCCTAAATACTACGACTAATAACCAAACTGGCAGCCAAGACTGATAACTTTAGACTAACAACCTATAATTAGTCTCCTTTGACGACTGCCAAAGGCACCAGTTTAGCAATTTTTTTAGTGATTCCCGCTTCCACTAAAGTATCCACTACTTCATGAATGTCCTTGTAAGCATCAGGGGCCTCATCAGCAATTTTATGGTAAGGAAGGTTATAGATAACCTCCTCCATAGTTTTTTCAAATCTATCTTTAGTGATAGTTCGGAAAGCTTCTCCACGCGACATTGTTCTTCCTGCCCCATGATTAACGGAAAAAAAGGTTTCAGAAGCTTTTTGAGTACCTACAAGGACATAGGAAGCACTTCCCATGCTTCCGGGAACGATCGCTGGTTGCCCAGTTTCCCTAAATTTTTCAGGCAGGAGTGGATGTTCGGCCGGCAAAGCCCTTGTTGCACCTTTACGATGGACCAGGATTTTGGGTGTTGGGTGTTGGGTGTTAAGTGTTAGGCTAGGTTCAAATTTAGCAATATTGTGAGCAACATCATATAAAAGGGTGAGTTGTGAGTTGTGAGTTGTGGGGAACTCTTCAAAAATTTGGCGAATAAAATGAGTCATGATTTGCCGGTTGGCAAAGGCAAAATTAACACTGGCAGCCATGGCGGCAAAGTAGCTTTGAGCTTCAGGAGTTTCGAGGGGCAAAGCGGCTAATCCTTTTTTAGGAATTTCCATTTTATATTTATCTTTAACATTCCAAAAAATTTCTGTGTAATCAGTACAAGTTTGGTGTCCTAAAGCTCGGGAGCCAGAGTGAAGCATTAAACAAAACTGGTCCAGGAAGAGGCCAAACTTTCCAGCAATTTCACTATCATAAATTTCTTCTACTTTTTGAAATTCTATAAAATGGTTACCAGAGCCCAGAGTGCCGATTTCTTTTTCCGCCCTTTTTATTGATTTTGGGGTCAAGGCTTCAAACCTAGCTTCTTCCATTTTTCCTCCCTCTTCGATTGAAGAAAGATCATCTTCTGTTCCATAGCCTTTCTTAATTACTAATTCTGCTCCGCCTTCGACAATTTCTTTTAAGCTTATTCCTGGTAGAAAATCTCTTCTTTCGCCGCCGACCCCAATAGGGATTTCCCTTTCAATTTTATGAATTATAGTTTTAAAAAACTCTTGGTTGAATTTTTTTTGATCGTAAGTTGTTTGGGAGGTTAAAAGCCTTACCCCACAATTGATATCCATTCCTACTGCCCCAACAGAAATTAAATTTTTAGTGGCCATTACTCCACCAATAGGTAGACCAAAGCCCTCGTGGATATCTGGCATACCGATAATTGGAGAAATAACTTGGGGAAGCATCGCCGCTTCTGCCAACTGTTGAAGGGAAAGATCTTTTTCAAGCTGAGGAAACATTTCTTCCTTAAGATAAACAATTGCTTCCGCCTTCATTTCCGGAACTTCTTCAAGCTGGTATTTATTAACACCAATTTTCTTTAAATTTATCTCCATGGCTTATCTTCCTCTTTGTTCAGGCTGACCCCCACGAATTTTTTGATATTTTTCCTTGTATTTTGTGATTGTTTCCTCAACTTCTTGATAGGGTATTTTTACTCTTAATAAATCAATGGCATTAATGGTATCGTAAATGTCTAATTTATTGGTAAGTTTAAAAATGGCGTCTCGCCAAAGAATTGATTCCTCATATGCTCCTTTTTTAGCCGCCTCTTTCTCTAATTTTTTCATCATATCAAGAAAAGCAAAATAAACCCCTCTTTCCGCCCCACCCAGGCCAATTGTTCGATCTTTAAAAGGAATTCTTAAGATTCCCTTTTGTTGTCTGGCCATTTCTCGAATTTTTCCAGTCCTTTGCCAATTAAAAGCAGTAGAGATAATTTGCTCATAATAATTACTGGCTTGGTTTAACTTTTCTTGGTTGACCCCGGGAATCATCCTAATGGTTTCTAATAACCTGAAGGATCCGTCCTCAATCATTTCTGCGCTCCACCAAGGTTTAGCCGAGGCCCAAAAAAAATGATCAGAAGCTAAGGCCACATCCATTTTCTCCCGAATTTGTGGCCAACGAGAATGATTTTTATCCATCTTGTAAAATTCTTCTGAAACTAATTCAACTAATTTCCATTGCCAAGCGTGAATTTGATTTTCTGGGTCAGACCAAGACAAAAATTGGGTTTTATTTTCAATATCTTCTTGACTGCTTGCCCAAGTACAATCAACCGGTTTGACTTTTGTTACTTGGTTAAAAATTTGAGGAATTTGAGAAATATTAATTAATTGCGCCTCAGGAGACTCCAAAATTTCAAAAAGCATTTTTTCTAAACCTGGACGGTGGTGACCGAATGTTTCTCCATCCATGGCTGTTAAAGTGTAAGTATTAGTTTTAAGTTGATCTTCCATTGCTTGGAATAAGGCTTCTTTCGACCTAACAACGGCGCTCATTATTAAATTGCTTAATCTTCTTTCCCGAAAAAAAACTAAAAGAGAACTATTTTCAATTTGGAAAATCTTTCCAAAATCTACCTGTCCAGGTTTGCCATTATAAGCAATCTCATCCAAAATTATCCATTTAAATCCTAAATTAGCTACAATTTGCGATAAGTTTTGAGTATAAGCCATTTCTGGAGGAAAAAATCCTTGAGGATTATATATTTTCCCTAAGAAGAATTTATTAGATTCATCATTTATTTTAATTTGTCTAATTATTTCTTCTTCCTTCAAAAAAGGTAAAAAGGCATGATACTTGGCTGAACTGGTAAACTCAACTTGTCCCCTTTCCCCGAGCAAACGAATAGTATCAATAAGATCTCTGTAGCCATATTTATCAAACAAATCAAAAAGGGCACCACTAATATTTAGAGTCAGTTTTATTTTTGGCCGATTTTTTAATCCTTCAAAAATCGGTCGGTAGCTTTGAGCGACAACGGCCTCGAGAATATCTGATTGTTGGTTAGCTGGTTGATAAAAATGCAAAAGATTTGCCCAGTACATATTTTTAGGTTACTATTTGCCGAAGGGCCATCGGCGGATTGGGGAGTAATGATTCTTTGCGAAATTCAGATGCTCGTTTATAAAGATCAAGGTACTTCTCGGCAACTTTATTCCAAGAAAAATCTTGTTGCATTGCTTGGCGAATAATCTTGATCCAGACTGATTTATTTTTAAATGTTTCTAAAGCTCGAGTAATCGCCACAATGAAATTTTCTCTGGTAAATTTTTTAAAGGTGAATCCTGTTCCTATTCCCTTTTCTGGATCAAAATCAACAACTGAATCTGCTAAGCCTCCGGTAGCCCTGACAATAGGAATACATCCGTATCTTAAGGCTTCCAAGGCCACTACTCCTCCAGGCTCATACCTGCTTGGTAAAAGAATAATATCTGCTCCAGCGAAAATTTTTCTTGGAAGAACAAAATTTGGCATTAAATGGGTCCCGACTTTACCATGATAGCGTTTTTCCAGCTCTTCAAAGAAGCCTATGTATTTTGGTTGCCCGCCACCTAAGACCACAAATTGAATATCAAGCTCGGAAAGAAGAAAATCAATTGTCTCGATAATTAAATCTAAGCCTTTTTGTTCATCTAATCTTCCTGAGACAGCCAACAGAGGAACTTCTGGTCTAATTTCAAGGTTGAATTGTTTTTGAAGATCAATTTTATTTTCCGCTCTGTCATGAAGATTTATAGAAGAATAATTTTTTTTGATGATTTTATCAGTCTGGGGATTAAAATCGGTGTAGTCCAACCCATTTAGTATCCCATAGAGTTTTCCTCTTAATTCTTTAAAAAGATTATGGAGTCCGGCCCCATATTCTTCGGTGAGGATCTCTCTGGCATAATTTTCGGAAACAGTATTAACAATGTCAGCATACATGATTCCTCTTTTTAAAGAATTCTGTTTAAAAAATCTTTCGGAAAAGAAAGAGGATAATTGGCTCTTGCCATCATCAAAATCCAGTTCTGTTGCATGAGTAAAATCAAAATTGCCTTGGTAAAGATTATGAATAGAAAAAAGAGTAGAAATTTTTTTTAATAAGGGATTATCTTTATAATTTTGCCGAAGATAATTAAGTAAATAACCGGTATGCCAGTCATTGCAATGAATTAAATCAGGAACAAACAATTTTTTTTGGATAAATTCCAAGGCCCCTCGGCTCAAAAGTCCAAAGCGAATATGATCATCAGAATAGCCATAAACATTAGAGCGTTTTTCAAAATATTCCATATTTTCTAAAAAATAGACCACTGGTTCAGTTTTTTTAGGATTTTTAATCACTTTTACATTACAAATTAATTCTTGAGGCTGAGAACTCTCGTTTGGTTTGTCAGTAGGAACCTTCAATTCATCAATTATTTTCTTTAAGGGAAATTTCTTTTCCTCAATGGTGCCGTATTTTGGAGTAAAAAGACGAATGTCTACTCCCATTTTTAAAAGAGCTCTCGGAAGAAAATAAGCAACTTGAGATAATCCTCCAACTGAAGAAAAGGGCGCGATTTCTGCAGAAACAAATAAGATCTTGAGAGTATTTTTAGATTTACTTGACATAACTTAAATAAATTTTATCGCAATTTCTTGTCGAAAACAAACTGGACTAATCTGGAAAATACAATCTCTTAAAATAATCATTTAACATTCGTCCGGTGGTGTATCTTTTCTCTATTAATTGTCGAGTTTTCCTCATTCTTTTGATCCACTCTGAGGGAAGATTTTTTTCGTTTCGGCGATAATACAAAGGAATGATTTGTTGTTCTAAGATTGAATATAAATTTTGACTAATATTATTTTCAGGAATTATCCAGCCTAAATTTTTCCAATTAACTTCCATTACCCAGCCATCATTCGTAGAGAATTGCAAAGATCCATTAAGACCACTTTTCATGCCACTTGTGCTACAGGCTTCTTTTCCGATTTCTGGGGTACTGAGCCAAACATCGGCTCCGGCCACAAATTTCCGGGCAATTTTAAGATTATAATCTGGACAAAAGATAACCTTCCTTAAAAGCTTGGGATCTTGACAGAATTCTTGGATTTGATTTTCCAATTCTATTCCCTCAGGGTCATTTTCTTTTGTTCGACCAGAAATAATAACCTGGATGGGGGTAATTTGATGATTAATCAATTTTGAAAGTCTTTCCAAATCAGAAAAGATTAGTAAAGGTCGTTTATAGCCAGTAATTCTTCGGGCCCAAACTAAGGTTAAAAATTCTTGTTTTAGGTCATTTCCAACTGCTTTAATCATTTCTTTTTTATTTTTTTGATGAATACCCCAGATTTGTTCATCAGTTAGTTCATCTTTATCCGTCCAATCCGTAGCTTGCCAACGGTCAGAATTAATCCCATTGGTAATAGAAATCAATGGACTGCCGGGATGGACTTGGGCTTCGTAAAAACAGTGTGATCGACTGACCCCGTTGCATCTTTGACTGTAACTAAGCAAAAATTTGGTGGTTGAGAAATGGTTTGGATGCAACTCTGTTGAACCGGCGGAAAAAAGTTTTTCGATATCTAAATGATGGTGAAAACAAAAATAAGACAAAAGATGGTTAAAATCTTCCCTGGTTATATAAATTCCTGCTCCAGAAAAAATCGTATGCTTAGTGGAGACTATTAGTTTTGTTGGTGGGGAAGTATTTTCTTGTTTGGCCAGCAAACCTAAGATCGCAAAACTTGCATGACCTTCGTTTAGGTGATAGACACCTGGGTTAATCTCAAGTTGATCCAAAAGATTGATTCCGCCGATTCCTAAAACTAATTGCTGAGAAAGTAAATTTTTTGGGTTTGAGTCATAAAGAGTTTTGGTAATTTCCCTGTCTTCTGGCGGATTTTCAGGAATATTAGTATCCAAAAGAAAAAGTTTGGCAGTTTTGTAAGATTTAGTCCAAATTCTTGCTAAAAGAGGAGGATTTTTAATGTCTATTTTTAAAAAAATTTCTTTTCCATCTTCGTCAGTTAGAGGTTTAAATCCGCAGCCGGTGGGATCATTTACATATCGGTGATAGAAAAGACCCAAGCCGTAAAAGGGAATCCCTTGTTTTGCGGCTTCTAAAAGATAGTCTCCTGCTAATATTCCTAAGCCTCCAGCATATAAAGGTAATTCATCTTCAATCCCATATTCTAAACAAAAGTAGGCGATAGGAGGTGAATTTTTAAAACTTACCATTCTTAATCTTTGCTACTCTTTTAAGCGTTTCTTAAAATAATCAACAAATGGGATAGTTACTGGATCTTCTTGAAACAAAAAGGAAAGGTAGAAAGTTAAGAATGATCCTAAACTTAAGACTTCCAAAGCTTGTTCTATCTTCGTTTTTCCTTTAAGTTCATACCAAAGAGTTTCAATTCCATTTTTTTCTACTACCTCTTTGGTAATTTCAAATCTTTTTTGAATAGCTTGGGAGTATAAAGAAGAATAAAGAAAGAGAAATAAATTTAGTCTCTTTTGATCTTCTGGGTGTTTTAGTCCCTCCATTAAATGATGATTCAATTCTGGGATAGTTCTAAATTCAGAATAGGTTTTAGCGGTTTCGTTAGTAAGGTTGGCCAAAGCATTTCCGGCTCCATTTAAGAACTCTGCGACAATAAAAGTGGGGAATTTTCCTTGAAGTTTTCTGGCTAACTGTTTAGCTGGGTTTGATGATTCAGGAAGATCTAATCTAAAATTTCTGGCCGATTTTTCTATCCAGGAAAAATTTTTTTCGACCCCTTCCTTTTTAATTTCTAAAAAACCAAGTTTTATCATAAAACCTAAAATTGCCCCTAAGATATATCCAAATCCCATTCTTGGTTGGTTTGAAGGATTATAGATTGGATTAAAGACGTAACAAGGAAAATTTAAATCCCTGGCAATTTCTTTTAATTCTCCGCCAGAAGTTACTCCTAAGATTTTAGCCCCTTTCTCTTTAGCGATTTTTACATTAACCATTACTTCTTCAGTAGTGCCTGAATATGACGAGGCAATGAGTAAAGTCTCTTTATTGACAAAACCAGGAAGATGGTAGTCATCGTTAATCAAAAAGGGAACAGAAATTTCTTCTTTAAATAATTCTTTAATAATTAAACCTGGGAGTCTGGATCCTCCCATTCCACAGATCACAATTGATTTTGCTTGAGAGAAATCTGAAGGGAGCATGAAATTAAAAGAATCATTCCAGGATTGGTTTATTTGATCTCCAAATTTTTCAATAGACTCAAACATTCTGTCATTTTTGGAAAATTTTAAAATTTCTTCTGGCTTATCTAAACTGATCATATGTTAATTATGATGATAAAAAAATTTTAACACAAAATTAGTGTTTTTGAACAGTCTAAGCTATAATGCGAAGCATTAACAGAGTATAATGCAGGCATGGAAGATGGATTATTTAATAGTCCCACAAAAGGGAAATTAAGCCTTAGAAAAGTAATTGAGGAAATTGCTCTTTTTATGGGTGAGGATCGGAAAGTAGATTATAAATTAGTGATTGGGACAGATTCTCATTCCAGGAAGGAGAATGGAACCAGGTCAGTAGATTTTGTGACGGCAATTGTTATTCATCGGATTGGCAAAGGAGGAAGATATTTTTGGCGCAAAGAAAAAAGGGAAAGAGTTGCTTCTCTTCGAGAAAAAATTTATACAGAGACAACTCTTTCTTTGCAAATGGCTCAAGGGTTGGTTCCAGAATTGAAGGTGGCTTTAGCAGGATTAGCTCCCTATGATTTGGAAATCCATATTGATATTGGTGAGGTTGGGCCAACAAGGGAAATGATTAAAGAAGTGGTGGGAATGGTTACTGGTAGCGGTTATGTGGCAAAAACAAAGCCAGAAAGTTATGGAGCCTATGTAGTGGCCGATAAACACACTTAAAAAATCTCAAATGTCGCGCCGCCGGCAAAGCCTCTGGCGACGCACGGCAAATCTCAAATGTTCAATGAAAATAAAAGTTTAACTCTTTCTTACCAATTCAGCGCAGACATTTATCCGGTGACCCCATTTAATTTTGAAATGACGGTTTATAATCCAGGGCATTTTCCCACACCTACGGAGATTTATCAACCTGGAATTTGGTGGCAAGCAACGAGAATTGAAGGACTGGTTTTAGGTTTTAAATTTGAAAACAAAGGAACAGTTAATGATCCCAAAATTAAACTCACGTTGTATTCTCAAAAACCTTTATCAGTTGATTTAAGAAATAAAATAATTGACGAGTTAAAGTATCGCTTTGAGCTGGATTTAGATCTTGCCGAATTTTATGAAAAATATAAAAAGGATAAGTTTTTAGGTCCGGTTTTTAAAAGATGGCGGGGGGCTAGGAGTAAATGTGGCTATTCCCTATATGAATCTTTGATGATTTACTTGGTTTTACAAAATGCTACGGTTAGACGGACAATTCAAATGATGGAAAATTTACTTCAAAAATACGGGACAAGAGTAAGATTTGATGGTAGGGAACTTTATTGCTTTTGGGAACCAAAAGATTTAGCAAAAGTTTCCCAGGAGGAATTAAAAGCCTTGAAGGTGGGATATCGGGCAAAATATTTTATTCGCAATTCCCAAGAATTTTTGCAAGAAAAATTTAATGAGTTTGAGCTAAGAAAGTTGAAACCAGATGAAATTTTAAAAAGGATTGATGAAATTTACGGGGTTGGTCCGGCTTCTGCTTCATACATCCTTTTTGAAGTCTTCCATAATCATCAGATTTTTGAAGTTTTGCCTCCTTGGGAGCAAAAGATATATTCAAAGATTCTTTATGACAAAGAATTGGTTTCTACTCAAAGGATTCTGAAAGAATTTAAGAAAAGGTATGGGAGATATTCTCATTTTGCTGCTCATCTTTTATTTACTGATCTTTTTTGGCGGCACCATCAAAAACCTATTAGTTGGCTTACTAAACTAATAAAGGTTTAACTATTTGACAAAAAGGATAAAATATAATTACTTATGAAAGGTGTAATTCTTGCTGGAGGTTTAGGAACGAGGCTCTATCCTCTAACTTTTGCCACTAACAAACATCTTCTTCCCATTTATGACCAGCCAATGGTTTTTTATCCTTTAAAAACTTTGGTTAAAGCAGGAATAAAGGAAATCCTTTTAGTGATCGGAGGGCCACACGCAGGCCATTTTTTAAGAGTCTTGAAGAATGGAAAAGACTTAGGGATAAAACACTTAGAATATGCTTTTCAAGAAAATGAGAAGGGTATTGCTGATGCCTTGTCTTTAGCCGAAGATTTTGCTGAAGGAGGTTCAGTGGCCGTCATCTTAGGTGATAATACCACTGATGCCAATATCGGTTCGGCTGTCAAGAAATTTAAAGAAGGAGCCGTAATTTTTTTAAAAAAAGTGCCCGATCCTCAAAGATTTGGAGTGCCTGTTTTTGATTCTAAGGAAAAAAAGAAAATCGTGAAGATTGAAGAAAAACCAAAAAAACCAAAAAGCTCTTTTGCGGTTACCGGACTTTATTTATATGATAACCAAGTTTTTAAATTTATCAAAAAATGTAGTCCCTCAAAAAGGGGAGAATTAGAGATTACCGATGTTAATAATTTTTATGTTAAAGCGGGAAAAATATATTGGGAAGAACTGAGGGGCTTTTGGTCGGACGCCGGGACCTTTGAATCACTTTTTAAATCAAGTCAATATTGGGCAAGAAGAAAAGGGATTAAATGAAACTTTTAATAACAGGTGGTGCGGGGTTTATCGGCTCAAATTTTATTAGATATTGGTTAAAAAAATATCCTCAAGACAAAATCCTCAACCTTGATAAATTAACCTACGCTGGGAATTTAGTTTCCTTGAGGGATGTTGAAAATAATCCCAATTACACCTTTGTAAAAGGAGATATTTGTGATGGAAGATTGTTGAATAAATTAATGGAAGAAATAGATATGGTTGTCCACTTTGCTGCCGAATCCCACGTTGATCGCTCAATTTCAGGACCTCAGGTTTTTGTTAAAACTAATGTTATAGGAACTCAAGTCTTATTAGATGCGGCCGTTAAGAACAAAATTAAAAGACTTCACCATATAAGTACTGATGAAGTTTATGGTGCTTTACCGGATAAAGGTAAAGAAAAATTTAATGAGAATTGGCCATTTAGACCAAATTCTCCTTATGCCGCTTTAAAAGCAGGAGCAGACTGTTTGGTGCGCGCTTATTTTAAAACATATGGTTTGCCTGTCAGTATTACTAATTGTTCCAATAACTTTGGTCCATACCAATTTCCAGAAAAACTGATTCCTTTAGTAATTACTAATTTAATGGAAGACAAAAAAGTGCCGATTTATGGGGATGGTTTGCAAGTCCGTGACTGGCTTTATGTTGAGGACCACTGCCGAGCGATTGATTTAGTTGTTCATGATGAAAAATCAGTGGGTGAGACATATTGTGTAGGTGGTTTGACGAAGGATATTCCTAATCTTGAAGTGATTAAAAAAATCTTAAAAATCATGGGCAAAAATGAAAGCCATATTGAATATGTCAAAGATCGTCCTGGACATGATCGTCGTTACAGTGTTGATTGGTCAAAAATTAAAAAGGCTTTGGCTTGGCAACCTAAATATGATTTCGATACTTGGTTAGAAAAAACGGTTAAATGGTATCAAAATAACACCAATTGGTGGAAGCCGCTTAAAGAAAAGCAGGAAAAATATTTTAAGAAACAATATGGAAAAAAGAGTTAAATCAATTTCTTCAAGATTAACAGAGAATGAGAAGTAAAATCTTAGGTACTGGTTTAACAGGATTGGTGGGTACCAGAATTATTGAACTTCTACAAAAATATTTTGATTTTGAAGACCTTCCTGTAGAAAAAGGGTTTAATATTGTCAGGAGTGAAACCATAGAGAAAGAGGTTGCTGACTCAGAAGCGAAAGTGTTAATTCATCTGGCGGCTTTTACCGATGTTAACGCGGCCTGGAAAGAAAGAGGAAATAAAGAGGGGTTGTGTTATCAAGTTAATGTTATAGGAACAAGAAATATTGCTAAGCTTTGTGCAAAATATAAGAAATTTTTGATCCACTTTTCCACTGATTTTGTTTTTAATGGTGAGAAAAAGGAGCCTTATACCGAAGAAGATAAACCAAATTCTCTTGAATGGTATGGCCAAACCAAATATTGGGCAGAGGAGGAAGTTAAAAATTCTGGGTGTAAATTTTGTATCGTCAGAATTGCTTTCCCTTTCAGGGCAAAATATGACTTTAAAAGCGATCTAGTCAGGAAAATTATTATAGGATTTAAAAGTAAGACATTAACTCCAATGTTTTTTGATCAAATTATCACCCCAACATTTATTGACGATATTGCATTTGGAGTAAAAATGGTTTTCCAAAGAAAACCGCAGGGAACCTTCCATTTCGTTGGCTCAAGTTTTGTTTCCCCTTATGATTTAGCCTTAAAAATTGCCAAAATTCTTGGTTTTGATACCATTTTACTTAAGAAAAGTAGTCTTTTAGATTATTTGCAAAACAATCCAGGAGACCGTCCATATTCAAAAAACTTGGCTTTATCTAATCTGAAGGCAGAAAAAGAGTTAGGTCTTAAAATGAAAGCAATAGATGAGGCACTTTTAGTATTAAAACGACAGATTCAGTTTTCCAGTTGAATTACGAAAAGCCCGTTCTTTTTGATCTCTTTTTTCTGGCCAAAATCATTGAGTTTAAATTTTAAAATGTAGCCTACTTTTTTAGTAATTTTTCTGCCGGTATAACTTTTAGTTTTAGGGTTCCATTCTTCCAAAATTAATTTATCACCCTCTTCAATGTCAAAATTAGCCACTCTTAAATCAAATTTTTTCTTTCCCGATTTTACTAATTCAAAGTACTCTGGCCAGGTTTTCTTTTTAATAATCATTTTTCACCTTCTTTTG
>Ga0172364_10002781_pt1 | contig 13944 bp, 14 predicted proteins | sample LakKivSesite10cm_FD_114545 | JGI IMG/M metagenome (GOLD analysis project Ga0172364, IMG submission 114545) | Sediment microbial communities from Lake Kivu, Rwanda - Sediment site 10cm | ecosystem: Environmental > Aquatic > Freshwater > Lake > Sediment | place: Rwanda: Western Province, Lake... | reverse complement strand
CTCCTTTGAAGCGTCAGCTCCCGGATGCGCCGAGGTCGTCGTGTTCCACAAGCCTGACGAGAGAAGGTACCTCATCAACGTAGTCAACTTCCAATCCGAAATCGGGGCGCCGAACATACCCGTCAACGGCATAAAACTGAAAGTCAGGGTCAAAGGCAGACCCAAAAAAATGCTGTCCCAGCCCGAAGGAAAGGACGTCCCGTTCAAACAAGACGGGGAATACGTGGTTGCGAAGATTCCAAGGCTTCAGACGTTCCTTATGCTGACAATAGACTACGAATAATCATGGTAAAATATGCAGCTCACTAGATATATTATAGTTTTATTTTGATGGTGTCTTCCTCTAAAACGTCACACGTAATGGGTTTTCAGCCTTTTACACAAATTCGTGCGATATAAAGCCCCAATGCAGAAACCATTCTATATGCAGAAATATCCTTTAACAAAAACATGGTAATGGAGTTAATATAAACCTGGTTTACATTTTAAAATATTTTTTGATAATTGGAAATATACAAAAGTGGGGACTCAGCTAGGGCGCATTTTGGGTTATAGAAATAGTATTTCTTGAAGCTCTATTCACCATGGCTAACCTTTTTTGGGAAATTATATCGCTATTTCTTGAGGGATAATGCAAAGCAAAATTTATTTTCGTACCTCCTCTGAAAGAAGGAAGATTCCTGTTTCAGCGAAGAAATTAGGGAAAACAATTACTATCGCGTTTGACTTCAGAAACTTGGATTCTTCGATTCTAATTCCCTTTCGGTTGCAGTATCCGATGAAATCCAGAATACTCAGGAAGTGAAGATTTGGAGTATCGTACCATTCATAGGGTAACGCCTGAGTCACCGGAACTTTTCCCTTAAATAAAATTTGGAGTCTTGCTTTGTAATGCGCAAAATTTGGGAATCCGACTATCACCTTTTTGCCCACTCGCACCGATTCCTTTAGGACGAAGTCGGGTTTTTTCACTTGCTGAAAACTTTGATGCAGTATGACGAAATCAAGGGATTTGTCAGCGAACTCTGAAAGACCCATGTCTATGTCTTGCTGGAAAACACTTAACCCCTTTGTAACACACTGGTGTATTGCTTGCTGGTCAATCTCTATTCCGCTGCCCTGCACCTGCTTTTCCTTTACGAGTGTTGAAAGGAGCTCCCCGTTCCCGCATCCAAGGTCCAGCACCGAAGAGCGAGGGGGAATCCAGTCTAGGATGATTCCGTGATCCAGTTTTATGAGTTCACGTTTCATGACTGTTTGTCGCCTCGTTTCCGTTTGAGACCGTCTTAAGGAAATGCCTGATCATGTGGGTCTCTTCGTCGGCTTCGATCAGGAACGCGTCATGCCCGTAAGTGGAGTCGATTTCGCAGTACGTGGCATCGACCCCTGACACCTTGCACGCTTTCACGATTTCCAGCGACTGGTATGCTGGATACAGCCAGTCAGACTTGAACGCGATGATAAAAATCTTGGCTTTCAGCCCTTTGAAGACGTCGCCTACGTTCTTTCCGTTTAGGACGTTGAAGTAGTCGATGGCTTTGGTTATGTACAAGTAAGAATTGGCGTCGAACCTTTTAACAAAACTGTCTCCCCTGTACTTGAGGTAGCCCTCCACCTCGAATTCAGGACTGAACTTGAACGGCTCCTTGTCTGATTTTAGTCGTCTGCCGAACTTTTCGGTCATCGAGATGTCACTCATGTACGTTATGTGCCCTATCATTCTGGCCACAGCTAACCCCTTTGCAGGTGGCGAACGCCCGTAATAGCTTCCCCTGTACCAGTTAGGGTCAGCCATGATTGCCTGTCGGCCTACTTCGTTGAACGCAATCTGTTGGGGAGCGTGCTTCATCGCTGTCGCAATGGGAATCGCGGAGCATATCCTGTCTGGGTAAGAAACCATCCATTGGAGAACTTGCATTCCTCCCATTGAGCCCCCCACCACGCACAATAGCTTCTCGATCCCTAAATGGTCAATCAAGTGACGTTGCGCATTCACCATGTCACCAATGGTGATAATTGGAAAATCGAGGCCGTAAGGCTGGTTCGTGCCAGGATTAACCGAAGACGGACCGGTTGAACCCTTACAGCCTCCAAGTACATTGGAACATATCACGAAATATTTTTCCGTGTCCAGTCCTTTACCGGGACCAATCATCACGTCCCACCAACCTGGCTTCTGGTCCCCTTCATGGAATCCTGCCGCGTGGGCATCTCCAGAAAGTGCGTGAACCACAAGCACAACGTTTGATTTTTGTTTGTTCAGCTTCCCGTATGTCTCGTACGCTAGTGTGACTGGGCCAATGCTCTCGTCAGATTCAAGCACCATCTTGTTAGGTGGGTGTGCGAACGTGAAGTATTCGGTATTGACCACCCCTAATGTATTCTCTAGTTCAGTCGTTTCTATGCCTCCATCTGAAATCACCACAAAAAATTGCATTTTTGCTGGGCAACGTATCGGTCCTAGGGTTTTACTGCTGCTCGAAGTGCTTGGTCCAAGTCCTCTTTGATGTCTTCAAAATCTTCGATGCCTATGGAGAGCCGTATGTAGTCCTCGGTCACACCTGTCTCCTTCTGCTCTTCCCGAGTCAGCTGCTGGTGAGTCGTCGACGCTGGATGGATAACGAGACTTTTCGCGTCACCTATGTTGGCGAGGTGAGAGATAAGCTTAACAGACTCGATGAACCTCTTTCCCGACTCCAGCCCACCCTTAATGCCAAAGCCAACGAGGCCTCCGAAATTACCCTTCAGGTACTTTTCTGCCAGTTTGTGGCTCGGATGGTCCTCAAGCCCCGGATAATTGACCCAGCTGACCAAAGGATGATCCTTCAAAAATCTGGCGGTCTTTAAAGCATTTTCAGAGTGTTTTCTTTGCCTTAAAGGCAGCGTCTCCAGTCCCTGAATGAAGAGGAAAGAGTTGAAAGGACTCAAGGCTGGTCCCAAGTCTCGGAGGAGCTGGACTCGAACCTTAGTGATGAACGCGATGTTTCCCAGTCCTGGAAAGTGGCTGAACGTTTCCCAGAACCTCAGCCCATGGTAACTTGGGTCTGGTTCCGTGAACTCTGGGAACTTCCCGTTGCCCCAATCAAAATTTCCCGAATCAACGATTACGCCGCCTATGGAAGTGCCATGTCCGCCAATGTACTTCGTCGCGGAAGTAGTCAGTATGTCTGCGCCGTACTCAATGGGCTTAACCAATCCGACGCCGACCGTGTTGTCGACGACGAACGGAACGCCAGCATTATGCGCTAAAAGGGCGATCGTTTCAAAATCTGGCACGTCAAGCTTCGGATTTCCAATAGTCTCGGCGTATACTGCTCTTGTTCTTTTGTTGATCGCTTTTCTAAATTCGTCAGGCTTCGCAGAGTCGACAAATTTCACTTTCCGCCCCAATTTGGGGAAGGTGTAGTGAAACAGTTCATACGTACCGCCATAAAGGTTGTTGGCGGATACGATTTCGTCGCCGACCTGCGTGATTGCTAACAGAGCCAACGTTTCTGCTGCTTGTCCAGATGCCACTGCCAATGCACCTGTGCCGCCTTCGAGGGATGCTATCCTCTTCTCGAAGACGTCGTTTGTCGGATTCATGATGCGGGAATAAATATTACCAAATTCCTTTAGAGCAAACAGGTTCGCTGCGTGCTCCGTATTTTTAAAGACGTACGAAGTCGTCTGATATATGGGAACGACTCTTGCCCCGGTCGCTGGGTCCGAGGTTTCCTGCCCGGAGTGTAACGCTAATGTTTCCAATCTTTTTTCCGTCATTGTGTTTATCTTCCTCCATTTTTTTGTTACGAGTGAAGAATGAATAAAATAACTGCTATTTATATTTTTCCATCTATTTATTCCCATTAGGAATAATTAGCCATGAAATCCACCACATCGAATGAAGATGGAACTATAACATTCTCACTTTATCGGGTCACTCAATGTATGACAGGTTACACTCTTAGCTTCTCAGTTTCTCTGTCATCGACTGCCGTAACATTCAAGCATGACAATTTCTTCGAGCCGATTGCGCATGATACACTAACAGGAACGTCTTTGGGAGCGTCTGAGTACCGAACGGTGATTGCCGCCGCCTTCTCCAAATTACCGTGTTCATCTTTACCCAAAAAAAGCGTTATCGGCCCCACGTAGTCGACGGTCTCTAGATACGGTAATTCACGGCTCTCCGCTATGGTCAGAAGCTTATTGTTCTCCTCTTCGTTTCTTCCAACGACGACCTTCGTGTTACCCAGCCTGAAGTGCCGCCCCAGTCTCAAGAGAACAATGTCCTTATTTGTTAAGCTTTTATCATGATCCAGATGCTCCTTCAGCCTTTGAGCAAACTCTGGATCAGTGAGTAAGCAGCCGCCGGATGGGCACGGATAGTCGCCGATGTCCATTTTCTTGGCCAACTCAATCTGCGGAAGTCTTCTTCTTCCTTCAATCGACAGAAGCTTCTGTCTATTCACCCATCCCATCCTTTCCGGTTCGGTCTCGGGCAACAGGTTTGCTGACAGAGGCCTGAGTATCTTTCCTTCCAAGCCCGCCTTCTTCTCTATGTGAAGCATGGCTTCTTTTCTTTGCGAAAACGGCCTCTCGTTCAGAACCTCACCGGTCACTATGAACTCGGCGCCAGTCGCTTTCAAGAGCTCTTTAGCCTTTTTCATCATCAATATTCGGCAGTCTATGCACGGGTTCATTTGGCTCCCACGTCCATGCGGCGGATCGGCGACGATGTCTAAAAATTCTTGTCCCAGAAAGATCCTGTGAACCTTCAAATCAAGCTCTTTTACGAATTTTTCCAGTGAGCAATGATCACAGAGGCAGAAGGGCGTCGCAAAATTTACGACTTCAACGTTGATTCCCTGTTCAAGAACAAGCTTCACCGCAAGCGTGCTGTCCAACCCACCGGAGAGTAGAGCCAAGGCCTTCGGTTTTTTCGCGCCGTAGCCTTTCGAGTGGTCGAGCATTTGAATTCTAAAAACTAAATGTGCCATCTCATAAATAGGTTACGACGCAGTTATGAACGCTCTTCTCATTTCGTAGTATTGTTTAAAATAGAGATTGCGATTGTCCACTTTTTTGTGATTGTTAATGCTCAGTGTTTACGTCTTCGCCGCTGTATTTTTGTCGAAAATACTTAGTTTTATTCCTTCTAGGAATAAATAAATGGGAAAATATAAATAGCAGTTATTTTATTAAACTGTGACTACAAAAAATGGATTGGTGAAAAAATGGCCGTTAATGATTCCGTGTTGAAAACGATCGGAAACACCCCCCTGATTCGGCTGAATCGGGTAGCAGTCGACCTAAAAGGCACAGTGTTAGTAAAACTCGAATCCCGTAACCCGGGAGGCAGCGTGAAAGACAGAATTTGCTTAAGCATGATTGTTGAGGCTGAAAAACTAGGACTCATAAAACCAGACACAGTAATCATTGAACCCACAAGCGGAAACACAGGAATAGGCTTAGCCATGGTTGCCGCCGTAAGAGGATACAATCTGACTTTAGTCATGCCCGAAACAATGAGCATTGAACGCCGTAACCTACTGCGAGCCTACGGCGCAAACCTGATACTCACGCCGGGCACTGAAGGAATGAAGGGCGCAGTGAAAAGAGCTGAAGATCTCGCCGCGAACACGCCGAAATCCTTTGTGCCACAGCAATTCAAGAATCTCGCGAACCCAAGGGTTCACAGAGAAACAACCGGCCCAGAAATATGGAATGACACCGAAGGAAAAGTCGACATCCTGATTTCAGGCGTTGGAACCGGCGGCACCATAACTGGCGTAGCCGAATACATAAAACCCTTAAAACCTAAATTCAAAGCCATAGCCGTAGAACCAGCCAACTCCCCGGTCTTAAGCGGGGGAAAACCTGGTCCGCACAAGATCCAAGGCATAGGCGCAGGTTTCATCCCGGATGTACTAAAGCTTGATTTGGTGGACGAAATAATCCAGGTGAAAGACGAAGACGCAATACAAACCGCTCGATTACTCGCCAAAAAAGAAGGCTTACTCGTGGGAATTTCCTCAGGAGCAGCAGCCTATGCTGCACTAGAAGTGGCCAAACGCCAAGAAAACAAGGGCAAACTCTTGGTAGCCATTCTGCCAGACACCGGAGAAAGATACCTCAGTACACCACTCTTCCAGGAGACCCAGGGCATTCCTACGCCTACAATCTAGTACACCCTAAGTGAGGATGAATGAAGCCAGATAAGCTGAATACCCCCAAGAAACAAGAACAGGAAGCAGACTACACTTGGGACCCAGATACGATGCTAGACGCTTTACTGAAAGGGCAAAAGGCCATTGAAGACGACTGGACCGAGAAGGGCCTCCCAAAACTCACAAACGAAATCCTTGAGAACTTCCAGAAATACGGGGGCATCAACCACTTAGGAGGAAAAGATCTCCCTTCAAAGGAGGCTGTTATTGAGATCCTGGAGGATCTCATAGCCATCATTTTTCCTGGTTATTTTGGAAAGACGGAAGTCACGAGGTCAAACGTTAAACATTTCGTAAACGACACTGTGCAGACAACCTACTCGCGGCTCGTTGTAGAGTTGGAGAAGAGCCTCAAGTACGCTTGCAGAAAGGTCAAGGAATGCCCTGAAGACATCTGCCGAAGGAGAGCTCAGGTGGTTGCGAAGGAGCTTCTGGAGAAGATTCCCGAGGTCAGGATACTCCTCCGGGAAGACATCCAAGCGGCGTACGATGGAGACCCAGCTGCGAAAAGCATAGACGAGGTCATACTCAGCTATCCATGCGTCCAAGCAATCGCCACATACAGGATAGCGCACGAACTGTATACCAGAGGAATCCCGTTGGTGCCTAGGATAATGAGCGAATACGCCCACTCAAAAACAGGCATAGACATCCACCCAGGAGCGAAGATCAGCAGGAACTTCTTCATCGACCACGGAACTGGGGTGGTCATCGGAGAAACCACCGAGATCGGGGACAACGTCAAAATCTATCAAGGGGTGACCCTGGGCGCTTTAAGTTTTCTAAAAGACGAAAAAGGCAAAATTATTAAGGGTAGAAAGAGGCACCCGATTATCGGAAGCAACGTCGTGATATACGCTGGCGCGACCCTTCTCGGAGCTGAAGCGGTCATCGGAGACAATGCTGTCATCGGAGGCAACGTGTGGATAACATCAGCCATCCCGTCAGGCACACAGGTGACCATTGTTCCGCCTGAACACACAATTAAGCACTCAAGGCTGAAAGTGCCAAAGGAGAGTGAACCGTGAGAAAAATCTACACTGACTACGCTGCCACGACGCCCACGGACCCGAGAGTTCTTGAGGCGATGGAGCCGTTTTTTTCCGAGGTCTACGGCAACGCATCCTCAATGAACGCGTTCGGGCTAGAGGCAAGAAAAGCTATCGAGGACGCCAGAAACGTTGTGTCAGGGTTCATGAATACTGAGCATGAGGAACTGATTTTTACTGGAAGCGCAACAGAAGCTAACAACCTAATCCTTAAGGGATTTGCGTTCAAGAAGGGAATGCAGAAGGTTCACATTGCGGTTTCGACCATAGAGCACGATTCGGTCCTGAATACAGTGGACTGGTTGGAGAGGCAAGGGGTCAAGATATCCCAGATACCCGTCGATGAATACGGTTTGTTAAAAATGGGGGCGCTGATGGACGCGCTGAAAAGCGGCGTCTCTTTGGTTTCGGTTATTCACGCCAACAACGAGGTTGGCACCGTCCAACCAATCAGCGAGATAGGCAAAATATGCCATGAACATGGCGCTTATCTCCACACGGACGCTGCCCAAAGCTTCGGAAAAATCCCAATCGACGTCAAACAGATGAACATCGATTATATGACCGTGAACGCCCACAAGATTTACGGTCCGAAAGGGGTGGGAGCCCTCTTTTTAAGCAAAGGAGCAGCGGCGGTTGACCCTTTGGTGCATGGAGGAGGTCATGAGTTCGGCTTAAGGTCCGGCACAGAGAACACTCCAGGCATAGTAGGCTTCGCCAAGGCAGTTGAAATCAGAAGAGACGAGATGGTCCCAGAATCCAAAAGAATAGACAAGTTAAGAAACCAGCTTGTGGAAGGCGCTTTGAAAATTGAGGATGCCTACCTTAACGGTCACCCAACCAAAAGGTTACCCAATATTGCGAGCCTCAGGTTCTCCTACATTGACGGCGAGTCGCTGCTGCTTCTGCTGAACGACGAGGGTATTGCGGCGACCACAGGTTCAGCTTGTTCGTCGAGGTCACAGGAACCGAGCCATGTGCTTTTAGCGTTGGGGATAAAGCCGGAAGAAGCCCGTGGTAGCCTCAGGTTTTCGTTGGGCAAGTACAACAATGAAGAGGATGTTGACTACATTCTTGACGTTTTGCCGAAGGCGGTCAGGAAACTTCGGGAAATATCGCCTCTGGGAAAAAATGCCTATTAGCCTAGAACAATCAAGAATTGGCGGAAGTGCACATTATGCCCAAGGGTGATGATGACTTTTCAGATAAAGAGCTAGAATTCTATTCGCGCCAGATTGTTCTCCCAGAAATCGGTTACAAAGGGCAAATGAGACTCAGAAACGCCAAGGTCTGCGTTGTCGGCTTGGGGGGTCTCGGTTCCCCGGCAGCGTTACAGTTGGCTGCCATGGGCGTGGGTCATCTCCGTCTCGTTGACTACGACGTCGTCGAAGTCTCAAACCTGCAGCGGCAACACCTCTACGGAGTGGGCTTCCTCGGATACCCGAAGGTTGAGGTTGCAGCCGAAAGACTGCACGAACTGAATCCCAATATTAAAATCGAGCCTATGCCTCTTGCCTTGAACGCGGACAACGCCGTAGACATCGTTGACGGAATGGACGTCGTGGTTGATGGCTTGGACCGAATGGCGCCTCGATACATTCTGAACAGGGCATGCCAAAAACTCAGGGTCCCGTACGTTTTTGCGGCAGCAATCACGACGTTCGGAAACGTGTCCACCTTAATCCCAGGGGAAACCCCGTGTTTGGAGTGTTTTCAGGGCAACCTTGACGATGAGATGCTACCGAAATGCGCTGTGGTCGGCGTCCACCCGTCGGTATTAAGCGTCATTGCCAGCGTTGAGGTGTCCGAGGCCGTGAGGGTCATCTTGGGAGAGAAGCCTCTGCTGGCAGGCAAGATACTTCACTGCGACATTGGAAACCTAGAGTTTGACAAGATAAACGTTCTAAAAGCTGAGAATTGCCCAGTTTGCAGCCAAAGCTCGTCTCGTACGCCAATGCCGCTAGAGCAGAAGCTGGTTATGGAACTTTGTGGGAGGGAAGGAAAAAGGGTCTTCGTCGTCACGCCGAAGAAAAACCTCGAACTGAACATGATGGAGGTCTGCAACACGCTCAGTGGTGACGGCTTCGAAGTCAGAGTCAAGGCAAAACTCGGCGCGTCATTTCACAACAAGTCAGGCGAGACAGTGAGTGTGCTAAGGAGTGGCACAATGATTATCGAAGGTGTAAAAAGCGACATGGAGGCTTATGGTTTTTACAGGAAAACGTTCATTGACGGATTAGGGATTCCTTCATCATTGATAGAATATTAAGAAGATAATTTACGAGCATGATCTGATCGCAGACCGAGGAAAACGATTATCAAAGAAAACGAACACCCAATCGAAGCATCACAATTCAACTTAACAAAACCAGAGGAAAATAAAAAAAAACCATTAAGTCTTCGAAGGAGCGTGGTATGGGATGGTAACCGTCGAGCGCGAGGTTGTGCGGGTTAAACAAGACGAAAGACCCGAATCCGTCAAGGACGAGGTCGTCGTCGAAGACCAAGTGGAGCTGTATATTAACGATGCCTGTTATGCCATTTTCTCGTGTTCCCCCTCGGAGACCAAAGAATTGGTCGTAGGGCATCTTTTTACTGAAGGAGTAATCAGCAAAATCGAGGAAATAGAGAGCCTCGAAATTTGTGAAGGAAAGGTCAGAGTCGGTTTAACGGGCAACGCGGCAACAAGAGTCCCGGAGAAACCGCAGATGATACTTTCATCCTGTTGCAGCAGAGGACTGAAGGTTCCTCCGCGCCTTTGGATGAAGCCCAAAATCAAGTGCGACCGCGATTTCGTGGTGAAGCCACAAACAATACTCAAATCCTCGGCAGAGCTAAACTCGCAGTCTTCCGTGTTCAAGAGAACGGGGGGAACTCACGCTTCAGCAATTTTTGACGGGGAAGGAAAGATGTTGGGCATTTCGGAGGATATTGGTAGACACAACGCCATTGACAAGGTAATCGGCAAAGCTGTTCTGAACGGCGTTGAAATATTAAAAGCTATGCTGGTGTCCACTGGAAGGCTGACCTCCGAGATGGTAGTCAAGGCGGCGAGCGCGAGGGTCCCAATCGTTGTCTCTATGGCGGCACCTACGGACAAAGGGATACAAATTGCGGAGATGACTAGTTTGACGCTCGTTGGGTTCGCGAGAGTGAGGCGTTTCAACGTGTATACGAACCCTAAAAGAATCGTATTCGATGAAGAATTGGGTGAATCCCAAGAAAATATTAATAAATAACGGCGTTATATTATTTATGTTGGCGACCCTAATGCCTTTGAACACTAGACCAGACCGGACTCTAGACTGCGTCGGGCTATATTGCCCCGAGCCCGTGTTCAGAACGCGTGTGGAGCTGGATAAAATGGCTGCAGGAGAGGTTCTAGAGGTGGTGGCGGATGATCCGGCGGCGGAGGAAGACATTAAAAGTTTAATTAAGCGTATTGGGCATGAGGTATTGAGCGTCAAGAGAGAAGGCGATGTCCTCCGGTTTCTCATTAAGAAGGTTGGATGAGGCGAAAGTTGGTTGAACCGTAAAAAGAAAATATTGTATGTCGTAACGAGTGGTGTGGATACCCCAGAACGGACATACGCACCCTTTATCTTAGCCACAACAGCTACTGCGATGGGCATAGACGCCACAATTTACTTCCTCATAAAAGGAGTCACAATCGTCAAACAGGGGGAGGCAGAAAAAATTAAGCTGGGGACCTTTCCAACACTAAAGCAGGTCATGGACCAAGCAGTAAAAGTGGGAGTTAAGCTCGAGGTCTGCGAACAAAGCTGTATGCTTCTTGGGTTAAAAAGAGGAGAATTCGTGGAGTCAGCCAAGATAGTGGGCGCGGCGACACTGAACGACAGAGTCTTGGACGCGGATGCTGTACTAAGTTTCTGACGTTGAGGGAGGGTGTTCTGTGATGCGAAGAGTGTACATGGACCACGTGGCCGGAATGCCCGTTGATGAACGGATCCTTGAAGCCATGAAGCCCTATTTTACTTACTCATATGGGAATCCCTCGTCCATCCACTCTTTCGGCAACGAACCGAGAAAAGCGGTGGGCGAGGCTCGTGTCAAGGTGGCGAGTCTCATCGGAGCCGAGAAAGAGGAGGAAATAATTTTCACTTCTGGCGCCACAGAAAGTAACAATCTGGCCATAGAGGGCGTGGTCTTCAGAAACAGGTCAAAGGGAAATCATATCATCACGAGCTCCATCGAGCACATGTCCGTGATGAACACGGTTAAGCACCTAAGTAAACAAGGTTTTGAGGTTACGTTTCTCCCAGTTGACGAGTTTGGAACCGTGGACACTCAAGCCTTGGAAAGGGAAATCACGGACAAGACGATCCTAGTCTCCATCATGTATGCGAACAACGAAATCGGGACAATCGAACCAGTTAAGGAGATTGAAGAAATAGTCCACGGCAAAGGCGCATATTTGCACATGGACGCTGTGGCTGCATTGGGGCAGTTGCCGATTAACGTTCAAAAAGCCAATGTGGACCTGCTTTCCATCTCCTCGAACGACTTGTACGGACCAAAGGGGGTCGGCGCCTTATACGTCAAGGCTGGAACCAGAATACAGCCAGTGACTTACGGAGGAGGACAGGAACGAGGCCTACGGTCAGGGACTGAGAACCTGCCGGGTATAGTGGGCATGGGGAAGGCGGCGGAGATTGCTAGAGCTGAATTGAATATAGAAGCACAAAGATTGGTTCCCTTGAGAGACAACTTTATCAAAGGCATTTTGGGCAGCATACCCGAATCATACCTAAATGGCCACCCCGTCAAAAGGTTGCCCAACAACGTTAATGTGAGGTTCAGCTACGTTGAGGGTGAATCCCTCATCTTGGGTCTGGACATGGAAGGCGTCGCATGCTCCTCCGGTTCAGCGTGCACCTCGAAAACGTTGGAGCCATCGCACGTTCTGCTGGCCATAGGACTAAAGCACGAGGAGGCGCACGGTTCGCTCCTTTTCACTTTAGGAAGGCAGAATTCCGCGGAAGACGTGGATCACGTGTGTAAGTTTTTACCAGGAATAGTTAAAAGGTTCAGGGACATGTCGCCCTTGACCCCTAAGGAGTTGATGAAGTAAATGTACAGCGAGAAGGTTATGGACCACTTCAGGAACCCCCGAAACATGGGGGAGATTGCCGACGCGGACGGCGTCGGAACCGTCGGAAACCCGGTTTGCGGAGACTTGATGACCATCTACATAAAGGTCAAGGATAATCGGATAGAAGACATCAAGTTTAAGACCTTTGGCTGCGGAGCGGCAATAGCGACGAGCAGCATGGTCACGGAGATGGTGAAGGGAAAGACGCTTGAAGAGTCAATGAAGGTAACGAGGGCTGACGTGGCTGAGAACCTAGACGGATTACCCCCCATTAAGATGCACTGCTCGAACCTTGCTGCTGACGGTCTCCACGAAGCCATAAAAGACTACTTAAAAAGGAAAAAAGGTTAAAAAATGGTTTTTATAACCCTTCGATGGTTTATGCAAATTAAAAACTAGAGATGTTCGCATTTGGAAAGTCAAAATTCATTCTCGCTCGTGAAATCGATAAACGATCTTAGGAAGCAGAGGAACGCGATCATCTTGGCACACAACTATCAGATAGACGAGGTTCAGGACATCGCCGACTTTGTTGGCGACTCCTTAGGATTGAGCCAGAGCGCTGCTAAAAGCGATGCGGACGTGATAGTGTTCTGCGGCGTGCACTTCATGGCTGAAACGGCGTCCATCTTATGCCCGGATAAAACCGTTTTGATGCCAGACGCGAGGGCCGGGTGCCCAATGGCCAACATGATCACGGCGGAAGCGCTTCGCGCCCTAAAGAATGAGCACCCAGGCACACCGGTTGTCTGCTATGTCAACACATCTGCGGCAGTTAAAGCAGAATGCGACGTCTGCTGCACCTCTGCCAACGCGGTGAAGGTTGTTGAATCAATACGCGAACCTGATGTCATCTTTGTCCCAGACAGGTACCTGGCGAACTACGTTTCCACGAAAACTGAAAAAAAGGTCATTTCCTGGAACGGATTTTGCCCGACGCACATGAAGATTCTCCCGGAACACATCATACAGCAGAAGAAGCTCCACCCGGAAGCTGAAGTGATGGTCCACCCGGAATGCACGCCGCCCGTCATTGCCTTGGCGGACGCGGTGTTTTCGACGGGGGGAATGTGCAAGTACGCTCGCGAATCGAAGTCGCGCGAATTCATCATCGGTACAGAAGTTGGGATACTGCACAAGCTGCGTAAGGAGAATCCTGGAAAGGCTTTCTATCCTGCCTCAGAGTTGGCGGTTTGCCCCAACATGAAGCTGACTACGCTGGAAAAGGTGCTGTGGTCGCTGCAGGACATGAAGTACGAAGTCAGGGTACCTGAGGACATTCGGCTTAGGGCAAGAAAGGCTGTTGACAGGATGCTTTAATGTTTTGACTTGATAGATGCGATGGAGATTATAGAGAAATTATCATAAATAAATTTATTTAATCTCTGTTTTTCTCTAGTGGTTAAGGAACGATTTTTGTTTATTAAATGGGTAAGTAAAGGCCGATTAGTCTGGTAGTTCGAGCCTTAGCTGCCTCTTCAGGTTCTTGAAGCGGTTCCTCACGGTTACTTCGGTCACGCCCGCGGCGTCGGCGATGTCCTTCTGGGTCTTCTTTTCGCCCGCCTGCTTG
>Ga0172364_10002778_pt1 | contig 13954 bp, 11 predicted proteins | sample LakKivSesite10cm_FD_114545 | JGI IMG/M metagenome (GOLD analysis project Ga0172364, IMG submission 114545) | Sediment microbial communities from Lake Kivu, Rwanda - Sediment site 10cm | ecosystem: Environmental > Aquatic > Freshwater > Lake > Sediment | place: Rwanda: Western Province, Lake... | reverse complement strand
GGTTGCCAGCTCCTGGTTATTTAAGATGATTGTAAGAGAATACTCCCTGACAACCTCATCTTCAATGCTGCTGCTACCTGTTTCCGTAAATTTCAATATAGGAAACTTCTCTATCATATTATCCATCCTTTTCTACCCGTATCTGGCCTCCAGCCTTGATAATATCCCCCAGCAGCAAGAATAAAAATATCAACCTGGTCTCTGTTCTCCACTTGAGTAGTTAGTCCTTTCGGATAAATAAACGATGTTCATTTTTAGACTGCCCCTGTTCCGCAGACTTTGCAATCTGGGTTTTTTACCAAGTTACAGAACGTGAAATCCATCGTCTCACCATTGAAAAATAACATCTTCCCTGTTAGCAAAGACCCGAATCCGGCAAGAAGTTTGATTGCTTCTGTCACCTGTAAGATAGCAATTAAGGCCGGCGTTACACCAAAAACAGGAAATGGTCCCTTCCTATGTGGAACTTCGGGGAAAATACAGGAAAGGCAGGGTGTCTTCCCCGGGAGTATAGTAGTAATCTCGCCAAAGAGCCCATGAACACCCCCATGGATAAAGGGTATTCCTTCGGCAACACATGCCTTATTAAGAATAAATCTGGTCTTGAAATTGTCCATCCCGTCTATTACCAAATTTGCTCCTTTGACAACCTCTCTGGCATTATGTTCAGTAATCTTCTTAAAAACAGGGGTAACTTCTATTGAAGAATTTAATTTAGCCAGCTTCTGTGCTACGGAAAAGGGCTTTCTTTCTCCAATATCTTCCTCATAATGAAGAACCTGCCGATTTAAGTTAGAGAGTTCCACACAGTCGCAATCTAGCAAGGTGACATGACCTACGCCACTACATGTTAGATATAGAGAGGCAGAGCAGCCTAGTCCACCAAGTCCGGCTACCACTACGTGGGACTGTTTAAGTTTTTCTTGACCCTTCTCACCAAAGCTTGCATACAAAATCTGGCGTTCGTATCTAGTTAAATCGTTTTCCGTTAACATGTGCCTGCCCTTATTTTTCACTCCTTTACACTATTCTCCTGTATACTGTATTGCAAAATAATCGGAGCCGATGCTCCCATTTGAGCTTTCACAACTCCTCATCCTTATCCTCATTTCTGGCATTTTTTATCCAGTGGATGGAACTACCAGTTTGACTTTTAGGTTTCCGTTAGCCCCACCAACGGCATAGATAATCTATTATACACGATCAACAACCGGCATTTCTTCACACCTCACGCATTATATCAGCGAAAAGCAATAGCCAAGAAGCAAAGACATCCCACTAACGAACACCAGATAGATAGCCAGAATCCTTCCACCAAATTCCTTTCTCAAAACCAGGATAGTGCCCCAACTGGTGATGGGACCCACCAATAGCAGTGTCATTCCGGCACCAATATTCATTCCCTGCTACACCAGAGCATGGACCAAAGGAACATTACCGGTAGCACAGATATACATGCGAGTCCCGACTTATCGGGGCACGGCAATCCCTTAGATTTCATCATATAGGTCACACTATTCTCTGTTCATACTATCATGAATCTCCATTTACATGGATTATAGTTCACATATAATCGGCAATCTCTTTTATTGGCTCTATAGTACCAACTTCGTCATTAGCGTGCATAATGGACACTAACACGGTATCTTGCCTGATGCTGCGCAGCACATCCTCGGGGTCAAGCACACCATGCTTATCCACTGGAATCAGACTTGGCTCAAAGCCCCATTTCTCCAGAGTCCTTGCTGAGTGCAGCACCGAAAAGTGCTCAATAGCTGAGGCTACTACATACTTGCCTTTGTTTTGTTGAACCAGTGCCAGTCCTCTAATAGCAAAGTTATTGCTCTCAGTGCCACTGGCGACGAAGATTATTTCCTCGGCATTGGCTCCTATAAGCTGAGCCACCTGGGCCCGGGCATTTTCCATAGCTTCCCGTGTAGTATCTCCCCAATCGTGAAGACAGGAAGGGTTACCAAAGTCTTCTCCCAAAAAGAGCAGCATTGCTTGGCGAACCTCAGGTAGAAGGGGAGTAGTTGCGGCATTGTCCAAGTATATCTTCTTCATAGCGGCACCCCCTCAATAGTACCCAAATAGAACCAAGGTTCTTAAACTTGGCATGAGAACTACCATCAAGCTCAGGGATAAAGTTGACACACTTCACTGTCCTCAACAACGATGGCATCTTCAGCGCAGCTTTTCGCCGCCTCCAACAGAGTATTATCGTCAACCGAAAAATGATCGAAAGTTCTGCTTTGGTACGCAAAGCACAGGTCATTTCTACCAAACTTGCTTACCAGAATAACCTGTCTTGATTGTGTTATCCGTCATACCAGCATTGAACTAACTCACGCATCTTGTCATAGTCAGTTTTGCTTTTAAGGTCAATTTTCTCGCGGTCTTATCTCATAAACTATACCCTCCCATACACCACCCCTATGGGTCCACGATTTTCGCCTAAAATACCCTCGGCTACAAGTCCCTTTTTGATGTCTTCTCTTTCCTAGCTCGTCCAGACAGCAATTATTTTGACCGTTTTACTGTTCTCTTCAGCGATGAAGAACTCGGCTCTCACTTATCGCCGCCACTTCGCAGTTTCCGGTGTTCTTTGAGCATACACTTATCCATAACTACCATAAGCCCAGCTTCCCTGGCCTGAGCAGCTGCCTCTTCGTTTATAACCCCCTCTTGTATCCACACTGCCTTAGCCCCTATCTTGATTGCCTCCTTTACAATTGGCAGTACCTCCTCAGAGCGGCGAAAGATGTCAACTACGTCCACTGACTCTGGAACTGAGGCAAGGTCGGGATAACAAAGTTCCCCCAGTATCTCACTTTCCACCGGATTTACTGGAATTATCCTATAGCCTTGTGCTTTTAGATAGTCGGCCACTCTATAGCTTGGCCGGTCGGGCTTCGCCGAAAGGCCAACCACAGCGACGACTCGGCTGGAGTTCAGGATTTCCTTTTCTACTTTTATCATTTTTGGCTCTCATCTAATAATAGATAGTACACGCAATATGCCTCCCTTGCCACATGGACATATGTGCACCAACAGGTAAAAAAGAGGAATTTATCGTAAAATTATTCCAACCATATTCATCCTTATGTGCTTTCTATCGTTCCTCCCCCTATTACGACTTCACCGTCATAAAAGACCACTACCTGACCGGGAGTAATCGCCATCTGAGGTTCTTGGAATTCTACATAGACTTTGCTTTCATCCAAGGGGACTATTATTGCTTCGGCTTCCTTGTGAAGATACCTTATCCTGGCCCTTGCCTTAATAGGTTGGGTTGGTCTCTCTGCTATCCAATTTAGCTCACAGGCTGTAAGCTCATCGCGATATAGTTCCTCTTTGTTGCCTACTATAAGAGCATTCTTTTCTGGATCAATATCGGTAACATATAGTGGTCTTTTAGCTGGGATGCCAAGTCCCTTGCGCTGTCCGATGGTATAAAATGGAATTCCTCGGTGTTGCCCAAGAACATTCCCCTCCCTGTCTAATATTGGCCCTGGCTGTACTGCAGCTTTGGCAAGGAAGGAGTAATCTCCAGCAATGAAGTCCTGACTTTCCGACTTGTCATTAACACCGAGCTCAAAATGAGAAGCTATTTTTCTTACTTCTTCCTTAGTGTAGTTGCCCACAGGGAAAAGGGAGCACCCAAGCTGTTCCTGGGAAAGCAAGAAGAGGAAATAGGACTGGTCTTTCCGTAAGTCTTTAGCCTTTTTGAGCAAGTAACGGCGCCGACTCTCATCGTATTCAACTCGGGCATAATGACCGGTGGCGAAATAATCGAATTCAATTCCACTATCTCGTGCCCTTTCGCCTAAGGCATCAAACTTAACTCGGCGGTTGCACCTGATGCACGGATTGGGAGTTCTGCCGGACAGATACTCACGGCAAAGATAATCCAGAACTTGCGACTTGTATTCTCTCTTCAAATCAAGAACATGGAAGGGAACCCCCAAAATCTCAGCAACTCTTCGGGCGTCTTCTATATCTCTCTCCTCACCTGGTCCGTAGCAACCATGACGCCTGATTTCTCCCTGGAAAGCCTCTCCATCCCATATTTTCATGGTCACCCCGATGACCGCATATCCCTCCTCCTTAAGAAGGGCAGCAGCAACAGACGAATCCACTCCTCCACTCATGGCTACCAATACTCTTTTCATAATTTTTATCAACTGCATCATCCAGAAATTCTTACCAACAGTCCGACTCAAGCAAAAAAGAGCAGTCCTTTGGATTAAGATGATACTTAAATACGATAATGATTAGGATTATTAGTGGATAGCTGGACTTCGTCCATATAGATTTCTCATTCACCTTACTTTCTTCTCGTCTGTCGTCCTTGTAATGTAGTCATCAATAAATGCAAAGCCCACATCTGTCGCATGTTTCTCCATCAATCTTGATAATCTTTCTTGTTAGTTTTGCTGTTTGTTCACCCTTCTTTTCTTTTTAACTTGTTGTAAAGTTCTTCTCCAACACACTCTTTGGCATATTTGCACCATTGCACGCAGGATTCCAAATCATTGTAAACGGTAAATCCACACTTCCAGCATCTTGTCTGCATCTCATTAGAGAAAATCTCCACTTCTTTACAACACTGGGGACACTTCCTTATTTCAATTGTAGGTGTTCGTATATGGGTTGCTCCAGGACATTTATCAAACATCGTTTTCACCTCCAAACCTTTAGTTTAGGCTGCTTAATTGCGTTTTTCTGTTCAATCTTAGGCATTTCCGTAGGGCGGCATTTTATATGCTGCCTCTCACTGGCGGGGAACAAATCCCCACCCTACGAAATCTTCTCGGTTAAGTATAAACGTGGTTGATTTTGCCATTAGTTTCTTCCAAACTATGTTTAATAGCTTCCCTATCAGGTGGCTTCTCCGCTTTATCAAGTGTAGATTTATAGTTGTTCACCAAAATCCTGAACAGTGTGGGATATTGTTTTTCCTTCACTATAATACTTGGTCTATCATCACCCTGCGAAAATGGTGAAGCTATTTCAATACGTACTCAACCGTTCCTCTTAGCATCATGAGGGTTAACTATCAAAAGAGAGTCCCCTAGATAGCCGTTAAACCATCTTACATCTATATGTTTTGGAGCCTGTCTTGTGGCTGTATATATATCCTCACACATCCCTTTCAATGCCAGAGTAGGGAAACTAAGCATATGCGCTTCTAGGTAATACGGTTTGCCTTTGGCTGGTTTAGGGTGATGAATCAATAAACGTGTGAAATGAGGATTGTTCCAAAGCTTTACCGATAAATTTTTAGCTGTTGAGCCTACCCGCCACTGCATCCAAATTTCCTTTGCCTTTTCACATTCAGCCGCGAAGGGAGGTAAACTTGCTCTGTTTTCATATAACCGAGTTAATGTTTCCCTCCGACGGAAAGCCAAAATTAGCCGGGTTAAGGAATATAGGAATACCACTAATGCAAATATACCCAATACAAATATAAGTTCTCTCCAAGGGGATGGCAATTGGTTCAATTTAAGAAACAAGCTAATCATAAAACTACCCACCCCAATTGTAGGAACAGCGATATAACTGACCATAAATCTTCTGCAAGTCTGATAAAATGCCAAAATTCCTCGAGTTTTCCCATATTCCTATTTTACCACCTCGCAGTGGTTTCAACCTCGAGTATACTGCACCATTCAAATCGAAAACTTGACAAAATTTTAGGGGTGTGTTAGTATCAAAATGCTCCAAGTAATCGAACAAGAACCTGGTGAGTGTGGAGCCGGCCGCTGAGTAGGTGGAAGCCGAAAAGTGTTGGGAGATAAAAGGCCCAGCGCAAGGTAGGCGAAAGCAGAAAAGAAGGTGGGTCGAGAGCCAGGGAAATGGAGGTTACTTGGGGCAATTTTTATTCCCAGTTTTTTATTATAATGTTATACGTGCTATTAATATTGCCATGGAAAAAGGAGCTGAGCTTGGTTATTTATTGTAGCTCCTCATCTTTGATTAGCTCAGGGTGGAGGACGCCGATAAAGGGCAAATTACGGTATTCTCCCTTGTAATCCAGTCCATAACCCACTACGAACTCATCGGGTACTTTAAAGCCCACGTAATCAAGAGGCACATTTACCAAACGGCGTGCTCCTTTATCAAGCAGGGTACAAACGCGAAGACTAGCGGGATTGTGAGCGGAGAGATGACCGAGAATGTAATTCAGTGTCATGCCAGTATCCACAATGTCTTCAACCATGAGTACATGTTGCCCTACTATGCTGCTATCGAGGTCTCTGGTTATTTTGACCACCTGGCCGTCACCACCATAATACGAGACAGCCATGAAGTCCACGGTAACTGGAATGGAGAGATTCTGCATCAGGTCAGCCATAAAGCAGACAACGCCCTTTAAGACGCCTATTAACACCAGTCGTTGACCAGCGTAATCGCGCGAAATGTGTCTGGACAGGGTTCTAATCCTTCGTTGAATTTGGGCGTGGCTGTACAAGACTCTGTCGATTCCTTCTACTTTAGCCTCGCCCAGAGGGCCATACCCATATTTGGCTAGCAGCTTGACAAAATCGCTTTTGGTTAGAAGCCTGACTTTGACTTCAGGGTAAAGTTGCCTGAGCTGGCGCAGCTTGCGATTCTTCTCGGTTAGCAGATTTTGTTTTAATGTAGTGAGTTCAACATACAGGTCCAACTCGGGTAAATAAAAATCGGGAGTGAACATCTCTGCTATCTTGCTACCATCCCACCTAAGAGGAAAGGAACGAGGCTCATAAAGCCATTCAATACAGTAAAAATCTAAAAGTTTGGCAAAATCCTCCTCGCTGGGATGAGCGAAAGTGGTCGGCTTCAGCGGAGTAGCCGGTAACGGAGATGCTTGAGACGATTTTCTTCGCTTCTCACTTGCCTTATAGTCTTGCTCTAGTAATTGATGAAGCTCTGCTCTCTCAAAGATTATGGCGCATATATCAGCAACACTGAGTAGGAAGCTTTTATCAGCTTCGGAGAATTGGCGAGGCTCGCGAGTGTAAATTCGAATTTCCCCGATAGCCTCTCCTTTTCCAAGTACAGGAACCCCGAGTATAGATGCTATTCCTTGTGTTAGTGCTATTTGCGGATGTTGAATTCTTTCATCTTTGGTAGCATCGGCAATAAATACTACTTTCCCCTCAAGGATATCGGGAAGGCTTTTGCGGGCATCAAGAGGACCCTTTTTAAGGTAAAGATCGCTCAAACCATACGTGCCTACAGTGATTAAATATTCCTTCCGGGCATTGAGGGACAAGATGCGACAGCCAGTTACCTGCATTGCCCTGGCGGTGCTTCTAGCTATATAATTACAAATCTTTCTTAAGCCAAAAGCTGAATTGGCAACTTTAGTGATTCGCTTAAGGGCTGAATAATAACTACCTCTCGACCTACCCACTTGTCTTGTACCCTATCCGCATTTAGTAAAGCCACAGGCGAGGCAAATGTTGCAGCCTTCCTGGTGAATCAAAGAACCACCACAATCGGGACACTGCCCAGCCAAACTCTTAAGCATATCAGGATTTTTGGAAGGTGTATCTGGATCAGTGGTGGGCTTTTCTCTAATATATTTTTCCAGCACGCTGGCAATGGCATCGGCACAGGACAAAACAGCCTGTCCCTGTTCCCAGACAATAGAAGGACATCTAATGCCACGCAGGTGCTTTACAATAGAATCAATATCTATTCCAGACCGTAGAGCCAGAGATGTGAGGCGGCTAATTGCCTCAAGTTGTGCTGCGGCACAGCCTCCAGCCTTGCCCAAGGTGGAGAAAACTTCGGATATTCCCTGGTTATCAAAATTTACTGTCACATAGATGTAGCCACACCCTGTGTTTACCCTTTCGGTTACACCTCTGGTAACTTTAGGCCTTTTCCGGGGAACTAGCTTGCCTTCGATTTTACCCCGGCCAGGACCTTCAGCCTTTTTTACCCCCTCACCCACAGTGAGGACCTGACTTTCACGACTCCTATCTCTGTAAATGGTTATTCCCTTCAGCCCTTCGTGGTAAGCTAGCATGTACACCTTAGCTACATCCTCGAGCGTCGCCTCGAAGGGGAAATTGACTGTTTTGGATACAGCGCTATCGGTAAATTTTTGGAATGCCGATTGCATCCTAACATGCCACTCGGGAGATATGTCATGAGCGGTGATAAAGAGCCTTTTTATCTCCTCAGGCACTTCTTTTGCTTCTTTGAACTTCTTCCCTTCAGCTAGCTGCTTCATTAGATTTGGGGAATAGAACCCTCTTTGTTTGGCTGCCTCCTCAAAATAAGGGTTCACTTCTATAAATTCTTCGCCTTCCAGGATATGACGCACATAGCTTAAGGCGAATAATGGTTCAATGCCACTTGAGCAATTAGCAATTATACTCAAGCTGCCAGTGGGAGCAATGGTAGTTCGAGAGGCATTTCGAAAATAAGGACCATCCGGCATGTTATAAATGCTTTCCTGGAAAGCAGGAAAAACTCCCCTTTCTTGGGCTAGCTCAATCGAGGTTTTATCCGCCTCTTCGGATATGAAATGGGCAATTTTCTCAGCCATATCAAGGCCTTGTTCACTATCATAAGGGATGCCAAGCTGAATCAGCATGTCAGCAAAACCCATCACCCCCAAGCCTATTTTCCTAGTGGTCTTTGTCATCTTTTCAATCTCTGCCAGGGGAAACTGGTTGACTTCGATAACGTCGTCCAGGAAGCGGACTGCCAGCTTGACTGTTTGAGATAGCCTGTCATAGTCAATGTTTGGTTGGCCATCTTTATGCATCACCATCTTGGACAAGTTTATGGAGCCTAAATTACAGGACTCAAAGGGGAGCAGTGGTTGTTCCCCACAGGGGTTGGTGCTTTCTATTTTGCCCAATTTAGGCGTGGGGTTATGCCTGTTTATCTCGTCAATAAACACAACACCTGGGTCGCCGGTGCGCCAGGCCATGTCAACTATTTTGTCAAATACCTCATTGGCATTCAGCTTACCTGTCACCTCTTCAGTTCGAGGGTTCACTAAATTGTAATCAGTGCCATTTTCCACCGCTTTCATAAACTCATCAGTCACAGCTACAGACAGGTTAAAATTGGTTAAAGCCTTGGGATCTTCCTTAGCTGTGATGAATTTTAAGATATCGGGATGGTCAACATTGAGTATCGCCATGTTGGCTCCACGACGCATGCCGCCTTGCTTTATGACATCGGTGGTGACATCGAAGGCTCGCATGAAAGAGATTGGGCCACTAGCAACACCGCCTGTAGACCCCACTCTATCCCTTTCCGGTCTAAGTCGGGAAAAGGAAAAGCCGGTACCTCCGCCACTTTTATGAATCAAGGCAGTATATTTAACCGCGTCAAAAATAGACTCCATAGAATCCTCAATAGGTAGAACAAAGCAAGCTGATAATTGCCCTAATTCGTGACCGGCATTCATTAGCGTAGGGGAATTGGGTAAGAAATCCAGGTTTGCCATTAGTTGGTAGAATGTCTCTTCCCAAAAGGGAATATCTGCTTTGGAGTCGTAAACCTGTTCACCTGAGGCAATGTGCCTGGCGACGCGGCGAAATAGCTCTTGCGGGGTCTCAATAACCTTCCCTTCCCCATCCTTTGTCAAATATCTCCTTTTCAAAACCCTTAAGGCGTTATCGCTAAGTTTAATTCCGGAAATGACCTGGCTTTTGGCTTGAGGAGAAAATTCATCTGCAGTTAGAATCTCCTTAACCATTGCCCGAATTTGGGAGGGAGATACCCCGGCGAGTCGGGGTGTAGTTTTCTGAGGAATAAATTCCTCCATGCCCGGGAAGGGGTGTGCTATCTCTAATCGCTGGCTCACTTGTTCTATAAACCTCTCTAACAGTTTCCTGTCGGTTATACCCATGGACTCGGCAGCAGCGAAAACAGCTCGAGCTACTCTATCTCGACCAATAGTTTTTTGGTTCTCTTTCTGGCGGGCTTTGGGCATTTTATCTTCTCTTATAGTCAATCAGGAGGTTCACCGCCTTAGAAGAGGACGGCGGTAGCTGATTTGCCCCGATTCCGCGGAGTTTAGCTCTTTTCGTACCGCCAAGCTATCCACTTCTTGTTTTAAAGCGCCAATATCGGCGAATTCTCGGTAAACACTGGCAAAGCGAATGTAAGCAATGTGGTCTAGTTTCTTTAATCCTTCCATGACCAAGTCGCCAATATAAGAACTAGCAACTTCTCTCTTGCCTGCCCTGTAAAGCTCAGCTTCAATATTGTCCATAAGTTTATCGACGGCGCCTGTAGGCAAAGGACGTTTCTCACAAGCTTTGCGGATACCTAAGGAAAGCTTGTCACGGTTGAATTCCTCGCGCCTCCCATCTTTCTTAATAACGAAGATTTCATGTGGCTGTATGCGCTCATAAGTGGTAAATCGAGCACCGCAGGCGAGGCATTTTCTCCGGCGCCTCACCACTTCATCTAAGCCCCGAGAATCTATCACCCTTGCTTCTTGCCCACCGCAGTAGGGACAGTTCACGAATTTCTCCTAAAAGTTGTGGTATAGAGATAGTTTAACACTAGATGTAGTAAAATGCAATATCTTGTGCTGGCTGCCTTTCTCATGCCGGTAACTTCCCTGGTAAGATATTGTTGCTAAACATATCATGAGTGTTACCTTTGTATCTCAGCCTCCGCAACGCTTAAAACCGACATATCCGTTGAAAAGGAGAAGGTTGAATCTGCCCTTGCCTCTTACATAGCAGTGATGACTTGGTTTGAGCTACCATGAGTTTAGTTTTTAGTCGAAAGCCAGCTAGACTGAAAGATAATTTGACTGCTCGATCGGTGCGTGTATATAATTTGAGATGAGAGCGAGGCGAGAGACGTTGATTTTTGATGTAGTTCAGCAACGCTTAAAAATCTCTTGTCTAGGGGGGTCTTCCGATTTCAGGCGCAGATTGGCTTTGATTTTGGGCGGTTAGCTCAGTGGTTAGAGCGCTTGCTTCACACGCAAGAGGTCACTGGTTCAAATCCAGTATCGCCCACCATAAAGTTTAATAAAAGGGAGGTCAAAAAATGAGCGAAGATAGACAGGGCTTGCTTAGTGCTGGGGGGATTCTGTCTATAATAGTAGGAGCATTTGAGATAATTGGTGGAGCAGCACTGCTGTTTTGGGGAATCGTCGGCTGTGTGCCATTCTGGGAGTCAACTTGTTCTCTGCTTCCGAACTATGGCGGTGTCCTTATGATGCATATATTCCCAATGTGGGTGATTATTGGGGGAGGAATTCTAGTTGCTCTGGGCATAATAGCGATAGCAGGTGGCACCTCGGCTGTAAAAAGGAAGAGTTTCGGGCTGTCCTTAGCTGGAGCTATTTGTGCCTTTATTCCCTTCAATATATTGGGGTTATTGGCAATAATTTTTATATCCCTGGGGAAGAGAGAATTTTAGACAGAGTGGTAGATGCCGAAGTGGCGGAAAGGCAGACGCGCTACGTTCAGGGCGTAGTGCCCTTAAGGGCGTGAGGGTTCAAATCCCTCCTTCGGCACCATTTTAATGGATGTGTATGCGCCTGTAGCTCAGCTGGATAGAGCGCAGCCCTGCGGAGGCTGAGGTCGCGGGTTCAAATCCCGCCAGGCGTGCCATGGGCGGTTAGCTCAGTGGTGAGAGCGCCTGTCTTACACACAGGAGGTCAGAGGTTCAAATCCTCTACCGCCCACCACCAATTTAGCTTCAAAGTGTTCACAAAAGAACTCTTTGAAAGGTTAATATCCTCACACCCAGAAGGATGTAGTAAAGGGACTATTGAGTTTTACCGATATACCCTCATTAACTTTATTGGCTATCCCCTTAGTCCAGATGGCATAACCGCTTATCTCAAGTCCCTTACCTGTGGCAATGGCAAATTGGAATTCTACAAAGCTCTTAGGACTCTCATCTTTGTAGTGTACCTTCATGAACTTTTATCACAGCACTACCGAACAGCAGGATTAACAAAGTTCTTATAAGGGTATTTAGTTAGAGCCTCCTCATTGATCTCCATTCCTAAGCCAGGACCTTGCGGTATACTTATGTAGCCATCCTCAACATTAAACGAACCTACTGAGATTTCATCACTTCTGGCCTTGAAATTAACAAAGTATTCCAGAATAAGGAAGTTTGGTATGCATGCCGAGACATGAAGAGAAGCTGCCAGACCGATAGTGGCGCTGTTATAATTATGGGGTGTTACGATAACTTGATATGGCTCAGCCATAGCCGCAATTTCCTTCATCTCCAAGATACCTCCGCAGCTGCACACATCGGGATTAATAATGTCTGCGGCTTTCTTTTCAAATACTTGCCGAAAGGCTGACTTTGTATAAAGTGCCTCTCCAGTTACTACGGGAATATTTATGTTTCTCCTTACTTCCGCCAAATCATCTATGCTATCAGGTGCAATAGGGTCTTCATACCAGAAAGGGTTAAACTGTTCCAGCATCCGAGCAGCCCTGATAGCGTACAATGGCGAGAATATGCGATAGACATCAATCATCAGATCAATATCTGGCCCAATCGCCTCTCTCACTGCCCTTACTATATCAATGGCTAATTGCTCTTTCTGCTTGCTGATATATGTTTCTTTCAAACCGTTGAACGGGTAAAACTTTAGCGCTTTAAACCCGCTTCTTACTACTTGAGAAGCCTTATGAGCATACTCCTCTGGCGTACGGGCATCATCCCACCATCCATTTGCGTAAACTTTTATTTTATCTCGGCAGGATCCACCAAGCAGATTATAGACTGGGGTGTTAAGCCGTTTGCCGACGATGTCCCAGAGAGCCTGCTCTATACCACTAATAGCGCAAAAATAGTCCATAGCCCCCTGTTTGTCAGCATAATCTTCGTACATAACAGTTGTGAAATGCTTGATGTTGAAGGGATTGCGGCCAACAAGGTAATGTCCAATATGATCTACATAGGCTGCAATGCTTCTCTCACGATCCAGTAAAGTATAGCACTCCCCCCAACCACGGATCCCCTCATCAGTCTCTATCCTTATAAATACCCAATTCTTGGTGTCGCCAAGGTTTAAGGTGTAACCAGGATCTACAAGGAAAGTCTTTATATCAGTAATCTTCAATAGTTATCCCCCTTTCTTTAATTCTTGTAATATACAAAACATCAGCTTATATATGCGCGATATTCTCATATTCCCCATTTCACGCCATAATAATACTGTGAGGAAAGAAATGCAAACGACAAATATGCTGGCAAGGTTATCTCAAACTTCGATTAGCCCATTTAAATTGCGATAGATACCGGCATCCCATACCTGTACTGTGCCGGCGCCGTACTCATCTTTGGGTATAATACCTTAGAAGTCGGCGTAGCCCAGGGAGTGGTTCTCGGTACGCATGGCCAGACGGTTATCCTTGGGGTTGGTGGATGGGCCTTTGGGTACAGCCCGAGATACCAGCACATTATTAACCTCAAGACGAAAATCGTAATCAAGATTGGAGGCATCGTGTTTCTGAACCACGAATTTTGACTTCTGACTGAGCTTCCTGCGTCCGCCGGATGGCTTAGTTGTGCGCTTGAAATACCGCTGCTTTTTATATTACTGCAAAGAGATTTTCAGACTCACTATTAAAGATCCCTTCCTGATTTCATATATCTATCGCCTTCAGCTAAGCAATCTTTTGGTTAAAATTGTAGCATTATTTTATAGAAAAACCTGGAATTATTCTCAGGGCCCACTATGGATAAGTTAAGTAAAAATTTTCTTTGGGGTTTACCAATACTTCGTTTGAAGGACCTCTTGACAAAAATTTTCGGCGTGTTAAAATGAGGTAAACTACTTTGTATTACAAAGTATACTGTTCGGTAAATTACTAAAAGGGGGTTTATCATGATAGAAGATATCAATTTGAAGGAAATTCAGCGCAAGGTCTACCTGACTTTTTTCCAGGATGGTCTTTGGGACATATTTTTAGGGCTTTTTATACTAGGGTGGGGTCTC
>Ga0172364_10002774_pt1 | contig 13960 bp, 6 predicted proteins | sample LakKivSesite10cm_FD_114545 | JGI IMG/M metagenome (GOLD analysis project Ga0172364, IMG submission 114545) | Sediment microbial communities from Lake Kivu, Rwanda - Sediment site 10cm | ecosystem: Environmental > Aquatic > Freshwater > Lake > Sediment | place: Rwanda: Western Province, Lake Kivu... | reverse complement strand
GGTACGTTGAAGATCGAAGCAACGAGAGGATGCAGACGCTCTACTGGCTTGAAGTTACAGGCGCACCGGCCCAGCGACTGGCCGGGCTGCTGAATCTGACCCATCCAGCTAAGCAGGAAGCCTTGACTCAAATGAGACGGCATGAGACAAAGCAGGTGCGGGACGACCAGATCCCCTATGCTGGCCAGGTGCTTTTCGACGAGTTGAGCCGTTCTCACCTGGGTGGTGGATGGTATCAGGACACGGACGGTCGCAAGTTCAGACAGGGAATCGCCTATCCTGGCGGGACGAAGATCAAATATAGCGGCGATCTGAGGACCAAACCGCTTTACAAGCGGCAGGTGGTAGATTGGGGGATTGTGGAAAAGCTGGCGCGGATCGGATCACCTTATGCGGAACAAGTAACTCACTTTTTGAGAGACCAGATCACCTTCGCGCAAGTTAAGCGCGTTTTGCCTCACAGTCCCGAACGGACTTACGACATCCAGGTCGCTGGCGAGTACCTGTTCGTGGCCAATGGCATGGTTGCCCATAATTGTCTCGGGAAGTACCACCCCCACGGCGAGGCAGCGGTGTACGACGCCATGGCCCGCATGGCCCAGGACTTCTCCATGCGCTATCCCCTGGTGGATGGACAGGGGAACTTCGGCTGCTTTACCGGTGACACGAAGATCAGACTCCTCGACGGTACCGAGCGGTCGTTCGAGGAGCTGGCTGAACTCCCTCCGGACGAGGTTTTCTACGTCTACTCGGTTGACAAAAGCGGTCGCATCGTGGTCGGCGAGGGTCGGAACGCCCGCGTGACCCGGCGGAATGCGCAGCTCATCGAGTTGACCCTTGACAATGGAGAGACGATCCGGTGTACACCTGATCACCAGTTCATGTTGCGCGACGGGACGTATAAAGAAGCGCAGCATCTGACCGAGGGCGACAGTCTGATGCCGGGGTACTTTGATACGGCACCTGTGGGCGAAGGATTGAACGAATACCTTAGGGTGTTTCAACCCTCCACTAATGAGTATAAGTTCGTTCACCATCTCGCTGACGAGTTCAACAAGCGGAAGGGACAGGCACCATGGTTTGGCGGCCCGTTTGTTCGTCATCACAAGAATTCTGATCGGTGGGATAACCGCCCGACGAACATCGAGCGGATGGGATTCTTAGAGCACCTTCGTCTGCACGCCGAGCGAATCCGGGAATTGTGGGAAGATGAAAGATTTCGTGAAGCTCAGCGTCGGGGTGTGCAACGATACTACCGTGAGAATCCCGAGGTTCTAGAGGAGCGGCGCCGTCGCTTCATCGAGCAGAATAAAAGCGAAGTCTTCCGCCGAGCGCAGGGGAGGCGTGTGTCGAAGGTTCTTAAGCGGTACTATCGAGAAAATCCAGAGGCACGCACCGAAATCTCAAGACGCATGAAGGCCCTATGGAGAGATCCCGACTACCGCGCCAGGATGCGCGAGGCCCTTGCCAATGTGGAGAAGCGCGAGTTAACCCCTGAGGAAAAACAACGGGTGGCGCAGATCATCTCTGAGAAGAGCCGGGCCATGTGGGCCGATGAGGACAAACGCGCTGAGATCATTGAGGCAATCTCCCGTGCCCTGGCTTCGGAAGAGGTTCGTGCGAAGCTAAGCGAGGCTGCGCGACGTAACTGGCAGGATCCGGAGTACCGGGCCAAATACCCCGATGATCATTTCTCTAGGATGGCCTATGCACTGTGGGCAGACCCGGCCACCCGCGAGAGGCACCGAGAAAAGATTGCCCGACAGTGGGAAGGCGAGGCATTCCGGGAGGCTCAACGAGGGGGTGTACAGCGTAGCAATGCACGACGCCTGTGCCAGAATCCCATGTTGATGAAAAACCTCGCAGCAAGCGCAGCCGCGGCTCTTGCAGAGAAGTGGGCCGATCCAGATTACAAGCGTCGTGTGATGCGCAAAAGGATTGCTGGGTATGTCGCACGGCTGCTTAGGAAGATGGGCCGAGCGGCTGTTACACCTGATGTCTACCAAGCACGCCGGGACGCGAACTGGATTCCGAACCTCGAAAAGGCGCTGGCCTATTTTGAGGACTTCAATGAACTCCTTGACGAGGCTGAGCGGTACAACCATCGTGTCGTCGCCATCCGATGGCTGGACGAGCGCGCGGATGTATACGACATCACCGTTGACGAGCATCATAACTTCCTTCTAGCGTGCGGGGTATTCGTCCATAATTCCATTGACGGCGACAGCCCAGCGGCCATGCGCTATACCGAGGCCCGTATGTCACCCCTGGCCCAGGAACTGCTGGTGGACATTGACCAAGATACCGTAGACTTCGTGGACAACTTCGACGGGACGCTCCAGGAGCCCACGGTGCTGCCCGCGCGGCTGCCCAACCTGCTCCTGACCGGCGCCTCGGGGATCGCGGTGGGCATGTCCACCAACATCCCCCCCCATAACCTGGGGGAGATATGCGACGGGCTCTGCTATCTGATTGACCACTACGAGGCGCGGGATGAGGTCTCCGTCGAGGAATTGATGGAGTTCGTCCAGGGGCCCGACTTCCCTACCGGAGGCCTCATCTACCGCTACGGACAGCATGACGGGGAGCAGGTGGACACCATACTGCGGGCCTATGCCACCGGACGAGGCCGGATCGTCATGCAGGCACGGACCCATGCAGAGGAGATGAGCCGGGGCCGGAGCCGGATCGTGGTCACCGAGTTACCCTACCAGGTGAATAAGTCGCGCCTGATGGAGCGCATCGCGGAGCTGGCCCGACAGGAGCGGATCACGGGCCTCAGCGACCTGCGGGATGAGTCGGGCCGACAGGGGCTGCGGGTGGTGATCGAACTCAGCCGGGGCGCTGATCCCCGGGAGGTGCTGGAGGAGCTGTTCAAGCAGACCCAGATGCGCGAGACCTTTGGAGTCATCATGCTGGCTCTGGTGGATGGCGAACCCCGACTCCTCCCCCTGAAGCGCTGTCTGCTGGAGTACATCGCCCATCGGCAGGAGGTGATCACCCGCCGCAGCCGACACGAGCTGGAGCAGGCTCGCCACCGGGCTCACATCCTGGAGGGACTGCGCATGGCGCTGGATCACCTGGACGAGGTGATTGATACCATCCGCCGCTCTCAAGAGCCCCGCACAGCGCGGAATAACCTTCAGCGCAAGTTCAAGCTCAGCGAACCTCAGGCCGAGGCAGTGCTGTCCATGCCGCTGCGCCGCCTGGCCAGAATGGAGCAGGCCAGAGTGGAGGAGGAGTACAAAGAGGTCACTTCCCGCATCTCCTACCTGGAGGACCTCCTGGCCAGCCCACACAAGATCATGGGGGTGATCAAAGAAGAGCTGCAGGAACTCAAGGCCCGGTACGGCGATGAGCGCCGCACTCAGATCGTTGAGCGCGAGGAGCGGGGAGTCACCCAGGCGGATTTCGTGCCTCAAGAGAGACAGATGGTGGTGCTGACGGTGGACACCGTACAGCGGGTCCCTGCCCAGGAGTTCTCCTTCCAGCGCGCCACCGGCATCACCACCCGGGCGGTGAAGGGACACCGGGTCCATCTGGAGGTGGACCCTCACGATACGCTGCTCCTCCTCACCCATCGGGGGCGGGCTTTCAAGTGCCGAGCCTTTCAACTGCCTGAGAAGGAGAAGGCGGTATCCCAGTTCCTGCGACTAAACCAGGGAGAGGAGGTGGTCACCCTGCTGGCCCTGCCGCCGGAGGAGGCGGTGGAAAAAGCATTTCTCGTGTTGGCCACAGCCCAGGGGCAGGTCAAGCGGACATGTGTCGCCGACCTCAGCCTTCTGGAAAGGGCGCCGGGCGAGGTGATGGGTTTGGAGGAGGGGGACGCGCTGTGCTTCGGTGGAGTGAGCGACGGCGCACGGGAGGTGCTGCTGGTCTCCTCGCAGGGGCAGGCCATTCGCTTCGCCGAGGAGGAGGTGCGACCTCAGGTGAGCCCCAGCGCGCGAGGAGTGGTGGGGATCAGGTTGGGGAAGGGTGATGGGGTGGTGGGGGCGGCGGTGGTTAATCCACAGGATCAGGGGGAGCTGGCCGTCGTGAGCGCCAAAGGATACCTGAAGCGGACACCTCTCTCGGATTACCCCTCTCAGGGGCGTGGCGGCAGGGGGGTGCGCACCGCCAATCTGAACCAGCGGACGGGCCATCTGGTCGCCGCTGTCGTGCTCCAGCCGGGGCAGAAGCTCACCATCCTCTCTCAGCAGGGGCGGCGGGCCCACTTCGCCTTGGAGGATGTGCCGCAGATGGGACGCAGCACCCAGGGGCACAGGCTGGCCAACTTTGGCCACCAAGATACCCCGGCACGGGTGGTGGTACTTTGAGCTTTCGCAGTGGTGGTGTCAACAGTGCAGCAGTCGGCCATTGGCTGACTGCCTATTCACTTGGCGATTTGCGCCGGAGGTGATATACTTCAGCCTGCGATGAACAAGCACTGGCAAACTCTGGAATTTCCCAAAATCCTACAACAAGTCGCTGATAGGACCTCCTTTTCCGCCGGGCGGGAGCTGGCCCTGGCGCTGGAGCCCACGCCCCATCTGATCGAGGTCCAAGCCTGGCAGCGGGAGACGACGGAGGCCCGACAATTACTGGATGCCCAAGGCAGCCCCTCCATCGGCGGAGCCCACGATGTGCGGCCTTTAGTCGAACGAACTGAACGCGGTCTCAGGCTACTCCCAGCAGAATTGCTCGACATCCAGTCCACCCTGGAAGCGGGACAGCGGCTGAAGCGTGCGCTGACTCGCCTCCGTGATCCGTTCCCCCGCTTGGCCGACCACGCCTCAGGGATTGAGCCCTGTCCCCACCTCATCGCCGAGATCGCGCGCTGCATCAACGAGCGGGGGGAGGTGCTGGACTCAGCCTCACCTGAGCTGGCCCGCATCCGCCGGGAGAAGGCCATCGCCCATCAGCGGCTCATGGATCGCTTGCAGGGGATGATCTCCTCCCCCCAATACACTCACTTCCTGCAGGAGCTCTACGTCACCGAGCGCAGTGGTCGCTACGTGATTCCCCTCAAGGCGGAGTTCAAAGGGCGCATCCCAGGGCTGATCCACGATCAGTCGGCCAGCGGGGCCACGCTCTTTATCGAGCCCTTGGCGGTGGTGGAGCTAAACAATAACTGGCGACAGTTGCAGCTCGACGAGGAGAAGGAGGTACAGCACATCCTGGCCGCCCTTTCGGGATTGGTGGCTCAGGAGGGGGGGCTCATCCGCCGCACCGTGGAGGCGCTGGCCTATCTGGACATGACTTTTGCCAAGGCCCGGTACGCCGAGGACACGAAGGCTGTAGAGCCACAACTGGTCGCCTTTCAAGGGACAAAGGGCCAGAGCCAAGCCCATCCCGGCTCAACCCTCCGCCTGATCCAGGCTCGCCATCCCCTCCTTGACCCCCAGCGGGTGGTGCCCATTGATGTGTATCTGGGGAAGGAGGTCTACATCCTGGTGATCACCGGCCCCAACACGGGCGGCAAGACCGTCTCCCTCAAGACAGTGGGGTTGCTCTCTCTCATGGCCCAGGCGGGTCTCCACATCCCCGCCGCCGAGGGCTCGACGCTCTCCATCTTCGAGAAGGTGTACACCGACATCGGCGACGAGCAGTCCATTGAGCAGTCCCTCTCCACCTTCTCCTCCCACATGACCCACATCATCTCCGTTCTCGCCCAGGCGGACACCCATTCACTGGTGCTGCTGGATGAGTTGGGCGCGGGCACCGATCCTATCGAGGGGGCAGCCCTGGCCCGCGCGCTGTTGGATCATGTGCGCCAGCGTCGGATCACTGCTCTAGTGGCTACTCACTGCTCGGAGTTAAAGGCGTACGCCCAGGACACCCCTGGCGTGCGCAATGCCTCCGTTCAGTTCGACCTGGAGACCCTGTCCCCCACCTTCGAGTTGCGCATTGGGCTGCCGGGGCAGAGCAACGCCCTGGCCATCGCCCAGCGGCTGGGGCTCTCCCCGCAGATCATTGACCAGGCGCGGGGGTGGCTCTCCCCCCAGCAGTTGGAGGCTGAGAGTTTGCTGCGCCAGATTCAGGAGGTCCGGCGGGAGGCCGAGGCGGAGCGCAAAGCGGCGGCTCAGGCCAGGGAGGAAGTGGAATCCCTGCACCAGGAGTTGAAGGAGCGGCTGGAGGCTATCGAGGAGGAGCGGCGGCAGGTCTTGAGGGGAGCGCGGGGCGAGGCGGAGGAGGTGCTGGCCGAGCTCCGGGCGGAGTTGGATCGGCTGCGTTCGCGACCGGAGGCAGTGGAGGTTGAGCTTGAGCAGGCGGAGGCTCTGGTAGAGGAACTGGCCCAGCGTGCTGCCCCGCCCGAAGGCCCCTCTTCACCTGGAGGCCCAGTGTCTCCAGAGGAGCTTCTGCCCGGCGACACGGTGTGGGTGGTGAGCCTAAGAAAAGAGGGGCAGTTGCTGGGGCTGGAGGATACTCAGGCCGAGGTACAGGTGGGGCAGTTCCGGGTGAAAGTGGACCCAAAGGATCTGAAGTTCCGCCGCCGGGACGAGTCGATATCCGATACGGAGCCGGAGTTCGCATCAGCCGGGCGATTACGTCCCTCGCCGGGGCTGGAGTTGGAGCTGCGCGGCTTGCGAGTGGAGGATGCGTTAGAGTGTTTGGACAAATACCTGGATGAGGCATACTTGGCCCGACTGCCCTTTGTGCGCATCATTCACGGCAAGGGCACCGGCCGCCTCCGCCGGGCGGTTCGGGAGCTGCTGGATGGGCACCCCCAGGTACGCGGCTTTCGCCCCGGCGACCAGCTTGAGGGGGGTGAGGGGGTCACGGTGGTGCATCTGGTGGAACGTTGAACAATGGGCATTCTGAAACGTTTCCAAGTTTGGCCGACAGAAGTGCTATTCTTTCATCTGAGCCCATTTTTGGTCTTCGTGTCGGCTTGCTGCGCCAGATTAACGATCCTGGAGTGGTTTTACATTACTTTATACATCTTCTTCTCAGTATTGAGTTATTGGATCATCAGCATCCACCTCAAGAGAAAAGGACGCTTAGAAGCTTGGTGGCGTGAACATGTATTATCGGAGAGAAGAAAACGAGTCTCAGTCGGCATAGTGATCATATTTTTGGATACGTTTCACATGTTGGTCTTTCTCTCTGGCCTGCTCTTGGTTAGCTCGAATATCCTATTCATTGTTGAACGCAGCAAAGGTGTAGCTACTTGGGGGAGACGCTCTTTACCTGACTCTGATTTCTGCAGGTATTAGTGGATTTAGTGATTTGATCCCCAGGACCATAGCAGGCCGCTTCCTATGTGTTCTGGATTCCTTCCTTGGAATGATACTAATTGCGTTCTGGGTAGCTATCTTCATGAAAGCCTTTGAAGTGGTTTTCCGATTCTTCAGGAGTGGCTAAGGAACTAGACCAGTGGAACGCCTTTCAAACCACGCTTCCGAGACCCACCACAGCGGCTAAAACGTTCAGCTCACGAAGGGAGAAGCAATGAACAACCCAATACGCGTCACCGTGTGGAATGAATATCGTCACGAAAGGCGGGGCGAGGAGATTGCAAGAATCTACCCGGAGGGGATCCACGGCGCCATCGCCAAGTACCTGCGAGCCCAGCCGGGGATGGAGGTCCGCACTGCGACTCTCGACGAGCCGCAACACGGTCTCAGTGCGAGCCGATTGCGATGACAGGTGCGCGTTCATTTCTGGAGGCATTGACACGATCTATCGCCGACCTGATAGCCCAAGCGATGCCAGCCGGTGCCGACGAGGGCCTTGCACAATGGACAGCATTCCACGGCTGGAATGGCGTGATAGACAGATACATAGTGGCCCGTCAGGCCGCGCTCAACTTGATGCTGCGGGCTCTGATTTGCCAATGTCTGGGCGCCGATACATTGCCCGATGCGGCTGCCGCTGACTTCATCCTGGCCAAAAGCAACGACCTGCTAAAGAATTTGGACTTCGTCCCACCGCCGTCCTCTTACCTGGACAACCTGGCTGTACGATCCGGGGTCATCGTCCAGAAATCCGAAGTTGCCGCCCTGACGGCCGCACTACGACAGGAGCAGGGTGACATCATCGGTGATCTTTACGCCTCGTGGGTCTCCCAGGATGCCCGCCGCACGTTGGGCCAGTTCTGGACGCCCTTCCCAATCGCTCAACTGATGACCCAATGGGCAATCCAATCGCCAAACGATTGCGTCCTGGACCCCGCCTCTGGCTCTGGCATCTTCTTGCTGACAGCGATGGAGCGCCTGATCCATCTGGGCGTACCCATCGAGAGGGCCTCGCGACAGGTATCAGGGGTTGAGCTAAGCCCCCTGGCTTTCTTGATGGGTTTGACTAATGTACTGCTCCGCTATCCGGAGGCCCAACCTCACCTGCAGTGCGGTGACTTTCTGGTGCCAGGACGAGAGCCCTTATCCGCACTGAAAGAGCCGGCTGTCATGTATGAGGTCGGAGCACGACAAATAGCCCTGCCGGGCCTGGGCACAGTTGCACCGACGGCATCCCCCAAGCAGTTTGACGCTATCGTATGCAACCCACCTTACACCCGGCACCATCATCTGCCTGAAGTCTATAAGTCATCCTGGGCCACCTTGATGAAACAGGAATACGGGATACGGCTCAGTCGCTTTTCGAGCCTGTTTGCCTACTTCTTCGTGCAGGCCACCCGGATGCTGACGCCGACAGGCCGAATGGCGTTTATTACACCAGCTACAGTCTTTGAGGCCTCCTACAGCCGTCAGGTCAAAGCCTTTATCCGGCGGCTCTTGCATCCACGTACCATCATCACTTTCGATAAGGGTCTATCTGTCTTCGAAGGTGTAGATACAGCCGCCTGCATCACGCTGATTGAAGGACCGCAAACCCCAGCAAGGGATCAGATCACCCACGTGGAGATACACGAGTGGCCCGGCCCAGAGATGGTGTTGCAAGCCATTGAACAGAGCAGCACAGTCGCTGCCGATTGGGGAAGCAGTCGCCAGATCGACCTTTCTGAACTGGAGCCGCGTCGCAAATGGACAGTCATCGGCTACAAAAATGACCGCTTCGACAACGAGCTTTTCGTTCCCCTCTGCACCATCGCACATATCATGCGGGGGATTGCTACCGGTGCCAACAACTTCTTTGTGCTCTCTGATGGTGAAACAGCCGAATGGGGTCTGGAACAAGCAAGCCTGCGCCCGGTACTGACCAAAACGCGCGAAGTGCCTGGATACCTCTTCAGCCCGGCCGATTTCGACCAGTTGGGGCGTGAAGGGAAGAAGCGCTGGCTGCTATACCTGACCGGGCCGGTGGTGCCCGGCACCGCTGAGGAACATTACATCCGGCATGGCGAAGAACGTGGCCTGCATCAGCGTAGCCTGGTTAAGACCCGTCCTCTCTGGTACATGATGGAACAGCGCGACCCAGCTCCTATCTACTTCACCTACCTGAGCCGCAAGAGATCACGTTTTATCTACAATCAGACGGATGTGCTGGCCCTTAACGTGTTCCTCTGCATTTACCCTGTGCCTGCAATCAGCCAAGACGAGACGACGCTCAAAGCGCTGCTGGCTGTACTCAATTCGTTGCTCGCCAAAGACTCCCTGCGTCGCGTGGGGCGTACCTATGGCGGTGATACCATCAAGATTGAGCCGCGTGAAATGGATCAGTTGCCGGTCTTGAATCCCGCCAGGCTGCACACCGAAGGGCACATAAGACTGGCTGAGCTCTTCGATCACCTTTGCCATGCTGGCCCTAGGGAAGCTGAACATGCTATTCGTCAAGCCATTGACGAAGAAATAGCCGCCATGCGCTGATGAGGTGGTGGAATCCGATCAGGACGTGGCTAGCGGAATCTGGCAGTCTCTCTGTAGAGTGTTGCTGTCCCTCGGGTGAGCGATAGACTATCCATCTGACTGCAGCCGAATACACGAAATCCGCACTATTACAGCCCTATCTGCTCGTTTTTTGATCTCAATCGTGGGCCCTCCACAGCAAACAATGCATCAGTAACACCGAAGGGGGAGACTACTGGCGAGATATGGCAGCGTAATCACGGAGGAGGTATGGCATGGGAGCACGAAAGATGGCCTACAGGTCGTGGCTTAGTGCTGTTTTGATCTCCCTCGTGGGGCTGAGCCTGGGGTGCAATGAACTGGCCTCCACCTGGCTTGGGACACCGCCAATCCCCACTCCTACTGCCCCTTCTCAGGGCCCTATTCCCTCTCCATCTCCATCTCCCACCGTTCCTCCCCCCATTGTATCTGCCACCCCAATGACTCTGACGGTGTGGACCGCTGTGGAGTTTGCTCCCACAGGAGAAGCCCTGGCCCGACAACTGGAGGAGTTTGAGGCCATATCCCTTAAGGTGCACGTGGCGATTCAACCCAAAGGGATGGAGGGCAAGGGGGGACTGGTGAACCTTATGACCGCCGCTGCGCCAGTTGCCCCTTCGGTGCTGCCCGATGTGGCCATCGTGAACTCGGCACAGGCAGCGGCGTTAGCCCAACAGGGACTGATCCACCCCTGGCAGGATCTCCTGCCCCCCAATTTGGAGGAGGACCTGTTCCCCCTGGCCCGGCGGCTGGGCTATTACGAGGAACAACGAATGGGCGTGTCTGTAGCGCTTGACCTGCAGCACCTGGCCTACAACCTCAATGAAGTCCCGACACCACCCCTCCTATGGCGGGACGTGCTGACCGGCAAAGCGCTTTACCTCTTCCCCGCGATGGGAAAAGGGGATACACTGGACACTTTTCTGATCCAGTACCTCGGGGCTGGAGGACGACTGTTTGATGAGGAGGGGTCCCCTTTATTGGAGGGAGAGCCTTTGGCTGCTGCGCTGGCGCGCTATCAGGGGGCCGAGATCGTCAGGGTGGTCCCCTCGGAGGCGCTGCAATTAGACAGCCTGGCGGCCTGCTGGCCGCTCTATCTCTCCGGCCGAGTGGGCATGGTGCATGTGTGGGCCAGCCGCTATCTGGCCGAGCAATCCAAGCTGCAGCACACCTCCTTCGCACCCATCCCCACGGTTGGCGAAACAAGGATCACCGTGGGCCGAGGCTGGCTGATGGTTCTGGTGGCCAAGGATCCAGTGCGTCAGGAGAAGGCAGCCCGGTTCTTGAGCTGGTGGCTGGCTCCTCAGTACAACGCCGCTCTCTGCCGGGCGACGGGCTGGCTGCCACCAGGCCATGCGGCCTTCGCCCAATGGCAGGGCGACGATCGCTACTATCGTTTTTTGCAGGGACAATTGGAGGTGGCCCTGCCTCAGCCCATCCTATCCCCACCCTGGGCCGAGGCATTGAGCGGGGCCATCGGTCAGGTGCTGCGCGGAGAGGTGACAGCTCAGGAGGCTGCAGCCCAGGTGATGGCGGTGGTCAGCCTCCACTAGCTCACCCAGCAGCCTTGTAGGTATACCCCCAGGCCCGCTTTTGCTGCCTGCTTAGGCTTGTGCAGCGGTTCAAGTGGCTGGAAGCTAAGGGGACGATCCAATCCCTCCGTCGAGCCCTCTTGTGCTCAGAGTCCTGGAGAGTATCTTGACTTGCTGCTATGGAGGAGTATAATATTAAATGCAGGTCATGGTGTGAGATTCCCTGTGTCTCACCACGCCGCCTTCGGGGATTGTCAGGAGAACTCGTTGGCCATGAGGAGGTGATGCGGAGAGAGAAATTCGGCCGATTCAGTCGCTCTCAATTTCCCACAACAAGGAGGAGAAATGAACACAGCAAAGAAAACATGGTGCTGGGTAAGTGTGGTGGCCGTGCTGGCCCTTGCCCTGGCCTCCTGCGCCAGAGCAACCCCCCCGGCGCCGCCAACCCCTACACCCGTTCCACTGACTCCCATCCCGGCCAAGCCGAGGGTTGTCACCATCACCTTCACCCAGGAACCCGACAACTTGAACCCGTTGTACACCAACATGTGGTTCGTTCTGACCCTGCGCGACCTCTACCTGGCCAATGGACTGCTGGCCTACAACGATAAGAACGAGCCCATCCCCTGGATCGCCAAGGAGATCCCCAGCGTGGAGAACGGCGGCATCTCGGCTGACGGGAAAACGATCACCTTCAAACTGCGTGACAACGTCCAGTGGTCCGATGGGACGCCGCTCACGGCTGACGACTACGTGTTCACCTGGCAGATGATCATGGACGACAAGAACACGGTGGTGAGCCGCGACCCCTTCGATGTCGCTGTGGAGAAGGTCGAGGCCCAGGATGCCCATACGCTGGCCGTCACCTTCAAAGAGCCCTACGCTCCCTGGCAGGCCAAGATCTTCAGCAATGTGGACTCCACCAACGCCCTGCCCAAGCACATCCTGGAGCCGGTCTTTCAGAAGGATAGCACGCTGGACAACGCGGAGTGGAACCGCAAGCCCACTGTGGGCGTTGGTCCCTTCCTGTTCAAGGGATGGGAGTCGGGCAGCCACCTGATCTTCGAGGCCAACCCTAACTTCTGGCTGGGCAAACCCAAGGTGGACCAGATCTTCATCCGCATCGTGCCGGATGACGCCGCCCAGGTGGCAGCCATCAAAGCCGGCGACACCGACATCGGGGTGTTCATCAGCTACGCCGACGTGCCGGATCTGCAGAAGCTAGGCACCTTAGACCTGCCCCTGGTGCCCTCTGGGTACAAGGAGTCCTGGTTCTTCAACCTGAGCACCCGGGAGGACAAGACCAAAGGGCATCCGGCTCTCCAGGACCCGAAGGTACGACGGGCCATTGTCATGGCTGTGGACCGGAACAAGACCTGCCAGGACCTTCTGTACGGCCTGACCAAGCCGGCCGTTACCTTCTGGGATGGCATGCCCTACGCCAACCCGGACATCCAGCCCATCCCCTACGATCCGGAGGGGGCCAAGAAGCTACTGGACGAAGCCGGCTGGAAGATAGGTACGGATGGCATCCGAGAGAAGGATGGCATCAAGCTCAAGCTGCGCTACGCCACCACTCCCCGCGAGGTGCGCAAGAACACCCAGGTCATCGTCCAGCAGGTGTGGAAGGAAGTGGGCATTGACAGCGAGCTGATCACCCACTCCCCCGACATCTTCTGGAACAGCTACGGGGATAACGGACCCATCGCCACCGGCCAGTATGACGTCGCTCAGTGGTCCACCAACCCCTCCTTCCCCGACCCGGACACGGCGCAGTGGCTGTGCAAGGAGATCCCCTCCGATGAGAACCCACCCGGCGGGAACTGGCAGTTCTTCTGCGACGAGGAACTCGATGGGCTCTTTGTCAAAGAGACGGCCACCGTAGACACCCAGGCCCGCATCCAGTTGTTCTACCAGATCGCCAAGATCATCTCCGACCAAGTCTACTGGGTAAGCATATGGGACGATCCGGACCTGTGGTCGGTCAGCAAGAAGCTGAAGAATGTCCACTTCTCCGGCGCCACGCCCTTCTGGAACGCCTACGAGTGGGAGAAGACGGAATAGGCAGGTCTCTGATGGGGCAGAGAGGTTTCCCTCTCTGCCCCGGTTTTCATTTGTTGCCCTGAGCGTGGCTGATTCGGGAAGGTGAGCGATGACCCGATACATCCTTCGGCGGCTTCTCCAGGCTATTCCTCTCCTGTTGATCATCAGCGCTATCCTCTTCCTCCTCATGGAGGAGATGGGCGACCCGTTGGCCACCTTCGGCGGCCGCCGGGTCCTCCGGTCGGAGGACCGCGCGCGGCTGACCCGGCAACTGGGGTTGGACAAACCCCTCTGGATGCAGTATGTCATCTGGCTAGCAGGGAACGATTGGATGCGGATGGACCTGGACGGCGACTCCATCGCGGAATCGCGGGGGACGCGCAAAGGTGCCTTGCGAGGCGACTTCGGCACCTCCTTCATCACCCGCCGGCCGGTGTCGGAGATGATCATCGAGCGGTTGCCCAACACCCTGTTGCTGATGGGGACGGCCGAGGTGGTCATCTTGATGTTTGCCCTGCTCATCGGCATCACCTCGGCTCTCAAACGCTACTCCCTCTATGACCACACGATCACCGCTTTCTCTTTCATTGGATACTCTATGCCCATTCCCCTGCTGGCCCT
>Ga0172364_10002769_pt1 | contig 13967 bp, 9 predicted proteins | sample LakKivSesite10cm_FD_114545 | JGI IMG/M metagenome (GOLD analysis project Ga0172364, IMG submission 114545) | Sediment microbial communities from Lake Kivu, Rwanda - Sediment site 10cm | ecosystem: Environmental > Aquatic > Freshwater > Lake > Sediment | place: Rwanda: Western Province, Lake Kivu... | reverse complement strand
GATGAATTACCTCGACTGGCTGTATCACAGATACAACGAATACAGCCTGATCCGGTTGCGTGAGCTGAATTTTGACCATAATCAGGCAAATACCAATTGCTTCACAACAGAGGCATATCTCTCATCTCAGTACGAAGGAATAGTACGATACCTGAGGGAGAGCGAGGGGCCCGAGAGTGAAAGACGATCAAGATGGAGCGATCCCAAAATATTCTTTCCTTCATTCAGGCTCCCGTCCCGTCATGAGCTCACACTCTCTGAAAAGATTATCAGTAAAGGATTCAAACCATATAAACCTGAAAAATTCCTTGATTTCTGGTCCTCATATTTTATTGAAGTCCGGAATGATACTTTGATCCTGAATCTTGACAGACATGGAGTCACTGAAACAAAAATCAGTTCTCCCGGGAAGATCATGGAAATGAAATTCCCATCAGGCCATAATGAATATACCCTTGATCAGGAGATAAATAAGGGTCTGACCAGTATTATTGATATTTACAAAGAGCTTGGACAGGATGTTATTCCGAATGCTGACATTGATCCTGAAAGGCTTCCTGTTAAAGACAATCTTGGTTATATGCAATTCGTGATAATAGGGGAGGATAATAACTGCAATCCTGTTTATCTGAATAGAATTAAATATGAAAGGGAAGTTAAACCTGCAGAATTCACAATCTTCCGGTTCGCGATGAATTCAAAGAGAAATTGAATATTATTCCTGAATTCCCGTGCAATAGAACAGCAAGCGTTATTTTTAAAAGTCTTTGAGTCTTCAATTGTCATTCAATAGCTTTGTCCACCGTAGCTTTAGCGGAGGTGGATCATTCAATTGTATAATATCAATGACGTGCAAAAGACAAATGACGCGAAGCAAATGACAACGACTGACGCCGAAGGCAAATGACACGCAGCAAATGATTGTCAGTATCCTGCCGCCTGACCGTCCTTCCGGGATTCCGATGCCCCGTACCATACCTTATTCTTCTCGTCCCGCATTATCGCCTGGTACCCGCCATACCCGCCAAGATTCCACTGTATCCTGTGACCCATCGACATAAGTTTCTGGATGACCTCGGTCCGGAATCCGCTTTCCAGGTGCAGGATGCCTCCGTCGGTCATGAATTGACCTGTCGGTTCTGATGAGCCGGTATGGTAAATCCTTGGAGCATCGCCGGCTTCCTGGAGGTTCATCTTAAAATCGATCAGGTTAACGACTATCTGGACATGTCCCTGGGGCTGCATATCGCCTCCCATGACGCCGAAGCTGATATATGGCTTGCCATTCCTGGTTATAAATGCCGGGATAATTGTATGAAACGGCCTTTTCCCCGGAGCATAGACATTTGCATGTCCGGGTGAAAGGCTGAACATCTCGCCCCGGTCCTGGAGAATGAATCCGAGACCTGTCGGGCACATACCTGATCCGAGACCTCTGTAGTTGCTCTGGATCAGCGATACCATATTTCCGAATTTATCCGCTACCGTCAGGTATATGGTATTATCGGTTTCAATGATCCCTGCATCATACACTTTTGCAGCTTTTTCCCTGTCGATCAGCTTGCGTCTTTCCGCAGCATATTTTTTGGATATCAGGGTTGTAACAGGAACCTTGCTGAATCGCGGATCAGCATAATATTTTGCCCTGTCCTCGAAGGCGAGTTTCTTGGCTTCAGTGAACAGATGTATGTATTCGGCTGATCCGAAGCCCAGTGAGGCGATGTCGTAACCTTCAAGTATATTAAGTATCTGAAGCGCAGCTATGCCCTGCCCGTTGGGAGGCAGTTCCCATATTTCATAGCCGCGGTATGTTGTACTGACCGGATCGACCCATTCCGAGCTGTGACGCGCGAGGTCGTCATATGAAAGAAATCCACCCTGCTTTTTCATAAAGGCATCTATGGCTTTAGCTATGCTCCCGCGGTAAAATTCATTCCTGCCGCCCTTCACGATCTTTTCGAGAGTGTTCGCGAGAAGCGGGTTTTTGAATATCTCGCCTTTTGCCGGGGCCTTGCCTCCGGGCATGTAGACTTCCCTGATATTGGGATACTCCTCAAGCAGTTTTGTTCCCCTGTCGAGATAGTATGCGATGACTTCAGTTACCGGGAATCCTTCCCTGGCATAAGTTATTGCCGGCTGAAGAATATCCTTTACAGGCAGTTTACCGAACATGTCGTGCATTTCAAACCAGCCGTCGACACATCCCGGGACTGATACAGGCAGCGGGCCATACGAAGGGATGAATTCGTAACCGTTTTCCCTGAAGTATTCAAGTTTAAGCGATCTGGGTGATCTGCCGCTGGCATTCAGTCCATAGAGCTTATTCTTGTCCGCACTCCAGATTATTGCAAAAAGATCGCCTCCGATGCCGCTACCTGTCGGTTCAACAACTCCGAGCACCGCATTTGCCGCTATGGCTGCATCAATTGCATTTCCTCCTTTTTTAAGAATGTCGAGTGCTGCCTGGGTGGCGAGAGGCTGACTCGTGGCGGCCATACCATTGACAGCAATAACTTCAGACCTGGTCGCGAAGTCGCGTCCTGTGATCCTGTCCTGTGAAAATGAAACCATAGGCATCAATATGGTTATGAATGTTAATAATCCGGCTTTCATTTTTCGTTCCTTTTACTGGTACAAATGTAAACAACAGCTCTGATTATTTGGCCATTGCCTGTTTTTTTAATTCAGGCGGCATCTTTTCAATTGCATACCTGAGCGATGTCCGAGGCATTGTCGGTTTCTTTCTGATTACATATCTGAATACCTCATCCTGATAAGGCTTGCTCGCTTCCTTCAGCATCCAACCATAACCTTTTTGAACCATATCATCCGTATCGGAGTGAAGAATATCGGCTATTTCGAAAATATCCTCCAGGAACAAGCCTTTGCGGGCAGGAACTATAAGAGACACTGCAGATGCCCTTTTAACCCAGCGGTTTGATGAGTGGGCCCATTTCTTCAATCCTGAGAGAAATTCAGGATACATTTCAATCAGTGTTCCAACAGAATGATTGCATAATGTATCACATGCTGCCCAGTTGGTAACATACTTATTCACCCATCTTTCAAAAACCCTGAAATCTGCCGGAACATACTGTTTCCTTACATTGTACGACCAGATGCACGCTATACCTGCCTCTTCCATGTATCCCGATTTCCAGAGTTCTTCACATAATTCAAAAACAGCTTTCTTGCTTTTATCAGGCAGTTTCTTATAATGTTCTTTTGCTATGCCTGTTGTGGCAGCTGCTTTAAGGCCATATATCTTAACATTTTCCTTAAAATACTTCTCACCCTGGATCCTTGTCTTTTCGTCGGCATTCCTGATGAGCTCCTCCCTGATATTCCTTATGATTGCATTCATATTGTTAATATTGACTGAAAATTACTTTTTTCTGCGATCATCTGCGGGATCTGCGGGCAATAAATCTTTTCCCGCAGATATCGCAGATTTTCGCAGATCTTTTTGATTACTAATTTCAGGAAAAATACTGACCTGTTTTTATCTTTTTGATAAATTAGTGGTTAAATTATACAAGTTGCTAGTTGCTCGTTTTTTGTTGCTAGTTAATTATGTGATAAATAGCATATTACATTATATATAACAAGTACACCCGGCTCTGGGAAAAAATTTAAACGTTTTGTTAAACAACTAGAAACCAGCAACCAGTAACTAGCAACTCAGGTTAAATAAATCTCTCTGATATGAAGAAGATACTTTTAGTGCTGACAACCATACTTTCAGTTTCTACAGCCCTTACAGCCCAGCTCCCTGATGCCCTGAAATGGCATAAGTATGAGCTTAACTTTTCGAGCACCGTAACCTATGAAAATCCGGTACAGGAGGTGAGAGCACTTGAAATAACATTCACTTCCCCTACAGGTCTTAAAAAGACAATAAACGGTTTCTGGGACGGCGGAACAGCCTGGAAGGCCAGGTTTATGCCCTTTGAAACCGGAACATGGAGCTTTGAAACAACCTGCTCAGACGCTAAAAACAGCGGACTTAACGGACAGAAAGGAACCTTCATCTGCAAATTGGGTTCTGATCAGAAAGATATCTACCTGCATGGACCTGTCATAAACCCGGAAGGCACATACCACCTGACGCATGCCGACGGAACACCATTTTTCTGGCTTGCTTGTACAGCATGGAACGGAGCTTTGAAATCAACGGATGAGGAATGGGACAGGTATCTTCAGCACCGGGTTGCTAACAGCTACAGCGCAATACAGTTTGTCACAACCCAGTGGAGAGGCTGTGAAAAAAGCAGTGAGGGACTGGTGGCATTCGAGGGCAGCGGGAGAATAAAGATAAATCCTGAGTTTTTCAGGCTTATAGATAAGAAGATAGACAGGATAAACGATTTCGGGCTTGTTGCAGCGCCTGTAATCCTGTGGACGTTACAGACAGGAGCCGGGCGAGAGCTAAGTCCCGGTTATTATCTTCCTGATGATCAGGCAATTCTTCTGGCAAAATACATTGTGGCGAGATATGGTGCAAATCATGTCGTCTGGCTGCTGGGAGGCGACGGTAATTATACCGGAACCTATGAACAGCGGTGGAAAACAATCGGCAGGGCAGTATTTGACGGGAAACACCAGGGCATAGTGGCACAGCACCCTCAGGGACGGTCGTGGATAGGAGAGGTGTATAAGGATGAACCATGGCTTAATATTATAGGTTACCAGAGCAGTCACAGCAATGCAGAGGGAACCGTTAACTGGATCACAAAAGGCCCGATGAGCCAGATGTGGCACAATCTGCCGGCACGCCCGCTGATAAACCTGGAACCGAATTATGAAGAGATACGTACCACCATAACAGATAAGGATGTCCGCAATGCATGTTACTGGAGCCTCTTTGCCACACCAATAGCCGGTGTTACCTATGGAGCAAACGGTATATGGCCGTGGCTGAGGCCCGGTGAAAGAATCCTTAATCACAGTGATGCTCCATGGACATCAACATGGGATAAGAGCATAAACCTTCCCGGATCGATCCAGATGGGATATCTGGCACAATTCATAAGGAAATTTGAATGGTGGAATTTATATCCTGCACAACAGCTGCTTGTTGAACAGCCTGGTGACAGGACATTCAATCATTTCGTATCTGTGGTAAAGACAACCAATAACAAACTTATCCTTGCTTATATTCCTGTAAGACAGACAATTAAGATTAGGTAGCCGGACGGGTACAAATACACAGTCAGGTGGTTTGATCCGGTGAAAAATGAATATTCAAACGGCACAGGCACAGATGAAGGGAATGTTCTTACTGTCATCCCGCCATCAGACAGCGACATGCTTCTTATACTTGAGGAAACTGTTCCGGTTGATATTAAATTGAAGAATAAGCAGAATGTGATAAAAGGCAGAAATTAAAATTGCCCCCCTGCCCCCCTGAAGGGGGGTTAAAACCCAAGTTCCTTATTTTGATTAGTATATGGATTTATAGCCCCCCTTCAGGGGGGATGGGGGGCTATTTCATATTGGTTTATAGCCCCCCTTCAGGGGGGATGGGGGGCTATTTCATATGGATTTATAGCCCCCCTTCAGAGCTTGTACTGAGCGGAGCGAAGCGGGGGATGGGGGGTTCTTCCTCCAGCAGATTAACCTCCCTGATCTCACCGGATTTCCTGTTCATCCTCAGGGTTTTTATTTCGTAGGGACTGAATTTCCCTTTCCATTTGCGGTTTGCGAAAGTGAGATCCAGAGTCGCTTCACAGGCTAATCCTGTTGTCTCCACACAACGCAGGATAAGGTCATCGCCGCTTTCTGCCAGCTTGATCGCCGGCACTATAATATTTTCCGGATCTGCAGAAATAAACGAGCCTGATTTTTGCATTTCGCCATCATGGATACCCTGATATATCATCAATGAAGATGCGATAAATTCTTCAGTGATCCTTACTATATTATTCTTCTTCCAGCTGTCTTTATGGGGTACAAGCAGCATGCGGAAAGTCTGGATTCCCTGGTCCTGCCATATATGCTCGGCTTTCATATCCAGGACTTTTGGATTGTGATGCGCGTACACTGCCGATCTGGCGACTGATATCCGCAGATCATTGCCGGGCACATTGTACCCGTATTTTGCGTCATTGATCACAGTGAGACCATAAACCATCCCGTTTTTGTTACCGGTAACATCAATCCACCTCTGGCCGGGATCTTCATCGCCATTTGTTAACCTTTCGATATTGCCGTATGAAGTCTCGTATGTTGCAACTGGTGAGTCTATATCTGCAGGGAATGAGAATTTGAGCATTTTGAGATGTTCGTGCCAGTCGAGAGTTACCCTTGCCTCAAGATAGCGTGATCCGGAGCTGAGTATCCAGTCTGTGGAAAGTTCAGAATTACCATAAGTGGTTGTTATGCGTACAGATGCCCTCAGAGGTCCATTCTCCAGCACTTTTATTATTGCTTTCCCGAACACTCCGATTTCTTCGGAAAATGTTTTGATGTCATGGCTCCATGTATCGCTTGGATCATTGATTATCACGGCTCTGCAGCCTGTGGCGCCGCCTTCAAAAAGTTCCCTTGCGTTCACCTTATCATAGATGCTCAGTGTGCCGGTTTCTGAAAAAGTCACTTTCAGGAATTCATTCTCAAGCCTGCTATCCTGAGCCATTGCAGGATTACTGACAGTTGCAGATTCTCCCTGCCTTAGACGTATCTGGCGGTAACCGAAGGGCGGGAGAGTGAGTCGTACCAGTAACCTGTTGCGGTTTCCGGTCTCTGTCGAACCTGCTACCCACTGATGAGGAAGTGAATTGCCTTTATCATCCTCGACCTTCGAGTTATTGCGGAGGTTCCAGCTGAAGTCGTATTCAACTATACCTGAAACTTCCCATGCATGAGGATTGAAAACCAGGAGATACTGGGAATCAGGATCTTCTGCCGGAACCTGGCTTTCGAGCTTTTGCAGGGACAGGTATGAAGCCTGATGTGATATATCCATGGCATACCCGTAACCTTCCCGGGCATGTTGTGAATGTTCAGGCACAGAAGTGCCGGCAAGGCTGTCGTGGAATTGCAGGAAAAGAACCCTCTGCCAGGCTGATGTGAATTCTTTCAGCGGATATTTTGATCCCCATGCCAGTGAACCTAATGAGGAGATTTTTTCGGCTGTTAAAAGAGCAGCTTCCGATTGGCGGTTCCCTTTTTTGATCTCCGATTCTGCAGTATAGCACCCGGCTGCGTGGTGCTGGAGATCATCCTTTACAACCGGGAGATTCAGTTTTTTTTCTTCCCTTATTTCCCTGAAGTATTTATCTGTTGTACTGTAGAATATTGCCGGAGCGCCTTTTTCATTCTTCAGTTCTCCTATTGATCTGATATTTTCCTTCGTGGCTCCTCCGCCATGATCGCCGGCGCCATAATAAACCATGCAGCTCTTTACAGGCAGGTCTTTCAGCTGGGTCAGCACATCTTCGATTCGTTTCCTGACAGATCCTGAATCATTGTAACTAATTGGTATACGGTAAGTAAGGACTCTTGATCCGTCTGTTCCTTCCCACCAGAAGAGATCTCCCGGCAGGGATTTTTCCCTGATACCGGGGCGCATGAATATGTAATTCTCCATACCCTGTCCCCTGATTATCTGGGGCAATGTTGAAGTATGTCCGAATGAATCGGGATTTGTTGCGATCCTTGCGCGGTGTCCCAGCAGGCGCTGGAATGTAAGTTGACCGTAAAGGCCCTGACGTACCATAGCTTCTCCTCCCGGAATGTTCATATCGGGTTCCACCCACCAGCCGCCTGTGATGTTCCAGCGGCCTTCATCCACACGTTTCCTTATCTCTTCCAGCATTGAAGGATCGTTATCGGCAATCCACTGGTAGAACTGTGCCGAGCTAGCCGTGAAGGTGAAATCAGGTGTTTCCTTCATACGGTCGAGAGCTGAACGGAAGGTACTGTAAACAACGGCCACTCCTTCCGGCCATGGCCAGAGCCACACGGGATCTATATGAGCATGACCTATCATGTGGACTTTAAATTTTTCTGCTCCGGCCGACCATGTTCCTGCCTGTTGTACTGTATCAGAATTCAGGGTTGTCAAAGGCCCGAGGGCGATGTACGCGCTGCCGGCAGCAGCCTGGCCGACAAATTTTCTCCGGGAAAGAGTTATCTTTTCCCGCTTTCCGGTTTTATTATTCATATTGATATTCAATTGTTGTTTTTACTTCTTATCCCAACTATCGCAACACTTATGCTTGCATAATCGCCGACCTGTTCACCCAGGGCTGCGGGTACAACCCTGCACACCAGTCTTGCCGGTTCCAGGGCTTCCTGACGTATTGTTTCCATGCAAGGCGCTTCAAGGAACTGCCTGCACCTCGCATAAATGCTTCCGATTACTATCAGCTGCGGATTAAGGATATCGATAAGTATCGATAATCCCTTTCCGAGATACCTTCCTGACAGTTCAAAAATTTCCAGTGCTGTTTTGTCTCCTTTTGATGCAGCATCTGCAATATCTTTTGTTGTAATGTTATCAATATCAGTGACATTATTTATCAACGTCACAGTTTCACCGGCTGCCAGTTTTTTACTGATAATACTTTTAGCTGTTTTAGCAATCCCCGTTCCGCTGCAGAATCCCTCAAATGAGCCCTTCTTGCCGTATGCTTCGGGGCCGTCTTCAGCCAACCGGATATGGCCAACTTCACCGGCCAGGTCGTTTGTGCCTGAGTATAACCTCCCGTCAGCAATTATTCCCGCGCCCATTCCAGTTCCGAAGGTCAGGAAGATCATATTGTCACAGCCTTTGCCTGCGCCGAATTTCCACTCGGCAAGAGCGCAGGCGTTGGCATCGTTCTGCAGATATGCCGGGACATTAAAGGCGTCTTCGAAGATTTTCACGATCGGAATATTATCCCAACCCGGAAGATTAGGCGGGGACTGAACGACTCCCAGCTTGCTGTCTAGTGGGCCCCCGCAGCTGATCCCGATTGACTGGAGTCCCTGCATCCCGAGCTTACCCGTGATCAGTTTCGCGTTCTGAAGCAGGAGGTTTATTGCATGAAGCGGGCCATTACCGGCCTCTGTCGGGAATCCTTTTTTATTCAGGATCTCCATGCTTTCTCTTGCAGCTATCACTGCACATTTGGTGCCGCCGATGTCTATTCCCAAATAGTATTTACTTTCCAATGTCTTATTTATATAATTGTTTAGCTGCTAAACTATTTTTAAATATACCTAACCTGCATTATTCAAGTAGAAGATAAAAGACAAAAGTAAAAAGATAAAAGTCAGGCATCTGTTAACCTTTAGCATTATTTATTCTGAAAGATTATTTTCCTGATAGTTATTTATATGTGTATCAGGAATGTATAATAAAAGAATGAGATTCCTCGCTAACGCTCGGAATGACAGATTAATATATGAGATATAGGGAAGAAATGGCGATTTGCATGAGTATCTTTTTAAATTCATTATTTCCGACGCAAATCGCCATTTCTTCCCTATCATCAACCAGTCACCTGTCATTCCGAACGAAGTGAGGAATCTTCTAAAACTGTCACAAATGATAATATATTCATCTTTCCCGATACTCATTTTTATTTATAATGTTTAAACCTTTTGTCTTTAACCTTTTATCTTTTAAAGTATATGAATTAATCAGACTTAATATCCTCTGCCCCTTTCCTATTTCAAATTCCTCCAGAACTTCTCCTCCGACGCCCTCAGCTCTCTTGTTTTTTTTCTCTCGAGAAAGTAATAATAAAGGATCAGAATAGATCCGGCAATAAGAATTCCGAGAAGGAGATATTTAATGATATGAGATATTCCTTCACCGGCAATTCCTGCCATGGCATCTGCACGCGGCATGCCATAAGCAGTTTTGTAACCTACTTCAATATTGAAAATATTTTTCATGAAGAAAAGGGAGAAAAATGCAAGAAGTCCTGATATTACCGGTGTTGCAAACCATCCCATGCAGATCTCTCCGAGGAGCCTGAAATTGATATTTCTTGCCCCCTTGTACAAACCGATGCCGATTACGCATCCGACAATAACCTGGGAACTTGAGACCGGGACCAGCGGAATAGGAGAGAGGCCGATCTTTACGAGGATATCCGATAATCCCGTTGATGAGAACATGAATAATACCAGCGACTGAGCGAGAACAACAACCAGCGCAGCTTCGGAAGTGAGTTCAACAATATTACTCCCGACTGTTTCCATCACTCTCCTTGAATACGTTATTATTCCAACGGCTATGGCAATTCCTCCGAGGAGGAACAACTGCTGATCAGAGGATAGCGAAAAAAGTCTGAGATCTATTTCCTGAAGGCTGAATGCAGGTAAAAATACCCCCATTACATTAGCTATATTATTTGCGCCAAGACTGTATGCGCCGAAAGCTCCGGCAATTATCAGTCCTGTTTTGAGGTATGATTCGAAAATGACCAGATGCAGTTTAGCTGACTTCTTGATTTTTTTGATCAGCATATATAGTAATATGGCAAAAACAGCACCAAGCACAGGACCTGAGATCCATGTGGCGATAATTTTTGTAAGAGTTCCCGGATCAGTCCTGTTACCGGTAAACAGATTCCATCCTATTATTGCTCCGACAATTGCCTGGGTAGTGGAAACGGGAAGGGAAAATTTTGTCATCATGTAAACAGTGACAGCTGCAGCGAGGGCTAAGGTAAATGACCCGCCGATAGCATTTACGCTTCCTAGCTTTCCGAGTGTGCCGGAAGCGCCGGCGCCCTGCAAAACGGCTCCGAGTATGACAGCTATTGAGGCTATTATGGCAGCCTTCCTGAATGACACCATCTTTGATCCGACGGCAGATCCGAAGACATTCGAGGCATCATTCGCTCCGAGTGACCACCCGAGAAAGAGACCGCTGGTGAGGAAGAAAAGAATCATGATGCCAGCAACTTCTATAATAAGATTTTTATTGCCATGCCCGATAACAGATCAGCTGCCTTCTGGGCCTGATCAGAAATATTCTCGATATGATGAATAATGTACCTGAGATGGTTTTTATGGGCAAGATCTATTTCCTTCATTTCCCGGAACACCCGTTTCCTGATATTCCTGGAAATTTTATCCGTTTCACTTTCAAAATAATAGACTTTCAGAAGTTTTTCCCTCACTGTATAAGGAGCCTTGAAATATGCTCTTGCAGCAGGGATAAGTTCCTCACCTGAATTTGCTGATGTATTTGCCAGACTTACAAGATCTTTGTTCAATACATCAGGTATTTCAGGCATCTCGATGCTAATCTCGTTCAGGGAGCTTTTGACAGTATCAATTATTTCATCCAGCTCGTCGATAAGCCTGGTAACATCTTCCCGGTGCTGTGGAAGTATTGAATGAGTGATCATTTCATTTTCGATCTCGCGCTGAAGCTTGTCGGCATTGCCCTCAAGAGTATCCACCTTGAACAGATGCCGTTCAAATGCTTCCATGTCCTTGTTGATGTAAGATTTCACACCTTCCCTGAAGACAAGAAGACCCAGTTCGACATTGTCGAAGAATTCATCGATCTTAAGTATCAGGTTTTTTGTAGTTCGCGTGAATAAAGCCATGGCGGTTTCAGTTGTTTGATTTCGGATTGCGGATTATTGATTTCGGATTGATTATCCAAGGTACAGGATATTTTGAATTGTTAGGTATTATCAAATATAATCAAATTGCTTGTATTTGGATATGTTCGTAAAATTAAGCAATCAGACCGGATCAGAATTCAATTATCTTTTCGACCTTGTTTGTTTTCAGATATTGTTTGAGTATCAACTGGATATCGCTGTTATCACCTGACGGTTCAATACATTCGTGCAGCGCTGAAAGCCCGAAACCCATATCATTTATATTGAAATATCCGTAACCTGCATATTTGCCGTTGACGATTTTTACGGCACTTCTTTCATCCTCATCCCTGCCTTTATCAATGATGAAGAAGTTTCGGCGGGTGAAAACAAATTCTTCAGCAGCCTTCTGTGCCCGCACGTTGTATTCCGCGGCAGTTTCCCTTCCGCAGCAGGCTCCTTTGCAGATGCCGACATGGTACTGGAAACAGGGCCCGTCCGTATCATAGAGTCCTGAAAGTTTCTGGCAGAGGTCATATTTCTCAACAAGGGTCTCAACCACTGACCTTGCCCTGTTCCTGGATGTAAAAACTGAAAGCGGATTCTCAGATGAATCAACAGTCCCTGTAATGAAATTAATATAGCCCTTTTTATCTGTCGTGCTGAAAATCCCCCACTGGAATCCAGTTCTCCTCTGTGCCCGGTTATAAACAGGCTTGTTTTCTTTGATTTCCCGTGATTCCCTGAGAAGTGCAACGAGTTCACTCCCTGTGAGATCCCAGTCAATATCTGCTACAAGGTCGCGCATCTCCATGGCCCTGTTTGTGGTATTGTTTGAAAGATGGGTGTTTATTCTCTGGAACAGATTCCTGCTTTTACCAATATAGATAAGGCTGCCTTTTTCATCATAGAAATAATAGATCCCGGGTCCTTCAGGTATGTTTTCAAGTTTCGTCAGGTCAAGGGCCGGGTTGAGCTTGGCTATCCTTGTATTTCTGATCAGGATGGATCTTTCTCCGTTTAACTGCCTGTCCCTGTCGATGCACATCTCAAAGAGTTTTACCGTTGCAAGGGCATCTCCGGCTGCACGATGCCTTCCGTCAATTGTTATATTAAGATCCCTGCAGATATTCCCCAGGCTGTATGAACGATGACCAGGATAAAGCTTCCTGGAAAGAGCAATAGTGTCGAGAATATTTCTTTTGAAGTTGTAGCCGAGGGATCTGAATTCCTGCCTGATGAATGAATAGTCGAACCGGGCATTGTGGGCAACAAAGGTCCTTCCTTCGGTCAGTTCCACAATCGTCTTTGCTATCTCGAAGAACCGCGGGGCATCTTCAACCATTTCATTTGTAATGCCGGTGAGATTGGTGATAAAATAAGGGATATTCCTTTCAGGATTGACGAGCGATACAAACTCACTAATAATTTTTTCACCGTCATGAAGATATATTGCAACTTCCGTGATCTTTTCCAGCCTGGCGCTCCCTCCAGTGGTCTCAATATCTATTATTGCATACATGATAAATCGTCTCTCCGCCGGATACCACACACGAATATAAGCAGAATTGCTGGCAGAGTGACCAATAGTTTGTACATTTGTTATATGAGTATCAGGAATCAGTCAAGTGATTTTATTGATTTTCTTCGTTCACCCCTGCCCCAAGGGGAGCGAAGAAAATCAATTTACTCCCCCTGGGGTCGGGGTAGATGGATTGATTTTCAAGCGATTTTATGATATTTGTGTATGATTGCTGATAGTCATTGTTGCTTAAGAGTATTGCTATGAATGAGTGTTTCGGCAGGAAGTTTATTCTGAACGGAGAGCATCAGTCATGTGAGAGTTTTGATAATTCCATGGTATATGAAGGTGATTCCGTGTATGAGGTGATCAGGATGGTGAAAGGGACCCCGGTGTTTTTTGAAGATCATATGGAACGGCTGACCATCAGCGTAAAACTTCAGAAGAAAAAAATGCTGGCAGACATGGAGACCCTTAAAAAAAATATCATTTATCTGTCCAAAACTGAAAGGAAGAAAGAGGTGAACCTAAAGATTGTTTTCAATTACAAGAAGGATTCACATGATTATCTGGTCTATTTCATCGAGCCGATTTACCCGTCAGAAGAGCAATACAAAAAAGGGGTAAAAGGCATACTTTTCTATGCCGAACGAAAGGATCCGGAATCCAAGGTCATAAACCACAAGCTGCGGTCATCCATATTCCATAAGCTTATTCTCGACGGGGCATATGAAGCCTTGCTGGTGAATGACAACGGACAAATAACGGAAGGAAGCAGGTCGAATATTTTTTTCCTGAAGAATAATGCCCTTGTCACTGCTCCTGATAATATGATCCTGAACGGGATTACGCGCAAGCATATACTGGAAATCTGCCGCGAAAACGAT
>Ga0172364_10002767_pt1 | contig 13970 bp, 12 predicted proteins | sample LakKivSesite10cm_FD_114545 | JGI IMG/M metagenome (GOLD analysis project Ga0172364, IMG submission 114545) | Sediment microbial communities from Lake Kivu, Rwanda - Sediment site 10cm | ecosystem: Environmental > Aquatic > Freshwater > Lake > Sediment | place: Rwanda: Western Province, Lake... | reverse complement strand
TGCTGGGAGAAATGTCCCTTTACCGCAGTGCTAAAAGTATAGGAGTAACGGATGCCGGGTCAAGGAGAAGTATTTAGCCCCGCAATTTATTGCGGGGTTGCCGGTAACGAGGATTGAACAGTGCCCACGGTAATCATAGATGGACATAGCGTTGAGGTGGAAAGGGGGGCGACGGTTCTGGATGCCGCGAAAAAGGCCGGCATCTGGATTCCGACGCTTTGCTATCACCCGGCCCTTTCCAGCGAAGCGTCATGTCGGCTTTGCATGGTAGAACTTGAACGGGGTGACTGGCGGCAATTGGTTACCGCCTGCAATTATCCTGTCCGTCACGACATCGTCGTTTACGTCTCCAGCGAACGGGCCCAGCATGCTCGTCGCGGCGTGATGGAGCTGCTGCTGGCCCGGTCGCCCGACAGCAGCGAGCTGAAAGAATTGGCTGAGCGGATGGGTGTCAAAAGAAATCGCTGGCCAAAAGTCACCGAGAGTCAGCGGAATTGCATCTTATGCGGCTTGTGCGTTCGCGTATGTGAGCAGATAATCGGCAAATCTGCTATCGGATTTGCAGGGCGCGGCGCAGACCGAATGGTGGCTGCGCCTTTTCGCGAGCCCTCGCAGGACTGTATTGGCTGCGGTGCGTGCGCAGCCGTTTGCCCGGTCGGAACTATCAAAGTCAGAGTTCACCAAGGCGAGTGTGAGGTGGAAATATCGCCCTTCAAATCGCGCGTCAAGCTGCTTGTCTGTAAGCAGTGTGGAGCACCTATTCTCAGCGCGCAGGTATGTGAGCAGGCCCTAAGTAGAAGCAAAGTCAACTGGCCAGAGCTGCGCAAGCGTTTGCGCCTCTGCCCAAAATGCAGGCGATTACAGATAGCGTGCAGCGTTCAGCGTATAGCGTACAGCGGATAGGAAACTCCACGCTCCACGCTATACGCTATTTTTGATGAATGGAGAGCTTTATGGATGTCAAGAAGCGTAGCAGTGATAAAGCAGCACAGAAAATGATAGACCACATGGCCAAGAGCGGCCAGCAGAACGCATGGGACAGGCTTGAGGCTCAGTCGCCGCAGTGCGGCTTTGGCAAGCTCGGGCTGTGCTGCCGCATTTGTACGATGGGGCCGTGCCGGATTGACCCGTTTGGCGAGGGGCCGCAGCTTGGGGTCTGTGGTGCTACTGCTGATACAATTGCAGCGAGAAATCTCCTGCGGATGATTGCCAGCGGCGCTGCTGCTCATTCTGACCATGGTCGTGACATCGCGCACACTTTCAAAATGGCAGCCGAAAGCGATAGTTGCGATTACGCGATCAAGGACGAGTTGAAACTAAGAGAGGTCGCAGCCAGATACGGTATCAAGGTGGAAGGTAGGCAGACGAAACAGATCGCCGGCGACCTGGCACACGCAGTGTTAGTCGAATTTGGAAAGCAGGACGGAACGCTGGTTAGTGCAGCAGCTTATCCCCCGCCAGCCAGGCAAAAGGTATGGCAACAACTGGGAGTTACCCCTCGTGCGATAGACCGTGAAATTGTTGAAATCATGCACCAAACACATATTGGTGTAGGCTCAGACTACAAGAATCTTATAAAACAGGGCATTCGGGCTTCTTTGGCCGACGGATGGGGCGGCTCACTTATCGCCACGGAGCTTTCAGATATCCTGTTTGGCAGCCCATGGCCGATTCGGTTCGGGGCCAATCTTGGCGTCATTGACGCCAAGCAGGTCAATATAATTGTTCATGGCCATGAGCCCACGTTGTCAGATATAATCGTGGCCATCTCGCAAGAACCGGACCTTATGAAAATGGCCCAAGACAAAGGTGCCAAAGGCATAAACATTGCTGGCATGTGCTGTACCGCGAATGAGATATTGATGCGTCACGGCATACCGGTAGCCGGCAACTTCCTCCAGCAAGAATTGGCGGTAATGACCGGCGCCGTGGATGTTATGCTGGTGGATGTGCAGTGTATAATGCCCGCGCTGGCCGCCCTGTGCAATTGCTTCCACACAAAGCTTATTACCACTTCACCCAAGTGCAAGATTGCCGGGGCGGAGCATATAGAATTTCATGAGAATAAAGCTGTTCAAACGGCCCGGCAAATCATCAAAGTCGCTATTGAGAACTTCCCGAACCGAAAGGGTAAACCCCAGATCCCAAAGCTGATGGAGCGCGGCATTGCTGGCTTTACCACCGAAAATATTTTCTACCATCTCGGCGGACGATTCCGCGCCAGTTATCGCCCACTAAATGACAATGTCATAAACGGGCGGATTCGCGGTGCCGCCGGCGTTGTGGGCTGCAATAATCCCAAGCAGGTCCATGACTACGGCCACCTTACGCTGATGAAAGAACTTCTTAAGAACGATGTCTTGGTTGTAACCACCGGCTGCAGCGCAGTGGCAGCGGGCAAAGCCGGCCTGATGCGACCGGATGCAGCGGCCAAATTCTGCGGTGATGGTCTGCATGAGGTCTGTGAAGCAGTCGGTATCCCACCGGTGCTCCATGTTGGCTCGTGCGTGGATAACAGCAGGATTTTGACGATCCTGGCAAATGTTGTTGCCGAAGGTGGACTCGGCGAGGATATTTCAGAATTGCCTGTCGCTGGTGCCGCGCCCGAATGGATGTCGGAAAAGGCTGTTTCAATCGGTATGTATTTCGTGGCTTCAGGTGTCTACACTATCATTGCTGAGCCGTTGCCCATCTTGGGGGCTCCAAATCTGACGCGCTATTTAACCGATGAGATTGAAAAAGATTTGGGCGGCAAGTGGGCCTTCGAGCGAGACCCCGTCAAAGCCGCCGCCATGATGATAGGGCACATCGAGAAAAAGCGTGACGCCCTGGGAATAAACGTGGCCAAAGAGCGCAAACTCTACGATATGGCTGACCGACGAGCTTTAGCCTTAGAATAAAGACTGGATTCTCATCGAGGAAAGGTTAGATTATGTCGAAAATCATCGCTTCAGCGGCTATACGTGGTGCTCATAAAATAGTTAAGCAGGCCGAAGATATCCTCTCACGCGCCATAAAGGAAAAGGGCAAAGACTGTCCGGTGGCGTTTCCTAATACAGGCTATTACATGCCGATCATTTACTCCATGACCGGCATTGCTGTCGAAAAGCTGGGCGACTTTGAACAGGTGATGCAAGAGGTCAAGAACTTATTGCCTCCGCCGGTTGACGATGATTTATGGATACCCTATTTGGGGCCGACCCTTGACGCGGGCATGGCTACCCTTTTTGTAGAGGAAGTCATTGAGGGCTGTAAATACGTAATCGGGCCTAACCCTGTAGACGACATCTGGCTTGGTGCCGCAGATGATGTAATCCTGCGCGAACGTGGCATCCAGTTTGTGGACGGGACTGCTCCCGGCTTTGCGGCGGTAGTCGGCGCCGCACCCGATGTCGAAACGGCGGTTGACATCGCACGCAAATTGCAGCAGCGATGTCTGTACGTTTTTATGCACGCGCATCACAACGGCACTACGTTTGCCGAGCAGCTTGTGCAGGGCGGCGTACAATTAGGATGGGAAACCCGCCTGGTGCCTTTCGGCAGAGATATAACCTCGGCGGTATATGCACTCGGCTTTGCAAGCCGGGCGGCGCTTAGCTTCGGAGGCGTAAGTGCCGGCGATTTCCACCGTAATCTTATCTACAACAAAAATAGAATTTTTGCCTTCGTTCTGGCACTGGGCACGGTTACCGATGAATGGTACGCCAACGCAGCCGGTGCAATCAACTATGGCTTTCCGACCATCGCCGACTCCGACATTCCGCAGATTCTGCCCACAGGCGTGTGCACGTACGAACATGTGGTGTCCAACATTCCTCACGACCAGATCGTAGAAAAGGCCATTGAAGTTCGCGGCCTGAAGATAAAGATTGCGGAGATTCCGATTCCGGTTCCGGTTAGTCCCGCATTTGAAGGCGAACGCATCCGAAAGGAAGATATGTACTGTGAGTTCGGCGGACAGCGAACGCCCTCTTTTGAATGGCTGCGGATGCTGGACATCGGCGAGGTCGAAGACGGAAAGGTAGAAGTAAAAGGCCCAGACGTTGATACGGTCCGGGAAGGAGGAAAATTGCCGCTGGCAGTTGTAGTAGAAGTGGCAGGAAGAAAAATGCAGCCCGATTTTGAGCCTGTGCTGGAGCGGCAAATTCACACATTCATGAATGAAGCCCAAGGGCTGTGGCACATGGGCCAGCGTGATATAAACTGGATACGAATCTCAAAGGATACTTTCAAGGCAGGCTTTAGATTGCAACATATCGGCAAGCTCCTGCACGCACTGTACCATGAGCGGTATTCCAGTATTCTGGACAAGGTGCAGGTTAAAATCTTTACCGAAGAGAAAAAGGTCGTGGAGCTACGTGAAATTGCCCGCAAGGTGTTCGCCGAACGTGACGAACGCCTTGCCGGTATGACCGATGAGGACGTGGATACTTTTTATTCCTGCACATTGTGTCAAAGTTTTGCTCCTAATCACGTCTGCGTCGTTTCGCCGGAACGCCCAGGCTTGTGCGGCGCTTATAGTTGGCTAGATTGCCGGGCCGCGTATGAGATAACACCATCCGGGCCAAATCAGCCCATCGCGAAAGGCAACTGCATCGAGCCTAAGATCGGCCAGTGGGACAAGATAAACGCATTTGTTCAGCAGGTCAGCCGGGGCGGCGTCCAGCGGATGAGCCAGTATAGCATGATTACCGACCCGATGACTTCGTGCGGCTGCTTTGAGTGCATCGCCGCGGTACTACCCTCGACAGGCGGAATAATGATTGCCAACCGGGAGTTTGCCGAGATGACGCCGTGCGGGATGAAATTTTCCACACTTGCCGGCACCGTGGGCGGCGGACAGCAGACGCCGGGCTTCATCGGGCACTCAAAGCACTACATCAACTCCAGGAAGTTTATAGCCGCAGAAGGCGGAATCCACAGGATTGTGTGGATGCCTACCATGCTCAAAGAAGAAATCAAAGATACATTCATCAAAAGGGCGCAAGAACTCGGACTGGGCGGCGAACAGTTCCTCGCCAAGATCGCTGACGAGAAGACCGCTACCACCGAAGAGCAGGTCCTGGAGTTTATTACCAAAGTGGGCCATCCGGTGAGCACTATGGAGCCGATGTTCTGAAAGGGAAATTAAAAATTAAAAATCAAATATCAAAATTGCGGAATCCCGATAAATCGGGATGATATCCTTAATCCTTCGACCTTGCTCAGGACAAGTTTTGCATTTTACATTTTGATTTTTGATTTTACTTTGGAGCTTGTTATGGCATTAACAGGATTAGAGATTTTCAAGTTGTTGCCCAAGACTAACTGCAAAAAGTGCGGAATGCCTACCTGTCTGGCTTTTGCCATGTCTCTGGCTCAGAAACGTGCAAAGCTGGAGGACTGCCCACACGTCTCGGAGGAAGCCAAACAGAAGCTCGCTGCCGCTGCGGCTCCGCCGATGCGCAAGATTGTATTTGGCCGAAAAGATGCGCAACTAACGGTCGGGCAAGAGACCGTGATTTTCCGGCACGAAGAGAAATTCTACAATCCCACAGTGCTAGCTGTAATTATCTCGGATAAGCTGTCGGGCAACGACCTGAACAGCCGCATCAAGGCCATAAATTCACTGCAATTCGAACGAGTCGGAACCAAGATTGGCGTACGGGCTATTGCAATTATGAACGATAGCGGTTCACCCGATGTTTTCGCCCAGGTCTGTGCGCAAGTCTCTGAGGGAAGCGATTTAGGCCTGATTCTGGTGACAGAGTCACCGGAGGCTGCCAGTGCCGCGCTAAAGCAAATCAAAGATGCCGTCGGAACGCCCCTGTTGGCGCAAGCAACTGCCAAGAACGCCGAAGAAATGGCCAAGATTGCCAAAGAAAATGCCTGCCCGCTCGTGGCAAAAGCCGAGTCGATTGAAGCACTTGCCGACTTGAGCGAGAAAATCAAAGCCACTGGCGTCGAGGATATTGTGCTTAATCTTTCTATCGCCAGCCTAAAAGAAAAGCTCTATAACATGACCAGGATGCGGGTTCTATCGCTAAAGAAAGCATTCAGGCCTTTAGGCTATCCGGCGATTTCATTCGTGCTCAAAGGCAGCCCTGAGCAGCAGGGGGCAGAGGCCTGCAGCCTGATCTGCAAGTATTCGAGCATCGTGGTTGTTGAGACGGTTGAGCCATACGCCTTTTTGCCCATGCTCACGTGCGTAATGAATATCTTCACCGACCCGCAGAAGCCGGTCAAGGTGGAGCCGAAGGTGTATGCTATCGGCGAACCGGGCGAGAATTCGCCTGTTATGTTTACGACAAACTTTTCGCTAACCTATTACACTGTGGAATCCGATGTCGAGGCCAGCAGAGTCCCCAGCTATATCCTCGTGGTCGATACCGAGGGCACCAGCGTGTTGACAGCATATTCAGGAGACAAGCTCAACGAAAAAACAGTAGCTGACGCGATGGCTAAAGATAATGTGGCAAGTCTGGTCAAGCACCGTAAATTGATAATTCCCGGCTATGTCGCGGTGATGAGCGGAAAATTGGAAGAAGCCACGAACTGGGAGGTTATGGTTGGGCCGCGAGAAAGCGCAATGTTGCCCAAATATCTTAAGGAAGTCTGGAAGTAAAGCGTGAAGAAATCAAAAATCAAAACGCAAAATGCAAAATTTGTCCTGAGCAAGGTCGAAGGATTAAGGATATCATCCCGATTTATCGGGATTCCACAATTTTGATATTTGATTTTCGATCGATGGAAGAAAGCAAGAAGAAAAAATATATGGTTCGTTTTGAGCCGAGCGGCCTGAAAACCGAAGTTGCAGGCGGGACAGTTCTGCTGGATGCAGCTCGCCAGGCTGGCATTTATTTGAGCAGCATCTGCGGCGGCGACGGATACTGCGGCAAATGTAAGGTAATCATCGACCAGGGACAATTCCAGGCCAGGCCAACTTCTTTGCTCACGCCCGATGAGACCCGCGAAAATATGGTCCTGGCGTGCCAGACCAGGATACTTTCCGATATGATCGTGACGGTTCCAAAGTACCATGCTTTGGAGACTAGTCAAATCCTCATGGACATCGATACTAAGCGGTTCAGCGAGCTTGCCGGCGAGGTGAAGGCAGGAATCTTTCCGTTCGATCCGCTGGTGCGGAAATTGTATCTGGAAATGACGCCGCCAAGCGTTCAGGAGCACACCGCCGACCACGAGCGCCTGTATTTGGCCATCCGGGAAAAAATTGACGCCCCCATAATGCAGACCGGCTTTCGCATCCTCCAAAAACTTCCGCGCCTCTTGCAGGATTCAGGCTATAAAGCCACCGTCACTATTGGCCGCCGAGGCGGAACCACCGAGGTTATCGAAGTCGAGCCGGGTAACCACAGTGCGAGAAATTTTGCTGTCGCTGTCGATCTGGGCACGACTACTGTTGTGGCGCACCTTGTCGACCTGACTAGTGCCAGGACTCTGGATGCCGAAGCTACGTACAATAGCCAAATCAATTTTGGCGAAGACTATATCCGCCGAATCATCTACGCGGAGGAAAATAACGCCTTTGATGAGATGCAGAATCGCCTGGTACACGATGTGAATAATCTGATCGTGACATTAGCTGCCAGGCAAAAGACATGTCCCGAGCGGAGCCGAGGGATCGATTTGCAGGATATAACGACAGTTATATGCGCCGGCAATACGGCGATGATTCATTTTTTGCTCAATCTTGATCCTACGCGGATACGCCGGGAGCCTTACATCGCTTCTGCCGGCTTTATCCCGCCGATTCGGGCGGCGGAAGTCGGCATCCAGATCAATAAACGCGGGCTACTATATTGCCTGCCTAGCGTGGCTGCATACGTGGGTAGTGACATTGTTGGAGGCGTTCTGACTACCCGGCTTTTCACCAAGAAAGGAACCTGTCTTTTTACCGATATAGGGACGAACGGCGAGGTAGTTCTGGGCAATCGGGACTGGATGGTCTGTGCCTCCAGCTCGGCTGGCCCGGCGTTTGAAGGAAGCGGCGTAAAGCACGGCATGAGGGCAGGGGCCGGCGCTATTGAAAAACTAAGCATTTGCGACGATGGCTCTGTCCAGTTCAAGACTATCGGCAACACTCACCCAGCAGGCATTTGTGGCTCAGGGCTTCTGGATACTCTTGCCGAGTTATTTACGAATGCAGTTATAGATCGGACCGGCAGATTCAAACCAAACGGACATCCAGGATTGACTCAAGGCGAGGAAGGCTGGCAGTTCCAGTTAGTGCCGGCAGGTAACGAACATCGGGAGATAGTAATTACGCAGGCGGACATTGATAATCTTGTTCGCTCCAAAGCCGGTGTCTTTGCCGCCGTTCGTGTCCTTATGGAATCGACACAGACGAAGATAGAGGATTTGGATGCGATTTATGTGGCGGGCGGCTTCGGAAACTTTCTGGACGTACGGCACGCGATCACTATTGGAATGCTGCCTGACGTGCCTCTGGAGAAAATCCAGTTTGTCGGAAACACATCCATCGCTGGAGCAAAAACCGTCTTGTTGAGTCGAAAGGCATTGAAAACCGCCGAAAAGATAGCTGAGAATATGACGTATTTTGATTTAATGAGCCATCCGCGCTATATGGATGAGTTTATAAGAGCGTGCTTTTTGCCTCATACGGACTTATCGCTATTTACCTCGGTGGCTGGACTACTCAAAAAGGACAGAATCCGAAGCAGCTAAACGAATCAAAAATCAAAATACAAAAATAAAAATGACAAACCAAAATTCAAAAAGAACACTTTGTATTTTGATATGTAATTTTGATGTTTGATTTTTGCAATTTGATATCGAATTTCAGATTTCATGTAAGATATGGCCAAGACGATAGCTATAAGTGGCAAAGGTGGGTCAGGCAAAACCACGGTGGCCGCGATGATTGTTAGGCTCCTTGCCGGGCAAGGGGTAGGCCCGATACTGGCGGTCGATGCCGATGCGAATTCGTGCCTGGGCCTGACGTTAGGGGTTGAACCAGCCGGCACTATCGCGGAAATCCGCGAGAATGCACGGGCAAAATCCTCTGTCAGCGCAGGTACGGATAAGCTGCGGGCGTTTGAATATGGCATCCAGCAGGTGATTACCGAGGCGTCCGGCTTCGATCTACTTACTATGGGCCGTCCGGAAGGGCCTGGCTGCTACTGTGCGGCAAATAATATGCTGCGGCAGTTTCTGGATAAATTAAGTTCGCAATATCAGTTTGTGGTTGTAGACAATGAAGCGGGAATGGAACACCTATCCCGTCGAACAACAAATGACGTAGACCTTCTGTGGATCGTGACAGAGGCGACTTCGCTCGGAGCGCTTACTGCCCAAAGGATTTTTGCCCTTGCCAAACAGTTGCCTATCGTGGTAAAAGAAAGCGGCGTTGTGTGGAACAAAGTTGAAGGCACTGTGGGCTGCGAGTCAAGATTAGACGGCATAGAAACACTGGGGTGCGTGCCGATAGACCAATCTGTTCTGGATGTGTCTATCCAGGGCAGGACCATCTTTGACCTCGACCCCGGTAGCCCGGCTCTTTTGGCTGTGCGGAGGATGACTGAACAGAAAATAATGGGGATTCGCTATGCGTAAATCAAAGAAAGTAATATCGCGCAGCATAGGGGTCGAGATCGGCGCCATCTGCAGCAAGTATTTCCTGAAATCACAGCACCTTCACTACGGGTATTGGACCAGCGACCTGGAGGTGGACATAGCAAACCTGCGTATCGCCCAGGAGAATTACGCCAGGTTTCTCGTTTCACATATCCCGCCCGGTGTGAACAGCATTTTAGATGTTGGATGCGGCACCGGCCAGATAGCTAAGATGCTGCTGGATGCGGGATATCAGGTGGACTGTGTTTCTCCAAGCCCGTATCTGAGCAATCAAGCGCGGCAGCTTCTCGGAGCCAGGAGCACTATCTTTGAGTGTTTCTATGAGGAGCTGGAAACACCAAACTGCTACGATCTGATTCTGTTCAGTGAGAGTTTTCAATATATCAAACCCAAGGAGGCGCTTAACAAGACGCTTGGGCTTCTGAACGAAGGTGGCTATATTTTGATTTGTGATATTTTCAAAAGAGATGCCCCAGATAAGAGTCTTCTACCGGGCGGACATCCGCTGAAAACTTTTTATTGTCTCGTGTCACAGTATTCTCTTGAGCTTGTCGAAGACTTAGACATAACTGAGCAAACGGCGCCAACTCTGGATATCGTCAATAATGCGTTTAATGAAGTAGTCAGACCCAGCGTAGACTTGGCACAGCAATTTTTGAATGATAGACATCCTCTGATGTTAAGATGCCTGAAATTCTTGTATCGAAAGAAGATATCCAAGATTAATAAGAAGTATCTTAGCGAAGCAAAAACGGGCGAGAACTTCAAGAAGTTTAAATCCTACCGTCTGCTCTTGTACAGACAAGCCGGTGTGATAGCAGAAGAGATACCTAATTTGACTCATCCTCACTTGGGGGCAATAGCGAATCGCGACCCGTGTCCCCTATGCCGAACGAGCGACAGGCCGCGAGTTACCAGCGACGGGTTTTCGGAGGTCTGATATGCCGGTTCCGGAATTTGCAGATAGCTTTGCCGGTCAGGTTAACCGAATTACGCTTGGCGCAACCGAAGCCCAAGGCGGCACCCGAACAAAAACGGTAACTGTGGGCGGAGCGAAAAATGTCGTCTATGGCGGCTCATTTGATGATGCCGGCGAAAAACCGGTTATCGCAATGGATGTTCTCGACAGCCCGCCATCAGATTGGCCCGATGCTCTGGCTGAGCAATATAAGGATGTCTTTGATGCCCCAGGCGATTGGGCCAAAAAGTGCGTCCAGGAATTCGGCGCAGATTTGATCTGTGTGAGGTTCGACGGCATTCATCCGGATAAGCAAAATAAAGACGCCGCTGACGCAGTCAAAGTTACCGAGCGGGTGCTGGCGGCGGTGGGCGTTCCGCTAATACTCTGGGGCTGCGGAAACGATGAAAAGGACAACGCAGTGATGCCCAAGGTCAGCGGCGCCGCCAAGGGCGAAAAGTGTCTGCTTGGAACTATCAAGCAGGATAATTACAAATCGCTGACCGCTATCGCTCTGGCTGACGGGCATTTTCTTATCGCCGAGGCGCCGCTGGATATCAATATCGCCAAGCAGGTCAATATTTTAGCTTCTGATATGGGCTTTCCGCTGGAGAGAATCGTGATGTTCCAGGCTACCGGCGCACTGGGCTACGGCGTAGAATACGCCTATTCGATTCAGGAGCGGCAGCGACTGGCCGCCCTCACCGGCGATAAGATGATGGCGATGTCGGTGATATGTGATGTCGGCTACGAATCCTGGCGAGCCAAAGAGGCTAAGCTGACCGATGCTCCGGATTGGGGCCCGGCTGAGAAACGCGGGCCAATGTGGGAGGCGGCTACCGCTATTTGTCTACTTCAGGCGGGCGCCGACATAATTCGGATGCGCCACCCTAAAGCTGTAGAGACAGTTAAGAACTTCATCAATCAGATTTGGACAAAGCCGTCAGACGTGGATTGTGAAGAAATCAAAAAGTAAAATGCAAAAATTAAGATGACAGAGCAAAATTCAAAAAAACAGATGCTTTTGGTTGGTTTACGTTCTGGTAGTGACATTTTGCATTTTGATGTTTAATTTAGCCAAAGGTGGTTATCATGATTTTAATTGGCGAACGAATCAACGGGATGTTCAAAGATGTCAAGCAGGCAATTCAGGAAAAGAACAGGAAGGTCATTCAGAACCTAGCCAAAAAGCAAACCGACGCCAGTGCTTCGTATCTGGATGTAAACGTGGGTACTGCCGCTGCGGATCAGGAAGGGACAATGCAATGGCTGGTCGAGACTATTCAGCAGACCTGCTCGACGTCCTTATGTCTGGATTCGCAAAAGCCAAACGTGATTGCCGCCGGGCTTAAAGTAATCAACGCCGAAAATGGAGTTCTTCTGAATTCGACGCCGTTAAATAAGAAAACCGATGAAGAGATTCTGGATAGATATATTGAAATGGCCAACCAGGCTGGGCCAAAGGCCGGCATCATTGCACTTACAATGGACAAAAACGGCGTGCCGCAGGATACCGACACTCGAGTAGCCATAGCTGCGGACATCGTGACAAAGGCGATGGAAAAGGGCTTCGAAGCTCAGCGGTTGTTTATCGACCCCATTGTTTTGCCGGTCAAAGTGCCGAACGCTCAGATTCAGCCCGGCAATATCTTAGCGGCGATGGACCAGATACGATTTCTGTCGGATCCGCCGACGCATATAACGGTGGGCCTATCAAATATTTCACAAGGAGCAACGGAAAGAAGCCTGATAAACCGGGTCTTTCTGGCTATGGCAATGTCGCACGGCCTGGATTCGGCAATTGCCGATGTGCTTGATGAAGACCTGATGAACGTTGTCGCCACCAGTGATATGTTGATGAACAAACAAATATATTCGGACTTCTTCTTGAAGGTTTATACCAGCGTCAACCGATAGAAGGTTTGTACCGAGCTGCCGCTGACGATATTATTTCAGCGTGGCCCAAAAGAGTCATAAATCACACTTGACCGGTTTCTGAGCAAAAGTTAAACTTGACTATTGCCGAAAATTGTCTATAATTTATAATATCGTCGATGGTGGAAGAAGAATCCCAGAAATTGCCGCCACCTGTTTTGTTATCGGTCATTATTTGCGATTTAGTTATTATTGACCGCATAACCGACAGACCGAGCATTATAGGTGCTTTCGAAGCAATTAGTGCGCCGAAGTATCCAGCAAGGCACGCACGGCTTGCTTTCTTCTGCCAGTTGACGAATGGCCGCGGCAAGGCCAAAATAACTATACGGTTGGTAGATGTTCAGGAGGAGGACAAAGTGTTATTCGAAGGGTCAGTTGAGCAAGAATTCAAGGATGTCAGACAAGTGGCGAATCTGACATTTGAGATTGGCGGGATTGTATTTCCGCATCCTGGCGAGTATAGGTTCCAAGTCTATACGGGAACAGAATTTCTCGGGGAGCGGAGAATCATTTGCAGGCAGATAAAACCCCCCGCAGGAGGTAAAACGAATGGGTAAAGAAATGGCTCAAGCAATTGGCCAAGGAAATGGATCTGAGCGCTGTGCGATTTTTTTAGGGCCAGAGTTTCTTGTGAAACCGGTTTCCGAAACCGTGCTGACACCCGAGCCAAAGTTTGAAGATATAAAACACCTTTTGAGTGATAAGCCCCTGAAGTCTTATCGTCGGCCTACCATCGCGGAACTTGAGATGCTGGAAGATGAAATTGATTTAAAGGACGCTCTGGAATCACTCAAAGAACCAGGGAGCATCAACCTTGATGATTTCAAGAAGAGGCTCAACCTCTAATTCATACATGGATGTATTCCATCGAATTAAAACCACAGGCGCAGAAGTTCATAGAGGCCCAGTCCAGAAAGATCCAAAAGCAGCTAATTAAGCGAATAGAGACTTTGGCCACAAATCCGCGCCCTCCTCAAAGTAAGTTACTTCACCAACATGAGGCACTACATAGTTACCGGTCTGGAGTATATCGGATTATCTATCAGATACAACAGGAAAAGCTTCTCATTGTTGTCGCTAAGATAGGTCATCGCAAGGACGTGTATGACCGGCTTACCGATTAGATGGTTTTCTCCCATTCACGGGAACAGTCGATTTCTGACATCTGGTCTCTTTTTGCTCGTCTTCGATAACGCCTGTCTCTCAAAATAAAAACAGGTCAGGTTTTCTTGATAGCGGCTGTGCAGACTTTCAGTTATGGTATCTTGGCAATTGGATCGAGCACATCGGTGGTGAGCATATTGGCAGTGCCCTCGGCAAAATGGAACGGCATAAAAAGTATATGATGGCTCAAATCTTCTGCTCTAATTTTTGCTTTGCCGGAATGCCAAACAATAAGCGCCTGCTACAAAAAGGCCGCCGCCCACGATATTGCCAAGCGTTACCGGCAGAAGATTGTGCAGCAGAAAGGAACTCCAGG